>ERZ772968.164-NODE-164-length-31322-cov-9.867624_pt1 | contig 31322 bp, 28 predicted proteins | sample MGYA00580674_ERZ772968 | MGnify/ENA primary metagenome ERZ772968 (study PRJEB29015, sample SAMEA2737940) | human oral metagenome | biome: human oral; feature: human-associated habitat; material: dental | place: China | collected 2138 ...
GTCGCGAGTGGCCGCGGGCAGGACGACGCGCTGGAGCATCGGGGCGATGGAGGCGAGCTGCGGGGTGGTCAGTGAGCGGGACGCCGCTGCGATGGCCCGGTCGACGCCGACGACGGAGGCCGTCAGGGCGAGCGCCTGGGCCAGGTCCACGCGGCGCGACAGCTCGGAGGAGATCGTCTCGCCCGAGTCCCAGTCCAGGAGCCAGACGCGGCTGGCGGAGTCGACGACCACGGTGGAGGAGTCGATGGCGCGATGGGCCAGGCCCGCGGCGTGGGCCCGCCCCAGCTGGTCCCACAGCTGCCCCAGGATGTCATTGGAGACCGAGCCGAGAGAACCCAGGGCGCGGGCGTCGACAACGTGATCGGTCACCAGCAGGACGGACTCGTCGGCCTCGGCCATCCCGAATGGTGCGGGCGTGCGCACATGGGCGCGTCGGGCCTCCAGGGCCATGAGCGCCGCGTGCTCGGCCGCGGAGCGCACCGACAGGCCCTGCTCGGAGGACAGCCCCTTAATGCGGATGCGGTCCCACAGGGTGGAGATGAAGCCGGCCACCTGGCGGTCCGTGTCGAGAACGGTGACGTCGTAGCGGGCGCCGTCGGAGTCCCAGACCGCGTAGAGCCGATGGACCGAGGGCCGTCCCTCGGTCAGCGCCTCCGAGGAGGCCTCGGCCAGGACCGCCTTCAGGTCGACGTCGTCGGCCCGAACGATCGTCGCCGATTCCTCCGGAAGCAGCGCGGCGGCCGGCTCGTCGGGGTCGTCGTCGGGCCCGTCAGACTCGTCGGGGTGCGCGAACGGGCCGGTCGAGGAGCTCGCCCAACCGTCGTCGAGCTCTGGCAGGGCGGCCGGCATGGCCAGCGGGTTCTCCCGCACCTGCTCGGTGTAGCCCAGCGGGGTGTCGGTCTCGACCGTCCAGGCGCTCGCCTCGGGGGCGGGGTCCATGCGCACCACCCGCACGGCGTCGATGCCGGCGCGGCGCAGGGCCCGCACGAGGGCGATGCCGTGGGCCCGCCGGTCCTCGACGCCGAAGGCGTAGCGGACTACCAGGCCCGGCAGACGGCCCAGCAGCATGGACAGGACCGCGCCGGGCAGGGTCAGCGCGCCGCGCAGGACGGCCAGCCCGACAATGATCCATACGGCGGTCCAGCCGTAGCGCACCGTCTGGGAGGTGCGGCGCTCGCCGGCGCCGGTGAGCAGGCCCGACAGAATGGCGAAGACTGTGGAGACGCCGACCTGAGCGGTGCCCGAGGCGGTGACCGTCAGTCCGGCGACAATGGCGACGGGGCCCCAGTTGGCCACCACGATGAGGGTTGTCAGGGACAGGACGAAGCCGCCCAGGCCGCCCAGAAGCGCCTCCCCGGTGGTGCGCCAGGAGCGGCGCAGGAGGTTGGACAGGATGACGGCCACGGGCACCGCGAAGGTCGCCAGCCCCTCAATGGTCTGCAGGGGGAAGACGAGGATCTGGCGCAGGACGACGGCGAGCGCGTTGCGCACGTCGAGGGTGACCGCCGTGGTCGTCGCGTGCGCGTAGGCGGCCAGGATGAGCATGGAGGCGGCGCCGACGACGGTCAGGGCGAGGTCGAGCAGGTCCTCGGTGCGGCGCAGACGGTGGGGTGCGGCGTCCACCAGGAGGGTGGATGAGCGCGGCGAGGCCGCGACCGGTGGGATCGGCCGCTTCGGGGGGACGGGGGCGGAGGCGAGGCCGATCCGGGGGATGCCGACGGGCGAGGTCGCCGGCGCCGAAGGTGTCGTGGCGGCGTCGGCCTCCTGCGAGCCTGGAGACAGATCGGATGTCATGCTACGAGTCTAAGGGTGGTTTCATGGGCTCTGCCTCACCCTTGGGTATGACCCCAGTGGAGAGGGGTATGAGTGAGGAGCAGCACCGAGGGCAGGGCTATGGGGTAAGGGGCGGGTGAAGTATAGGGCCTCGGGACCCTCGTGTAAACGAAGTCGGACATCCTGTGCGGCTCATGGCGGCGGGATTCTCGCGTGTGCCCGCGCATGTCCGGGGGTCGGCGAGGGGGCGCGGGCCGCTGCTCCCGCCCGAGCCCGCAGGGAGAAGTCACTCACAGGGGCGGTGGCCGGGGACGACGCCGGCGCCGCGGAGCGGGGAGGAGACGGCCGCGCCGACGGCCCGCGCGAGGTGCTCCGCACCTTCTTGCGGGGGTCCGGGCAGGCCAGTGCGGCCGTTCGACGGGTCGCGCCGGATCGCTCGGCGGGTGGCGCCGGGCCGCTCGGCGGGCCCGGTGGCGGCGGTGCGGCGGGCCCGGTGGCGGCGGTGCGACGGGCCCGGTGGCGGCGGTGCGACGGGCCCGGTGGCGTCGTCGTCGGCGGGCAGCACGGACGGTGGCCACAGTGGCCTCGGACATATCAGCAGTGGCACGATGGGGGAGTGCGCGGCGCCTCTGGCGCGGGTGGGACTCCGCCCCGCACGCTTCGCGCATAATCCCCGGAACCCGATCGCCCCAACGAATGCCCCGCCCCCGCTCACGACCACGGTGAGAGGTCCTCGCCGATGAATAGGGAGAGAATATGGCCGAGATCTGTCGCAGGTGCGCAGTACTGGTGGTGGTGGCGATCGTTGCTGCCGGCAGTCTCGGCTGGGGGCCCGCGGCTCGCGCCGAGGATGAGGGCGGCGTGGGTGAGGACATCAAGGTCGGCAGCTTTAATATCCTGACGTATCGTGACAAGAACAATGCGTCGCCGACGTCGTGGCACGAGCCCGACAACCGGTCCAAGATGATACCCGAGATCATCAAGGACAATGACTGGGACGTTGTCGGCCTTCAAGAGGTGGGGACCGCCTTCGCGCGCGATGACGGCTCCATGACGCCCAGCCAGATCGAGGACCTGAGGGACTCCGCGGACTTGTCGGCATACGATTTCGCGGCGACCGACAGGGAGGGCTGCAACTTCTCCTTGTGGGACGCGAAGCCGAAGAACTGGACGCAGCCGATCGCCTACAGGAGGGACAAGTTCGAGCCGGTTGCGCAGGGGTGCTTCGTGATGTCCGAGACGCCGAACGACTTCTCCGCCTCAAGCTTCGGGTGGCCGCGCAACATCGCGAGCTGGCTCAGGCTGAGGAGCAGGGCCACCGGCGAGGAGCTCTACATGTTCAATGCGCATGTGGCTGCGAATATCGGTCCGATGGACGGGGACGGGAAGAAGGTGTCTCAAAAGGTTTACCGCAACCATCAGGTCGACCAGGCGAAGGCTCTTCTCTCGCAGATCACGAGCATTAACACAGAGCAGCTTCCCGTGATACTGGCCGGAGACTTCAACTCGACCCTCAAGACGACCCCGGTGTCAGCGGCGAAGACGATCGTCGACTCGGGGATGTTCGTCGACGCGTACAGCAGCGCGGAGACGGTCCTGGCGGACGGAGGGACATGGAATGGATTGGCTGAAGGCGATAAGCACGACAAGATAGACCATATTTTTGTGGGGGACGAGATCGCTCCCACCGTCTCGAGCTACGCTGTTGTTCCGACGATGAGGAAGGACGCCGACGGGACGCTGCATTTCGCCTCCGACCACAACGCCGTCTCGGCGCAGGTCGTTCTTCGATGGCCGCAACCATCGGCTCCCGATCCGCAGGAGGCCAACCAGGGGTCCGCCGTCGTCGCGTTCTCGGGTGCGGCAGGCGGATACGCGCGCGGGCTGGGCGCCATCAGCCTGATCGGTGCGCTGGCTGTGGTTGCGCAGATCTTATTCGTGAGGAAATCGGTGAAAAAAGGACGACATCAGCGATAGCCCCCAGGGCTCGGTGGCGTCCCGCGCCCGCGCGAGGCGCAGCCGTCACAGCCCCTCCGCCCAGGTGCCGGCGGACCTTTTGACCGCGTCCATGACACCGAGGGTCCTGGTCATGGTCTCGGCGGCGGGGCGGAGCGAGCGGGAGAGCGCGGCGAAGGCCCTGATCTGCGCGGACATGTCGTCGATACCGGGGAGCTTCAGGGAGGCGGCCAGGTCCGTGAGCCGGGCCTTCAGGTCCTTCGCGAGCTCGTCGATACCGGCGGCGCTCGTCGTGCGGACCAGGACGCTGATGTCCTCATCGAGGGCGCGCCACGCCTCTGAGAAGGACGACGTCGCGGAGTCCAGAGCCCGCCTGCTCGGCTCCAGGTCCTCGGCGATCCGCTTGACCTGGGTGGCAGAGGGCGCCGACCCCTGCGGAACCAGGGCGAGCCCCTTCCTCATTGCAGAGCCGAAGGCACTCACGGCCCGGTCGAAGGCGTCCGTCTCATGCTCGAGGCGGGGCATGTGCTCCGTATGGATCGTCTCGGCCAGCTCGATGAGACCGGGCCCTCGGCCCGCTTCACCCGGATCGGCGGAAGAGTCCTCCGGGCTCGTCTCCGAGGACTCTGCGGTCTCCGCGTTCCTCGCGTCAATCCGACGGACGAGCTCGTCGGCGATCTTCCTGGCGGCTCGCGTGAGCCGTCGGCTGCCGGGCTCCAGGTCCTCTAAGGGAGTCTCGGCCTCGAGCCATTGGTACTGGTTGATCGTGCGGTGGATCAGCTGGGCTGTCGGGTCATCGCGCAGGTTCGGGCGGTCCCAATTCGGCTCGTCCACGAGCAGGGTGAGAAGGCCGTTGTAGCCCGCCGTCTCCGTCTTGGCCCTGAACCGGAGGAACTCCTCGCGGCACGCCTTCGAGGTCAGGTACCGATTGGTCACCATGGCGAGAAGGAAGGTGGTGCGCTCGACCTGTTCCTGCAGCTTCGTGCTCCAGTCGTCGCCCCACTGGAGCACGTCCCTGTCAATAATGAGATCGATGGGAGTGCCCTTGTAGTCGCAGGCCTGCTCCACTGCTCGGGCGAACTGGACCAGTGCGCCGCCGTGGTACTCGTCGTCGGCGTGCACATAGCTCAGGAAGACCGATGGATTGGGCGTGGCGGAAGGGGTAGCTGACATTATTGTCTCCGTAGTCGGACTGTCCGTTGGGACGGGAATGGTGCGGGCGGATGAGGACTCCGATGAGACGGCGTCGGGGCCGAGCTGGCCCAGCGCCTCGCGGGAGGTCAGGCACTCCAGCGGGAGTGCCCACACGCCGTCGTCGATCTCCTCGGCATCGGCGCCCGTGTACGCGATGAAGCCCCGGTGAAGGCCGCCGTGCTCTCGCATGGCCCGAAGTCCCCGCAGGTCGCTCGGGCCGATACGGGAGGCGAGCTTGACCTCGATCCCGAGACGCCTGCCCCGGCCGTCGATCAGGACGAGGTCGACCTCCCGCCCGGTCTTGTTGTCGCGCCAGTAGAACGCGTCGGTGGCGGTCGCGGCCCAGCCTCGCGCGGCGAGGACCTGGTTGACGACCCAGGTCTCGAGGGTCTGGCCCAGCAGCTCGGGTGAGCTGGCGATGCTGCGGCCTGCGCGGATGAGGCTCTCGCACGTGCTGGAGGTGTCCACCGCGTGCCCCTTGGGCGCGCTCCTGCCCGCGCGTTACTCCTCCGTGCAGGTTGGGCAGCAGGGTGATGAGGAATCTGCGCTGGAGGATGCCGAGGTAGCGGCCCACGGTCCGCGCATCGAGGTCGAGGTCCTGGCCGATTCTTGTCCGGTTGATCCGACCCCCGGGCGTGCGGAGCACGGAGTCGAGGACCCTGCGGGCGATGCCGGTGTCCAGGGTCTCCGTCGGGAGGACGCGATTCCCGAGGATGGCGAGCGTGTCCGCCCGCACCTGGTTCTGCCAGGCGGCGCGCGACCGCGGCAGGAGGGGCAGCGCCAGGGCGGGGAGGCCACCGGTCTCGAGCCGTCTCCGCAGGGCGGTCGTCCGGGTCGGGGACGTCCTGGCGGGGGCCAGGGGCGAGTCGAAGAGGATGTCGATGAGGCTCGGCGTGGGCGAGTCGAGCGGACCGTCCATCTCCAGGGCCGTGAACGGATGCAGAACGAGCCTGGTCATCCGCCCGACCAGGGGATCGCTGCCGGCCATCGTTCCCCGCCCCACCGAGGCGGAGCCCGTCAGCAGGAAGTGGTGCCCCAGGGGGAGGGTGTCGACGAGCTCCTTGATCGCCACGCTGACGCCCGGCACCATCTGGGCCTCGTCGATGACGGCCGGCCGCCGCAACGAGCTCACCCACCGGAACGCGTCCTCCTGCGCGCGCTCGGCCATCGCCGGCTCGGTGAGCGACTGGTAGGAGGCGTAGGGGCCGGAGTCCGTGAGGTGGCGCGCCAGGCTCGACTTCCCGACGGCGCGCCGCCCCTTCAGGACGGCGACCTGGTGCGAGGTGCGCGTCGCGAGTGCCTCCTCAATGGCTCGACGGTGGTACGGGGGCGAGGGCATGGGGCTAGTCCACCTGATGCTTGGGAAAACGACATTCAATGTAAGAATTTTCCTACATCGAATGTTGGATTTTTCCGGTTCGTGCTGCCGGACGGGGGTGGGGCCGGAGCCGCACTCGGTCTGGGCGCTCACGCTCGGGGCGCCGGACAGGACCGATCTCGACGCGGAAGTGAACCGATCTCGGTGCGGGACTGAACCGATCTCGACGCGGAACTCGACCGATCTCGGCGAAGGGGGCGGGGTGGTCCATCGACTATAATCGACGGTGTCCGCGATCGAGCTGCTCTCATCGATCGTAGTCGACAGGAGGATGGCGTGCTTGAGTCCGACCAGATCGTCCCCCGCCCTCGCTACACCGACCGCATCGCGCCGTACATCGACACCCCTGTCATCAAGGTCCTCACCGGAGCGCGCCGCAGCGGAAAGTCCACCATCCTCGACCTCGTCGCCCAGCAGGTCGACCAGGACCACCCGCGAGCCCAGATCGTCCGCCTCAACCTCGAATCCGCCGTCGGCCTGTCGATCCGCACCCCCGAGCAGCTTCTCGACCACCTCACCGCCCGGGCGCCCGATCGCACGGCGCGCGCCTACCTCTTCCTCGACGAGATCCAGCAGGTCCCGGACTGGGAGCGGGTCGTCAACGCGCTGCGCGTGGACTGGGACTGCGACATCTACCTCACGGGGTCCAGCTCCCGGATGCTCTCCGGTGACCTCGCCACCCACCTCGCCGGCCGGTACGTGACGATCCATGTGCAGCCACTCGCCTTCGCCGAGTACCGGGCCCTGCGCCTCCTCGATCCCGCCGCCTCGGGCGGGGCGCCGTCGTCGGACCAGGAACTCTTCCAGGACTACCTCGCCCTCGGAGGATTCCCGGGCCTGCGGTACTTCCACGGCGGGCGGGAGCCGTCCCTCGCCTATCTCCGCAGTGTCTACGACTCGGCCCTCGTGCGCGACGTGATCCAGTACCACCAGGTCAGGGACGTGGACCTCTTCCACCGAGTCGTCACCTACTGCCTGGCGAATGTCGGGCGCACGTTCTCGGCGAGCTCGCTCAGCCGATTCCTGCGGAGTGAGCGCCGCACCGTCAGTGTTGATACCGTGCTCAACTACCTCACGTACTGCACAGAGGCCTTCCTGCTCAGGCGCGTCCCGCGCCACGATCTCACCTCCAAACGGATTCTCGCGGTGGAGGAGAAGTACTACGTGGTGGACCACGGCCTGCGGGAGGCGATGGGCCTGTCCAACTCCGCAGCGATCGAGCTCGTTCTGGAGAACATCGTCTGCAACGAGCTCACGAGCCGGGGTTGGACGGTCGGCGTTGGGCGAGCCGGGGCCCAGGAGGTCGATTTCGTCGCCCGCCGCGAGGCACAGGTGCTCTACATCCAGGTCAGCTACCTCCTCGCCAGTGAGGAAACTCGACACCGCGAGTTCGGGGCCCTTCTCGCCATCCCCGACAACCACCCGAAACTCGTTCTCAGCCTCGACCCGCTCAGCCTCGGGCACGACGGCGTCGAGCACCGCAACCTCGTGGAGTGGCTGCTCGCGGCAGGGGACGACGGCGTCGGGGCGCGTTGAGACCCGCCGCCTGAGGCCGCCCGGTCCGGGCGGACCGATCTCGACGCGGAACTCGACCGATCTCGGTGCGGAAGTGGACCGATCTCGATGCGGAAGTGAACCGATCTCGGCGCGGGACTGAACCGATCTCGAGCCGGAAGTGAACCGATCTCGGCGCGGAAGTGAACCGATCTCGGCGAAGGGGCGAAGGGAAGGGGGAGGACGGGGCCGGGGCCGAAGGGCCTGCCGCCGCTCCGGCCCCGAGCGCGGTCAGGCGGTGGACGCCTCCTCCTGGATGGCCGCCTTCTGCGCGCTGATGACCTCGTGCTCGCGGTCGATCCCGACCACGCGGGTGATTCCGAGGAGAACCGTACCGACGGCGGCGAAGGCCCCCAGGACGAGGAGGCTGGCCTCCGTGGACCCGAATGTCTTCTCCGCCCACACCCAGATATTGGGGCCGACGAATCCGCCGAGGTTCCCCAGAGCGCCGATCAGGGCGATGCCGGACGCGGCCGCGCCCCCGGTGAGGAATGTCGACACCGCTGTCCAGAACAGGGGCTGGACCACGATGTGGCCGAGGTAGGCGACGCACAGGGCGATGATCGCCAGAACTGGGTTCTTCAGGAAGGCGGTGGCGACAATGCCGAGGGCGCCGCAGGAGTAGACGGCGGTCGCGACGACCCGCCGACTCCCGATCCTCTCGGCGTAACGCGGAATCGTGAGGAGGCCGATGACCGCGACAATGGCCGGGACGGCGGTCACGACCCCGACGACGAAGCCGACGCTGCGGCCGAGAAGGCTGGAGATGACGGTCGGGACGTAGAAGTTGTACCCGTAGCCCAGGACCTGGATCGTGAAGCAGACGACGCACAGGTAGAGGACGCGCCAGTCGACGAGGGCCTTGAGCATGCTCGCCTGCCCGTGCCGGTCCTTGTCCTCGTTCTCGGCCGCCAGGGCGACCTCGACCGCCTCCGCCTCCTGGGGCGTGAGCCACCTCGCCGTGCGCGGCGCGTCCGGCAGGTAGAACAGGGCGATGACGCCGACGACGGAAGCCGCCAGGCCCTCGACGAGGAACGTAACCTGCCATGACTGCGAGCCCGCCCAGAACCATCCGCCGGACGCCGTGAGAAGCCAGCCGGTGATCGGGCCGCCGAAGACGAATGCGAGGGGCGCGCCGCACTGGAAGACCGCGTTCGCGCCGGCCCGGCTCTTGGTCGGCACCCACTGGGTCAGGTAGTAGACGACGCCGGGGTAGAAGCCGGCCTCGCAGACGCCCAGGAGGAATCGCAGGACGTAGAACGTCGTCTGCGTGTGGGCGAACATCATGCATGCGGCGACCAGGCCCCATGTGACCATGATTCGGGCGAGCCAGCGGCGGGCGCCGACCCTGTAGAGGAGCATGTTCGAGGGAACCTCGAACAGCGCGTATCCGAAGAAGAAGACCCCGGCGCCGAAGGCGTACGCCGCATCGGTCAGGCCGGTGTCGGCCTGGAGGTACTCCCGAACGTATCCGATATTGGTGCGGTCCAGGAAGGACAGCACGAACATGAAGGCGAGGAACGGGACGACGCGTCTGTAGATCTTGGAGATGCCGCTGTCGAGCGCGACGCTGGACGGTTCGGTAGTCGTTGCGGAGCTCATGGATTATCACTCACTTCTTTGTGGCGACCTGTACCCGGATCGGCTCAGGGCTGCTTGCCGATGTAGGCGAGAATCCCGCCGTCGACGTAGAGAACTTGGCCGTTGACGAAGTCGGACGCTCGGGATGCCAGGAAGACGGCGGGGCCCCCGAGGTCGGACGGGTCGCCCCAGCGGGCGGCCGGGGTCTTGGCGATAATGAACTGGTCGAACGGGTGCCGGGAGCCGTCGGCCTGCCTCTCGCGCAGCGGTGCGGTCTGGGGGGTGGCGATATAGCCGGGGCCGATCCCGTTGCACTGGATATTGAGCTCGCCGTACTCGGAGGCGATATTGCGGGTCAGCATCTTGAGGCCTCCCTTGGCGGCGGCGTAGGCGCTCACCGTCTCCCGGCCGAGCTCGGACATCATGGAGCAGATGTTGATGATCTTGCCGCCGCCCCGCTCGATCATTCCCGGGATCACGGCCTTGGACACGATGAATGGCGCGTTGAGGTCGACGTCGATGACCTGGCGGAAGTCCGAGGCCTTCATCTCCGTCATGGGGACGCGCTTGATGATGCCGGCGTTGTTCACGAGGATGTCGATCGGGGCGACGTCCGACTCGATGGTCCTGACGGCCTCCGCGACGGCGTCCTCATCGGTCACGTCGAAGACGTAGCCGTGGGCCTCGATGCCCTCGGACTTGTACGAGGCCAGGCCGCGGTTCACGGCCTCCCGCGTGCGGTCATTGAAGACGATTGTCGCTCCGGCGCCGGCGAGCGCCTTGGCGATGGCGAAGCCGATTCCGTAGACGGCTCCGGTGACGAGGGCCGTCCTGCCCTCCAGGCTGAAGGGGGATGCGGTGGTGGACACGTTGCTCCTTTTCTGCTGTTCTCTGCTGTCGCTCATGCATGTCGTGGGTGCGCCGGTACGGCGCCGCCTCGGGCCGCAGCGGCGCCTCGGGCCGCGGCGGCGTCGAGAGGCCGGTCTCCCGCGGCGGGCCGCCCAGGATCAGGCCCGCGTAGACCGCTTGGACTCGAGGTCCTTCGGGTACTGCTCGGTCCAGTACCGGCCGTCGGGGAAGGAGTAGTCGCTCAGCGTCTTGTCCCTGATGTCGGAGGTGTATCCCCGATCCGTCGGGAGCACGTAGCTCCCGTCGCGCAGCACACAGGGCGTGACCATGTGCTCGTGAAGGTGGTCGACATACTCGGCGTAGCGATTCGTCAGGTCTCCGCTGACGACGACGAAGTCGATGATGGCGAGATGCTGAATGAGCTCGCACAGCCCCACGCCCCCGCCGTGAGGGCAGACCGGGACACCCCGGTTGGCGGCCATAATGAGGACCGCGAGGACCTCGTTGAGGCCGGCGAGACGGTAGGCGTCGATCTGGCAGAAGTCGTAGGCGCCCGCCTGAAGCATCTGCTTGTGGAGGATGCGGTTCATGCCGTGCTCGCCCGTCGCGATCCGAACGTTGACGGCCTCGCGGATCGCGGCGTGACCGAGGACGTCGTCGGGGTGGGTGGGCTCCTCCATCCAGAAGATGTCGAACTCGGCCAGCCGGCCGACCCAGTCGATTGCGGTCGGGACGTCCCAGACCTGGTTGGCGTCGATCATGAGCCTGCCCTCGGGCCCGATCATCTCGCGGGCGATCCGGCAGCGGCGGACGTCGTCGTCCACATTGAGGCCGACCTTCAGCTTGACGCAGTCCTGCCCGGAGTCGAGCTCCTTCTGAATCAGGCTGCGCATCTTCTCGTCCGGGTACCCCAGCCACCCGGCGGCCGTGGAGTAGCACGGGTACCCGTGCTCCTCCAGATAGGCGATCCGCTGGGCGCGGGTGGGCTCCATCTTCCGCAGCAGGTCGATGGCCTGATCGCGGGTGATCTCGTCGGCGAGGTAGGTCATGTCTGCGGCGTCGACGATCTCCTCGGGCGTCATATCCGCCACGAAGCGCCACAACGGCTTGTTGCTCAGCTTCGCGGCCAGGTCCCATACGGCATTCATGACCGCCGCCATCGCGAGGTGCTCGGCCCCCTTGTCCGGGCCGATCCACCGCAGCTGGGTGTCGGACGCGAGCTCGCGGTAGATCCCCCCGAGGTCCGCTGCGATCTCCTCCGCGTCCCGGCCGATGAGCGGCTTGACCCGGTCGTGGATCGCCTGTGCGCACACGTCGTTCCCGCGACCGATTGTGAAGGTGAAGCCGGTGCCCATGAGATCAGGGTCGTCCGTGAGCAGCATGACGTATGCCGCGGAGTGGTCGCCGTCCTTGTTCATCGCATCGGATCCGTCGGCGTTGAGGGATGTCGGAAAGCGCAGGTCGTACGTCCTGTAGTCGGTGATCGTGGTCATGCGGTGAACTCCTTTGTTCCTTGTTCCATGTTCTGGGCGAGGGGATGCGCCGGTACACGGCGCGCTCGAGGGACGGCGGGCGTGACTCAGCTGCCGCCGTCGACCGAGACGAGGATCTTCATGGCGCTGCCCCGCCGGAGCTCGGCGAATGCGCGGGAGGTGTTCTCCATGGGCACCACGGACGTGATGAGCCTGGCGACGGGGACCCTGCGATCGCGTATGAGCTCGGCCGCGGTGACCATGTCCTCCTTGTGGTAGAGGCGCGCGCCGTACATCTCCAGCTCGCGCCAGAAGAACCGGTGAAGATCGACCTCACGCCTGCGCGCGTGGATCGCGACCTGGATCAGACGGCCGTGCGCTGCGAGGCTCTCGACCGCGGAGTCCATGCCCGCGGCCGCTCCGGACACCTCGAACACGACGTCGGCGCCACCGCCCTGCGCGGCCCCGGCGTCGATGATCCCGGCGGGGTCCTGGCTGGTCGGGTCGACGGTGGGGATCCCGAGCTCCTCGGCGGCCTGGCGACGCGCGCCCTCGGGCTCCGAGAGAACCACGTGGCCGCCCGCGGCCTGGGCGACGAGGCCGATGAGGATTCCGATCGGGCCGCCGACGACGAGGACGGACTCGCCGGTGCGGATGCGCGCCCTGCGCACGTCGTGGACCGCGACCGCCAGCGGCTCTGTCAGCGCGGCGTCGCGCAGGTCGACGGACTCGTCGAGCGGCACGACAAGATCGGCGGGGACGTTCCACAGCTCCTGGAGGGCGCCGGGCGAGTCGAGGCCGATGAAGTCCATGTTGTAGCAGACGTTGGAGTGCCCCTGCTCGCAGGCGCGGCAGCGGCCGCAGAATCGAGTGGGCAGGACGGTGACGGGCCGGCCGGCCTCGAGGCCCTCGACGTCGTCGCCCAGGCCGGCCACGCGGCCGGACATCTCGTGGCCGATCACGGCGCGGCGGCCGACCCGTGCGTCCATGTCCCCGAGGTAGACGTGGAGGTCGGTGCCGCACAGGCCCACGTACGACACCGCGACCTGGACCTCCCCGGGGGCGGGCGGGGCGGGTGCGCGGTCGACGACCTCGAACGCCCGGCTCCCCCTGTACTCGACAGCCCTCATCGAGACGTCCTTTCGTAGGCGATACGGCAACGCGCCGCGGTGCGCGAGACCAATGGTTCAAAGCATGAAACACAGCCGATCAGAGCCGACTGTACTCCATCTATTTCTGTAGATGAAATATCTGTTTCGTCATGTCAATTTAGCGCGACCCTTGCGGGAAGTCCAGGGCGGGCAGGCATCCGTCAATGTGACCTAGAACACTCTGTTGATGATTGTCAGTGCCGGGCGGACGTCCGATAGTGGTGCCTCGTTTCGCCCGTTCAAACGCCGTCGGGATGCCGGACGGCCCCGCGCAGAACCTAAGGACCCATGACCATGGCGGCAGCCAAGACCACGACCATCGCCTCAGTCGACAAGGCCCTGGGGGTCGTGGAGTACCTGCTCGGCCTCGAGGCGGGGGGCGTCGCCCTGAGCGCGCTGTCCGAGGGCACGGGCATCAACAAGTCGAGCCTGCACCACATCCTGGCGACGCTGAAGCAGCGCCACTGGGTGGAGCAGGACGAGTCCGGCAAGTACCACCTCGGCCCCGTCACCGGGCGGATGGCGGCGTGGTGGACGAGCTCGGACCAGGCCGTGAGCCGGCTGCACTCCGTGCTGCAGGAGATATGCCAGAAGACGGAGGAGCTCGTCCACCTCGGGCGCCTGTACGACCGGGACATCGTGTACCTCGACAAGGTCGAGCCGGACCGCCCCGTGCGCGTGTGGTCGCGGATCGGGCAGAGCGCCCCCGTGGCCACGACGGCGATGGGGCGCGCCATCCTCGGTGCGCGGCAGCCGAGCGACGGCGAGCTGTCGATGTGGCTCGGTCTGGTGAGTTCCCCGTCGGACTACCTGGCCGACCGGCTCAAGGAGGAGATGCAGCGGGTGCGGGCCCAGGGCTACGCGGTCGAGATCGGTGAGGACCGGCCGAGCCTCGCCTGCGTCGGCGTGCCGATTGCCATCGTCGGCGCCCCGGTTCTCGCCATCTCCGTGACCATGCCCGTGGAGCGGGCCAGCCTGCCCAACCTGGGGAAGATCGCCGCGATCATCCGCGACTGCGTCAAGGGCGCCGGCCTCGACGACGTCACGACGGCCGCCTGAGGGGCGGATCCGCCGTCGGCCCCTGCGGCCCCGACGCCCCGCCGCCCTTCGCGGCGGGGTGCGCCGTCGTCGTCCCCTGGCGCGCTGCCCGCCGTCGTCGTCCCCACCGCGCGGGGCTGGCCGTCGTCGTCCCCACCGCGCGGGGCCGGCCGCAGGCTGCGGGAGCGAGGCCGGACGATGAGGTGGTGACAAGCGGACGGGGGTGGCGTACGATCGCACATGTTTCATCTAATCAAACGATGATTCCACGTGACGATACGCTGTCATCCCGGGTCGTTGCCGAGCCCTTAGGAGAGCCGAATGAAGCTGTCGGAACTGTTCGCCGTCAACCCGGTGGTGCCGGTGGTGGTGGTCGACTCCGCCGCGCAGGGGGTGAGTGTTGGCCGGGCCCTGGTGGCCGGCGGCATTACGACGGCCGAGGTGACCTTCCGCACCCCCGCTGCGGCGGAGGCGATCCGCGTCATGGGCGAGGTCGAGGGCCTGGTGGTGGGCGCCGGGACGGTGCTCGACGCGGCCCAGGCCGAGGCCGCCATCGATGCGGGCGCCCGGTACCTGGTGTCTCCGGGCCTGTCCGCCGAGGTCGTGCGCTGCGCACGGGGCGCGGGGGTGCCGGTGCTGCCGGGGTGCGCGGACGCGTCGTGGATCATGGCGGCCCTGGAGCTGGGGATCAGGACGGTCAAGTTCTTCCCGGCCTCCGCCCTGGGCGGCCCGTCGGCCATCAGGGCCCTGTCGGCGGCCTTCCCCCGGGTGCGGTTCGTGCCGACCGGGGGCGTGAGCGCGGGCAACCTGGCCGAGTACCTGGCCGTCCCCCAGGTCGCGGCGTGCGGCGGGTCGTGGATGGTGAGCAGGGAGCTTGTGGCCGCCGCCCGGTGGGACGAGATCTCCCGCCTGTGCGCCCGGGCCGTGGCGATCGCGAAGGAGGCCGGCCGATGAGCGCTGCTGCTTCTGCTTCTGGTGGGGGGCCGGTTGCGGTCCGGCCCGCCGCGCAGTGCCGCTACGACGTCGTCTCCCTGGGGGAGGTCATGCTGCGTCTGGATCCGGGGGAGGGGCGCATTCGCACGGCCCGACGCTTCGAGGTCTGGGAGGGGGGCGGGGAGTACAACGTCGCCCGCGGCCTGTCGAGGTGCTTCGGCATGCGGGCGGGAGTTGTCACCGCCCTGGCCGACAACGAGGTGGGCCGTCTCATCGAGAGCCTCATCCTTGCCGGCGGCGTGGACCCGCGGATCGTGTGGGCACCCTACGACGGCATCGGCCGCAGCGCGCGCAACGGACTGAACTTCACCGAGCGCGGCTACGGGGTGCGCGGCGCGGTGGGGGTCTCGGACCGCGGGCACACCGCCATCAGCCGGCTGAGGCCCCAGGACGTGGACTGGGACCGCCTCTTCGGGCACGAGGGTGTGCGGTGGCTGCACACCGGCGGCATCTTCGCGGCCCTGTCCCCGGAGGCGGCCGAGGTGGCCGAGGCGGCCATGGACGCCGCGCGCCGGGCGGGCACGGTGGTGTCCTACGACCTGAACTACCGGCCCAGCCTGTGGAAGGGAATCGGCGGGATCGAGCGGGCGCGCGAGGTCAACCGGCGCCTGGCCCGCTACGTGGACGTCATGATCGGCAACGAGGAGGACTTCACCGCCTCGCTCGGCTTCGAGGTCGACGGCGTGGACGCCGGCCTGACCCGGCTCGACGCCGGCGCCTTCGAGGCCATGATCGAGCGGGCGGTCGCTGAGTTCGACGGCTTCAGGGTCGCCGCCACCACCCTGCGCCAGGTGCGCACGGCCACCGTCAACGACTGGGCGGCCATCGCCTGGTCGCGCCGAACCGGGTTCGTGCGCTCCGTCCAGCGCCCCGGCCTGGAGATCCTCGACCGGGTCGGCGGGGGCGACTCCTTCGCCTCGGGCCTGATCTACGGGCTCATGGAGCTCGGCGACCTCGCCACCGCCGTGGAGTACGGGGCCGCGCACGGCGCCCTGGCCATGACCACCCCCGGCGACACCACCATGGCCACCCTCGCCGAGGTCCAGCGCCTCGCCGCCGGCGGCAGCGCCCGCGTCCAGCGCTGAGGGTCCCGCGCTTCCCGCCGGTCCCAGCGCCGGGCGCCGCGCGAACCGATCTCGGTGCGGAAGTGGACCGATCTCGACGCGGAAGTGAACCGATCTCGACGCGGAACTCGACCGATCTCGACACGGAAGTGAACCGATCTCGGCGAAGGGGGAGCTGCTGGGAGCGGCGGAGCGGGCTCCCGGCGGCTACTCGGCCAGCCTGTCGCGGATCGCCTCGTGGTGGCGGATCACCTCGGCGACGACGAAGGTGAAGAACTTCTCCGCGAAGACGGGGTCGAGCCCGGAGTCCTGGGCCAGGGCCCGCAGGCGCGCCACCTGGCGCCTCTCCCGGCCCGGGTCCGACGGCGGCAGGCCGAGCTCGGCCTTGAGGAGGCCGACCTGCTGCGTGCAGCGGAAGCGCTCGGCCAGCAGGTGGACCAGGGCGGCGTCCAGGTTGTCGATGGTCGCGCGGTAGGCCGCCAGCCGTGGCGGCACGTCCGGCAGGCTCCGCTCAACGGCCTCCGGCCCCGTCATCGGGGGCGCGGCGCCGGCCGTGCCGGCGCTCCCGGCGGCGGAGCCGCTCATGCCGTCCGGCTCCGCTCCCCCTTGTAGGCGGCCGCCAGGGTCCCCGATCCCACCTCGTAGCGGGGGCGTCCCGTCCCGTGCACGGCATCGGCGTCGACGACGACCCGGCCTACCTCCGGCATGGAGGGCACCTCGAACATGGCGTTGCCCAGAACCTCCTCGGCGATGCTGGTCAGGCCTCGGGCGCCGGTCTTGCGCTCCAGGGCGAGGGTGGCGATGGCCTCGATGGCCTCGTCGGTGAAGACGAGCTCGACGCCGTCGAGGCTGAAGAGGTACTCGTACTGGGACACGAGCGCGTTCTTGGGCTCGGTCATCACCCTCACCAGCTCGGCCACGCCCAGATCCTGGACGGTGGCAATGACGGGAAGGCGCCCGATGAACTCCGGGATGAGGCCGAACTTGTGAAGATCCTCCGGACGCACCGGCGAGGCGAAGACGTCCCTGCCGGAGTCCTTGGCCAAGGTCGCCCCGAAGCCCACGAGCTGAGCGCCGACCTCCTTGCGCTGGCGCTGCCGGACGATGTCCTCAATACCCGCGAAGGCGCCCGCCGCAATGAACAGAATATTGGTGGTGTCGATCTCCAGGAACTCCTGGTGGGGGTGCTTGCGCCCACCGCCGGGCGGAACGGAGGCGGTGGTCCCCTCGATGATCTTGAGCAGCGCCTGCTGGACCCCTTCGCCGGACACGTCGCGCGTGATCGAGGGATTCTCGGCCTTGCGCCCGATCTTGTCGATCTCGTCGATGTAGATGATGCCCTTCTCCGCGCGCTTGACGTCGCCGTCGGCCGCCTGGATGAGCTTGAGAAGAATATTCTCCACGTCCTCGCCCACGTAACCGGCCTCGGTCAAGGCGGTCGCATCGACAATGGCGAAGGGGACGTCGAGAAGGCGGGCCAGGGTGCGCGCCAGATGGGTCTTTCCCGTGCCGGTGGGACCGAGCAGGAGGATGTTCGACTTGCCCAGTTCCAATCCGTCGCCCTCGGCCACCGCGCGCTCACGCACCTGAACGCGCTTGTAATGGTTGTAGACAGCCACGCTCATGGCGCGCTTGGCGCCCTCCTGGCCGATGACGTACTGGTTGAGGAAGTCGAAGATCTCCTGCGGCTTGGGCAGTTCCAGGGGGACGCCCGCGGCGGAATCGCCGAGCTCCTCATCGACGATCTCATTGCACAGCTCGATGCATTCATCGCAGATGTAGACGCCCGGGCCGGCAATCAGTTTCTTGACCTGTTTCTGGCTCTTACCGCAGAAAGAGCACTTGAGAAGATCGACACTCTCGGCGCTGCGTGCCACGTGGGGTCCTCCGTCTTGTCGGGCCGCTGCGGGCACGAAGCCCAATTCATGTGCAAGCCTATGACGAACAAGGCTCGGCGCGATCGGGCTATTCGGCGTGTCCGCACGGTAGTGGGATGGGCATGGGGTGGGATTGTTTCTCGTAGGTTAACGTGCCCACCCCACGCTCGTCGCCTGATCTGACCAATTTCATGGCGAATTCAGAGCCTTCTCAGGCTGAGCGGGGCGAGGCGGGCGTCTTTCGGGACGAAAGGACCTGATCGACGATGCCGTATTCCAGGGCCTGGGTGGCCGTCAGGATCTTGTCCCGCTCCAGATCGGCGTGCACGAGCTCCCGTTCACGACCGGTGTGGGAGGCCAGGGTGTCCTCCAGCCAGGCGCGCATGCGGTCGATCTCATCGGCGACGATCTCGATATCGCTCGCCTGCCCCTGGACGCCCTCCATGGCGGGCTGGTGGATGAGAACTCGCACATTGGGCAGAGCCAGGCGCTTGCCTGGGGAACCAGCGGCCAGCAGCACCGCGGCGGCGGAGGCCGCCTGGCCCAGGCAGACCGTCTGCACCTGGGGCTTGATGTACTGCATGGTGTCGTAGATGGCCGTCAGGGCGGTGAACGAGCCGCCGGGGCTGTTGATGTACATCGTGATGAGCCCGTCGGGGTCCTGGGATTCCAGGACGAGCAGTTGGGCCATGATGTCGTCGGCGCTGGCGTCGTCGATCTGCACGCCCATGAAGACGATGCGGTCCTCGAAGAGCTTGGCGTAGGGATCCTGACGCTTGAAGCCGTAGGCGGTGCGCTCCTCGAACTGGGGCAGCACGTAGCGGGACGACGGCAGGGCGGCGGGCGCGACGCCCGCGGCCCCCAGCTGGTGAGCGGCGGCGTCGAAATAGGGGCGAGAGCTCGTCATGTCAGTTCTCTCCGTTCTGGGCGCCGATCTCACGGCTCGAAGTCACGATGTGGTCGATGAAGCCGTAGTCGAGGGCCTCGGACGCGCTGAACCAGTGGTCGCGATCGGAGTCGGCGATGATCTCCTCCACCGTGTGCCCGGTGTTGGCAGCCGTGATCTCCGCCAGCTGCTGCTTCATCTTGATGATGAGGTCCGCGTTGATGCGGATATCGGTGGCCGAGCCCCCGGCCCCGCCGGAGGGCTGGTGCATGAGCACGCGCGCATGCGGGGTGATGTAGCGCTTGCCCCTGGCCCCGGCGGTCAGCAGGAACTGCCCCATGGAGGCTGCCAGACCGGTGGCGACCGTGACGACGTCGGGCTGGACGTACTGCATGGTGTCATAGATGGCCATGCCGGCGGTCACTGAGCCCCCGGGGCTGTTGATGTACAGGTAGATGTCCTTGTCGGGATCCTCGGCCGCGAGGAGCAGCATCTGCGCGCAGATGGCGTTGGCGTTGTCGTCGCGCACCTCGGAGCCGAGCCAGATGATCCGCTCCTTCAGGAGGCGGTTGTAGATGGAGTCAGTCAGGCCCAGACCCGTGCCGGGCCCCTCGGCCGCCGCGGGCATCACGGGCGAAGTCAGCTCGCTCACGTCTAGTCCTCTCGTATTCGGTGTTGCCAACGCTAACGCGGGCGGCGCCGGCCATATGCCCGCGATCGGGCGCTTTCGCTCACGGCACAGGGTGTGACCGATCTGTCGCACGCCGCACCGTGAGGGAGCACACCCTCAGCAGTGCGGATCAGTGCGTTAGGGTTCCCTTAACGTATTTGTTACGGTTCGAAGGGTAACAATTGTCGTCCGCTTCCAGCTCCGCACCGGGCGGAACCTCGCCCGAGCGCGGCAGTCGCTCCGGTCCCGAAGCAGCTCGCATGCAGGGCCACTGGCTCCTGGCCCGCCTGGGCAAGCGCGTCCTGCGCCCCGGAGGGATGGGCCTGACCCGCCGTCGCGCGCGACCGGGTGCGCGCCATGCGCCAGAACTTCCGCCTGCAGGGCGAACTGCTCAGCGCCGTCGGCATCGTGGCGCGGAAGGCCGACGAGACTCACCCTGCGAGGCGAGCCGGGGATGACTGAGATGACTGACCCGACCGACACAGCCGCGAGCACCGGCACAGCCGCCGCAACTGCCGCAACTGCCGCAGGCACGGCGAACACAGCGGACACAGCCGCGTCCTTGACCCTGCGGCACGTCACCATGGTGCGACGCGGCCTCACGCTCGTGGAGGACCTGTCGCTCGCAGTCGGCCCCGGCCAGGTCCTGGCCGTCACCGGCCCCTCGGGCGCGGGAAAGACGACGCTCCTGCGCGCCATCTCCGGCCTGTCCCCCACCGACGGCGGCACGGTGGCGCGCCCCGAGGGACGCCTGTCCCAGGTCTTCCAGGAGCCGCGCCTCCTTCCCTGGTACTCCGCGCACCGCAACATCTCGCTCATCGTGGACGGCCCCGCGCCGGACCTGACGGCCGTGCAGTGGCTCGAACGAGTCGGGCTCGCGGCCGCGGGCCACCTGCCCCCGGCACGGCTGTCCGGCGGCATGCGCCAAAGGGTGGCCATCGCCCGGGCCCTGGCCGCCTCACCGACGCTCCTGCTCGTCGATGAGCCCTTCTCCGCCCTGGATCGCCCGCTGGCCGCCGCTCTGCGCACCGACCTGACCGAGCTCCTGGCCGATCAGAACGTGGTGACCGTCTGGGTGACGCACGATCCCGACGAGGCCGAGGAGGTCTCCCACCTCCACCTGCACCTCGACGGCCCGCCCGGCACCTGGCAGCTGACCTCCTGAACCGCCCCAGCAGCAGCACCCGTGAAAGGAACCCCATCGTGAAGCGCCGCTCCCTCCTCGCCCTGGCCGGACTCGGCCTCCTGACGCCGGCGGCCCTGGCCGCCTGCTCCTCGACGACCGACTCGAAGGACTCGTCCGGCTCGGGGTCTGCTCTCCCCGACGCACTGCGCGTCCACACCCCCACCACGCTCGCCTACGCCGCCCCCATGGCCCTGTTCGGCACCTACGGCAATCTCGACGGGATCGTCGGGGATGTTCAGAAGGACAACTGGAACACCACCGATGTGCTCAAGTCGCTGCTCATCAACGGGGAGACGGACCTGGCGGCCACCCCCTCGTACGTCGCCGCCAACCTGTTCAACAAGGGCGTGGCGCTGCGTCTGATCGCCATGCAGGTGTGGGGCATGCTCTACGTCATCGGCCCCTCGGGCTCCTCCGAGCAGGGTCTGGAGGCGCTACGGGGCAAGACCGTCGGCGTGCCGAGGCCGAACGACATGCCCGGCCTCGTCTTCCGCTACCTGCTCGGGCAGAAGGGGTGGGACGTCGATTCCGACCTGAGCAAGACCCCTTACACCGAGGGCCAGGATGCACTCAATGCCCTGCTGACGGGAGAGGTCGAGTACGCCGTGCTGCCAGAGCACGCGGCGAGCCTGTCCCTGACCAAGGGCAAGCAGCAGGGCCTGAGCCTGGAGCGCACGCTCAACCTCCAGGACCTGTGGGCCGAGGTCACCGGCGGCGAGGCCCGTTTCCCCATGGCGGGCCTCGTCATGCCGCAGACGCTCACCGACGATCACCCCGAGCTGGTCGGCGCCGTCCTGAACGAGCTCGAGGCCGCCGTGGCCGACGTCAACGGGCAGACCGACGAGACCGTGCAGACGATCTCGGACACCACCGGGGTGCCGGTCCCGGTAGTCAAGGAGACGATCCCGCGTCTGCAGCTGAAGATCGTGGCCGCGGCGGATGCCAGGGGCGAGCTGGAGGACTTCTACACGAGGATGTCCACGCTCGACCCGGACATCATCGGCGGCTCCCTGCCGGCGGAGGACTTCTACGTCGCCGATCCGCGCTGATGCACGAGCGGCGCTCACGGGCCGAGCGACTGCGCTCCGCCCTGCTGTGGTGGACCGGCATCGCGCTGGGGGTCGTCATCTGGCACCTGGCGGCACGCTCCCAGCCCGCTTACGTGTTGCCGAGCCCGCAGGCCGCCTGGGAGGCGCTGCTCGAAATGGTCCGCAGCAAGAAGCTCGGCACTGCGCTTCTGCTCACCATCGAGCGCGGCGCCAGCGGACTCGGCGTCTCCTGCCTGGTCGGCATGCCGCTGGGCTGGGCGATGGGGACATGGACCTGGCTGCGCGAGCTGCTGGACTCATGGATGCAGATACTCCTGTCCGTGCCGCCGATCGTCATCGTCGTGGTCGGCATGATCTGGCTCGGCCCCACCGCCGGAGTCGTCGTCCTCGTGGTCGCCCTGGTGACCCTCCCCCTGCTGGCCACCACCGTGCGCGACGCCGTGGCCGGCGTGGACCCGGATCTGCTGGACATGAGCCGAGTGTTCGCCAGGAGCCGGGCTTGGACGATTCGCAGGGTCATTCTGCCCGCGGTCGCTCCCCCGGTACTGTCGGCACTGACCGTCGCCGTCGGCCAGTCCGTGCGGGTCACCGTCATGTCCGAGCTGCTCAGTACGACGACGGGACTGGGGGCAATGGTTCAGCGTGCGCGCACCAATCTGAATACGGACGACGTCTTCGCCCTGTCCGTCGTCATGGCGGTGCTCACGCTCGCCCTGGAGCTGTGCATCCTGGGGCCGTTGCGCCGCCGGCTCTCCCGCCCCTCGGTCTGAGGCTCGCCCCGCTGCGGATCCGCACCTCAGGCCGAGAACCGAGATACCAGCCTCACTGCTCTCACCGCACCTCGCCAAACACACGAAAGGAACACCATGGCCGCCACATCGACCCTCGTCAGCGAGTCCCTCTTCCGCCTCGGCCTCAACGAGGCCCTGCCCATCAGCGATGAGGCCACCACCTCCCGCGTGGTCGTCAACAATGACGTACTGCGCACCGTCGTCTTCACCTTCGACGCCGGTCAGCAGCTTACCGAGCACGCCTCGCCCAAGGCCGTCGTGGTCACCCTCCTGGAGGGCGAGATGGACTTCTCCATCAAGGAGCGCAAAGAGCGCATGAAGACCGGTGACGTCATCTACCTGGCGCCCAACGACCGACACGCCCTGGTCGCCGTGACCCCCTGCCGCATGCAGCTCGTCATGGTCGACGTCGACAACGACGCCGTCGGCGCGAGCCAGGACTGACCCGCGCAGGACTGCGGGAAGCGGGGCGGGAGAACGGGCGGAGAAGCGCCGGTCCTCCCGCCCCGCACGCAACCGCGGCACCCGCGATCAACAGGTTGACGGCCGCAGAGCCGAGCACGAGCGGGAACCAGCGGCCGCCGTCGTTCATGGCGCCTGCAATCTCCGCCGCCCGCACGATCCACCAGCTGGGCACGAGGACCAGCAGCTCCCGCCACGGAGCTCCCAGGAGGGGTGCGACAGCGGGCAGGACCAGGAGGACGAGCAGCAGTTTGGTCGCGGCGAAGCCCTGGATCGCATCCCGCGTCCAGGCGGCTAGCCCCAGTGCCACCGCCGCCGCCAGAGGTGCTGCGCCCAGGGCCAGGCAGGTCTGGCGGACCGCGCTCAGGCCGGGAGGACCGGCGATCAGCAGGCAGAGGAGGCACACCGGCGCCGCCACGGCGAGGCAGGTCATCGCCCGCCACACCAGGTAGCGCCGCAGGCGGACCCCCGTGACCGCCAGGGCCCGCCATACCCGGTCCTGCTTCTCCTCCAGGAGCATGAAGCCCACCACGACGCCGATCAGGACGGGGACGACGACCGTGAAGGCCACGGCTCGCAGCTGCGGAACCCAGGGGCCGATCATGATGCCCCGCCCCTCCAGCACGAGAACCAGCTCCGGCAGGCCCGCGCGCGCAGCGGCGGCCATGACCAGCGGGAGGATCATCATCCACACCATGAGCCCGTCGCGCAGCAGACGACGGCGATCGGCCTCCATGAGGGCCAGAATTGCGCGCGGCGGCATCAGCGTCCTCCCGTCCGGGCGATCATGCCCGTCAGACGGCGGCGGGCCAGGAGGACTCCCCCGCACAGCCAGGCGCCCGACAGCAGCACGGCGGGCAGCCCGACCTGGGCCGGCGCCTGATCGAAGCCGAGCTGGATCAGCACGAAGGCGCCCTGGAGCGGGTGGAGCCAGAGCCACCAGCCGCCTCGCACCCCCATCAGGGGCAGCGCCGGGACGATGAGCGCCAGCGTCCACACGCCCGATGGCAGCAGGAATCCGCTCATGGAGTCGTAGCCCGCCACCGCGATGACCCCGTAGAGCACGTACAGGCCGGACAGGAAGACGACTCCGGCCAGAAACGGCCCCCACCGCATCTGAGCCCCACGGCCGAGGAGCACCAGGACCGCGCTCTCGACGAGCGCCAGAAGCACCAGGGAGGCGGCCAGGGCGGCCAGGTACTCGCCGCCGCGCATGGGCGTGACTGCGCGCGCCACCAGAGTGCCCTCATCATGCTCGAGCAGGACGTGGACGGCGGCGAAGTAGAAGCCGGTGATGACCAGCTCGCCCAGAATGAGGACGGGCCACCACTGGCCGGGCCCCTCGGTCCGGGGCAGCGCCCGGACGAGCCCGGCGACCAGGGCTCCCACCATCAGGGCGACCAGCCAGAACCCGCTTCGGGCCTGCCGCCCCAGATTCAGTCTCGCAGTGGCGCCTATGCGCCGGATGGCGGGGCTCATCCCAGGCTCCGGCCGGTGACCGCCAGGAACACCTCGGCCAGGTCCGCCTCCTGGCTGTGGAGGCTCTGAACCCGGTGGATGCGCAGCGCGGTGCGGAAGTCCTCGTCATCGGCGAGTCCTGTCAGGGGGAAGCGGGCGCTGCCGCCCTCCCAGGTGGCCAGGACCTCGGGGACGCCGTGGCGACGCCGCATACGTCCGGGATCCCCGACCTCCACCAGACGCCCATCAACGATGAAGCCGACACGGTCGCAGGCGCGTTCGGCCAGGACCATGTCATGGGTGGTCACCACGACGGAGCCTCCCCGCCGGCGCTGACGATCGATGATCTCCTCCACCCGTGCCGCCCGGGCCGGGTCGAGTCCCGAGGTCGGCTCGTCGAGGAAGAGGAGCTCGGGATCGGTGAGCAGCGCCCTGGCGAGGTTGAGACGCACCCCCATGCCCTTGCTCAGGTGGGCCCCGAGGGTGTCGGCGTCGTCGAGAAGACCCACGGCCTCCAGCAGCTCGTCGGGATCGCGAGTGGCGCGGGCGTACATGCCGGCGAAGTACCGGAGGTTCTCCCGCAGCGTGAGTCGCCCGAACGAGATGGGCGTCTCGAAGGCGACCCCGATGCGCTCGTAGAGAGCCCTCCCCCAGGCCGATGCCTCTGCGCCCAGGACCTGCGCCGAGCCCCGGTAGCCCGGAAGGAGACCGGTGAGAATGCGCTGGAGGGTGGACTTCCCGGCACCGCTGGGCCCGAGCAGCCCCAGGACTTCACCGGCGGGGAGGTCCAGATCAATGCGGTCGAGAGCCGGGGCCTGGGCGCCCCGGTAGGTGAATCCGAGCTCGCGCACGCGCAGTGCCGCGGCGGTCATGACCGCTCCGGGGCCAAGGCGGAGACGAGCAGGGCGACGACATCGTCGACCGCCCGGGCGATCTCGGGCCGATCCATGGCGGAGCCGTCGACGGCGACCCGTCCGGGATCGATGTCGAAGCGGGCCATGACGTATTGGGGCACCCCCAGGAGTACGCGCTCGACCATCCAGGCCGCACTGTCGGCGTCCACGTCGTGGCGCAGCTCGCCGTTGCCCTGCCCGGCGGTGATGGCGGCCACTGCCCACCGGTGGAGACCGCCGGAGATCGACTGGTCGGAGTCGATGACCGGCGGGGCGTCATCGGCGCAGGCGCGAGCGAGAACGGCCCACCCCTGGGGATCGTGAATGTGAAAATCGTGGCTTGCCCGGACGATGTCCGTAAGCACCTTCTTGAAGGAGGCCGCCGGCACGGGCGTGTCCACCAGCCCGATGCGTTTTCCCATGAGCCCGGCCACCAGGTGGGTGTAGGCATCGAGCTTGTCATCGAAATACTGGTAGAAGCTTCCCTTGGAGACTCCAGCTGCGCCGGTGACGCGATCGACGGAGGCTCGCGCATAGGGGTGCGCCGCGAACTCCTCCTTGAGAGCGCCCATAAGACGCGTGCGCTTGGACTCGGGGAGATTGAAGAAGGTCTGCTTGGGCATGAGCGACTCCCATGTGACTGACCGGTCATATGACCGACGAGTCACACTCTAGGTCTGAGCCGCGCGGTTCGCAAGACCGCGATGCCGCATGCGGACCACGATGACGAGACGACGGGACCCCGCACCGGCGAACCGGTGCGGGGTCCCGTAGGTCCCGTAGCCCGCTGAGCGGGCGGAGCCTCAGCGGGCCGGCCTCGCGCGAGTCATTCGGCGGTCTCGGCGGAGGCCGAGGAGGCCGACGGCGAGGAGGCCGATCCCTCGGAGCCCGCGTCCGCCGGAGAGACCGCCTCCTCAGCCTCGGAGACCACGGCGGCGGCGTCGAGCTCGTCGGAGCCGATGAACTCGGTCAGGTCGACGACCTGACCGTCGGAATCCTTGACAGTGACCTGGCGCAGGGCCATGGCGAGGGACTTGTTGCGGGCGATCTCGGAGACGAAGGCCGGAATCTGACCGGCCTTCTGAGCGCCCTGCATGAACTGGGCGGGCTCCATGCCGTACTGCTGAGCGGTCTGGACGAGGTAGTCGATGAGCTCATCCTGGCCCACGCCGACCTCAAGGCTCTCGGCCAGAGCGTCCAGAAGGATCTGGTCCCGCACGCTGGCGGTGACGTCGTCGCGGATCTCCGCGGCATGGTCGTCATCATCGGTCTTGCCCTCGGCAGACAGGTGCTGCTTGATCTCATCCTCGACCACATCGGTGGGGACGTCGAAGGAGACCTGCTCGCGCAGATGCTCCAGAAGCGCATCGCGGGCGGCGATGGCCTGGTCGGCGGCCTTGCGATCGGCGACCTGCTTCCTCAAGTCCTCCCGAAGCTCGTCCATGGTGTCGAACTCGGAGGCCTCCTGGGCGAAGTCGTCGTCGGCCTCAGGCAGCTCGCGCTCCTTGACCGCCGTGGCGGTGACCGTGACCTCGGCCTCCTCGCCCTTGTGCTCGCCACCGGCGAGTGTGGTGGTGAAGGTGGCGGACTCGTCGGTCTTCAGACCGCTCAGCGCGTCATCCAGGCCCTCGAGCATGTTGCCCTTGCCGATCTCATAGGAGACGCCCGAGACCGAGTCGACCTCCTCATCATCGATGACGGCCTTGAGATCGATGGTGACGAAGTCCCCGGTCTCGGCCGCGCGCTCCACGGACTTCAGGGAGCCGAAGCGGGCGCGGAGGCTCTCCAGCTCGCTGTTGACGTCCTCGTCGCCGACCTCCACGGCATCGACGACGACCTCGGCGCTGCCCAGGTCCGGCAGGTCGAACTCGGGGCGGACGGTGACCTCGGCGGTGAAAACGAGCCGGCCGCCCTGGGCGCCGGTGACGTTGGGCAGCTCGGTGACCTCGACCTCGGGCTGGGCCATGGGAATGCGACTGACCTCAGTAATGGCGTCGCGGTAGAAGTCGGAGAGCTTGTTGTTGACAGCCTCCTGGATGACCGAGGCGCGGCCCACGCGCTGATCGATGACCTGAGCCGGAACATGACCGCGGCGGAAGCCGGGCACCTGGATCTGAGAGCCGATCTCCTTGTAGGCGGCGTCGAGGCTGGGCTTGAGCTCCTCGTAGGGGACCTCCACGGTCAGCTTGATGCGCGTGGGGTCAAGATTCTCGACAGTGCTCTTCACGAGGGTCTACTCCGATGCGGGGTGCTGATGGTGCGTGCGGGGCCAAGAGCGCCCCGTCACGGACGCCGATCGACGGCGTCAATCCGTGCCATCCTAGGGCACAGGCGGCGTGACGCGAAAAATGAGGCCGCGCACATCAGGCGCATCGGGCACATCGGGAGCACCGCACACATGCCGTGGGGCCGCAGGAGGTCACAAGAGGCATCAAGGCGACACAAGGGGCCGTCACGCGTGCGGGGCGCCCGACCGGGCTCAGGCGACCGGGACGCTGCGGCCGGCCACGACCTTGGCCAGGAGGGTGCGGGGCGCATCCGCAATGGCGCGAACCGCGTCGACGACGCGATCGTGAACGACGCGCGCCTCGGCGTCGTCAGCGCCCGTGAAGCGGACGGTGACGCGCGGCTCTCCGCGCACGACATCCACCTGGAACGCCTCCAGCGCAGTCGTCTCGCCGACGGCGGCGCGCGCTGCCGCCTCGACGTCCCCGGGGGCGCGGCCGGGGCGCAGGGAGACGACGGTGAGGATCGTCCGATACGAAGGCACGGCCCCACCGTATCGCTCCATCGATCTCAGCTCAGTTCAACCCATCTCGGGTCCGCGAACACCCGCCGACACGACGCGCTCCAGGTACCATCGCAGTGACGCGCTGCACACACTCCGGCACACGCTCCGGTACAGATTCCGCTTCTTCCACCTCCACATCCGTGTCGCCGGAAAGATCCACGGAGAGCTCATGACGGCCCTGCCAGCAACCAACGACGACAGAGAATCCACCGATCCGTCCGCCGAGTCCACCGAGTCCACCGAGCCCACCGAGCCCACTGGGTCCGCATCAAAGATCCTCTTCCCCGGTGCCGCCATGCTCTTCATCGCGGTCATCGGGTGCTTCACCGCCTGGGGCATCGCCGCAGACCTGACGACCCCCATGGTCTCCGGCTTCAAGCGCATCTTCGACATGTCCTCGTTCCAGGCGTCCCTGGTTCAGATGGCGTACTACGGAGCGTACTTCCTGCTCGCGATCCCGGCCGCCTTCATCAACTCCCGCTGGGGCTACAAGGCGGGAATGGTGTCGGGCCTCGCCCTCGCCGCACTGGGCGCCTTCGGCTTCTGGCCCGCCTCCCAGGTGATGACCTACGGGGCGTTCCTCGCCGCGCTGTTCGCCATCGCCGCCGGCTGCTCCCTTCTGGAGACCTCCGCCAGCCCCTACGTCATATCCCTGGGGCCGGAGGAGACCGCGACGCGGCGACTCAACCTGGCCCAGGCGTTCAACCCGCTGGGAACCAATATCGGCGTCCTGATCGCCTCGACCATGATCCTGCCCAAGCTCGACACCCCGGTGAACCTCGCCGACGTCAGCGCAGAGATGGAGCGCCAGATCCGCGCCGAGCAGTTGCGCGCCGTCACCGGCCCCTACATCGGGCTGGGAATCCTGCTGGCCGTCATCCTCGTCATCATCTTCATCCAGAGGGCCCCGTCCTCGGCCTCCCCCGAGGAGGAGATGAAGGCGAGCGGATCGAAGTCCGCCAACCCGGGGCTCACCCTGTGGCGCTCGAAGCGGTACCGATACGGAGTCGTCGCCCAGTTCTTCAACGTGGCCGCCCAGGTGTGCTGCTGGACGTACATCATCCAGTACACCCAGCAGGCCATCGACGGCTCCCTTCAGCTGGGATCGCAGATGCTGCAGGTCAGCCTCATCGTCTTCCTCATCGCGCGTTTCGTCATGACCGCCGTCATTGCGCGCATCCGGGCGACGAAGGTCATGGCGGCCCTCGGCTCACTGGCCGTCGCCCTGTGCATCTACGCCGCTCTGCGCCCCGACATGACCGGGGTCATCGCCGTCATCGCCATCTCCCTGTGCCTGTCCCTCATGTTCCCCACGATCTACGGGGTCGCCCTGGCGGGGCTCGGCGAAGCGACGAAGTTCGGCGCCGCAGGCCTGGTCATGGCGATCGTCGGCGGAGCGATCATGCCCATGGTCCAGGGAAAGGTGATGGACGCGACGAGCGCGGCCACGTCGTTCATAGTTCCGGCGCTCTGCTTCGCCATGGTCACTCTCTACGCGATCTACGACCTGCGCACGCCCACCCCGCGACTAATAGCCACAACCTCATCGGAGAGGAAGGCCAAGTGATGACCACGCCGAGCATCCTGAGAACCTTGAGAACGCGGGGAGCATCGAGAGCGTCGGGCACATCGAGCACGCTGGGAGCCCCGCGAGTCCTGAGTGCCCTGAGTGCCCTGAGGCGGCGCGTCGTCGCCGTTCTGACCGCTCTGACCGCGGTGACGACCGCTCTGGCCCTGACCGCCTGCTCGGGCGGCTCCTCCTCATCCGCAGGCGGATCGATCGACGTGCTCTCCTGGTGGACGTCGGCCTCCGAGTCCTCGGCCCTCGATACGCTCATCGATCAGCACAAGCAGCGCAACCCAGACGCCTCTGTCGATGAGATCGCGGTGGTCGGCGGTGGAGGCTCCGAGGCGCACGTGACTCTGGCAACGCGCATTGCGCACGGCGATGCGCCCGACGTCTGGCAGAGCCTCGTCGGCGGCAACATCACGGCATGGCACAACGCCGGCTCCGTCGCCGACGTCTCCTCCCTGTTCCCTGAGGACGTCACGTCGCAGCTCCCCGAGGATGTACTCTCCTCGGTCTCGGTCGACGGGGCGCAGTACGCGGCCCCACTGTCCGCGCATCGCGCGAATCTCCTCATGTTCAACAGCGATGTTCTCCAGGGCGCCGGGGTCGCCGAACCGGGTGCCGATTACACTCTCGACCAGTTCCTGACCGATCTCGACACCCTGCAGTCGAAGGGGACAACGCCCCTGTGCATCGGTGGAGCCGACTCCATCACCACAGCAGGGCTCTTCGAGTCGGTCCTGCTGGCCACCATCGGCCAGGAGGGGTGGGAGAGGATCGAGGCTGATCGCTTCGACTGGAATGGCCAGGAGGTCAAGGACGCCCTCGATACCTTCGGGCGCCTCATGGACCACACCGACCAGGCTGATGCAACACGCACCTGGGACGAGGCCTCCGGACGCCTGGCGGCGGGCGAATGCGGCTTCTATCAGATGAACGACAGCGCCCTGACCGAATCGACCACCCTTGAGGAGGCGACCACCGACTCGAACAACGGGACCTCGCCCGTCTCCTCGACCATCTTCCCGGGAACCGAGGGGAGCTTCCTCATGGTCGTGGACGCATTCGTGGCGTCCTCCTCGACGGACAACCGCAGCGGTGCGGACGCCTTCCTGAGCTCCGCCCTCGATCCCGGGGTGCAAACCGCGGTCTGCGAGGTCAAGGGCTGCATCCCGACGCGCAACGACGCCGACGTCTCCTCCCTCAGCTCCTACCAGCAGCAGGCGTCGAAGGACCTGCGCAGCCAGAAGATCCTCAACTCGATCTCCTACGGGGAAGTGATCTCACCGGCGATGCAGGACGGCTTCTTCAAGGCCGTCAACAACTACATCTCGACCCGCGACGCCTCTTCCTTCGGCCGCATCCTCACCGACCGCGTCAATGAGGGGGCGGGCGGTCCCGCCAACCACTAGACGGATCGGTTCCTGGCCTGCCGAGCCAGGCAGGAGCAGGGCCGGGGCAGGCGGGAGGCAGGCAGGGGCGGGGCAGGCAGGGCCGCTCAGAGGCGGGCGAGGCCCGACAGCCTCCCCTACTCGTCGAGATCGGTCGTACTCCGCGCCGAGATCGGTCCAGTTCCGGCTCGAAATCGGTCCAGTTCCGCGCCGAGATCGGTCCGGGTTACCCGGTAGGAAGCACGTCGCCGAACGTGACGCACGCATAGGGCGGGGCCCGCCGAAACTCAAACCG
>ERZ772968.165-NODE-165-length-31300-cov-7.483277_pt1 | contig 31300 bp, 24 predicted proteins | sample MGYA00580674_ERZ772968 | MGnify/ENA primary metagenome ERZ772968 (study PRJEB29015, sample SAMEA2737940) | human oral metagenome | biome: human oral; feature: human-associated habitat; material: dental | place: China | collected 2138 ...
AGCAGGTCGCGAACTTCCCGCCGCAGCCCGTCATCACCGCCGACCAGGCGATGGTCTCGATCGACTCCGTCATCTATTTCCAGATCACGGATCCGCGCAGCGCGACCTACGAGGTCGCTAACTTCCTGCAGGCGATCGAGCAGCTGACTGCCACGACGCTGCGTAACCTGATCGGCTCCCTCGACCTGGAACAGACGCAGACCTCGCGTGAGTCGATCAACAAGCAGCTGCGCGGAGTTCTTGACGAGGCCACGGGTCCGTGGGGCATTCGCGTGACCCGCGTGGAGCTCAAGTCCATCGAGCCGCCGCCGCGAGTCCTGGCCGCCATGGAGCAGCAGATCACCGCCGAGCGCACCAAGCGCGCCACCATCCTCTCCGCCGAGGCCGAGAGGGAGGCGCAGATCAAGCGCGCCGAGGGCGCCAAGCAGGCCGCCGTCCTGGCCGCCTCCGCCCAGCAGGAGGCCCAGGTCCTGCAGGCCCGCGGCGAGAAGGACGCCCAGATCCTGCGCGCCGAGGGCGCCAGGCAGTCCCAGATCCTGCGCGCCCAGGGCGAGGCGGAGGCCATCGCCGCGGTCTTCTCCGCCATCAACGCCGGCGGGGCCACCCCCGCGCTGCTCTCCTACAAGTACCTGGAGATGCTGCCGAAGATCGCCGACGGCCAGGCCTCCAAGGTGTGGGTGCTCCCCTCCGACCTCACGGGCGCCCTCGACGCCATTTCGAAGGGCTTCAGCGGCAGGTAGGCGGAGTAGACTGGGCGGGGGCGGCCCTGCGCGCGGCCCCCGCCCAGCCGTACCCACCCGCCATCGGACAGGAGCAGCGTGGACCGCTCACAAGAACACGTCCTGCAGGAAGTCGCCGAGAAGGACATCCGTTTCATCCGCCTCTGGTTCACGGATGTGGCGGGCGTCCTCAAATCCGTGTCCACCGACCCGGGCGAGCTGGAGGACGCCTTCCACGAGGGCATCGGCTTCGACGGCTCCGCGGTGCAGGGCCTGACCCGCGTCTGCGAGTCGGACATGCTGCTGCGCCCCGACGCCTCGACCTTCCAGATGCTGCCGTCAGTGGGGGGCGACGACGACCGCGTGGCCCGCATGTTCTGCGACGTGCACACGCCCGACGGGCGCCAGGCCGCCTCGGACCCCCGCGGGGTGCTGGCCCGGCAGGTGGCGCGCGCCCAGGAGCTCGGCTTCACGGTGATGGTCCACCCGGAGATCGAGTTCTACCTGCTGCGCCAGCCGGTGTCCGTCGAGCGCATGGTGCCCGTCGACAACGCCGGCTACTTCGACCACGTCGTGCGGGGCACGTCGAACAGCTTCCGCCGCCGCGCCGTGCGCATCCTGGAGGACATGGGCATCCCCGTGGAGTTCAGCCACCACGAGGGCGGCCCGGGGCAGAACGAGATCGACCTGCGCGCCGTCGACCCCGTGCGCGCGGCCGACAACATCATGACGGCCAGGACCATCATCGAGGAGGTCGCGCTGGGGGAGGACCTCATGGCGACCTTCATGCCCAAGCCGTTCACCGACCACCCCGGCTCCGGGATGCACACCCACCTGTCCCTCTTCGAGGGCGACGAGAACGCCTTCCACGCCCCGGCGGGCCGCTACCAGCTGTCGGAGACGGGACGGCGGTTCATCGCGGGCCTGCTGGCCCACGCGAGCGAGATCGCGGCGATCACCAACCAGCACGTCAACTCCTACAAGCGCCTGTGGGGCGGCGGCGAGGCCCCCTCGTACGTGTGCTGGGGGCACTTGAACCGCTCGGCGCTGGTCCGCGTCCCCCTCTACAAGCCCAACAAGCGCAGGGCCGCGCGCATCGAGTACCGCGCCCCCGACCCCAGCGCGAACCCCTACCTGGCCCTGGCGTGCCTCATCGCCGCCGGCCTGGACGGGATCGCCAAGCGCATGGAGCTGGCCCCGGAGGCGGAGGACAACGTGTGGGACCTGTCGGACCGGGAGCGCCAGGTGATGGGCATCCACGCGCTGCCGGACTCCCTGTCCCAGGCCGTCGCCGCCATGCGCTCCTCGGAGCTGGTGGCCGCAGCCCTGGGCGAGGAGGTCTTCGACTTCGTGATCCGCAACAAGCTCAACGAGTGGCGCGAGTACCGGCGCCAGATCACCGTCCAGGAGCTGCGGCAGTTCCTCAAGGTCCACTGATGCCGCTCACGGGGGCGCACCTGCGCCGGCTCGGAGTGCGGGACCCGGAGCGGGCCTCGGCGCTCCTGGCGGGCCTGCCGGGCCCGGAGGGCGCGTGGGCCCGGTGCGCGCGGCGGTGCGCGGACCCCGACCAGATGCTGCTGCTGGCCACGCGCCTCTTCGAGGCGGCCCCCGCCGCCGTCGCCGAGGCGGCCGACGGGCCAGGCGAGCGCCTGGAGCGCTTGTGCGCGGTGCTGGGCGCTTCGGCGTGGCTGGGGGAGTACCTGGTCGCGCGGCCCGGCGCCCTGGGCGCTTTGTGGGAGCCCGTGGGCGACGCGCGCGCAGAAGTGCTCGGCGCCGTCGGGGCGCGCCCGGTGGGCCCGGTCGCGGGGCGCCTCGTCGCTGCCGGGGGCGCGGGCGCCGACGACCTGCGCAGGGCGTACAGGCGCGTGCAGCTGGGCATCGCGGCCGACGACCTGACCAGCGCGGACGCCCCCGCCGCCGTCCCCGGTGTGGGGCGCAGGCTGGCCGAACTGGCCGACGCCTCGTTGGAGGCGGCGCTCGCCCTGGCCAGGCGGGACGCGGACCCGGGCGCCGACGTGCCCCTCGCCGTCATCGCGATGGGCAAGACCGGCGCCCAGGAGCTCAACTACATCTCCGACGTGGACGTCGTCTACGCCACGGAGGCAGTCGACGGGCTGACGGAGCAGGAGGCCGCCTCCCGTGCGGCCAGGCTCGCCTCACTGGCGGCGGCGGCCTGCTCGGGCCCCGGCGCCGAGGCCCCCCTGTGGACGGTCGACGCGAACCTGCGGCCCGAGGGGCGCGACGGGGCGCTGGTGCGCACCATCGGCTCCTACGTGGCGTACTGGGGCAAATGGGCGCAGACCTGGGAGTTCCAGGCGCTCCTCAAGGCGCGGGCGGCGGCCGGGGACGTGGACCTGGGGCGCCGTTTCGAGGAGGCGGCCGCCCCCTTCGTGTGGTCGGCGGCCACGCGCGAGGGCTTCGTCGACGCCGCTCGCCGGATGCGCGCCCGCGTGGAGGAGTCCGTCGGAGCGGCCAGGGCCGCCCAGGAGATCAAACTCGGGCGCGGGGGCCTGCGCGACGTGGAGTTCACCGTGCAGCTGCTCCAACTGGTCCACGGGCGCACCGACGGGGCCCTGCGGGTGCGGGGCACCACCGAGGCCATCGGCGCGCTCGCGCGGGGAGGGTACATCGGGCGCGCGGACGCCGCCGAGCTGTGCGACTGCTACGCCTTCCTGCGCGCCGTCGAGCACCGCGCCCAGCTGCCCAGGATGCGCCGCACGCACCTGGTCCCCGCGCGCGAGGCGGAGCTGCGGGCGCTCGGCCGCGCCCTCGACCCCGGCCGGTGGCCCGGCGCCCAGGGGATCGGCGAGGAGATCGCCCGCGTGCGCTCGCGCGTGCGCGCCCTCCACGAGGACGTGTTCTACCGCCCGATCGTGGCGGCCACCGCGGGGCTGAGCGCCCGGGACGCGGTCCTGGGGGACGAGGGCGCCCGCGACCGCCTCGCCGCCATCGGCTACGCGGCGCCGGCGGCGGCCCTGTCCCACATCGGGGCGCTCACGAAGGGGACCAGCAGGCGCGCCACGATCCAGCGGCACCTGCTGCCCGTGCTCATCTCGTGGCTGGCCGACGGCGCGGACCCGGACATGGGGCTGCTGAACTTCCGGGCCCTGTCGGAGCAGATCGGGGACTCCCACTGGTACCTGGCGCTGCTGCGCGACTCCGGGGCCGCGGCCTCGCGCCTCATGTCGATGCTGCCCAACTCCCGGTGGATCGCCGAGGCGCTGTCCACCCGGCCCGAGGCGGTGGCCTGGCTGGACGACGACGCGGAACTGGAGGCCCGTCCCCGCAGCGCCCTCGTCAAGGAGGCCCTGGCCCTGGTGGAACGGCACCCGGGCGCCGAGGAGGCGGCCGACAGGGTGCGGGCCGTGCGCTCCCGCGAGCTCACGCGCGCCGCGGCCGCCCAGCTGGTGCGGGGCGTGGACCCCGCGTCCAGCGCCGTGTCGGACGCCACGGACGCCGCGCTGCTGGGCGCCCTGCGCATCGCCGAGAGGGACGAGGAGGAACGGTGGGGGAGGGCCCGCGCCCACGTGCTCCTGGTCGCCATGGGCCGCTACGGGGGGCGGGAGTCCTCCTTCGCCTCCGACGCGGACGTCGTCGCCGTCCACCGGGCCGCCCCCGGGGCCGGCGAGGAGGAGGCCGCGGCCTCGGCCCTGGCCGTCGTGGGGCGCGTGCGGGAACTGCTGGGGGCGCCGGGCCCCCAGATGGGGGTCTCCGTGGACCTGGGCCTGCGCCCCGAGGGCAGGAACGGCCCGATGAGCCGGTCCCTGGGCGCCTACGCGGACTACTTCCGCTCGTGGGCGTCGCCGTGGGAGCGCCAGGCGCTGCTGCGCGCCAGGCCGATCGGCTCCGGCCCCCTGGCCGACGCCTACCTGGATGTCATCGACCCGGTGCGCTACGGCCCCGCGCCCGACGGGGCGGCGCTGCGCGAGATCCGCCTCCTCAAGGCCCGCATGGAGGCCGAGCGCCTCCCCAGGGGCGCGGACCCCGCCCTCCACGTCAAACTGGGGCCGGGCGGCCTCGCCGATGTGGAGTGGACCATCCAGCTCCTCCAACTGCGTCACGCGCGCGGCTGCGCCGCCCTCCGCGTCACGGGCACGCGCGCGGCCATCGGCGCGGCCCGCGGCGCCGGGCTGCTCAGCGAGGAGGACGCCGCCACCCTGCTCGGGGCGTGGGAGCTGGCGTCGCGGATCCGTGCGGGCAACGCGCTGGCCTCGGGGAGGATGACGGGGGACAAACTCGATATCCTGGGACGTGACGCCAGGGACCTGGCCCCCCTGGCCCGCATCCTCGGGTACCCGCGCGGCAGCGAGGGCGCCCTGGAGGAGCGGTGGCGCCAGAGCGCGCGCCGCGCCCGCGCAGTGATGGAACACGTTTTCTGGGAGTCGGATTCATGAGAATAGTCCTCGTCCGCCACGGACAGACCGCCGCCAACACGGCAGGGGCCCTCGACACCGTCCGCCCGGGGCTGCCGCTGACCGCCGAGGGCCGCGAGCAGGCCGAGCGCCTGGCGGCGCGGTGGGAGTCCGAGGTCTGCGGCCCCCCGGACGTGATCGCCGTGTCGGGCCTGACGCGCACGCGGCAGACCGCCGCGCCCCTGGCGCGCGAGTACGGGCTGGTGCCCGTGGTGCACCCGGGCATCCGGGAGCTGCGCAGCGGGGACGTGGAGATGGCCTCGGACGTGTGCTCCCAGATAACGTACGTGCGCACGGTCCTGCGGTGGTGCGCCGGCGACCTGGCGGCGCGCATGCCCGGTGGCGAGAGCGGGCGCGAGGCCCTGGCGCGCTCCGTCGGCGCGGTGCACTCCATCGCCCTGGGCGCCCGGGCCGAGCACGGCCCCGGGGCCGTCGTCGTCTTCGTCGTCCACGGTGGCCTCACCCGCCTGCTGTCCACGGCACTGGCGGACAACCTGGACGAGACGCTGGTCAATACGCACTTCGTGGGCAACACGGGCACCATCGTCATGGAGTGGGCCCCGGACTTCGCCCCCGCGACGGCCGACGACCTGGTGGGCGGGCTCCACGCCCTCACCTGGGACGACCGGCCGGTGGGTGACTACGAAGGGGCTCTCTGACCCCGGCGGCAGGACCGGTTCGGGTGGTCGCACCGCGGCGGCGTTGCGGTGGCGCGGGCCGGCGTTGCGGCTATTGCGGTCGCGATGTCCGATCGGTCACATAACCATGTGATGTGCGGTACGCTGCGGTCGTGGGCGGTAATCGTCCGGACACCGCGATGAGGAGGTACTCCTATGTCCCGTTCCCTGCCCCTGGTTGTTGTGATTCCCGGCATCGGTGGGAGCGAACTCGCGGACGAGGCAGGGCGCGTGGTGTACGGGAGCGGCGTCCGCCGCCTGGTCGGCTCGGCACTGGATCCGGGTGCGCTCGATATCGGCAACGATTTGCGTCCCGTTGGGCTCATCGGCCCCTGCTCTGTGGTTTTCAAGCAGTTCGTGACCGGTTACGACGGGCTGATCCGCGGGTTGGGGCGGGCTCTGGGACTGTCTGAGGCGCAGGTGGCGACGGCGGGGCCCGACTTGGCCTCCGCGGACGCCGCCCTTGTTGCTTTCCCCTACGATTTCCGCCGCCCGGTGGAGCGGATCGCCCATGATCTGGACCGCGAGGTGCGCCGCCGCGCGCAGGGGCGGCGCGTTGTCCTGGTGGCGCATTCGATGGGCGGCCTGGTCGCCGCGTGGTGGTGGGCGTTCCTCAGCGAAGGCGTCGAGGTCGCCGACATCCTCACCCTGGGCACGCCTTACCGCGGGGCCGCCAAGGCCTTGGATGTTCTCGTGAACGGAGTCAGAGTCGGAGGCCATGAGCTGTCGAGTCTCACCGGGGTGCTGCGGACGTGGGACTCGGTTTTCGACTTGCTGCCCCATTACCAGGTCGTTGAGGACGGCGGGGGAGGGCCGTACCCGTATCAACTCCCATCTACGGTGACTGAGGCGGTGCCGGACTTCTCAGCCAGGGCGCTCAAGGCGTACCGGGCGAATAGGGACATGCATCGGGCGTTGGTGGAGAAAGCCGGGAGTGGAGGGAATCCGTTCACTTCCTACTACTCGCAGGGGCACGCGACCCTGGGGCGCGCCATCGTGGACGCGGCGTCGGGCCAGTTGGAAGTGGCGAAGGGCAATCCGCAGGAGTTGCCGCCGAGCTGGGACGGCGGAGACGGGACGGTTCCCGTGTTCTCGACGATCCCTGATTCCTTGGAAGACGACGTGAACAGGAGGCGCCGACTGGTCGGTAAACACCAGGACCTGGTGGAGGAGAAACCCATCTTCGATCACGTTTCCGAGCACCTGCGGGACCGTCTGCCCCCTGCGGCCCAGGGTGGTGCGCGTGATGAAGGGGGAGCGTATGTGCAGCTCGACCTTGATGACGTGCTGCCGATCGGTGAATCCCAGGCGATCCGGATGCGGGTCGTTGATTCCCATGACCAGATCTTGGAAGTGAGCGGTGTCGGCGGCAACGTCGGTGGCCAGAGGTTCCGCGCCGAGCACTGCGAGGACGGGTGGTGGTCCGCCCGCCTGCCCGCATTGGAGGAGGGCGTGCACCAGCTGACGGTTATAGCGACTGGTGTGCCCGGCGCTGACCGTATTCTTTTCAACACGCGAGTGGGAGCAGCATCATGCGTGAGCGAGTGAAGTGGGACTCGACCCACAATCCTGTGGGTTTGGTGGATATGGTCCACGCTGGCTGGTTGAAGCGCCTGCTGCTCGCAGCGGATTGGAGAGGGTTCCCGGGCCCTGAGCCCGACCTGGTGAAGAACGGGCAAACGCGCGTTGGCGCTCAGGCGAAGAAAATATTCGAAAAGCTAGTGGATCTGGGTATTGAGTATGTCCACGAGCCGCCGGATAGCGTTCCGGGGGCACAATGGATCAGGCCCGTCACCGAGGTACTCGCCTTCAGGCAGGCGACGTGCGTGGATCTGTGCGTGACCTTCTGCTGCGCCGCGCTGGACGCCGGGATCTACCCCCTCATAGTCACACTCACCACCGCCAACGGGAAGCAACGGCACTCGATTGTCGTAGTGCCTTTGGGGCGGACATGGTCCACCGGGTGCGACGCCGTGATCGAGTCGGGGTTCAGCCGTGAGCCACTGGCGGTGGACGGGTGCGCGCTCGCCGGTGTTGTTGCGGAGTACGCCGGCGATCCGACGGGCACGTGGCTGGCCATTGACGTTCAACAGGCGATGATGCCGGAGGGCGATTGGGGCACTGCTCTTTCCCGGGGCGCCGACTACCTCCAGGAATGGAAGTGGGACGTGTGCGTCGACGTCGGTGGTCAACGCAGCCACAAAGCCGACGACGCCGTTCCTCCCGGGGGGAAGCACATCGAGAGGGTACTCGTCCCCGCCCATACCCCACTGCCGAGCGATTCGACACCCCTGCAACTCATCCGGGCGAGGCATGCCGTCGTGCCCTTCCAAAAACGGTCCGAGCTCCGTGAACTGCGCCGCTGGGCAACGACCCCTGCCTGCACTTCCACGAACACCGCGAATGGCGGCGGCGCCGATATCGCCGTGGCTGTGGTGACGGGGGTCGGCGGCTCGGGGAAGACTCGAATGGCCGCGCAGCTGTGCCATGACTTGTCTTCTATCGGCTGGTACGCCGGGTTCCTGCCGACGACGACCGATGTGACGGACCAGGAGCTCGCCGCTCTCGAGGAGATCACGACTGAGTTGATGGTGGTGGTGGACTACGCCGAGGAGGCCCAGCGGGATCGGTTGGCCAAAGTCTTCCGGGCGCTGCGTGTCCGGCGTGCCCCGACGCGGATCGTGCTGACAGCGCGCGGCGCAGACGCGTGGTGGGACGAGTTCCGAGAGGAGGTGGAACAGGACGGAATCAGTCTGAGCAACACGCTGGTCATTTCGAAATTGGGAAAAGATCGGCAGGAAGAGGATCAGGGGCTGCTCAACAGGATCTACATCCGGGCTGTGAGGGGCTTCTCCGCCAAACTGATTGATTCCACTCCCCAACACATAGGTGTTCCCGAGGATCTGGGGGACACTGCTCTTGACGCGGTGCTGAGGGCATGGCTCGCGGTGTACGATGAACAAACGGATACGGCGGAGGAGATTCCGGCTCCAAGCGGTCTTTACGACAAAGTTCTGGCAATCGAGTTCTCCCAATGGAGGAAGGCCCCAGTACTGGCGGAGATCAGCACCAATCACATGCGCCGGGCGGCGGCGACGCTCAGCCTGCTTGCGCCGAACCAGGACGAGGACGAGATCGACGAAGTTCTGAGTCGGCTGCCCGAATGGTCGACCGAGCATTTGCGCCGTAGTCGTTTCGCAGAGCTTCTTGTTCACACCCTGTTGCACGGCGACAGCGGGGACACAGTGAGTGTACGGCCGGACCCGGTGGCTGAGTACCTCGTTCTCAAGGTCTTCGGCAAGAAACCGGACCTATTGGACCAGGTGCTTCCCTCGGATCCGCTCGAGGTTCCTGGCATTGAAGATCCCGACTCCGACGAAAGCGTGGTTCAGCGGGCGTTGTTACTGGGACAGCAGTCGCAGAACGTATGCGTGGCGCTCACTCGCGCGGCTCCCCTCGATCCGACGAGGGCACGCGGTCTGGCCGGGCTGGCTTTGAGAGCGCGCCCGTACCTGTGGGGCTGTGCCCTGGATGTGGCGCTCATTCAGGGGGCCCCTTCGCTCACGCCTTGGAAGAAGTCATCGCATCTGGTGCTGACTTACCGCTCGCTGAGATCGAAAATGCGATTCCGCTCGGACACGGAGCACTGCGAGGGGTTGCCTTGGCTGCGACGAAGCGCTTGGCCGATTTCGCTGAACGCAACCCCGAGCAGCAGGCGCGCTCGGCCAATAGTCTGTCCGTTCGTCTGTCGGCGGTGGGGGACTGGGAGGGGGCGCTGGGGGCGGCCCGGGAGGCGGTGGGCCTGTACCGGGCCTTGGCCATGAAGTATCCGGCATCCCATACTTCGGATCTTGCCGCATCATTGCACATCCTGGCCGCATCTCTGTCGGAGGCAGGACAGAGGGAAGAATCACTCGCAGTTTTCATCGAGGACTTCGATCGTTTTCCACCCGCAACCCGCGCTTACCTGCTACTGACCAGAGCTACCTGGCGCAACGGCGGTCAGGAGGAAGACCTCAAGGCGGCTGCCCAAGAGGCCGACGCCGCAGACGCCTCGGCGTTCCTGGGCCCCGTGCGCCGAATGATCGCACACGCCATTGCGGACTCGGGGCTGGAACTCGAAGGACTCCCCCCGTGGGCTACTGTGACAATCGATTCAACAATGCGCGGGAGACTCAACGCATGGCTGGATTGCAGCGACCGATCCGAGCAGGCGGACCTTGTGGGAGACGACGTACTCGTCTCCGTCGGACTCCGAGCGCGTGGCACTATCAGCAGCCGCAGAGTTGTACGTGGACGTTCCGCCCCTCCGTGAACTCACTGCCCTGGTGGACGGTATCGCTGAAGACGGCCTTGAGGCAGTCGTCACCCGCCTTCGCTGCCTCCACCGTTCTCAGGTTCTCGCAGAAGACTGGTACAACGCGCACATCAACGGGCGGGGAGCCCAGTACCTGCACGAACACATGATGAGAGGCTCCGACGCGCCGCAACGAGACAGTGGGAGCGACGAAGGGAGCAAGGAAGAACCCAAGGAATGGGAGAAGGGGCTGTACGATCCCAGTGTGAGAGCAGAGGTGCTCCAAGTACTGGCATCCGGACTTCCCGAAGCCGCAGCGGATGAGATGAGGAGAATCCTCGCACTCACCGAGCTACCGGATCCTGGAACCGCCTACGCCGCGCGCACCAGCGACGAAGGAGCCGAAGACGCGCTCAAGGAGTTCCTCATAGCCAGGAACTGGCGCGCGATGATCGCCGTTCTCGAAGTGCGCCCAGGAATGGGAGACTCGCCTTACGGACGGGTCGCCGCCGTGCTCGCCGCGGCCGCGGGCGACGACCCCGGTGGCCGGATGCGCGAACTCATGGACTACGCGAGCGAGAAGCTGGACGCAGTCGACCGCAGGCTCGTCGAGGCACTCGTAGATGTGGCCCTGCACACCAAAGACTGCCCCCCGGCCTTCGCGGACCTCCGCGACTGGTTCAAGTGACGGGGGAGGAGAAAAGGAACAACGGTACCCCCAGTCGGCGCCCTGCCCGGGCCTACCGCCTCACCCTGGGCCGTCCTCGAAGGGGAAGGGCTTGACCTCGTAGGGGAAGGACCTGTACGTGAAGTAGCGCTTGAGGTGGTCCAAGTGCTCCGGGCAGCTCAACCACGTCTTCGTGCGCCCCGTGTGGATGGCGGGGTTGCGCCAGATGATCGCCAGTGTCGCCCGCCGGGTGCATCCGCGCGCGGAGCACACGCCCTGCTCGGGCCCTTTCGCCAATGCCATGACGCTCTCCTCATGGTGGAACCGGTCGCAGGCGGGCACGGCGCGCCGCCCACGGAGGCACCGCCCTACCGTCGGCGGGGCGGAGCCCCTATCCTTTAGCAGTATGCCAACACTGGTCCTCATCCGCCACGCCCAAGCCGGCCACGGCTTCCGTGACTTCGACCGCCCCCTCACCCGCGCCGGCCGTGACCAGGCCGACCGCCTCGGCGCCGCACTGGCCAGCCGCATCGGCAGCGCCGACATCGCCGTCCACTCGGCGGCGCGGCGCACCACACAGACCTTCGAGCGCGTGCGCGCCCGCCTCGCAGTGGGGGAGCACTGGGCGGACAAGGGCCTGTACTACGCGGACACGGAGGACGCGGTCGCCCTGGCGCGCGCATTCGACCCCGGGGCCGCGTCCGCCCTGATCGTGGGGCACGAGCCGACCATGAGCGCCACCGGCCACTACCTGGCGCGCGAGGGGGACCGGGACCTCATCGGCTGGGGGATCCCCACCGCCACAGCCATCGTCCTCGCCTTCGACGGCCCCTGGGAGGGGCTGGGCGAGGCGGGCTGCCGCGTGCGCGACGTCCTCCTGAACGACCCCGCGCTGTAGCGCCGCCCGAGGACCGCGGCCGCCTGGCCCAGGTTCCGCGAGGCCGGCCCCCGCCTCGTCGGCCCGGGCCCGGGGCGCGCGTCCTGAGTGGGAAGGGGCCGGGCCGGACTGTAAACTGGGGCGGTACGTATCCATCCCCAAAGGGAGAACTGATGTCGGGACACTCTAAGTGGGCGACCACCAAGCACAAGAAGGCTGCTATCGACGCCAAGCGTGGCAAGCTCTTCGCGCGCCTCATCAAGAACATCGAAGTGGCCGCGCGCACCGGGGGCGGGGACCCCGCGGGCAACCCGACACTGTACGACGCCATCCAGAAGGCGAAGAAGAACTCCGTCCCCTCCGACAACATCGACCGCGCCGTCAAGCGCGGCTCCGGCGCCGAGGGCGGGGGCGCCAACTACGAGACCATCATGTACGAGGGCTACGGCCCCAGCGGAGTCGCCTTCCTGGTCGAGTGCCTCACCGACAACCGCAACCGCGCGGCCTCCGACGTGCGCCTGGGCTTCACCCGCCACGGCGGGTCCCTGGCCGACCCCGGCTCCGTGTCCTACCTCTTCTCGCGCCGAGGCGTCGTCGAAGTGCCCCCCGCGGACGGCATCGACGAGGACGCCATCATGGAGGCGGTCATCGAGGCGGGCGCCGAGGAGGTCGAGGACACGGGCGACGGCTTCGTCGTCGAGACCGAGCCCCAGGACGTGGTCGCCGTGCGCACCGCCCTGCAGGAGGCCGGCATCGACTACGACTCCGCCGAAGTGCAGTTCGTGGCCTCCACCGAGGTCGAACTGGACCTGGAGGGCGCCCTCAAGGTCAACAAGCTCATCGACGCGCTGGAGGACTCCGACGACGTGCAGAACATCTACACGAACATGTCGCTGTCGGACGAGGTCCGCGCCCAGCTGGAGGAGGCGGAGTGAGCATGAGCGACACCACCGCCCAGCGCGAGGTCGGCACCCCCAGGGTCAAGCGCGGCATGGCCCAGATGCTCAAGGGCGGCGTCATCATGGACGTCGTCACCCCCGACCAGGCGAAGATCGCCGAGGACGCGGGCGCCGTGGCCGTCATGGCCCTCGAGCGGGTCCCCGCGGACATCCGCGCCCAGGGGGGCGTGGCCCGCATGTCCGACCCGGACCTGATCGACGGGATCATCGACGCCGTGTCGATCCCCGTCATGGCCAAGGCCCGCATCGGGCACTTCGTCGAGGCGCAGGTCCTGCAGTCCCTGGGCGTGGACTACATCGACGAGTCCGAGGTGCTCACCCCCGCCGACTACGAGCACCACATCGACAAGTGGGCCTTCACCGTCCCCTTCGTGTGCGGCGCCACCAACCTGGGCGAGGCGCTGCGGCGCATCAACGAGGGCGCGGCCATGATCCGCTCCAAGGGCGAGGCGGGCACCGGCGACGTGTCCAACGCCACGACCCACATGCGCAAGATCCGCGACGAGATCCGCCGCCTCACCTCCCTGCCCGCCGACGAGCTCTACGTCGCGGCCAAGGAACTGCAGGCCCCCTACGAGCTGGTCGCCGAGGTCGCCCGCGAGGGGCGCCTGCCCGTCGTCCTGTTCACCGCCGGCGGCATCGCCACCCCCGCCGACGCCGCCATGATGATGCAACTGGGCGCCGAGGGCGTCTTCGTCGGATCGGGCATCTTCAAGTCCGGCGACCCCGCCAAGCGCGCCGCCGCCATCGTCAAGGCCACGACCTTCCACGACGACCCCGCCGTCATCGCCGAGGTGTCGCGCGGCCTCGGCGAGGCGATGGTGGGCATCAACGTCGACGACGTGCCCGTCGGCCACCGCCTCGCGGAGCGCGGATGGTGACCATCGGCGTCCTCGCCCTGCAGGGCGACGTCGCCGAGCACGTGCGGGCGCTGGAGGCCTCCGGCGCCCGCGCCCGCGTCGTGAGGAGGGAGCCGGAGCTCGACGGCGTGGACGGCCTGGTGGTCCCGGGCGGGGAGTCCACCACCATGTCGAAACTGCTCGTGTCCTTCGGCCTCTTCGAACCGCTGGCGCGGCGCATCGGCGCGGGCATGCCCGTCTACGGGTCGTGCGCGGGCATGATCGTGCTCGCCTCGGCCATCGTGGACGGGCGGGACGACCAACTGTGCTTCGGGGCCCTCGACATGGTGGTGAGGCGCAACGCCTTCGGCCGCCAGATCGACTCCCACGAGGAGGACCTGCGGGTCGAGGGCATCGCCGGGGGACCGCTGCGCGCCGTCTTCATCCGCGCCCCCTGGGTGGAGTCGGTGGGCCCCGGGGTGCGGGTCATCGCCCGCTCGGGCAACCGGGAGGACGGCCCCATCGTCGCGGTCCGCAAGGGGGCCGTCATGGCCACCTCCTTCCACCCCGAGATCGGCGGGGACCACCGCTTCCACGCGCTCTTCGTCGACGCCGTCAGGGGGAGCGGGCAGTGCGCGTGATGGGCATCGACCCGGGCCTGACCCGGTGCGGGCTGGGCGTCATCGACGTCGACCCCTCCCGCAGGGCCACCCTGGTGCACGTGGGGGTGGCGCGCTCCGACAAGGACCTGGCCACCCATTTCCGCCTCACGGCCATCGCGGAGGCCATCGACGCCGTCATCGAGCGCCACCGCCCCGAGGTCGTCGCCATCGAGCGCGTCTTCGCCCAGGACAACCTCCAATCGGTGACCACCACCATGCAGGTGATGGGCGCGGCCATGGCGTGCGTGGGCCGCGCCGGGCTGCCCCTGGCCGTCCACACCCCCTCCGAGGTCAAGTCCGCCGTGTCGGGCAACGGCAACGCGGGCAAGGCCCAGGTGCAGACCATGGTCGCCCGCATCCTCGGCCTGGCCGAGGCGCCCAGGCCCGCCGACGCCGCCGACTCCCTGGCCATCGCGATCTGCCACGCGTGGCGGGGGACGGGGCTGCTGGGCGCGCCCGCCGACTCCTCCATCGCGGTGTCCCTGTCGGGCCGCCTCACCGCCCGCACCGAGATGACGCCCGCGCAGCGCGCGTGGGCCCAGGCGCAGGCCGCGCAACGCCGCACCGGAGCGGTCGATCCGGCGCGCAGGCGCGGCTAGTATCGTACACATGTTCGCCCCGCGGCCGCGGGGACCTGCCGACGGGAGGGGAATCGCGTGATCGCACTGCTTCGTGGGGTGGTCGAGTCCATCGGGCTCGACCAGGTCGTCGTGAGCGCGGGCGGAGTGGGCTTCGGCGTGCGCGTCACCCCCGCCCACGCCCAGTCGCTGACCCGCGGCGACGAGGCCGTGGTCCACACCGCCATGGTGGTGCGCGAGGACTCCCTGACCCTCTACGGCTTCGCGTCCGCCGACGAGCGCGACGTCTTCGAGCGCCTCATGGGCGTGACGGGGATCGGCCCGAAGACCGCGCTGGCCGCCCTGGCCGTGCTGCGCCCCGACGACCTGCGCCGCGCCGTGCGCGACCAGGACATCGCGACCCTGCAGAAGATCCCCGGAGTGGGGCGCAAATCCGCCCAGAGGATGGCCCTGGAGGTCGGCGGCAAACTGGGGGCGCCCGCGCAGCTGCCCGAACAGGGCGGCCCGGCCGCCGCGCCCGCCGGGGAGGTGGAGGCCGAGGTCAGGGCAGCGCTGGTGGGCCTGGGCTGGTCCGAGGCGCAGGCCGCTAAGGCTGTCGACGCCCTCTCGGGCCAGGGGCTGGGCGCCTCGGACATGCTCCGCTCCGCGCTCGTGAGCCTGGGGGGCGGACGTGGCTGAGCCCGACGGCCTGCCCGGCGGCGAGCCCATGCGCGTCGTCGCCCCCGACGCCGGGGAGCTCGAGCGCGCCGCCGAGGCGGCCCTGCGCCCCAAGCGCCTCGCCGAGTTCGTGGGCCAGCGCGTCGTGCGCGGACAGCTGCAGCTCGTCCTCGACGCCGCGCGGGGCCGGGGCGCCTCGCCCGACCACGTTCTGCTGGCGGGCCCCCCGGGCCTGGGCAAGACGACCCTCGCCATGATCATCGCCGCCGAGATGGGCACGTCGCTGCGCCTGACCTCGGGCCCGGCGATCCAGCACGCGGGGGACCTGGCCGCCATCCTGTCGGGGCTGCAGGAGGGGGACATCCTCTTCATCGACGAGATCCACCGCCTGGCCCGCACCGCCGAGGAGATGCTCTACCTGGCGATGGAGGACTTCCGCGTCGACGTCGTCGTGGGCAAGGGCCCCGGCGCCACGTCGATCCCCTTGACGCTGCCGCGCTTCACCGCGGTCGGCGCGACGACCCGCTCGGGGCTGCTGCCCGCGCCCCTGCGCGACCGGTTCGGCTTCACCGCGCACCTGGAGTTCTACGAGACGGACGAGCTCGAGCAGGTGGTCGCGCGCTCCGCCTCCCTGCTGGGCGCCCCCCTGGGGGAGGGCGCCGCCCACGAGATCGCCTCGCGCTCCAGGGGGACGCCCCGCATCGCCAACCGCCTGCTGCGCCGCGTGGTCGACTACGCCCAGGTCCACGGCGACGGCGCCGCCACCCTCGGGGCGGCGCGGGCGGCCCTGGCCCTCTTCGAGGTCGACCCCCTCGGGCTGGACCGCCTCGACCGGGCGGTCCTGGAGGCCGTGTGCAAGCGCTTCGCGGGCGGCCCCGTGGGGCTGACCACCCTGTCGGTGACGATCGGCGAGGAGGCGGAGACGGTCGAGACGGTCGCCGAGCCCTACCTGGTGCGCGAGGGGTTCCTGGTGCGCACCAACCGCGGGCGGATGGCCACCCCCAGGGCGTGGGAGCACCTGGGACTGGCGCCGCCGGACGCCGGGGCAACGCTTTTCCGTTGAGGATCCGCCATGCGGCGCGCCGTGACGATTACCGCTTAGACCTGGGCGTGTTCACGCACTAGACTGTGCTGGCGTGTGTTTTTCGCACGCCCCTCCGCAACGAAAGAGAACACTCGTGGACCAGAACCTTCTGCTCATCGCCATGCTCGTGCTGGCCGTCGGCGTCATGTGGTACTCCGGCCGTTCCCGCAAACAGCAGATGGCAAAAATGGAAGAGGAGAAACGCGAGCAGCTCCGCACCGTGACCCCCGGCGCCTGGGTCCACACCCGGGTGGGCTTCTGGGGGCGCTTCGTGGACCTCGACGGCGACATCGTCGTCCTGGAGACCACCGACGGCCACGAGATGTACTGGGACCGCCAGATGATCGGCGAGATCGGCGGGGAGCCCCCGCTCGAGGGCGCTGGCGCGCAAGAGGAGGCCGAGGACGACGACGAGGCCCCCGAGGAGGACGAGGCCGTGCTGGGCCTGGAGCCGACGGCCGACCAGTCCGACGGGCCGGAGGACGCCGGCGCCGCGACCGGGGCCGCCGACGAGGCGGACGACAAGAACTGAACTAGCCGAACAGGCTCTGGAGAGAACTACCGTGGCAACCAAGAAGCGCCGCCCTGTGCGCTCGCTCGTGGTGCTGCTGGTCGCGATGGTCGCGGCCGGAGCGGCACTCGTGATCGGGCACGTGACCAAGGGCGTCTCATACGTACCCGACCTCGCGCTCGACCTGCAGGGCGGGACCCAGCTGATCCTCACCCCCAAGGCCACGGCCGAGGGCCAGCGCGAGATCACCGAGAACGACATCACGCAGGCGATCAGCATCATCCGCAACCGCATCGACGCCTCGGGCGTCGCGGAGTCGGAGATCACGTCGATGGGCAATTCGAACATCACAGTGTCGATCCCCGGGACGCCCTCGCAGGAGACCCTCGACCTCATCCGCTCCTCGTCGCAGATGAACTTCCGCCCGGTGCTGCGCATGGGCGCCGCGACGGGCGTACGCCAGGACGCCTCCCAGACCCAGGCGAACGATCCGTCGGGCTCCCAGTCCGGATCGGACTCCCAGTCCGGGGCCGGCCAGTCGGCGCAGGAGCCCGATCAGCAGGACGCGCAGTCCGGCCAGCAGGTCTCCACGGCCATGGACCCAGCCACCGCGCTGGCCACGGCCGACCAGGACAAGGACGGCCGGCTCTCCGACGCCCCCGCCTCCACGCCCCCCAACGCCTCGGACCTGGGTTGGGTGACCGAGCAGGTCATGTACGACTTCCTCACCCTCGACTGCTCCGCGGCCGCTGACGCCTCGCGCACCGAGGGCGCGGCCGACAAGCCCTACGCCGCGTGCGACTCCAACGGGCAGATCAAGTACATCCTGGGCCCCGTGACCGTCCCCGGCTCCGACCTCAAGGCCGCCAGCGCCGGCCAGGTCCGCAACTCCACCGGCCAGACCACGGGGGAGTGGGGAGTGGACCTGCAGTTCAACGACGCGGGCACCCAGGCGTTCTCCGAGTCCTCCACGATCCTCTACGGCTTCCACTCCCAGGACGCCCAGGGCTCCAGCTTCTACAGGGGCAGCCCCGACCGCAACCACTTCGCGGTCGTCCTGGACGGAACGGTCATCACCGCGCCCTCCATGAACGCGGTCATCCCCAACGGCCAGGCGCAGATCACCGGCAACTTCACCGCCACCTCCGCCGCGTCGCTGGCCAACCAGCTCAGCTTCGGCTCCCTGCCCCTCAACTTCGAGGTCGAGTCCGAGCAGCAGATCTCGGCGACCCTGGGCTCGGACCACCTGGAGAAGGGCCTGTGGGCGGCCGTCATCGGCTTCGCCCTGGTCATCCTCTACCTGATCTGGCAGTACCGGGGCCTGGCGGTCATCTCCGCCGGCTCGCTCATCATCGCGACCGTCATCACGTACCAGGTGATCGCGCTGCTGTCGTGGTTGATGGGCTACCGCCTCTCTCTGGCGGGCGTCGCCGGCCTCATCATGGCGATCGGCGTGACCACGGACTCCTTCATCGTCTACTTCGAGCGCGTGCGCGACGAGGTCCGCGAGGGCCGGCCGCTGCGGGCCGCCGTCGAGGAGGGCTGGGACCGCGCCAAGCGCACGATCGTCGTCTCCGACGCCGTGAACCTGGTGGCGGCCGTGGTCCTCTACCTGCTGGCCGTCGGCGGCGTCCAGGGCTTCGCCTTCACGCTCGGCGTCACGACAGTCATCGACCTCGCGGTGATCTTCCTCTTCACGCACCCGATGATGGAGCTGCTGATCCGCACGCGCTTCTTCGGCCAGGGCCACAAGCTCTCCGGCCTCGACCCCGAGCACCTGGGAGCCAAGAACTCCCTCGTCTACGCCGGGCGCGGCAGGGTCGTGTCCCGCGGGTCGGCGGCGTCCGGGGGAGCGGACGGCGCCGACGAGGGCAAGTCCATCGCCCAGCGCCGCAGGGAGGCCCGCCTGGCCGCGCGAGCCAGCGCCGACGAGGCGGGGGCCGATGCCGTCCGGACGGGCGCCGCCGAGCAGGAAGGGGAACGCTGAAATGATGAGTTTCGCTCAGTGGGGCAACGCCCTGTACTCGGGTGACAAGTCCTACCGCGTCGTCCCCAGGCGCAAGGCGTTCGTCGGCGTCGCCGCCGCTGTGATCGTCGTGTGCTTCGCGCTGGCCGGCCTGCTCGGCCTGAACCGCTCGATCGAGTTCACCGGCGGCTCCCAGTTCGACGTGACCAACGTCGCCGACCAGTCCGAGTCGACCGCCACCCGCGCGGTGACGGGCACGGGCCTCGTGTCCTCGGCGAAGGTGACGCGCGTGGGCTCCACCGGCGTGCGCATCCAGACGGACTCGCTGGACACCGCGCAGACAGCCACGGTGCGCAGCGCCCTGGCCGGCGCCTACGGCGTCGATTCGGCCGACGTGGCCTCCTCCTCGATCGGCCCCTCGTGGGGCTCGGCGGTGACCACGAAGGCCGCGCAGTCCCTGGCGATCTTCATGGCCCTGGTGGCGCTCCTCATGACCGTGTACTTCCGGTCGTGGAGGATGGCGGCGTCCGCCCTGCTGGCGCTGCTGCACGACATCGCCGTCACCGTGGGGGTCTTCGCCATCACGCAGGCCGAGGTCTCCCCGGCCACCGTCATCGGCTTCCTCACGATCCTCGGATACTCGCTCTACGACACCGTCGTGGTCTTCGACAAGGTCCGCGAGCTCACCGCGGACGTCTACGACCAGAAGCACTACACCTTCGCCGAGTTCGTGAACCTGGCCGTCAACCAGACGATGGTGCGCTCCATCAACACCTCCGTGGTGGCGCTGCTGCCCGTCGGCTCGATCCTGCTCATCGGGTCGGTGCTGCTGGGCACGGGCACCCTCACCGACATCTCGCTGGCCCTGTTCATCGGCATGATCGCCGGCACCTACTCCTCGATCTTCATCGCCTCGCCGCTGCTGGTCACCTTCCAGGAGATGAGCAGGAGGACCCAGGAGCACAACAAGGCGGTCGCCAAGCAGCGCGCCAGCGCAGAGGGCCCCGACGGGGAGCCCGCCCGGGTCAAGGTCGCCCCCATCAAGCCGGGACGCCACCTCGGCCAGGCGGCCCAGCCCCGGCGCAGGAGGCAGCGATGATCGGAGAACTCGGAGAGCGCATCGCCGAACTGGTGCGCGACAACCTGGTGGAGGTGCCCGACTTCCCCGAGCCCGGGATCCTCTTCCGCGACATCACGGAGCTCATGGCGAACGGGCCGGCCTTCAAGGAGCTCGTCGAGCTGATCGGCTCGCGCTACGAGGGGCGCATCGACGCCGTCGCCGGACTGGAGTCGCGCGGTTTCATCCTGGGCGCCCCTGTGGCCACCGAGCTCGGCCTGGGGATGCTCACGATCCGCAAGGCGGGCAAGCTGCCCGGCCACGTCATCGGCGTCGACTACTCCCTGGAGTACGGCAGCGCCCGGATGGAGATCCACCCCGAGTCGGTCGTCCCCGGCTCGAGGGTCCTCGTCATCGACGACGTCCTGGCCACAGGCGGGACGGCCGGGGCCGCGGTCGAGCTCATCCGCCAGTGCGGCGCCGACGTGGCCGCGGTCTCGGTGCTGCTCGAGCTCACGGACCTCAAGGGCAGGGAGCGCCTTGAGGGCATCACCGTGGAGACCGCGCTCAAGGTGTAGGGGCTCGCGCGCCCGCCCCGGGGCCGACGACCGCGTTGCAGTGGCCGTCGGCCCCGCGCATTCGCCTATCATGTGTGCATGAGCGGCGATGACAACTCCGGACAGGGCGCTGCGCTGCCCGCGGCGGGCTCGCGGGTGCGTTCGGGCCTGCTGTGGTTCGGCGCGCGCTCGCGCGCCACGATCCCCCAGATCGAGCCCCTGGTCCGGGCGCTCAGGGCCAACCACCCCAAGGCCGACATCGCGGTGGTCGAAAGGGCGTACCGCACGGCCGAGGCGTGCCACAGCGGGCAGACGCGCAAGAGCGGGGAGCCCTACATCACGCACCCGGTGGCCGTGGCCACGATCCTGGCTGAGATGGGCATGACGACGCCCACGCTGGTGGCGGCCCTGCTCCACGACACGGTGGAGGACACCGACTACACCCTCGACCAGTTGCGCGCGGAGTACGGCGACGCGATCGCGGACCTGGTGGACGGCGTCACCAAGCTCGACAAGGTCCACTACGGGGCGGCCGCCCAGTCCGAGACGCTGCGCAAGATGCTGGTCGCCATGAGCCGCGACATCCGGGTGCTGCTCATCAAACTGGGGGACAGGCTGCACAACGCGCGCACGTGGCGCTTCGTCCCGGCCGCCTCGGCGGCGAAGAAGGCGCAGGAGACACTGGAGATCTACGCGCCCCTGGCCCACCGCCTCGGCATGAACATGGTGAAGTGGGAGCTGGAGGAGCTGTCCTTCAAGACGCTGTACCCGCAGATCTACGAGGAGATCGACCACCTCGTGGCCGAGCGCGCCCCCCAGCGCGAGGAGTACCTGCGCGACGTCATCGACCAGATCGAGGAGGACCTGCGCCGCTCGGGCACGAAGGGGACGGTGAGCGGCCGGCCCAAGAGCCACTACTCGATCTACCAGAAGATGATCGTCCGCGGCAAGGCCTTCGACGAGGTATTCGACCTGGTGGCCGTGCGGGTGCTCGTGCAGTCCATCAAGGACTGCTACGCGGTCCTCGGCTCGCTGCACGGCAGGTGGAACCCGATCCCGGGCCGCTTCAAGGACTACATCGCGATGCCCAAGTTCAACCTCTACCAGTCGCTGCACACGACGGTGGTGGGCCCGGGCGGCAAGCCGGTCGAGATCCAGATCCGCACCTTCGACATGCACGAGCGCGCCGAGCACGGCGTGGCGGCGCACTGGAAGTACAAGCAGAACCCCAACGCCCAGGGCGAGACCGACAAGATGGGGGCCGACGAGCAGGCGAACTGGTTGCGCGCCCTGGTGGAGATGGAGCGCGAGACCGGGGACCCCGAGGAGTTCCTCGACTCGCTGCGCTACGAGATCGCCGGCGACGAGGTCTACGTCTTCACCCCCAAGGGGGAGGTCGTCACCCTGCCGGCCAGGGCGACGCCCGTGGACTTCGCCTACGCGGTCCACACCGAGGTCGGCCACCGCACAGTGGGCGCGAAGGTGAACGGGCGCCTGGTGCCGCTGGACACCAGGCTGGAGTCGGGCGAGACGGTCGAGGTCGTGACCTCGAAGTCGGACAAGGCGGGGCCGTCGCGCGATTGGCTGGCGTTCGTGGCCTCGCCGCGCGCGCGCTCGAAGATCAAGGCGTGGTTCTCCAAGGAAAGGCGCGAGGAGGCCATCGAGTCGGGCAAGGAGGCGCTGGCGCGCGCGATGCGCAAGCAGAACCTGCCGCTGCAGCGCCTCATGAGCCACGAGTCGGTGCTGTCGGTGGCCACGTCCTTCGGCTACCCGGACGTGTCAGGGCTGTACGCGGCCCTCGGCGAGGGGCACGTGTCCGCCCAGAGCGTCGTGACGAGGCTGGTCGACAACCTGGGCGGCGGCGACGGAACCGAGGAGACCCTCTCCGAGGCGGTGACGCCGGGGCAGCCCAAGATCCGCCAGGACCCGGCCCGCGAGGGCGCGATCGTGGTGGCGGGCATGAGCCCCAACGAGATCTGGGTGAAGCTCGCGAAGTGCTGCACCCCGGTGCCCGGCGACGAAATCGTGGGATTCATCACGCGGGGCCAGGGGGTCTCCATCCACCGCTCGACGTGCGCCAACGCGGTCCGCCTCGGCGAGCTGCAGCCGCAGCGCTTCGTCGACGTGAGCTGGAGCGGGGAGGGTGCGGGCGCGCCCTTCCGCGTGCAGATCGAGGTGCGCGCCCTGGACCGGGGCGGCCTGCTGTCGGATCTGACCCGCGTGCTCTCCGACTACGGGGTCAACATCCTCTCCGCCTCGCTCAACACCTCCGGCGACCAGGTGGCCGGCGGGCGCTTCAGCTTCGAGCTGGCGGACCTGGGCCACCTCAACGCGGTGCTGGCGGCGCTGCGGCGCGTGGACGGGGTCTTCGAGGCGGTGCGGCTGTCGGACTAGGGGCGCGTCGTCCTGTACGGTGAGAACACCGGTGCAGCGGTGTTATCTCCGTCCTAATGCGTCCATCCGCTTCCGTCAGCGGCGTTAGATGTGACACACTGGGGCGTGTGCGCCTAATGAGGCGCGCAGCAGCGCCCGGGCGAACGCCCTCGTATTAGAAGGAAAATCGTGACTACGACGCCGATTCCATCCGAAGAGAACAACCCCGTCGACACGGCCGCCACGGTCCCGGTCGGCGGTGCTCCGTCCGCGGGCACGCCCCCGGAGGTGCCCGCCCACCCCTTCGCCCGCATCGACGCGGAGGGAACCGTGTACGTCAAGGACGGGGACTCGGAGCGCGCCATCGGCGCCTACCCCGAGGGGATCCCCGCCCAGCCCTACGCCCTCTACGAGCGCCGCTACGCCGACCTCGAGGCCTCCGTGCGCCTCTTCGAGGACCGCCTCGCCCAGCTCGCGCCCCGCGAGATCGACACGACCCTGGCCTCCATCCGCGAGCAGATCGCGGAGCCGAACGTCGTCGGCGACCTCGCGGCGCTGCGCCGTCGCGTGGACAGGGTCGCCGAGGCGGCCCAGGCGCGCAAGGAGACCGCCCGCGAGGAGCGCAAGGCCGCCAAGGCGCAGGCCCTCGCCCAGCGCACCGGCGTCGTCGAGCGCGCCGAGGCCATCGTCGCCCAGGATCCGGCGCGCACCCACTGGAAGAACTCCGGGCAGGCCCTCCGCGAGCTCCTCGAGGAGTGGAAGACCCTCCAGCGGCGGGGCCCGCGCCTGGACAAGAGCACCGAGGACGAGCTGTGGAAGCGCTTCTCCTCCGCCCGCAGCCAGTTCGACCGCCTCCGCCGCCAGTACTTCTCGCAGCTCGACCAGGCCCAGTCCGAGGCGAAGCGCATCAAGGAGCGGCTCATCGCACAGGCGGAGGCCCTGCAGACCTCCACCGACTGGGGGCGCACGACCGCCGCCTACCGGGACCTCATGAACCAGTGGAAGGCCGCCCCCCGCGCCTCGCGCAGGGAGGACGACGCCCTGTGGGCGCGCTTCCGCGCCGCCCAGCAGGTCTTCTTCGACGCCCGCCGCGCCAAGGACGAGGCCACCGACGCCGAGTACCGGCAGAACCTGGCCGCCAAGGAGGAGATCCTGGTGGACGCCGAGGCGATCCTGCCCGTCACCGACCTGGAGAAGGCGAAGGCCCAACTGCGCCGCATCCAGGACCGCTGGGAGGAGGTCGGGCGCGTCCCCTCCTCCGACCTGCACCGCGTCGAGGGCCGGCTGCGCGCCGTCGAGGCCGCGGTGCGCGAGGCGGAGGAGCGCGAGTGGCAGCGCACCAACCCCGAGACCCGCGCCCGCGCGGCCGGGGTCCTGGGCCAGCTCGAGGGGCAGATCGCCGACCTCGAGGCCGAACTGGCGCGCGCCGAGGCCTCCGGAGACAAGAAGAGGGCCGAGTCGGTGCGCGACGCCCTCACCACCAAGAGGGCCTGGCTCGACCAGATCTCCTCCACGATCGCCTGACCCATGCGCCTGCACGTCATCCCCTCGCCGTACTACGCGGCGAACGCCCTGGTCCTCGTCCCGGCCCAGGGCTCGGCGGCCCTGGTCGTCGACCCCTCCGCCGGCGTCCAGCACCTGCTGCGCGAGGTCCTCGACCTCGAGGGCGTCGGAGTGGGCGGCGTCTTGGCGACCCACGGGCACCCCGACCACGTGTGGGACTGCGCGGCGGTCGCCGGGTGGACCGACGGGCCGCAGCTGCCCGTGTACCTGCCCGGCCCCGACGTCTACCGCATGGACGACCCCGCGGCCCACGTCCCCCTGCCCGCCCCCGGTTTCGCGGGGGAGTGGGTCAAGCCCGAGCGCGTGGAGCCCGTGCCCGCGGGCGCCTTCGAGATCGTGGAGGGCGTGCGGCTGCGGATGCTGCCCGCGCCCGGCCACTCGGAGGGGTCGGCCCTGTTCCTGGGCGAGTGCGAGCTGGACATCCGCGTCGACAACACCTCGTTCTACCACTCCGACGGCCCGGTGCCGTGGGCCCTCAGCGGCGATGTCATCTTCCGCGGCAGCGTCGGGCGCACCGACCTGCCCGGCGGGGACGAGACGCAGATGCGCCACAGCCTGCGCACCGTGTCCAACGCGATCGACCCCGCGACCGTCCTGATCCCCGGTCACGGGCCGGCCACCACCATGGCCGAGGAGATCGCGGCGAACGAGTACCTGATCCGCGCCCGCCGCATCGGCTGAGGCGCCGCGAAAGGAAGTGGATCCCTCCATGGCCCGCACATCCCTGTCCGGATTCCCCGAGTGGCTGCCCGACGGGCGCGTCGTCGAGCAGTACGTGCTCGACGCCCTGCGCCGCGTCTTCGAGCTGCACGGGTTCTGCGGGATCGAGACCCGCGCCGTCGAGACCCTGGAGCAGCTGGAGGCCAAGGGCGAGACCTCGAAGGAGATCTACGTCCTCGACCGCCTGCAGGCCCTCAAGGCCGAGCAGGGGGGTCGCCGCCCCGGCAAGGAGCGCCGCATGGGCCTCCACTTCGACCTCACGGTCCCTTTCGCGCGCTACGTCGTCGAGAACGCCAACGAGTTGGACTTCCCCTTCAAGCGCTACCAGATCCAGAAGGTGTGGCGCGGTGAGCGCCCGCAGGAGGGGCGCTTCCGCGAATTCACGCAGGCCGACATCGACGTGGTGGGCAACGGGCAGCTGCCGTTCCACTTCGAGGTCGACCTGCCCCTGGTCATGGCGGAGGCCCTCAACTCCCTGCCGATCCCGCCCGTGAGGGTCCTCGTGAACAACCGCAAGGTCGTCCAGGGCGCGTGCGAGTGCCTGGGGGTCGGCGACGTGGACGCCGCGCTGCGGGGCCTGGACAAACTCGACAAGATCGGCGCGGAGGGCGTCGCCGGGGAGCTCGCCGCCAGTGGCATCGGAGCCGCGCAGGCGCGCGCGCTGCTGGAGATGGCGCGCATCCGCAGCGCTTCGTCCTCCGAGGTCCGCTCCCGGGTGGCGGAGCTGGGCCTGTCGGGGCCCCTCCTGGAGGAGGGCCTGGGCGAGTTGTGCGCGCTGCTGGATGCCGCGGGCTCCCGCATGCCGGGCGCGCTCGTCGCGGATCTGCGGATCGCCCGCGGCCTGGACTACTACACGGGCTCGGTCTACGAGTCGGAGGTGGAGGGCCACGAGGATCTGGGCTCTATCTGCTCGGGCGGGCGCTACGACTCGTTGGCCAGCGACTCCAAGCGCTCCTACCCGGGCGTCGGCCTGTCGATAGGCGTCTCGCGCCTGGTGTCCCGGATGATCTCGGCGCCCCTGGTGCGCGCGACGCGCCCGGTGCCGACCGCCGTGGTCGTCGCCGTGGCCAGCGAGGAGGAGCGGGAGCGCTCCGAGGCGGTCGCCCGCGCGTTGCGGGCACGGGGCATCCCCACGGACGTCGCGCCCAGTGCCGCGAAGTTCGGCAAGCAGATCAAGTTCGCCGACAGGCGCGCCATCCCCTTCGTGTGGTTCCCCGGTTCCGACGGGGCGGACACGGTCAAGGACATCCGCTCGGGCGAGCAGGTGGAGGCCGATTCCGCCACGTGGGCGCCGCCCGCGCAGGACCTCGCCCCCGGGGTCGTCCCGGTCTGAGCGCTCCCCGCCCCAGGCGGTCGGCGACCGGGCGCTCGGCCTGCGCCGGCCGTCCCGGTCCGAGCGCGCCGCCCGTGGTCACTGGTTGTTCGCGATCCACTCCTGGGCGGCGGCGGGCGCCTCGTCGGCCTCACGGATCTCGTCCGGCGCGATGGGCTCGTCCCCGAACTCCTCGCCCGTGCGCGCGGTGGTGGTGCCGACGGTGAGGACCATCGTGCGGCCCGTGTACAGGGGGATCGCGGTGTTCACCGAGGCGTACCCCGCGGTCGGCTGGCCGAAGGTGCGCACATTGGCCATCCCCCTGAAGGCCAGGAGGGCCTGCTCGCCCGACGACGCCGTCCGCTCGGAGGTGAGGACGGCCACGGGCACCGCGAGTTTCGCCCTCTGGCCCACCGAGGTCGGGGTGCCCCCTCCGGAGACCCTTCCGTCGGACAGCGCGACAGGGGTGCGCCGGTCGCCGATGGTGAAGGTCGCGACGACGCCGTCGGGCAGCAGCGGGGAGAGGCCCGCGATCATGGGGCCCATGTCCCCTCCGTCGTTGTCGCGGAGGTCGACGACGACACCGCACAAGTCGTCCTGGCTGAGGGCGTCGGCGATGGAATTGGCGTAGGAGCTGCCCTGCTCGGGCGTGCCCATGTAGCCGGGCAGGGCGACCGTGAGCACGCAGCCGCTCATCGACCAGGTCGGCGCCTCGTAGGAGTCGGCCCCCTGCTCGTCCGAGTCGGCGTCCGCGAGGAAGGAGTGCTTGCCGCCGGCGACTCCGATGGCGTCGCCCAGGACGGCGTCGACCTCGTCGTGGGTGGTGGCGGCGTCGATGCGGGTGGCGGCGTCGGCGCGGGCCCCGGCCCACTGGGGGGTGTCCGCGTACAGGCCGTCGTCGAGGAGCCCCAGCGCGGTGCGCCCGTAGTCGCGCGCCGACGGCGGGGGGAACCAGATCCCGAAGTGCGGTCCGTAGGCGTGCAGGGCCCACCCGATCGCGCCCGTGACGACGAGGACCGCCACGACCACTCCAACGCCGATGGCGCGGGCCGAGCGGCGGCGCTTCTTCGGGGGTTCCTCGTCCAGGGGCTTCTCGTCGCTCATAACGCCATCCTACGGACGCCGACCCCGTCGTTGCATCAGGGAAGGGCCCCGGTCCGGCCCTGATTCCCCGCACACCACCGGTGAGAGAAGTCACCGGCGGGTTGGGGCCCTGGACGCGGTCCAACCGATAGGGTGGGGGAGCGAAGAGGCGCAGCCTCCTGAATATGGTGCCCGGGTCGACCGGAATGTGTTGTGGACAAGGCGGGCCGCGCGGGGCCCGACGCAGGCCCACCCGAGACGGTTCTGCAATCCACGATCAACACGGAGGAACACACATGCCCGACACCCCTATGACTTCTGACGCCATCGACGGCCCCGGCGGAGCCGCGGCCCCCTTTGACGCGACCACCGCCCCGGCGGATCCCCGGGGGGCGGACACGGTCACCGCGGCTCCCCACGAGGGGGCCGACAATGACGGGGCCGGGCCCGTCCGGCCCGCGGACAGCGCCCCCGCGCTGGACGCCCCGGCCGCAGTCGACGCCGGCGCGCCGACCGGGGAACTGGCCGACGGGGCGCGCGCCGCCCAGGACGGCGGCCCCGACGAAGGCTCCGAAGAGGAGGGGAGTGCGGCGGAGGACGGGGGCTCCGGAGAAGAGGACACGGTCTCCTTCGCGGACCTCGGCCTGCCGGACGAACTCCTCCAGGCCGTCACAGACATGGGATTCGTCACACCGACCCCCATCCAGGCCGAGGCGATCCCCCCTCTGCTCGACCTGCGCGACGTCGTCGGCATCGCCCAGACCGGCACGGGCAAAACCGCGGCCTTCGGCCTGCCCCTGCTGGCGATCGTCGACGCGGACGAGAAGGCCGTCCAGGCCCTGGTGCTCGCCCCCACCCGCGAGCTCGCCATGCAGAGCGCCGCCGCCATCGAGGACTTCGCGGCCCGCACGGCGGAGCTGGTGGTCGTCCCCGTGTACGGCGGCAGCCCCTACGGTCCGCAGATCGGCGCCCTCAAGCGCGGCGCCCAAGTGGTCGTGGGCACTCCCGGCCGCGTCATCGACCTCATTGAGAAGGGCGCGCTGGATCTTTCCGGTGTGCGCATGCTGGTCCTGGACGAGGCGGACGAGATGCTGCGCATGGGCTTCGCCGAGGACGTGGAGACCATCGCCTCCTCCGCTCCCGACGACCGTCTCACGGCGCTGTTCTCGGCGACGATGCCCCCCGCCATCGAGAAGGTGGCGCGCGAGCACCTCAAGGACCCGGTCAAGGTCGCCGTCTCCGAGGAGTCGTCGACCGTCGACACGATCCACCAGACCTACGCGGTCGTCCCCTACAAGCACAAGATCGGCGCCCTCAGCCGTGTCCTGGCCACGCGCGCCCAGCACATCGCCGCGGGCCAGGAGGACGCCGACGCCGCCATCGTCTTCGTGCGCACCCGCGTCGATGTCGAGGAGGTGTCGCTGGAGCTGTCCGGGCGCGGATTCCGCGCGGCGGGCATCTCCGGTGACGTCGCCCAGACCGAGCGCGAGCGCATGGTCGAGCGCCTCAAGAGCGGCTCCCTGGACGTCCTGGTCGCCACGGACGTGGCGGCCAGGGGCCTGGACGTGGAGAGGATCTCCCTGGTCGTCAACTTCGACGTGCCCCGCGAGCCCGAGGCCTACGTGCACCGCATCGGGCGCACGGGCCGGGCCGGGCGCCAGGGGCGCTCACTGACGTTCTTCACCCCCCGCGAGCACACGCGCCTGCGCCGCATCGAGAAACTCACGGGGACGCCGATGGAGGAAGTGGCGATCCCCTCGCCCGCCGCCGTGTCCGAGTTCCGGGCCCGCCGGCTGCTCGAGGGCGTGGGCGCACGGGTCGAACGGGGCCGCCTGGGAATGTACCGGGAGCTCCTGGAGCAGATGGCCGCCTCCCTCGACGTCGAGGACGTCGCGGCGGCGCTGATCGCCCAGGCCGTTGGCGACGAGGGCCCCGCGCCGCGAGCGGAGTCCGACCGCCGGGGGCGGGGCAGGGCCCGCCGCGAGGAGGGGCTCGACGAATCCGGGGAGTTCGTGGGCGCCAGCTTCGAGGCGGGGCGCGACAAGGACAGGCCCCTCAAGGGCGGCCGTGACGGAGCCCGCCGCCGCGGGGGCGGGCGCGCCATGGCGGGCCCGGGCACGCGCTACCGGGTCGAGGTCGGCAGGAAGGACCGCGTCAAGCCCGGTTCCATCGTCGGCGCCATCGCCGGAGAGGGCGGGATCGACGGCCGGGACATCGGGCACATCGATATCTTCCCGACGTTCTCGTTGGTGGACATCACCGCGGATCTGAGCGCCGAGCAGCTCTCGCGCATCTCCAAGGGCTATGTCTCCGGCCGCCAGCTGCGGATCCGGGTGGACGAGGGCCCCGGGCGGCGCGACCGCTTCGAGCGCGGTGGATTCGAGCGCCCCGGCAGGGGCGAGCGCCGCTCCGATCGTGACGACCGTTCCGAGCGGGAGGATCGCGGTGGACGCGGCGAGCGCTTCGACCGCCCCAGCAGGGGGGACCACCGCTCTGACCGCGACGACCGCCTCGGCGAGGACCGGCGCGGGGGCTTCGAGCGCTCCGGCAGGGGCGACCGTTTCGACCGGGGGGACCGCGGTGGACGCGACGAGCGCTTCGACCGCGAGGACCGCCGTCCTGGTCGTGGTGACCGTTTCGACCGCAGTGACCGTTTCGAGGCGGACGGACGCGGAGGGCGCGAGTCCCAGCGCGGCGGCTGGCACCGCTCCGTGAGGACCGAGCGCTGGGAGAGGGACATCAAGAAGCGCCGGGCGCGCGACGACTTCGGCGCGAGGGAGTCTGGGAGGGGCTTCGGCCACAAGGACCGCCGCCGTGACGAGGGGCACGGGCGCAACGACGACGCGCGCCGGTTCGGCAAGCGCCGCTACGAGGACTGAAGCGCCCAGCGGCCGAGCACGGCCACTCGGTCCCCCGTGCCCGGGCAAGTCAGGGCTGCCCCCCAGCGCGGAAGGGGGACACGTCTCCGGCCTGTGGGACATCCTCTCGGGCCTGACTGCCTCCCAGCGCGGAAGGGGGGCGCCCTCGCTCTCAGGCGCGCGCGGGGGTGGGGCACGTCGGAGACGGTGCCGGTGAAGATGGGGGCTCGGTCGCAGGCGCGCGGGGGCAAGCCCCGGTTCCGGGCGCCTGAGTGCGTTCGGTGCTGTTTTCGCCTCCTCGCTGCTCTTCCTCTTCTTTGCTCCTGCCCCAGAGCGCGCCCTGGCGCCCTGGTGCAGGAGCCGTTCGGCGAGGGCGCGGGAGGCGGTGGATCGGGCAGCTCACGCAGCGCCGCCCAGGGCCGGTGGGGGATTCGCAAGGCGCGGTTCGCGTTGCGCAGACACGTGACGCGCAGCGCCGTCCGGGGCCGGTGGGGGATTCACAAGGGAAGTCGTCACTTGCCAAGCGATACCACACTTTGCAAGCGTTATAACGCTTTCAAAGTGACGTTATCCCTTTCAAAGTGACGTTATGCGTTTGAAAACAGCATGCTGTGTAAGAAACTAGTCAGCATGCTCTTCGGATTCGAGAATGCGGGCCGCTCGACCCGGTAGCCAGCAGTGGTCTGCGAGGCCGTCTCCGGCGCGCCCCCGGAAGGGTTGGGGTGCGAAGGCGCGCGGTGCGCCGACGCGCGTTGTCGGCATCGTGAGGGGGTCGTTGACACTGCGAGGGGGTTGTCGACATCGTGAGGGGGCTGTCGACACCGCGAGGGGGATATAACGCGCGCTGGTGCGAACAACGCGCGTCGGTGCCA
>ERZ772968.169-NODE-169-length-31100-cov-12.206539_pt1 | contig 31100 bp, 27 predicted proteins | sample MGYA00580674_ERZ772968 | MGnify/ENA primary metagenome ERZ772968 (study PRJEB29015, sample SAMEA2737940) | human oral metagenome | biome: human oral; feature: human-associated habitat; material: dental | place: China | collected 2138 ...
TCAGCGGATAACGCGGAGTATCCAAGTTTTTTCCTCCGAAAAGCTATTTATGCACTTTCTCCCAAGATCGCATCCACCGCACTCCAGTCGACCGCCCCCTCCTCAAAAGGACGGCGGCGCATACGGTGTGCGAGGACGAGGCGGCTGACACGCTGCAGATCCTCTGCCGTTACCGCCATGCGTCCTGCAAGCGCTGCATGAGCAATGCCTGCCTTGATCAGCGTAATATCCGCACGGTGTCCGTCGACGCCGAGCGCCAACGAGATCTGAGCTGCATAGCCGAGGGTTTCATCCGGCACCGCCACGTGGGCGACACGCGCACGCGCCGCAGTGATCTGTTCGCGCAGCTCCTGCTGGGCGCCTGCATAGGCCTCAGCAAAGGCATCGGGATCGCGCTCATAGGCAATCCTGCGGCGAATCACCTCAACGCGCGTCTCAGCTTCACATTCGCCTGCAACGGTCACGGAGAGTGCAAAACGATCGAGGAGCTGCGGGCGGATGTCCCCCTCCTCCGGATTCATCGTCCCAACGAGAACGAAGCGCGCCGGATGGGCATAGGAGATGCCCTCACGCTCCACGGTATTGACGCCCATCGCCGCAGAGTCGAGCAGAATGTCGACGATATGATCCTCGAGCAGATTGATCTCATCTACATAGAGGATGTTGCGGTTCGCCGCCGCCAAAATGCCCGGCTCGAATTCCTTGCGCCCATGCTGGATCGCCGCCTCCATGTCGAGCGTTCCGACCACGCGGTCCTCCGTCGCGCTGACGGGCAGTTCCACCACGCGCATCGGAATTTCCTCTGCCGTGAGCTCTTCTCCAAATTCCCGCCTTGCACGGCAGGCATCACAGTACAGATCCGGCAGCGACGGATCACAGTGACAGGCACAGCCGGTCACCGCCCGCAAATCCGGCAGGAGTGCTGCAGCAGCACGGACAGCAGTGGATTTCGCCGTCCCTTTCTCGCCCTTGATCAGCACACCGCCAAGCGACGGCATAACAATGCTGAGAAGGAGTGCTGTCTTCATCTCCTCCTGTCCGACGATCGCAGCAAAAGGATAGGCTGCCCTCTTCTCCATTCACATGTCCTTTCTGGAAATGGCACTGCCCCAACAATGCTCTTATGGTATCCGCTCCGTCTCTCCATGATATGTCATGAGGCCGCTGTATCACACCGGCCATTTCCCTCATGCTGCTCACTGTCTGGCATTCTGCTCCTATGCCATGCTCTTCATCAAACGATCTTTCATCCTCCTGACGCCATCATAGCAGATCGTTTCAGTGCACAATCTGCTGCAGCAGCGGCAGAACAAGGAGAGGCTCTCCGCCCGAGAATTGCAGGATAAATGGCAGACCGCCTGCACGAGCAAGATCAATGGCACGTCGCGCTGTCTCCCATGTCATTGTGTGTTGTTCCTGTCCTTGCAGCACAGCAGTATCGGCAGGCCATGTTACACGCTCCTGTAAGGCTCAGCACAAGCATCTGCAAGGGCATCACTCCCATTTTCCTAGTGATTCACGTCTGCAAAACGTTCAGGATAAACGGCACGTGCCAGCGCATAGACGCCGTTTACGGCATTCTGGGACGCACTGTAACGGTAGTAGTCCGGCACGACATAGAGATGATTTTCCTGCACCGCCTTCACATGGAGAAACAACGGATCACGGCGAAGTTTGTCGCGAAACTCCTCTGTCGTTTTCCCCTCCGCACTCCACGTTGGAAGGAGGAATACATCGGGGTTGAGCGCGACCACCTGCTCCATTGAGACGGACGTCTCTGCCGTCAGCCCGACCATCGCAGCGCCGTTGCGCAGGGACGCATGACGGCACATATCGTCAAACAGCCCATCCTTGCGCCCAAACACACCGCTGAACGCGAACGCAACGACAATGGGGCGTTTTTCCTCGGGGATGTCTCCGACACGCCGCTCCACATCAGCAAGAAGAGCACGTTTCTCCGCGATGAGGGCCGCGGCATTCTCCTCCTGACCGATCATCTGCCCTATCGTTTCAATGTGGGCAAAGATGCCGTCGATGCGTTTCGGCGTATGGAAGACAAAGACGGAAATCCCAAGATCGCGCAGACTGTCTGCCAGCTCCTTCGGTACTCCGTCCGTTACAAGGACAAGATCGGGATCAAGTGCGAGCACGCTCTCAGGACTTTTATCCTTGATCTTGACCGAAACCGCCTGTGCCGCTTCGGTCATCGAACACAGTCCCGGATCATCTGCATACGAAGTGAGTGCTGCGATCTGTTCAGGCGATGCAAGGGAAAGCAGGATTTCATCCGTGCTCAGTCCCAGCGAAACGATATGGTGCGGCCTCTCTCTGAGAACAATCTCCGTTCCATCATCATCCACACCGCGATAGAACGCATCCTTCTCTGTCGGCACATGCGCTCCGCTGCCACAGCCTGCAGCAAGGAGAAGCAGTACAGCGGCAAGGAGAAGTGCACAGAACACCCTCTTAGAATACATGGCTGTAAGTCAGACGGAAGTTACGCGGCAGGTCAAGATTGCCGTACCGATTGGAATAATTCCTACGGTTCAGCAGATTGTAGAGCCCGAACGTCAATGTATCGGACCTCCCCGCCATATAGATCACATTCATGTTAAGCTGCAGCTTATCGGGTGTATCCTGCGGCGTACCGCTGCTCGGGCTCGGCTTATAATACTCGCGATCGCCGAGATACTTGAAATTCAAATTTCCCTGCCACTTTGCCTTCTCATAATCGATGCGGATAAGACCTTCAAGGCGGCCCGCATCCTGTGTCCATCCCGTTCCGCTATTGGGCGTTTTTATCTGCGGATTCGACACAGAACCGCCAAGCGTAAATCTCCACATGCTGTTAATGTTGCGCGTGTACTCAACTTCGACCCCCAAATTACGGAAATCACCCACATTGGTCGCGTAATAACTCAATGTCACGGGATCCCATTTCCAACCGATCTTATTCTTCATTGCCATGTGATAGACGGCTGCCTTCCACGTATCCTTGCCGCGGCGCATCTTCACCCCCGTTTCATACGTCCACCCGCGCTCAGGCTTTAGCCCTGTCGGATTGAATGCCGGGTACTTAAAGCTGTCATCGACCGTCGGCATCTGGAACGCTTTTCCAATATTCGTATACCATGCCGTATTGCGGTCAAACCTATACTCTGTCTGAATCTGCGGCAAAAGTACGCGCTGATCTTTCTCAGGGTCGTTGATGAGCTCGCCACGCAGCCCGAGCGTCACGTTAAACTTCGATGTAAGCTGCTTGGAATAAGATGTGTAGAGTGAGTTGCTTATCCGTGCAGCACTGCGGCTGTAATGTGGAACATCTGCCGCCTCACGTTGGTAAGAATAGCCAAATACCAGAGAATCTTGTCCCATGTGCCAATTCTTTTGTACATCAAGAACTTGCCCGTTCAGTGTGGCATTACTGGCAACCTTTCGATGTGCTATAGAATCATAACCATCGACCTTGCGGTAATTATATCCAAGAACAGCGCGAATGCCATTCTCTTTGCCCTGATAGACGAGGCTGGCTGTATGGCGGTAATCGTTATAGCGATACTCATAGCGCGTAGCCGATGGTATCCCGGAGGGCAGATATTTTCGTCCTCCCCGCGTAATGTCCCCTTCCATGTAGTTGTAGTTCAGCGTCAGCTCATCCGTCATTTTCGCGATAATACCCACACGACTTTTCTTCCCTTTGCCAACCCACCAGTCAATCAAAGATACTCTGCCCACACCAAAATCATTCGAATGGGGACGATCCTTTGTCCACTCACGACTGACATCAATGATGATGCGATCACCTGCATATGTCGCTTCACTTTTTTTGAACTGATTGCCGAGGGTCTGATTGAGTGTAAATTGCGATTCTCCCTCCTTCGGCCGCTTCAGGATGATATTGACCACACCGCCCATCGCTTCCGCACCGTAAAGTGTCGATGCCGCCCCCTTGACAATCTCGATCCGCTCGACCATCGACGCAGGTATCCCCTCCGTACTCGGATAGTTTTTGAGATTCATTGGTACACCGTTCACCATGACAAGCGTACCGCGGTCATAGCCACGCAGGCTGAGCCGGCCGGCAGAGAAGCCGAAATCCTGCCCTGCCTCACCGTAAGAGGTACTCGTCGAGCCGATCTGCTGATCAATCGCCTCGAATACGTTGCGATAGCCTGCCTTTTCAATATCCTTTGCCGTAATGATCGTTGTCGTCGCCGGGGTATCAATATCACGCTTCACACGTCGCTGTGCCGTCACCACCGTCTCGCCGAGGCCATGTGTATCTGCTTCAACGGCGGGATCGGCTCCCGGCTGCTCTTCTGCATGCCCTGCAGCGGTAAAGCTCATTTCAGCCAGTGCCATGCATGCAGCTGCTGCCAGCTGCTTCCTGTGTTTCATTGTTCTTTGTCCCCTTTCTCCATCCTGCGCCGATGAACTTGCACGTAAAACGAGATGATACGCACAAAAAAACCTCCTGCACGCGCAGAAGGGGTACACAAAAAAGGATCACAACGGCATCAGAAGACGCGCAGAAATCCCCATCCCTATCACTCGCAGGTCAAACGGCGATTGTCAATCAGGCAGTTCTCCTGGCTCCAGTTCCTCGCGCACCTGCGCCTTCCCGAGAGAAATCTCTCAGTGACGGAGACAATGGCTCCATGCAGGGTTGCTCACTGATACAGTGGCGTGACCGCTCCGGCTTGATGGGAAAATACGTTTCCTTACCGGATTCTCTATTATATCTCTGCAAACTGTCAAACGACCTGGCAGTTCGCGCCGATACCTGATCCACTTCATATAAAGTTTTCATAAAACGCATTTATAGTAACATTGGAAGAATCGCTTGTCAATACGACAAAGAGATATTTTACGAATCATCTCAATACGCTGGGATTTTTCCGAGTCTATTTTTCCAGCAAATAGAGATAGTCCCCATAGCCCTCCTCCTCCATGTCCTCCTTCGGGATGAACCGCAGGGACGCACTGTTGATGCAGTAGCGCAGCCCACCCGTTGCGGCGGGGCCATCGTCAAATACGTGTCCGAGATGCGCGCCGCTGTTCGCCGCCGTAACCTCGGTACGCACCATGCCGTGCGAGCGATCTTCCTGCTCTGCAATCAGCGCCGCATCGATCGGACGTGAGAACGCCGGCCAGCCGCAGCCCGAGTCATATTTATCCGTGGAGACAAAAAGCGGCTCGCCCGTCGTGATGTCACAGTAGATACCCGCACGGAACTCGTGATCGTATTCGTTGCGGAAGGGCGGCTCTGTCGCCTTCTCCTGGGTAACGGCGTACTGCAGATCCGTGAGACGTTCTCTGAGTTCAGCCTTTGTCGGCTTTTCATCATGACGCACGTTTTTCTTCTCCCCCATCGGTTCGGCTTCCGCACGTTTCTCACGCATCGCAGCGATGAGCGCAGGGGAGATATGGCAGTAACCGTTGGGATGCTTCTCGAGATACTCCTGATGATCGTCTTCTGCACGATAAAAGTTCACGATCGGTCCCATCTCGACAGCCGTCTTCTGACCGAGACGATTCTGCAGTGCGTCCAACGACGCACGGATGATCGATGCATCCTTGCCGCCGTCTGCCTTCACATAGTAAATGCCCGAACGATACTGCCGCCCGACGTCGTTGCCCTGCCGATCGACTGCCGTCGGGTCGATGGAGTCGTAAAATGCGGTCAGAAGCTGATCGAGCGAAATGATGTGCGGGTCATAGATAACGTGAACCGCCTCCGCATGCCCGCTCCCGCTGCATACCTCCGCATAGGAAGGATGGGCACTCATACCGTTTGCATAGCCGCACTCTGCAGAGACAACGCCCGGCACCAGACTGAGGTAGAGTTCCGTCCCCCAGAAGCAGCCGCCGGCGAGATAGATCTCCTTCTGTCCTGCGGCAGCTTGGTTCTCCTGCACGATCTCATGCGGCATCTCACTCGACGACGATGCGGGTGCACTGCAGCCGCCGATGCAGCTGAGCAGGCCGAGGGCACAGATACCGCGCAATAGTAATGCATTCATGATAATCTCCTTTCAGCAAGAATCAAAGATTACGGCTTGATCTCACTTGCCGGAGGGAGCTGCCAGTCGATGGGCGTCTCCCCCACACGCGTGAGGAAGTCGTTGACACGCGAGAATGGATGACTGCCGAAGAAGCCGCGGTGCGCTGAGAGGGGACTCGGATGCGGCGACTCGACGATGAGATGGCGCGGATTCGTGATGAGGCTGCGTTTCTTCCGTGCAGGACTGCCCCAGAGGATGAAGGCGAGCGGTTTCTCACGTGCTCCGAGGAGGCGAATGATGGTATCAGTGAACCGCTCCCACCCGTGTCCCGCGTGCGATGCCGCCGCATGAGCGCGCACGGTAAGAACGGTGTTGAGGAGGAGCACGCCCTGCCGCGCCCACGGGATGAGACAGCCGTGATCGGGCGGAACGATCCCGATATCGTCCTGCATCTCCTTGTAGATATTCAGCAGTGACGGCGGCGGGTCAACGCCGACCTGCACGGAAAATGACAGCCCATGCGCCTGTCCGTCTCCATGGTAGGGATCCTGACCAAGAATGACGACCTTCGTATCAGCAAAGCTTGTGTAGTGCAGTGCATTAAAGATCGAATACATATCGGGGTACACACGCCGTGTACGGTACTCCTCAATGAGGAATGCGCGCAGCTCACGATAGTAGGGCTGCGCCATCTCATCCGCAAGGAGTTCCTGCCAATCGTTTTGGAAAATTGCCTTTGCCATGCTAAACTCTCTCGTAAACTTCAAATATACAGTCTTGCCCTGTGCTGCTGCTTGTCATGGAAAATCCATCCAGCGAAGGAAAAAAGACATCTGCATCGTAGCTGCCCGAAAGACGTGTCACATACGCCCGCCATACATATGGCAGAAGCAGGCGGTAGCATGCTGCGCCGCCGATCACAAAGATCGGACGCGCCTCCTCCGCCGTCAGGCGCCCCAGAAGACGCCAGAGTGCCAAGATGTCGGCTGCTGCATAGAATCCGTCTATCTTCTGCATCGTTCGTGAGAGGACGATGTTCGCACGCCCCACGAGCGGACGCTTCCCCGGCAGACTCTCCATTGTACGCCGTCCCATGACGACGATGCTGCCCATCGTCATACGGCGAAAATGTGCCATATCCTCGGGGCAGTCGGTGAGCAGATGCCCCGCCCGTCCGATCCCGCCCGCATCATCCACTGCCGCGATGAGTTCGAGCGGGTACGGGGCAGATACTTCGGGGGCACGCACAATCCCAGACGCATCCGCCTCCTCCCGCCATGCGGAAATTGGTCTGCCGTCAACGCAGAGCGTCGGTGCAATCTCCGCCAGCGGAACGAGCACAAAGGCGCGCTCCGTCAGATAGGGATGCGGCAGAGTCAGCCGCTTCTGTGCAGACGTGACGCCGTCCACATAGAGCAGATCGAGATCTATCGTACGTGCGCCCCAATGCTCATGCCGCACACGCCCGAGTTCCCGTTCGATGCACTGCATCGCCGCGAGCAGCTCCTCGGGCGTACGGTCAAACGTGATGCGCGCGGCGGCATTCAAAAAAGGCGGCTGATCTGTCTTGCCCCACGGCGGCGTCTCATAAAATGCAGAGACACGCTCCACACGAATGCCGTCCTGTTCCGACAGCCGCCGCAGTGCCGCGCGCATCGTCTCACCGCGTTCGCCGAGATTTGCCCCAAGCCCGATATACGCTGTCCGTGCCATCACTGTCCCCTGTCCCGTGTGATGGAGATCCCGACATCCGCAAAGATACCCGCGATCGGCGCAGCAGGTTTATGCACGGTGAGCGTAATGGAATGGACCCGAGGGAATGCCGCAAGAATCTGTGCCGCAGCATCCTCCGCAAGGGTCTCAAGCAACGCCTTCGGTGCTCCCTCGATCACCCGACGTATCAGCTCATAGACCTCAGCGTAGTTCACGGTGTTCCGAAGATCGTCCGTCTCCCCTGCCGCACGCAGATCAAGCCCCAGCTCCACATCCGCCTCGAACGACTGCGGCACTTCCCGTTCATGAGGAAGTACACCATGACAAGCCATAAAGCGCATACCGTGCAGAAAAATACGATCCATCCTACGCCCCCAATATTGCATCCGTCATGCGGCACATCCGCGCAATCGGCTTCACATCATGCACGCGCACAATGGATGCACCGCGCAGAATACCAAGGACGCACGCCGCCCCCGTCGCCTCCATGCGTTCCGTGACGGGCAGATCAAGCGCCGCCCCGATAAAGCTTTTGCGGCTCGCACCGAGCAGCACGGGATAGTCTGTTCCGTCATAGGAGATAAGCTCGTCCATGCGCCGAAGAACGTGCATATTCTGCTCTGCCGTCTTGCCGAAACCGATGCCGGGGTCGAGGATGAGATTGTCCCGTGCCAGTCCTGCCGCATCCGCCGCTGCAAAGGAACGCGCGAAAAAATCCCGCATTGCATTGATGATGTCTCCCGCGTATACCGTTCCGTTCTGATTGTGCATCACGACGACGGGCGCATGCATCTCTGCCGCCGCATGCGCCATCGCCCCCGGCTCCTCGGCGTACTGAAGCCCCCATATATCATTCAGGAGATGCGCGCCCGCACGCAGCGCCGCGCGCGCCGTCTCCGCCTTGAACGTATCCACGGAAACGGGCACGGGGCATGCGGGCAAAACGGCTTCGAGGAACGGCAGCAGCCGCTCCGTCTCCTCCGCCGCGCTCATCGGCACAAAGCCGGGACGGCTGGACTCCGCCCCGACGTCGATGATGTCCGCCCCGTCCCGCACCATCTCCTCCATGTGGCGGAGCGCATCGTCGCGCGTGTTCCACTTGCCGCCGTCAGAAAACGAGTCCGGCGTCACGTTCAGAATCCCCATGACAAGCGTCCGCCCGCCAAGGGTCAGTTCCTTCCCGTCAGCAAAGCGATAGTGTCGATTCGCCGTCATCCTGTGCTCCTCTCTCCATCCCAAGCATCGTCCATGCCTGCATCCGTGATGCTGCATCCGTGCGAAATATGCCGCAGGACGCCGACGTCGTTGTCCGTGCACCGTGTGCTCGTGCGCCGCGCATCATCATGCAGAGCTGCTGCGCATCGAGGACAACAAGCACGCCTTCCGCCCCAAGTCCGCACTCGATCTCACGCGCGATGTCACCCGTCAGCCGTTCCTGCAGCTGAGGACGGCGCGCCATCGACGCGACCAGCCGTGCAAATACGCCAAAGCCCGCCACGCAGCCCGCATGGGGCTGGTAGACGATGTGCGCCGTGCCGAAGAACGGCAGCAAATGATGCTCACACATCGAATAAAACGGAATGGAACGTACGGCAACGAGACCGTCCGTCTCCTCCGTCAGGACATCCGCCCAAAGTTCCGCCGTATCTTCATGCAGCCCCGCAAAGAGTTCCGCATAGAGCTGTGCGGCACGCTGCGGCGTCTCCTCCATCCCCTGCGCCGCAGTATCTACGCCAAGTGCTGTGAGAAATTCACGCATGGCGCGTACGGCGCGCGGAAGATCCGCCGCGTACTCTGTCTCCATCTCCGTCCCCCCGTTTCCTGCCGGCCTTTACCCACGCCGCAATCGCCGCCGTATCGTGCGGCGTCGTACGGCAGCAGCCGCCGATGATGCGAGCCCCCGCTGCTGCGTATTCCTGCGACCGTGCGCCAAAATCCTCCGCCGTACCGCGCCACACCCGTGCCGCCGCATCATAGTACTCACCGGAGTTCGGATAGACGACGATGGGCTTATCGGTCTCCTGCCGAATCATTCGGATCAGACCGCTCACATACTGCGGTGCTGTGCAGTTCACACCAATTGCCGCTGCCTCGGGCACGGCATCGAGCACGCGAGCACATTCCGCAATCTCCGTCCCGTCGCTGATGTGCGCACCGTCTCGGCAGGAGAACGAGAAATACGCGGGGATGCGGATCCCCTCCGCCCGCAGTGCGCGGACGATGGCGCATGCCTCATGGAGGCACGGCAGGGTCTCACAGGCGAGAAGATCGGGCGCAGCGGAGGCGAGAATCCGCAGCCGCTGTGCATGAAACGCTGTAAGCGCGTCCTCCTCCACGTCATAGTCACCGCGATACTCTGAGCCGTCGGCAAGATATGCTCCGTATGGACCGACAGACGCTGCCACGAGCGGCACAGCAGTGCCAGTGCCGCGCTCTGCCCGATAGAGGCCGCGTGCCTCCTGCGCCAGCCGCACGGAGCGGCGCAGCAGTTCTGCTGCCTCCTCCGCTGTAAAGCCGCGCCGCATAAAGCCGTCGACGGTCGCCTGATAGCTTGCACTCGTCAGGACATCTGCGCCCGCACGCAAATAGTCCAGATGGATGTCACGCACGAGGTCAGGGCGTTCAAAGAGAGCCTTTGCCGACCAGAGCGGATCGTCCACAGAAAAGCCGCGTGCCTCCAGCTCCGTTGCCAGTGCCCCGTCAAGGACGAGCACATCCTGCGCCGCAAGCCGCACCTCTAAGACATTCATCCCATCCCTCCAGGCCAAAAAATGCCCCCCTGCACGCGGGATACAGCCCATGCGGCAGAAGAGCGAGAGATGTGATCACTTCAGCAGGCCATGCTTACGCAGTGCCGCATCGAGCTGTGCCGCATGGACCGGCTCCATCTCCGAAAGCGGCATGCGCAGAGGCCCCGCATCATAGCCGAGGCGACGCATCGCCGTTTTGACGGGGATGGGGTTGACCTCACAGAAGAGCGCATCGATAAGATCTGCATAGTCGATCTGCATCTTTGCCGCCGTGCGCACATCACCGTCAAAATAATGCTGACATATATCGTGTGCCGCGCGCGGCGCAACATTCGACAGCACGGAGATCACACCCGAACCGCCGAGCGACAGAATCGGCACAATCTGGTCATCGTTGCCGGAGTAGACCGCAAAATCATCGCCCGTCGCGGCGCGCAGACGCAGGATCGCCGTGAGATCGCCGCTCGCCTCCTTCACGCCGACGATGCGGGGATGCTGCGAAAGCTTTGCATACGTTTCCGTCTTAATACCGACACCCGTACGCGACGGCACATTGTAGAGAATCGCCGGAATGCCGACGCTGTCCGCAATCTTCGTATAGTGGGCAACGAGACCATTCTGCGTGCATTTATTGTAGTACGGCGTGACGAGGAGGAGCGCATCGGCACCGACCTTTTCGGCATACTGCGACAGCTCGATCGCGTAGGACGTCTCATTCGAGCCCGTACCTGCAACAACGGGAATGCGCCCGCCCACCTTCTCCACAGTATAGCGAATTGCCTCGCGATGCTCTGCATCTGTCATCGTCGCGGACTCGCCTGTCGTCCCCGTGATGACGATGGCATCCGTCCCGCCCGCAATCTGATCCTCAATGATGCGTCCAAGCTCGTTGTAGTTGACCCCAGTCTCCGTAAACGGCGTAATAATGGCAACGCCCGCACCGCGAAAAATCTCTTTTCTCATGGCAAGCTCCCCCTTTATTTATTCTGTCATCATTATCCCACGTGCCGCGCGAAAAGTCAAAAGCTTTGTTGATCTGTCACATCCGCAGCGCAGGCCGCACCGCATCAAAGAGCGCAGCATTTTCGCGGATCTTCTCCTCTCCGCCGAGCACACAGCGCACATTCGCCTGCATCGCATCCGCAACAAGCGGTGCAAGCGCACGGATGTCCGCCTGCTGTGCTGTGAGGATCTCATCGCGCGCACGCTGGCGATCCTCCTGCGTGATGCCGCGCAGATGGAACGTTGCGGCAATATCCCCCTTCATCTGCGGCGTCATCGGCGCATCCACGCCGCTCATCGTGCCGATGATGAATTTATCCATCTCACGGTCGGACACATCAAACGTGCGCACATAGTCCGCCGTCTCATCGAGCACATCCAGCGTCTCGGCGAGGTTCGGGTCACGGTAGGAAGAAAACACCATGAAACCGTTGCGGTTGAACTGCGTCATCGCACCGTAGGCTCCGCCCTGCACACGGATGCGTGTCCAGAAATAGTCGTAGCGGAGCAGTGTTTCGAGCACGCGCATCGTCCCCGTGTAGCGATAGCCCAGCTTGAGGAAATTCGCCCCCTTTGCCACGTACTGCACGCGGCTCTGCGTCGTCAGTCCCTCGTTGCGTGCGCAGATGTTCCACGTGTACGGCGCAGGCGGGAACACTGCCGCAGAGAGCGTGTCCCTGAACGCGGCGAGCTGCTCTGCCGTCTCATCATATATGGAGGCGGGTGCCGTCACACTGAGGATCAGATCATTGCGGTTAAAGATCTGCGGCAGGATGCGTGCAAATGCCGCCTGCATCTTCGCATGATCCGCGTCAAAGTTCTCCTTGAATGCAGAGAGAAAATCGTGGAACGGCAGTCCGCCGACCTCCGCATAGGCGCCCGCCGGTGTCAGGTAGGCAGCAATGCGTGAGGCGACAACCTGATTTGCCGCACGCTGGAGCGAGAGCTCCATGCCCGTCTTCTCCTCATCGACCAGCTCGCGGATACGCTTGCTGCCCGAGAAGTCGCTCGTGCCGATGATCTCCGTGAGGAGCTCAAACAGGCGCGGCAGATTCCCGCGCAGCACCTTGGCGCGCAGCTTGAAGCGCGGCATGAGTGAGTCCGCCTCACCCGCACGCGTATAGGCGACAATGTCCGCTCCGATGCCGCCCGTATAGAGACTGCGCAGCATGGCAAGCTCCGCATAGCCGTGCGCCGCCGTATCGACCGCACCAAACATCTCTGCGAGCAGATACGCATACGGCAGATCCTCCTGTGCAACCGCCGCCATCGGGAAGTAGAAATTCAGATAGACAATGCCGTTCGTCTCGAGATCCGAAAAGAGCACCTTCGTCCCCGCGAGATCGCGCACCTCGAGCGGCAGACGCTCCGCATCCTTGCGAATGTCCGACCGTGCAAGGATAGGGATCGAGCGCAGTGCCTCCTCCGTGTCGGGAACCTCCTGCGCCGCCTTCAGCGCCGCACAGGAGCGCATGACCTCCGCGACCTCATCCGCACTCATCGCAGCCTTCTTCTCCGCCAGCTCCGCCGCCTGGGCTGCCGCCCGTTCCGCACCGAGCGTACGGCTCGGCGCGAGTGTCACGAGAGCGGCGTGCGGATTGTCGAGGAACGCCTCGCGAATCAGCTGCTCGAAGTAGCCGTCCTTGAGTCCCTTTTTGAGCGCGGCAAGAGCATCCTCATAGCGCAGATAGTTCTCAGGCGCACCGCCGTAGAGCCACGTCTTCATCAGGCGAATCCCGTAGATCAGCCCCTTGGGCGACGAGCCGAAGTCCGACTCACGCAGGCGGAACTCAAGCGTATTGAGCGATGCCTGTACGAGCTGATGATTGAGTCCCCCATCCGCGAGCTGCGTCAGCGTCTCCCGCACGACCCGTGCGAACTCCTCCGCGCGCGCCGTCTCCGACTTGCTGACCACGATGCTGAAGAACGGCTGAAGGATATCGCTCTCGTAGTTCGAATCCACATCGCGGCCGAGCCCCGCGTCGATGAGCGCCTGCCGCAGCGGCGCGCCCTGCATCCGCAGCAGCGCATGGTCGAGAATCTGCAGTGCCATGACACGCTTCATATCCGACGTATCGCCGATCACCCAGCTGAGCGAAAGAAAGGCATTCTCTGCGAGCGGCTCCTCCGCGCCGATGGGATAGAAATGATCCTTGCGGACGCACGCCGGGAATGCAGACTGACGATCAATGCGCGACGGCACGGGAATGCGGTCAAAATGCGAGAGGTAGGCACGGTCGAGATACGCCAGCTTCTCCTCGATGTCGAGATTTCCATAGAGATAGATATAGCTGTTGGACGGATGATAATAGCGCGCATGAAACGCGAGGAACTGCTCCTGCGTCAGCGCGGGAATCGCCTCGGGATCGCCGCCCGACTCATAGCCGTATGTCGTATCGGGATAGAGTGCCGCCATGATGCGGCTGCCGAGGAGATCATCCGGCGCGGAGAGCGCGCCCTTCATCTCATTGTAGACCACTCCGCTGTACGTCAGCGGCGCATCTGCATTTTCAAGCTCGTAGTGCCACCCCTCCTGCATGAGCACCTGCGGATTCTCACGCATTGCCGGGTAAAACACTGCATCCAGATAGACATCCATCAGATTTTGGAAATCGCGGTCGTTGCGGCTTGCCACAGGGTACATCGTCTTATCGGGGAACGTCATCGCATTGAGGAACGTATTGAGCGAGCCCTTCACGAGCTCCACGAACGGCTCCTTCAGCGGATACTTGCGCGAGCCGCAGAGTACGGAGTGCTCCACGATATGTGCCACCCCCGTATCATCGACCGGCGGCGTACGGAAGCTGATCGAAAACACCTTGTTGTCGTCCGCCGTCTCTAAAAAAAACAGCTGAGCTCCCGTCTTCTCATGCACAAACGTGTGTGCCGTCCCCTCTGCCTCTGCAATCTGCTCCGAGCGAAGCAGACGAAACCCGTGAATCACATCATCTATTTTCATCAAGCGTATCCTCCTTATCGTTACGCCTGCCATTATACCATAGAGAGGGAGATTCTCAAAACAAAAGGACTGTCGATACGACAGCCCAACAAGGGAAATATGAATAAATTACCCTAAATCTCAAACCGGCGGAAACGCCTTCTCCGGGTACATCTCCTGTGCATTGGCATCATAGCGTCCGATACCGAGAAAAACGCCGTCCGCATAGACACGATAAAGCCCTGCAGTGAGAGGGCGCCGTTCCGTGGTTGAGAGCCCGCTGTAGAACGCCTTGACACGCTGCTGTGCCAGCTCGTAGCAGGGGAGCGACAGGGCGCGGTCTGCCGCGCAGACCGCATCCTCCCCCGCCTCCGCGAGTTCCTCGGGCGTATAGGCATCCGCGAGGGTAAACGCGCCGACGCGGCTGCGCAGAAGGAAGCGCATCGTCGCGGGCAGATGCAGTCCCGCACCGATGTCGGCGCAGAGGGACCGGATATAGGTCCCCTTGGAGCAGTCCACGTCGATCCGGATGCGCTGCCGCACGGCATCGATGTGCAGGAGCTCCAATCGGTGAATAGTGACCTTGCGCGTCGGGATATCCACTGCTCGTCCCTGCCGCACAAGATCGGCGGCACGCTTCCCGCCGACCTTGATTGCTGAGTAGGCGGGCGGGCGCTGTGTGATGCACCCGCGAAAGCGTGCGAGCACCGCCTCAATCTCCTCCTCCGCCGGCAGAACGGGGTGCTCTGCACGCTCCGTTACCGTCCCGTAGACATCCCCTGTGTCCGTCGCATAGCCAAAGGCGATCTCGGCACGGTAGGACTTATCCGCCCCCTCAAGGTACTCCACGAGCCGTGCAGCGCGCCCAAGGGCGATGGGGAGAATCCCAGCCGCCGCGGGATCGAGCGTCCCCGCATGACCGACACGTTTCTGGTGAAAGATGCGCCGCACGACATCGACGACATCGTGCGAGGACATCCCTGTCGGCTTCAGTACATTGATGAATCCATCCACGATTTACGCATTCAGCTCCTCCCCGATGGCATCGAGGATCGCCGTACGAGCCTCGGCAAACGGCGCGTGGATCGTGCATCCCGCTGCACGGATATGTCCGCCGCCGTCGAATTTCTGCGCGATGCGCGAGACGTTCGTCCCCTTTGAGCGCATACTGATGCGGTAGGTATCCTTTTCCAGCCACTTCATAAAGAATACAATCTGTGTCCCCTCGATCACGCGCAGCTCGTCGAGCAGTCCCTCCGTCGTCGTGACCTCGCGTGCCCGTTCTTCGTCGATAAAGACAGCGGCAACCCTGCCGTCAAAGAACATCTCGAGGTTTCGGATGGCTCTGACCTGTGCCATCACTTCATCGTATGACTTCATCTCCATCGCTGTGGAAACGATATTCGGCTTCACACCGATCTCAAGGAGATCCGCCGCCGCGCGCATCGTATGCGGCGTCGTATTGGAGAATCGGAAAAAGCCCGTATCCGTCGCCATTCCCGTATAAAGGCAGACCGCCGCATCGAGCATCGGCATGATGCCGAGGATGCGTACAAGGTCATAAACTATCTCACAGGTAGCGGCGGCTTTCGGGTTCAGGCAGAGATGCTCCGCCTTCTCATCATTCGTCACATGGTGATCAATATTAAGCAGATGAACGGCATCCACAGCGGATACCGACGCCCCCGTCCTGCCGAGTTCAACATCGCAGACGACAAGCAGGTCAGCGGTATAACGCTGACTCTCTATGGGACGCTCAATTTGGTCAACGCCCGGCAGAATGCTGAAAATTCGGGGAATCTCATCGTCAATCAGGATACGAACTTCTTTCCCCTGCGCACGCAGGACGTGCATGAGTCCAAGCGTCGATCCGATGGCATCCCCATCGGGACGGATATGCGAAGTGAGAACGACAGTCTGCGCATCGCGGAGCATCTGCGCCGCAGCATCCATGGTGATCTTCATACGTCCTCCTTTTTCTCCTGTGGCTGATCCTCATGGATTTCATTGAGCAGCCGCTGGATGTGATCACTATAGTTCAGCGACGTATCGAGCGCAAAGCTGATCTCCGGCGTAAAGCGGAGACGGATGCGCTTGCCGATCTCGCGCCGTACAAAGCCGAGCGAGCTGTTAAGCCCGTTCAGCGTATCGCGCGCCTTCTTCTCATCCCCCATGACACTGACGTAGATCTTCGCCTCACGCAGATCCTCCGTGCACGCGACGGAGGTGACCGTCACAAAACCAATACGGGGATCTTTCAATTCGTTAAAAATAATATCGCTGATTTCCTGTTTCATCAGCTCCTGAACCTTTTCCACACGAACCTTACTCAAGGCCTGTTCCTCCTATGGATAAACGGCAAGGATTCCCCGCCGCCGCTCAGACAAAAGAGCGCAGCCCACCATCCGCCGATATGACAGGCGGTAGACTGCACTGTTATGACTATTCTTCTTCGGTGTGTTCTTCTGCTTTGGCAGCGGCAGCAGCAGCCTGTTCCTCACGCTTTTGTTCTGCCGCTTTGTTTGCCTCAGCAATGGAGGTCTCAATTTCCTCCATCGTATATGCCTCGATGATGTCACCCTCGGCAAAGTCACGGAAGTCGACGATCGAGATCCCGCACTCATAGCCGGCGGCAACTTCCTTCACCTCATCCTTGAAGCGGCGCAGCGAGTCGATCTCTCCGTCGAACAGTTCGACATTGTCGCGCAGGATACGGATCTTGGAGTTGTTGCTGATCTTGCCCTCTAGAACGTATGAGCCCGCGACCAATGCCTTGGAGAATCGCATGACCTGACGAATCTCGACGCGTCCCTGAATGACTTCCTTGTACTTCGGCTTCAGCATGCCGCTCATCGCATCCTTGACATCGTTGAGCGCATCGTAGATGACACGGTAGGTACGGATGTCAACGTCCTCCGTATCGGCAAGACGCCGCGCGTTCGCATCGGGACGCACATTGAACGCAATGACGATCGCCTGCGATGCAGAAGCGAGCATGATATCAGACTCGCTGACCGCACCGACGCCCGAATGCACGATACTCACGCGCACTTCATCGTTCTTGTTGAGCCCAAGGAGTGCCGAGTTCAGCGCCTCGACCGAGCCCTGTACATCCGCCTTGACGAGGATGTTGAGATCCTTGATGTCGCCTTCCTGAATCTGCTGGAAGAGAGCATCGAGCGAGACGCTCTTCGATTTGATGAGATCGCGGCGCTGATTGCCAAGACGCGCCTCAGCAATAGAACGTGCCTGCTTCTCATCGACGGCAGCAAGGATGTCGCCTGCCGAGGGAACATCGTTGAGACCGAGGATCTCAACCGGCATCGACGGGCCTGCCTTCTTAACGTTGTCGCCGCGGTCGTTGATCATCGCACGCACATGCCCATACGCCGTGCCGACGACGATGGAGTCACCGATGCGCAGCGTACCGCTCTGGACAAGCACCGTCGCCACGGAACCGCGTCCTTTGTCAAGTTTTGCTTCGATGATGACACCGCGTGCTTCACGGTTCGGATTTGCCTTCAGCTCCTCAACCTCGGCGACGAGAAGGATATTCTCGAGGAGATCATCGATGCCCGTGTGCTGCTTTGCTGAGACAGGCACCATGATGGTATCACCGCCGTATTCTTCAGCAACGAGACCATATTCCATGAGTTCCTGCTTGACACGCTCGGGATTCGCCCCAGGCTTATCGATCTTGTTGATGGCAATGATGATCGGCACATGCGCCGACTTCGCATGATCGATTGCCTCGATGGTCTGCGGCATTACGCCGTCGTCTGCCGCAACCACGAGGATCGCGACATCCGTAATCTGCGCGCCGCGTGCGCGCATCGCCGTGAACGCCTCATGTCCCGGCGTATCGAGGAAGACGATCTTCTTTCCTTTGCAGACGACCTGATAGGCACCAATGTGCTGTGTGATGCCACCCGCCTCATGCGTACTGACCGAGGTATTGCGGATGGCGTCGAGCAGCGACGTTTTGCCGTGATCGACGTGACCCATGACCGTAACGACTGGCGGACGCTCCTTCAGCGACTTTGGATCGTCCACGATCTCAGGAATCAGCGTCGGATCGATATCCGGCGGCAGTTCCTCGGTGGTGACACCGAATTCCCCTGCGACAAGTGTTGCCGTATCAAAATCGATCTCCTGATTGATGCTCGCCATGACACCCATGAGCATAAGCTTCTTGATGATATCCGATGCAGTATAGCTCATCTTGGACGCAAGATCCTTGACGGCAATCGTCTCCGGCAGTTTGATGTGTTTCGGCCGCGCGATCTCCGCCTTAGCTGCGGGCGCAGGAGCAGCGGTACGTCCCTTGCGTCCCTTGCGTACACCGCCGCGGCTTCGGTCATTCTGGCGCAGATCGCTGCGCTCCTCACGGTCACGACGCGCACCGCCGCGCCCGCCGCGCCCGCGGTCCGATCCCGCGCCGCCTTCATTACTGCGTCCGCCGCCGCGGCGACGGCTCTCACTGCGTCCCTCAGCCGGCGGCATCGCGGGCATCGCCGGTGCCGCGGGGCGTGCGTTGCCGGAGCGGCCTGTCGGACGGGCGCTGCGGCTGGCAGAGCCGCCTGCTGCCCCTGCACTGCTCCGACGCTGCGGCGCCTCTGCCGCAGTCTTGGCAGGTGCCTGCCGCACGATGACAATGCCTGGAGCCTTTGTACGCGCACGAAGAACAGGGCGCTCCTTCTCCTCAGTGGGCGCACTTGGAGCCTTTACTGCTGGCTTTTCCGTGTCGTCAGCCTTCTCAACAGGCTTCTTGGGCGCAGTCGCCTTCGGTGCCGCAGATTTCGATGCGGCTTTGCTTGGCAGGGACTCCTTGCGCACGGGCTTTGCTGTGCGTCCGAGCTCCGCCTTCACAGCAGCACGCTCCTCCTCACCGACAGCGCTGAACATATTCTTGACCTTGTAGTTCTTGCTCTTCAGGATGTCAATAATGGTACCTTTGTCCGTCTTAAATTCCTTCGCCAAATCGGTGATTCTGTATTTCGCTTCTGACATCAATCCACCCCCGTCGGTATATCATGCAAGCAGGCGGCGAGCCTCTTTGCAAATCCTCTATCTATCAGCAGTGCAACAGCACGGTATTCCTTGCCGAGACAGTGTCCCAGCTGCTGCATCGTCAGCAGTTTCGCCGCCGGCACGTCCATCTGTGCCGCCATGCGGGTAAATTTATCCCTCGTCTCTTCCGACGTATCCGTCGCGAGCAGGAGATAGGCACCGCGCTTTTTCCGCAGCATCTCCTCCGCCATGAATGCCCCTGAGACAATGCGGCGCGCGCGCGCCGCTATACTGAGGAGATTCTGTACGCGCGTTTCAGTCGCCGCATCCATGAGCACACTCCTCTCCGGAGACCGCCGCCTCCGCCGCATCGTAAACCGCAGGCGCAACGCGGCCTTTCAGTGACCACGAAAGGCCGCCATGCCGACGTGCCTCCTGCACACAGGCGGTGCAGCGGCAGAGATACGCCCCGCGTCCCGGGCTTTTTCCGGTCGGGTCAATGCCGACGGTTCCATCCGCGTGACGCACAATACGCAGCAGTTCGCCCTTTGGATGCAGCGTTCGGCAGCCGACACACAGCCGCTCGGGCTGTTTCGCCTGCCCCATTTAGGCCTCCCCGGCCGCCGCTTGGTCTTCGGACGGCGCATCCGTAGTTGCACCGTCTGCCTGCTCTTCTTCCCGTGCCTGCGTCTCACTCTTGATGTCGATCTTCCATCCCGTGAGCTTCGCAGCCAGGCGGGCATTCTGCCCCTCCTTGCCGATGGCAAGCGAGAGCTGATAGTCGGGCACCACGACGCGGGAGATTTTTTCCGCTTCGTTCACCGCGACCGAGATCACCTTGGCAGGGTTCAGCGAGTTGGCGATATAGGTCGCGGGATCGTCACTCCATTTCACAATGTCGATCTTCTCTCCGGCCAGTTCATCCACAACCGCCTGTACGCGCATATAGTGCGGACCAACGCAGGCACCGATGGGGTCGACGCGTTCCTCGGATGACCAGACCGCCACCTTGGAGCGGCTGCCTGCCTCGCGTGCAATGGAGCGAATCTCGACGACCCCCTCTTGGATCTCCGGCACCTGCAGTTCAAAGAGTTTTTTGAGCAGTCCCGGATGCGTGCGTGAGAGCATGATCTGCGGGCCGCGGCTCGTACGCTTGACCTCGATGATGTAGGCGCGCACCGTATCACCATAGTTATATGTCTCCGTCGGCAGCTGTTCCGTCGCCATGAGCACCGCCTCAGCGCGCCCGATATCCACGAACACATTATGTCCCTCGATGCGCTGGACGATCCCCGTGACAATCTCCGAGGAGCGGTTCATGTACTCCTCGTAGACGATGCCGCGCTCTGCTTCACGGAGGCGCTGCATGACGACCTGTTTTGCCGTCTGTGCCGCGATGCGTCCAAAGTTCGCCGGTGTCATTTCGATCTCAACAACATCACCGACGGTATAGTCCGGATTGATAGCTCTGGCGCGGGCAAGTGAGATCTCCGTGACATCGCTCTCCACCTCGTCAACCACTGTCTTGATGGCGAAAACATGGAATGCGCCCGTCTCGCGCGACAGGGAAATGCGGACATTCTGCGCCGCACCGAAGTTGCGGCGGTACGCCGAGATCAGTGCCGCCTCGATCGTCTCAAAGAGGAGTTCCTCGTCAATCCCCTTCTCGTACGCCAGCTCCTTCAGCGTCTGCAAAAACTCCTTGCCGTTGTCCTTCTCCTTGGTATTTTTTCTTGCCAACCCCAAAGCCTCCTAAAAATCGATATGCAGGCGCACCTGTGAGACCTGCTTCATGGGAATCTGTACCCCATCATCCAGTGTCAGTGTCTCGCCGTCATACCCCGCAAGGGTTCCTGTCCACTGTTTCTTTCCCTCAAACGGCGCATAAAGCGTCACGTCGACCGTGCGCCCATGTTCACGTGTAAAATCCCGTTCCTTGCGCAGGACGCGGTCAAGTCCCGGCGACGATACCTCCAATATGTAAGCATCGGGAATGAAGTCCTCCCGATCAAGCATTTCCTCCAGCCGCTCGCTGAGACTCTGGCAGTCGTCGATATCGATGCCGCCCGTCTTGTCGATGTAGACGCGCAGATAGGAGTCGCGCTCCTTCACGTACTCGACATCCACCAGCTCGATCGCAGGCAAATCAGTCAGCAGTCCGCGCACCATCTCCTCGACGCGCTCCTCGATCTTCGCGCTCATGCTCTCCCTCTTCTCATACGTAATGAAAGAGTGGGCTTCCACCCACTCTTTCCGAAACTTAAATGAATTTCTTGAAGTATAGCATAGGATTAGACTCTTGTAAAGCCCCCGCGGCGATTTTCCTCAGTGTATCATGCGGTTCATCCCGGACTGTGAGAAAAGCAGAACAAGCAGAATGCCGATGACCAGGGAGTAGATCCACGCCGGTACCTCGATCGACGCGAGCTTCACCTTCGCACGCACCAGTTCCTTCCACGTGCGGAAGAGGACATCGCCCGCCAGTGCGCCGCCCTGCGGCAGCAGCTGTTCAATCGCATACAGAAAAACACTCACCACGCACAAATTAAGTGCCCCGCCGAGGAAGAGCAGCCCTCCCCACTCCAGTGAGATTGCCGAACTTGCCATTGCTCCGAAGATCGTCTTTTTGACCTCCGACAGCAGGCTTTGATACCGAATAAAAGCGACAACGGCGAAGATCAGCAGCGCGTGCCCCATTGCGGCTGAGAGAACATAGTTCTTCTTTTTGAGTATGGCGTACGCCGAGGCGGCACCGATAAAAATGATTGCGAGCATCAGCCCCTTGCTGATGTCCATAATGGTCACGTCGAACATGCGCCCCAACGAGATCCACGGCATGAATACGGAAAGAACCACCATCGCTGCACCGACATAGGGCGTAGAGGCAAGCTGTTCGCGCAGGCTCTCAAGTTTCTTCCTATTCTCCTGCGCATCCGAAGGCGTCCCGGACTGCTGCAGTTCTGCAGCAGGATGCACCTCCTGAGCAGCAGCTGCTTCGGCAGCTATCCGATCCTCCTGGGGTGCTCCGCAGAGGGGACAGAACTTGACATTTTCATCAATGGAGGCACCGCATTTTTCACATGATTTCATTGGATCCGCCTTTCTATCTTCCATACAGCCGCCGCACGATCCATGACATCACCTTGTTCGGACCGATGAGGCGAAGAATTATACCTGCGATCAGAATGACCGCGAGTACCATGATAATCACCGGCAAGGCCACAAAGAAGAACGCTGCGAGGAGAGATACGAGCAGTAAAGCCCATGCCATACGTGAGAGCAGCGAGTGCTGTGTCCCTCCCGCCCCTATGCGGATATAGCGTATCGAACCGGATTCTCCTCCGGCGGCAGAACCACGACGTTCCTCCTGTGTTTCCGCGCCGTTCTCATCCACCGTTATGCCGCGATATGCGGCATTCTCCTCCCGGCTCATCGGCCGAACGCGTGGATCTTGTTCCATCGTGACCCCTCCCTTCACGGTATCTTTGGGACGCTCATCTGATCTCCTGCTGTGCTGCACAGCATCGTCACAAAACCTTCCTCACCAAGATAGCGTGGGTCGAACGGAATACAGCCAAGCACCTCACGCATACGCTGACATGCTGCATTAACACGTCGCTTGTCTGAGCCGAGCACATGGTAAAGCTCTGTAAGTGATGTAAGATCAATACCGTTGATTTCGGCAAAGAGGAAAATGGTCGCTGTCAGTGTCTCGGCAGTCTGTGCCCGCTTTAGATCAAAATGTGCATAGTCAAAAAACATTGTTTCAATCAGCACACGCGCATGGCGGCTGAATCCCAACGCCTCACTCACGGCGGCAAGGGCACCGAACTCCTCAGAGCATGTGCGCTGAGAGAGAGTCCATTTCGGACGTTTGGGCGGCAGTGCTCGCTGCGGCAGAACATTCAGCCTGGCCTGCAATGCAAGCATATCAATGGTATGGCGTACAAGTGCCGCCTGCCGCGCGAGAAAATCATCCATATCCGCCTGCGGCTCCTGATAGAGGAACAGCTCATACTCCTGCCGAATGGTATCCCGCATACGCCGCTGAAGAGGCTTGCTCGCGGGAACAGCCGTAATGTAGTTGAGCATCATCATGCCCTCATCGCAGACGTGTCCAAAAAGGACATTCCTCTCGAGTTTCCCCGGAATATCCGGGCGCGGAAGGATGACCTCCTCCTCCCGCAGAAGGTCACGGCAGATGATATGATCCTCGTACGCCTCTTCCACCGTGAGCACGGCAAACCGCGCCGCCAGGAGGTCACACAGTATCTCGCGTTCATCCTGCCGAAGGTGCTTTTCCTCCTGCACATTGTAATGCTCGATCGGGGTTTCATCGGAGCTGATGAGGTGATAATCAAAGAAGAAATAGTCCCAGAATCGCAGCCAGAAGGTCTCCTTCTCCTCTTCGGACGAGTGCTCATACGCTGTCACATCATAGAGATTTCCCGTATAAATCATCGCTGCCCGACTGATCTCACGCTGGTACTTCGGGCGGCGGAAATACACTCCGATCTTATGAAGAAGATCATTGAGCTGAAGGTTCAGTTCTTCCATCTCGAGTCGTTCATCTTCCTCAATGTCCTCGAGTGTCAGCCCCTCGATTTCCTCCCATTCCACACGTTCGGGCAGACGGAACCGCCCCGTCAGATAGAACATCTCCAGATCGGCATCCAGCTCGCCGAATTCAATCTCATATTTTCCCGTCCCATCCAAATACGAGAGGAAGTCATTCATTCGCTTAAAATAATCCTCCGCGTGACGTTTCAGCGGTCGGCGGTCAATATGCGCATCGGCAAAACGGAAAAAAAGCGCAAGATAGTCGATATGGATAAAGAGCCGCGCGAGCGAATCGTCGCGCCTCGTGATGACCGTGAGGAAGTCCTCGATGCAGTACCAGTCCGTACACAGCCCCTCAGCGCTCTCCCCCCGCCACGCCGCTTCGCGCAGATACCGCTCCGTCAATGTGCGCGGAACAAAGATCTGTGCGCGGCCATGCGCCAAATAAAAGCGCTTGACCAACGCGTAGACATTTTCCATGAATCCTCCCGCTGTCATGCGCCCAAAACGAATTTCAATCCGTTCCATCCTAACAAATGCATGAAATAATGTCAATGTTCCTATCGCCTGAACCTGCCCCATATACTAAGGAATCACGAATAAATTCCGCGTGCATCTCTTAGTGCATCTTTTTGTCCGCATTTCGGCAAAAAAGTCCGGCGCAGTGCACCACGCTGCGTCTGGTTTTCCACTTTGTTCGGACGAAAAAATCTATGCCAATCTGACGAACTCCATTTTATCTGTGCTTCCATTTGACATATCGTATAGAATATAAGAGGGATTTAATTCATCACAAAACATCAGGAGGCATTTCAATGCAGACGTGCAGGAACTTATTGACAATAACCACCCTAGTCATATCTCTTCTTATAACATATACCGTCTCTGCTGCCGATGCGAAGGCAGACTACCGCGGCTATGTCTGGCGCATCGACGCGGCGGCGGGGGATGCGGCGGAGCTGCCGCACAATTTCCGCACGGCGGCATCACCGTTTCAGCCGCGGACAGACGCGGCGAAGTTCGGCGTTGACCCGAACTACATTCCCTCGCGGGAGGGACTGGACGCCCTGCCGCTCTCGGGGAGTGCAGAGTTCTCCGCCCCCGCCTTTCACGCACTGCTGAATGACCTGCACGCGCGCACAAAGGGCGCGATCTGCATCGTCGATCTGCGGCAGGAGTCGCACGGCTTCATGAATGGAAACGCCGTCAGCTGGTACGGCAAGCACGACTGGGGCAACATCGGCAGGACGCAGCACGAGGCACTGCGCGACGAAAACACGCGCATCCGCGGCGCACAGAACAAGGACGTCGTACTCGCGCACCTCGATAAGAAAAAACAGCCCAAGAATCCGCAGACCGTCCGCGTCACCGAGGCGATGACGGAGCGTGAGCTGGTCGAAGGTGCAGGCGTGCGCTACGTTCGTCTCGCTGTCACCGATCACAAGTGGGCAGAGCCGCAGACCATCGACGTTTTTGTCGATCTCGTAAAGAAAATGCCTGCGGACACATGGATGCACTTTCACTGTCAGGCAGGCAAGGGACGCACGACCAGCTTTATGGCGATGTACGATATGATGAAAAATCCCTCCGTCCCGCTGAAGGATATCCTCTATCGTCAGTACCTGCTCGGGGGGGCATACCTCGCCTACGACCCGACCACGCAGCACGCGGCGACGGGATGGGAGGATGCAGACTACCATCACAAGACAGAGATGATCGCAAAGTTCTACGACTACGTTCAGCAGAATCACGGAAACGGCTATGCCGTACCGTGGAGTACGTGGCTGAAGAAGAATCCATAAGAACATAAGAAAAGGGAGCTGCTGCACGAAACTAAAACCTTCGAGCAGCAGCTCCCTCTTTGTGCCCCTTCCACTGCTTGCGCGGTCTCCCTTCCCCGTGATCACGGGGAAGGCTTTAAGGTATAGTGGCGAGCGCAGCGAGCCGATGAGGGGAGTACAGTAATTCTTTTACTGGGGCTTGATATGCCCCGTCTGATAGGCGCGCAGGAGCGCATGAAGATCAGCGATCTTGCTCTCGATCGCCGCGCCGCGATCCGTGTCGCGCACGAGTGAGTGCCGTGCCTGCAACTCAACCGTCTGGGAGACGGACTCAATGTCGCGGTTCTCACGCAGCGCGTCGCGCACACTCGCTACGCGCTGATGCTGCAGAAGGCGCAGCCCACGTGAGTTGTAGATGAGCGTATAGCCCGAGATGCCCGTCTTGGCGCGGAACGGTGCGGCAAATCCGCCGTCGATGATGAGAGCGCGCCCGCTGCCGCGCAGGGGGCTCTCCCCCTTCTGCACCTTGACGGGGACGTGTCCGTTGATGATGTGCCCGCGCTTCGGATCGAGCCCAAACTCCTCCAGGATTTTCTCGCAGACCGCCTCATCGTTCACGAGGCGGAAATACGGATCGGACGGCTCCTTCCACGTACTTTCATCAGAGATGAAGGAACGCTCGAACGTCGTGAAGGAGCGCCCCGACACGGGAGAATTGTAGCCGCACCAGAGGAAGTACATGAAGTCCAGCCCCTCCTGCGTGTGCTCATTCCATCCCTCGCGTGCCTTCTCCTCGCAGAAGTCCATCCACGCGCGCCCGCGGTATGCCTGTCCCTTGTACGTGATCGTGCGGAATTCCCCCGACTCCTCCATCGGTACACAGGCGTGAAAGAGCAGATTTCCATTGTAGCACGTATAGATGCTGCCGCGCTCATAGAGATAGTCCACATGGCGCTGGAGAGCCTTGCTCTCGAGAAAATACGAGCGCAGATCGGCGATGATATTCTCCTCATCCTCCGTGAGCGCCCAACAGTCAGTAGGATCGTCAATCGTCGGGAAGTACGCGCTCTCGAGCTCCACACGGCGCCCGCTGCCGAGCGTCACGCAGGAGAGATCGAAGTCGATCTTGTCCAGCAGCAGGCGATCCTCCATCTGAAAGTCCGGATTACGGCGGATCAGCGCCCCCTCGAGCTTGAACATCATCATCGTAACGGCACGCTCTGCCGCCTTGATGGGGTTCTCATCGGGGTAGATGCGCGAGGCAAAGGTCGTGAGCGGGCGCAGGCTGATGCCGTAGCCACGCTCCAATACATCGGTATTGCGGTAGCGGAGACTGTTGCGGATGACCGCCGCGATGCAGACCTCGCTGCCGAGTGCCGCGCCCATCCAGAGCACATCGTGGTTGCCCCACTGGATATCGACGGACGGATGCTCCATGAGGAGATCGAGAATGCCGTCAGGACGGTCGCCGCGGTCATAGAAATCGCCGACGATGTGGATGCGCTCCACAGAGAGCCGCTTGACCAGCGTGCTGAATGCCTCGATATAGTCTGCCCCGCCGCCGATCTCCACGATGGTCTCAATCAGCTGGCGGTAGTACGAAAGCTGTGCCTCATCGTGCTCGGGACGCGTGCTCAGCAGCTCCACGATGACCGACTCATAGCGTTTCGGGATGTAGTTGCGCATCTTGCTCGCGGGGAATTTCCAGCTCATGAGCTTCGTCAGTTCAAGGAGATTCGCGAGATTCTGCTGATACCAGAGTGCAGAGGTCTTCCCCTCCGCCGTCAGCTGCTCCATCTTCTCGCGCGGGTAGTAGATGAGCGTACAGAACTCCGCGCGCTCCTCCACCGTCATGCGGGTCTCAAAGCAATAGTCCACCTTCTCCTTGATGACGCCCGAGCAGTTGTTGAGAATATGGAAAAAGGAATCGTATGCACCGTGCAGATCGCTCATAAAGTGCTCCGTGCCCTTCGGCAGTATGAGCTGCGACTTCAGGTAGATGATCTTCTCGTAGACAATCTCCTTCGTCGGATATTTCTCCGCCATCAGGCGAAGAACCTTATCCTCCGCTGCTGCCGCTGTCGTCATGCCATATCCTCCTGTACTCTCATTAGGAAATTTATTGTTTCTATATTTTTCTGTATTTTACCATTAAACTGTGTTTACTTCAATTCAATATTCCTTTTTTGCGCAAGAACTCCTCAGCGACCGCACGTGGCTCCCTGCCCTCGCTCTCAACGGCATGGTTCATCGCCGCCATCTCCTCATCCGAAATGCTGCCTTCAAGGGAGAGAAGTGCGGTACTCAACTCGGGATGGCGCGTCAGCACATCCTCGCGTACGACGTTGCCGCAGCGATAGGATGGAAAGAAGTGCTGATCGTCCGTGAGGACGATGGCATCTGCCGCAGAGAGCTGTCCGTCGGTTGTAAACACGGTCATCACATCCACCTGCCCATCCGCGAGTGCCGCATATTTCAGCCCGATGTCGAGATCAACCGTCCGCGCGAAGGAAAGCCCGTATGCAGCACATAGCGCAGGATAGCCGTCCTCCCGCTCGTAGAAATCGTACTCCGCACCAAAGGTCAGACGCGGTGCTGCGCGTCGCAGATCGGAGTAGGTGTGCAGATCGTACTGCTCCGCGACGGCACGGCGCACGGCGATGCCAAAGGTATCGTTGAATCCGTACATGCCGACCCAGTGCATACGAAATTTCTTCTCATAGCCCGCGGTCAGCTGCGGGAACATCTCCTCGCTGTACTTCGAGTCCTCCTTGAGCACCATATTCCAGCCCGTCCCTGTATACTCTGGATAAATGTCGAATGCTCCGCTCTCCATCCCCGGCTGGATGTTCGATGTGCCGCCGCCGACGCCCGCCGTAATGCGCGCCTCCAATCCCGTATTCTGCTCAATGACCATCTTCAGCATCTCACCCATGATAAGCTGCTCCGTCATGGGCTTCGTCGCGATGTGAATGACATCCGCTCTGCCGAAAAATTCATACGTCACACCGCTTGCAGCGATGAGAACAGCTGCCGCCGTGCCCGCATAGGCAACGCGTCTCTTTCCTGCCATCCGCGGGGGATGCTTCAGCCATGCCTCCACACGCCCCAAGACAGCATCTGCTGAGAGCGCGAGAACGGCGATGAGCAGGCTGCCCGCGATGGTGAGGGCGGGGTTGTTCGTCGTAATGCCGCGATAGATCGCGACACCGAGTCCGCCCGCACCGATGAACGAGGCGATGCCCGCGAGGGCGATCGTCATCGTCGCCATATTGCGGATGCCCGCCATGATGATGGGCATGGCGAGCGGCAGCTGGACGCGCGTCATCACATAGAAATCCGACCCGCCAAGACTCGCTCCTGCCTCGGAGAGCGACGCAGGGATCTGTGCCAGTCCCGTATGCGTCGCACGCACCATCGGCAGAAGGGCGTAAATCGTGAGCGCAATGATTGCCGCCGTATTGCCGATGCCGAAAAACGGAATGAGAAAGCCGAGCATCGAGATCGACGGGATGGTATAGAGGAAGTTGACCACGCCAAGCGTCGGTGCCGCCGCACGCTCATAGCAATAAATGAGAATACCCGCCGTGCCTCCGACGATGATGGCAATGCCGATCGCCGCGCCCGAAATCCAAAGATGCTCGATCATCAGCTGCAAAAAGAACGTACTTCGCTCCGTCATAATCGAAAGCACTGCATGCAGCAACGTCATGGTATTCCCCTCCCGTATCGTATTGGAATCACGAATCAAAAACCCGTTGATCTTCTCCGCCGAAGCATGGACAAAATAGATGCGCCGCGACGGCGCGAATGCGTTTTCTTTATACCATATCATTATAGAAAGGACAATGTCCCCTATCTATGATAAATGTTACGGTATAAGATGACTGCATATCCCCCCCAATGAACGCATCGCGTTTGTTTCTTCTCTCTTCCTATGGTATAATGCCCGTGTAATAATCGTATGACAGGAGCTGAGCATCCTTGAAAAAATTTCTTTCTTCCACAGTTCATTTTGTCCTCAGCGTCATTGCCGCAGCGGCGGCTGCGGGCTACTGGTACATGACGGGAAATGTGACCGTTGAGACGGCCTCCGAGATCTTCCTCGGCGTATTCCTTGCCGCATCACCGATTCCATGGCTCGTGTCACGCTGGCTGATTGCCCTGCGGATCAAGCGTCATCTGCGTGCGGACGGCATCTCGTGCAGCCGCATGAGTGCGCTCACTGAACTCATGCACGTGGACACGATTGCCTTCAACCGCAATGGTACGCTGACCGAGGGGAATATATTTATCTCGGCACTCGTTCCCGAGGGCATGACGCAGGGTTCACTGCTTGCACTCGCTGCAAGCGCCGAACGCGATGCAGTCCACCCCTATGCCCAGGCACTCTACCGCACGGCACTTGAGCGTGGGCTGCACCTCACGCGGCACTCCGCTGCACGCGAGGAGGAGAGCTTCGGCGTGGAGGCACTGATCGTGCGTACACCCGTGCGCGTCGGCAAGAAAGAGTGGCTGCAGGAGGAAAACATCGAGATCAGTGCCGCACTCCTGACGCGTGCCGATCAGCTTGCGACAAGCGGACAATCGCCGCTCTTTGTCAGCTCGAGCAAGTATGCGCGCGGCATCATCGCCGTACGCGACGACCTGCGCATGGAGGCAAAACGCGCACTGAGCGATCTGCGCCAACGCGGGTTCTCCCTTGTCCTCCTTACGGGAGAGACGAAGCGTCTTGCCAACGCCACGGGCAAGGAACTGCGCATCCCCGACGTGCGTTCCGATCTCACGGAGATGGACAAGGCACGCGAGATCCGGCTGCTGCAGTCGCGCGGCGCCATCGTCGCCATGGCAGGCGACCCGATTGCCGACCAGGCCGCCCTGCGCACGGCAGATATCAGCATCGGCTGCCCATCCACACTCGTGAAAGTACCAAATGAGCCAAAGGAGGAGACGGAGGCCGATCCACTGCATGCCGAACTGCTGAAAGGCCCGGACGGCACCGAGGCTGCCGCCGAGGTGGTCGAGCCGCTCATCCCGCCCGAGGATGCCGCTTACTTCAAGGCACAGACGCGGCGCAATCAGGGCAAAATCGAAAACTACGTTCCCGACATTACACTGGACAGCGTGGGGCTGCCGCGTCTCGTCACGCTGCTCGACGCAGGAGAGGCGGCACGTGTACGTGCGCGCCAAAACACATGGCTTACTGCTCTTTTCATCGCCCTGTTCACCCCGACGGCAGCGGGATTTCTGCCGCTTCTCGACGTGCCGCTTCCCTACCCGTGGGTCGGCGGTGCACTTATCCTAACACTCGGACTGCAGGCAGCAAACGCTCTGCGAAAAT
>ERZ772968.174-NODE-174-length-30605-cov-7.789264_pt1 | contig 30605 bp, 28 predicted proteins | sample MGYA00580674_ERZ772968 | MGnify/ENA primary metagenome ERZ772968 (study PRJEB29015, sample SAMEA2737940) | human oral metagenome | biome: human oral; feature: human-associated habitat; material: dental | place: China | collected 2138 ...
CTCTGATCGTTACGGTTCCTTCCCCCAAGGGCGGGACACAGGCACCACAACGGCCACGAGCCCGGTCCGCTGAAGCGGTCGCCAGTACGGAGCGGCGTCCAGCCACGCTGTCGTGGAAAGACAAGCTGCGGGCCTTCCTCGCGCGTTTCACTGGTGGTCGCGCCGTACATTCGGAGACCGAGCTCGTCACGGCGATCGACGAGGCGGAGGCGGCGTTCGCGCGCCTCGACGCCGAGAAACGGGACGCCCTTGACGAGGCGGGGCGCAGGCGTGTTGAGTGCGAGACTCTACGGAGAACCGCCGAGGAGAACCTCGAGTTGGCGCAAGGCGTGGACGATGAACTGACTGAGCTCAAAGGGAAGTATGACGATGCGCAGCACGATGTGGCCAGACTGGAAGAGGAACAGCGCGTCCTCGAGAAGAAGGTGCGTAGACTTGAACGGCAGGTGAGGAACCCTGGCTCTCACGCATCGGAAGCCGCTGCGGAGGACTGGATCGAGAATCCCCCGGACTCTGTGACCGGAATCGTTGACCGGCTCACCGGTGACTCACAAGGGTACGATCTTGTGCGCAAATATGTGGAGCTGAGTGACCCGGACAAAGTGCTTGAGGGCGCTTTTCGTGTCGACGCAGTCGATGCGTCACGGTTCGCAACCGCCTTCTGGAAGTACATCCTGGTGCTCATGGACTACGTGAGGGCGTGTGAGGCAGGCGACTTCAAGGGCGGGGTTCACAAGTACTTGGAGGAAAGCAGATTCCCGTACCACACTTGCCCGCAAAGCCGTCACAAGCCCACAGAATCGGACACCGTGCGGACGGGGAAGCGTATGAGGGCAGAACGCACCTTCCGTGTCCCTGCGGACGTTGATTCCCGTGGCCGTATTGAGATGTGGGCTCACTTCGCGCCGACCGGCGGCGGTCAGACGGCCCCGCGCATGCACTACTACGCGGACACTAGGAATACCCACAAGGTCTACATCGGTTACATCGGTCCCCACTTGACGAACACGAAGACGAACTGAATCGATTCGTGTCAACACGGGATGGCCACCGGTTTTGTGTGGGACACCGCCGTGCAGGCGGAGGTTCCACTGCAAGAGCGGCCCGCGTTGGGCGAGCCGCAGCGCGCCCGCGCGTGCGATCCCCCGTATTGGGGCGGGGAGATCGGCATTGGGGCAGGAAACCGCCCATTGGGGTAGGCAAATTGCCTACCCCAATGAGTCGTTGCCTACCCCGATGAGGGAGCAGCGCGGCGGGCGCTAGCCGACCGGGGCCTCCTTGACCACTGCCCCGGCCGCCGTCCACGCGAGCGGGTGGTGGCAGGCCACGCGGTGCCCGCCGCCGGACAACGGGGGCTGGGCCAGGCACTCGTCGGTGGCGAAGGGGCAGCGGGGCCGGAACCGGCAGCCCTCGGGCGGGTTGATGGCGCTGGGCGGCTCGCCCGTGAGCTTGATGGCGTCGTCGGCGTGCTCGAAGGCCGGGTCGGGCACGGGGATGGAGTCGATCAGCGCCTTCGTGTACGGGTGCCTCGGGTTCGCCACGACCTCCTCGGCGGGCCCCTCCTCCACGATCCTGCCCAGGTACATGACTCCGATCCGGTCGGCCATGTACTGCACGACGGCCAGGTCGTGGCTGATGAACAGGTAGGACAGGCCCAGCTCCTCCTGCAGGTCCTTCATGAGGTTGAGGACCTGCGCCTGGACGGACACGTCCAGGGCGGACACGGGCTCGTCGGCGACGATGAGGTCGGGCGCCAGGGTGAGCGAGCGGGCGAAGCCGATGCGCTGGAGCTGGCCGCCCGAGAACTCGTGCGGGTAGCGGTCCAGGATCTCCTCGGTCAGGCCCACCTGCTCGAGGATCTCCATGATGCGCTCGGCGATCTGGCGAGCGTTGCCGGTCTTCTGGATGCTCATGGGCTCGGCCAGGATCTGGTCGATGCGCATGCGCGGGTCCATGGCGGCGTAGGAGTCCTGGAACATCATCTGGACATCCCGGTGGATCCTGACGGCGTCGCGGCCCTTCAGCGTGGCCAGGTCGCGCCCGTCCAGTTCGATGGCCCCGCCCGAGGGCGGCTCGAGGCCCGCGATGAGGCGGCCCACGGTGGACTTGCCGCAGCCCGACTCGCCCACGAGGCCGTAGGTCTCGCCCTTGCGGACCGTGATGGAGACGCGGTCGACGGCGGAGACGACGCCCTTGTCGCGCTTGAAGAAGCCCGACCCGGCCGACTCGTACTCACGGGAGGCCTCTTTGACATCGAGCAGGGGCCCACGGGGCGCGGGCCCCGTCGGCGGGGCGGCTGGGCCCTTCGCGCCGTTGGCTCCGACCGGGGAGGCGTTCCCGGCGCTGACGCCCTGCGCGCCGCCCACTCCCGCCCGGTCGGCGGAGCTGGCCCCGGAGCCTTCCCCGCCGCGCCTTCCGGCTTGGTCGGCGGTGCCAGCCCCGGTGCCTTCCGCGACGCCCGCCCCGGCCCGGTCGGCGGAGCCGGCCCCCGCCTCGTCGGCCGCGCGCTCGGCGTCGAGCCTGGCCTGGAGGGCGGCGGGGGACTCGTCGCCCTCGTGGACGGGGTGGAAGCACGCGTAGGTGTGCGCGCCCTCGCCGCCGAGGCCGGGGTAGGCCGCGCGGCACTGGTCCGTGGCCCACAGGCAGCGCGCCGCGAAACGGCAGCCGACCGGCAGGTCCGTCAGCGAGGGAGGGGCGCCGGGGATCGAGAACAGCCTGGTGCGCTCGGCCAGGGCCCGCTCGGGCAGGGCCGCCATCAGCGAGCTCGTGTACCGGTGGCGGGGCTCGGTGAACAGGGTCTTCGTGGGGGCCGTCTCCACGATGCGCCCCGCGTACATGACGGACACGCGGTCGGTGTGCCCGGCGACGACGCCCAGGTCGTGGGTGATGAGGATGACGCCCATCTGGTACTCGTCGCGCAGCTCGTCGATGAGGTCGAGGATCTGCATCTGCGTCGTCACGTCCAGGGCCGTGGTCGGCTCGTCGGCGATGAGGATGCGCGGCTGGCACACCAGCGCCATGGCGATCATGACGCGCTGGCGCATGCCGCCCGACAGCTGGTGCGGGTAGGAGCTGATGACCGACTCGGGGCGGGGCATCCCCACGCGCTTGAGGATCTCGACGGCGCGGGCCAGTGCCTCCTTCTTCGGCATCTTCTCGTGCACGCGCAACGGCTCGCACACCTGCAGCCCGATCTTCATGGTCGGGTTCAGGCTGGTGAGCGGGTCCTGGAAGATCATGCCGACCTTCGTGCCGCGCAGTTTGCGCACCGACGCGGGGGGCATCGCGGTGAGGTCCTCGCCCTCCAGGAGCATCGACCCGGAGGACACGCGCCCGCCCTGGGGGAGCAGGCCCATCAGGGATAGGGCCGTCATGGTCTTGCCGGAGCCGGACTCGCCCACGACGCCCAGGGTCTCCCCGGCGTTGACGACCAGGTCGACGCCCGACAGGGCCCGGACCACGCCGGAGCGGATCTCGATGTCGGTGTGGAGGTCCTTGATTTCTAGGAGCGGAGTTGGAGTGGACATGGTCACCTCTTGCGCAGGCGGACTTCGAAGGCGTCGCGAAGGCCGTCCCCGATGAAATTGAACGACAGGACCAGCAGGATGATCGCGATGCCGGGCGGGAAGATCAGCCACCAGTTGCCCGAGTACACGTCGGACTGGCCGTTGGAGAGCATCGCGCCCCAGTCCGTGGCCGGCGGGGGAGCCCCCAGGCCCAGGAACGACAGGTAGGCCACGTAGAGGATGGCGTCGGCGACCTGGAAAGTGGCGTTGACGATGACCGTGCCGATCGTGTTGCGCACGATGTGCGTGCGGATCGCGCGGGGCATCGACCCGCCCATGCCCCGCATCGCCATCACGTACTCGCGGGTGCGCAGGGACAGCGCCTCGCCGCGGATCAGGCGGGACGTGCCCAGCCAGGACAGGGCCGCCATGATCGCGATGAGGACGGGGACCGTCGGGGGGACCATCGTGGCGATGAGCATGAACAGGAAGAGGACGGGGATCGACATCATCGAGTCCACGATGCGCATCATGAGCGCGTCGACCCAGCCGCCCACGAACCCGGCGATCGCCCCGTAGGCGGTGCCGATGGCCGTGGCGAAGGTGCCGGCGAAGATGCCGACGACGATCGAGGTCTTGCCGCCCTCCATGAGGCGCCCCAGCTGGTCGTAGCCGACCTTGTCGGTGCCCAGGGGGTGCTCGGCGGACGGGGGGAGCACCGAGTTCATCAGGTCCGTGTGGATCTGGTCGGTGCGCCACAGCAGGGGGCCCGCGAAGGAGAAGAGGACGAGCAGCGCCAGGAGGACCACTCCGAAGACGGCCAGCCTGTTCTCCATGAACACCTGGAGGCCCTGGAGCTTCGTGGACGCGCGCTTGGCGCGCTGCCGGGGGACCGCCCCCGCGGGGGCCTGTGCGGGTACTGCGCTCATTTGCTGCGACCTGCCAATCGGATACGTGGGTCGGCTGCGGCGTAGAGGAAGTCCGCCAGCAGGGCGCCGACGACCGTGGCGAGGGCGACGATCAGGGTGACGCCCAGCAGGATCGGGTAGTCGCGCCGGCCGGTGGCCTGCCAGTAGAGGTAGCCCATGCCGTTGAAGTTGAAGAGGGTCTCGATGACCAGGGCGCCGCAGAACATCGCGGGTATGTACAGGCCGATCATCGTGATGACGGGGAACATCGCGTTGCGCAGCGTGTGGACGAAGACGACGCGCACCTCGGACAGGCCCTTGGCGCGGGCGGTCCGCACGTACTGCTCGTTGAGGTTGTCCACCATGGAGGAGCGCACGTAGCGGGCGTAGGCGGCGATGGTGCCGATCGACAGGGCGCACACGGGCAGGACCAGGTGGTCCCACTGCTCCCACATGACGGCGAGGTCCTGGCCCTGGGGGGCCTCGCCCGGCAGGATCGGCCACACCTGCGAGAAGAGGACGATGAGGAGCAGGCCCGCGAAGAAGATCGGCGTCGAGTAGGCCAGCAGGCAGCCGATGGTGATGACGTAGTCGGGGGCCTTGTTGCGCTTGACCGCTTGGAACACGCCGAGCGGCACGGCGATGAGCAGGGCGAGGACGGTGGAGAGCAGGGAGAGGAAGATCGTGCGGGGCAGGCGCACGGCCAGCAGCGTCTTGACGGACTGGTTGTGCTGGTACGAGTAGCCGAAGTCGCCGTGCGCGATCTTGCCGATGTAGGTGACGTACTGCTCGACGATGGGCCGGTCGTAGCCGTTCTCGTGGTCGAAGGCGTCGAGCTGCTCCTGGGTGGCGTCCTTGCCCAGCGCCGCCCGGGCCGCGCCGCCGGGCTGCGACTGGAGGAGTGCGAAGGTGACGATGGTGACCAGGAAGACGACGACGACCGCCTGGCCCAACCGTTTGAGGAGGTATTTCAGCATTGCGGGCTCCGAGGTGTGGGCTGGGCGGGCCCGTCAGGGGCAGTGGGTCCCCGGCGGGCCCGCCCTTCCTTCATGATCCGGGGTGGTGGGAGGATCACTGCTGCTTCCAGGACCAGTCCTCGGGCCAGGTGTCGCCCGTGGCGTCGATGTCCCCGAGGTCGAGGCCGCTCTTGACGGCTGTGATCTGGTAGTAGGGGTTGGGCATCCACAGGACCGGCAGGTCCTCGGCCAGGTAGTCGTTGTACTCGGCCAGGGCGTTCGCGTCGGACGACTTCGTCGAGGCGGTGATCAGCTCGTCGGCCTTCTCGGAGGAGTACTGGCCCAGGTTGACGGGCGCCTTGGTGGCGAAGAGGCGCTCGCCGGAGGCGTAGATCGGGTAGCCCCACGAGGTCTGGGATCCGAAGAACGACAGGTCCCACGTGCAGGGGGTCTCGTCGTCGCACACCTGCGAGGCGCCCACGGAGTCGGGCAGCTCCTGCATGTCGATGCCGATGCCGAGCTTGCGGAACTGGGAGATGATCTCCTCGAACATCTGGTGGGTCGAGGCGAAACCGGACTGGGAGTTGAGCTTGAAGTTCATGGAGTCCCCGGCCTCGATGCCCTCGCCGCACTGGTTGTCCCCGGTGCCCGGGTTCTCGCAGGTGGAGGCGCCGTCGGGGACGATCTTCCAGCCGTGGTCCTCCAGGAGCTTCTGGGCGGCCGCGGGGTCGAACTGGTAGGCGCAGCCCTCCATCGTGCCGACCTTCTCAGGGGACATGGGGACGGGCCCGCAGGTGGGCGAGGCCGTGCCGTTCCAGACCTTGTCGGACAGGGTCTTCTGGTCGATGAGCTGCTGCATGGCCTGGCGGATGTACTTCTGGTTGATGAACTTCGAGCCGGAGGCCTGGGGGGCGAAGTTCAGGGCGAGGTAGGTGATGGAGTTGCCGGGCCACAGGAAGACCGTGTACCCCTTGGCCTCGACGGCGCTCTTCTGGCCGTACTGGGCGGCGGGGATGTAGCCGAAGTCGATGCCGCCCGAGCGCACCGTGTTGAACTCGGCGTCGTCACCGGTGAACGCCTTGTAGATGAGTTTGTCGATCTTGGGCTTGTCCTCGCCCCAGTAGTTCTCGTTGGGGACCAGCTCCAGGCCCTGGTCGGGCGTGAAGGTGGAGAGCTTCCACGGGCCGTTCACGGTCTGCCACAGGGGGTTGGTGGCGTAGGTGGACAGGTTCTTGGCCTCGGCCGTGAGGAAGGCGAAGACCTTCTGGGCGCCCTCGGGGGTGCGGTCCATGTCGCTCACGGCGGCGTCGGCCGAGTCCTTGTCCCAGGCGTGCTGGGGCAGCAGCGCCACCTTGTTGATCTGGTTGTCGATGAACCAGTCGGGGGCGAACTTCTCCTCGGTGGTGATGGAGAAGGTGTGCTCGTCCTTGACGTCCAGGGTGGCGCCGTCGGGGAAGAATCCCTCCTTGTAGGAGGCCCACTCCTCCTTGTTGTTGGTGACCAGGTTCCACCAGAACTCGATGTCGCGCGTGGTCACGGGCGTCCCGTCGGACCACTTGGCGTCCTCGCGCAGGGCGATGGTGTAGGTGAGGCCGTCCTCGGACACCTCGGGCACGGTGCCCAGGGACTTGGGGAGGTTGATCCTGTAGGGGGTGTCGGAGGTCGACTTGTAGGCGAAGAGGGGGCGGTACATCGCTTGGATGAAGTTCCCGTTCTCGCCCTGGGTGTAGCCCTTGGCGGAGACGGGGAAGATCCAGTTCGGGGTGCGCGAGGCCATGGTGACCTCGTTCTTCCCGGTTTCCGAGGTGGCGGCCCGGTTCCCGCCGCCGCAGGCGGTCAAGCCGAGCGCGGCGGTCATCGCGAGGGCGAGGACCCCGCTGACCAGCCGCTTCTTTCTGAGGTTCATGACTACTCCACATCAACATTGATCGGGTGGGCTCCGAGGGGGAGACCCCTCAGACGGTCCAATATTAGGACATCCCACGCCCAGTTCATGCAGAAATGGCGAAAGATCGAGAATATTACGGTCTCGTAACATCAAGTTTGACGAAAAAAGTCCCAAATTCCGGATGATGCGTAATAATGGTTCCGCGTTCATAGGTGAATGCCGTATGTTGAAGAGGTCCAAGAACCCAGGTGAGGAGGGGCCATGGCCGCTCAAAGCGTCGAGGACGCGATCATCGCGCTCATAGGCTCGGGCCAGGCGCGCACCCGCGCCGACATCGTCAAGCGCACCGGACTGGCGGCCTCCACCATCTCCGCGGCCGTCTCCCGCCTCGTCGACTCCGGCGCCATCAACGAGACCGAGGAGTCCGTTTCCACCGGGGGCCGCCGCGCCCGCATGCTCGCCCCCGCCGACGCCGGGGGAGTGGGCGCCCTCATCGAACTCGGCGCCCACCACGCGCTCCTGGCGCTCACCGACCCGGACACCGGGATCACCGAGCCCACCAGCACCCCCATCAACATCGCCGACGGGCCGCGCCGCGTCCTGACCGCCCTGCGCGACGCCATCACCCGGCAGGAGGAGGCCCACGGCCGCACCGCCACCCGCATCGCCGTCGCCGTGCCCGGCCCCGTCGACGCCCCCCGCTCACGGGTCATCAGGCCCGCGCGCATGCCCGGCTGGGACGGCGTCGACTTCGCCGCGCTCATCCGCCAGGAGACGGGCATGGCGGCCTCCATCGAGAACGACGCCCGGGCGGGGGCCATGGGCGAACTCGTCTACCGCAGGAGGGAGGGCGCCGGGGCAGACGGCGCCAACCCCCTCATCTACGTCAAAGCCGGAAGCGCCATCGGGGGCGCCCTCCTCATCGACGGCTCCCCAGTGGAGGGCGCCGACGGGCTGGCCGGCGACATCTCCCACATCCCCGTCCCCGCCGCCGCCTCGCGGCCCTGCAAATGCGGCAACGTCGGATGCCTGGAGACCATCGCCTCCGCCGACGCCATCCGCGCCGACCTGGCCGCCTCCGGCGTCTCCTTCGACTCCAACGCCTCCCTGCTCAACGCCGCCCGCGACGGCATACCCGAAGTGGCCACGGCCATACGCTCCGCCGGCATCCTCCTGGGCGAGTCCCTCGCCCACATCGTGTCCTTCCTCAACCCCCGCGCCGTCATCATCGGCGGCGCGCTCTCCGCCGTGGACGCCCACGTCGCCGGAGTGCGCCAGGCCCTCCACCAATCGTGCCTCCCCTCGATCATGGACTCCCTGGTGATCGAGTCCTCCCGGACGGGGCGCGCCGCGGCGCTGTGGGGGCTCACAACATCAACACCCACGCTCCCGAAGGAGAATCGCCCATGACCAGACCCCGCGTCGCCGTGGCCGGCATCCACATCGAGTCCTCGACCTTCACCCCCTACACCTCCACCGCCGACGACTTCATCGTCACCCGGGGGGCCGACCTGCTCGACCGCTTCTACTGGATCGACGAGGACTGGGCCCGCCAGATCGAGTGGATCCCCGTCCTCCACGCCCGCGCACTGCCCGGCGGCGTCGTCCAGCGCGGCGCCTACGACGCCTGGAAGGAGGAGATCCTCCAGGGCCTGGCGGATGCGGGCCCCCTCGACGGCCTCTTCTTCGACATCCACGGCGCCATGAGCGTGCAGGGCATGGACGACGCCGAGGGGGATCTCATCACCGCCATCCGGGGGGTCATCGGCCCCGACCCCATGGTGAGCGCCTCCATGGACCTGCACGGCAACGTCTCCCAGGACCTCTTCGAGGGCTGCGACCTGCTCACCTGCTACCGCCTGGCCCCCCACGAGGACGCCCTCGAATCGCGCCGCCGCGCCGCCCACAACCTGGGCAAGCGCCTGCTGGACGGCGCCCCCAAGCCCGTCAAGGCCCTCGTCCACGTCCCCGTTCTGCTCCCCGGGGAGAAGACCTCCACACGCATCGAGCCCGCCAAGTCCCTATACAAGATGATCGACCCCGTCGAGGCGATGGACGGGATCCTGGACGCCGCCATCTGGATCGGATTCGCCTGGGCCGACCAGCCCCGCTGCAAGGGAGCGGTCGTCGTCACCGGCGACGACGCCGCCCTCGTGAAGGAGCAGGCCGAGCGGATCGGCCGCTACTTCTGGGACGTGCGCGAGCGCTTCGAGTTCGTCGCCCCCGTCGCCACCATGGAGGAGTGCCTGGCTGCCGCAGAGGAGGGCCCCAAGCCCTTCTTCATCTCCGACTCCGGCGACAACCCGGGCGCGGGGGGAGCCGACGACGTGACCGTCGCGCTCGCCGCCCTCCTCGCGTGGAAGCCCGTCCAGGAGGCTACGCTCGACGTCGTCCACGCCTCGATCATCGACCCCGTCGCGGCCGGCGTCGCGTGGGAGGCCGGTGTGGGCGCCGAGGTCGACACCCAGGTGGGCGGCCGCATCGACACGCGCGACCCCGGCCCCATCCGCGTCCACGCCACCGTCGAGGCGCTCGCCGACGACCCCGTGGGCGGGCGCACGGCCCTGCTGCGCACGGGTGGCCTGCGCTTCATCGTCACGACGAAACGCAACCAGTACACGATGTTCAGCCAGTTCGCCCTCCTCGGCGTCGACATCACCACAGCGGATGTCGTCGTCGTCAAGATCGGATACTTGGAGCCCGACCTGTACAACACGCAGAAGGGCTGGCTCATGGCCCTCACCCCCGGCGGCGTCGACCAGGACCTGGTTCGGCTGGGCCACCACCGGATCGACCGCCCGATGTTCCCCTTCGACCCGGACATGGCCGACCCCGGTCTGCGGGCACAGGTCGTGGAGCCGTGAGCGGCGGCGACGGCTCGCCCGGACCCGTTTTCGCGGGCATCGACATCGGGGGGACCTCCATCAAATGGATGGTCGTGGACGAGGCCGGAGACGTCCTCGACGAGGGCGCCGAGCCCACGGACCGGGAGGCCGTCGCCTCCCAGGTGGGGGGCATCGGCCAGCGCCTCGCCCGCAGCCGCCCGGGACTGGCCGGCTTCGGCCTGATCTGCCCCGGCCTCGTGGACGAGAAGACCGGGACCGTCGTCTACGCCGCCAACCTCGAGCTGCGCGGGGCGCGGCTGGCGCGCGCAGTCGAGGAGGCCACGGGCGTGCCCGCCGCCCTCATGCACGATGGGCGCGCCGCCGGCCTGGCCGAGGGGCTCCTCGGCGCGGGGCGGGGGGCCTCCTCCTTCCTCATGATGCCGATCGGCACGGGCATCTCCGTGGCGCTCATGCTCGGAGACGTCCTGTGGAGCGGAGCGGCCTTCAGCGCCGGGGAGGTCGGGCACGCCCCCGTGTTCCCCGGCGGGGAGCCCTGCCGCTGCGGCTCGCGGGGGTGCCTGGAGGTCTACGCCTCAGCCAAGGGCATCGCGCGCCGCTACGAGCAGGCCACCGGGGAGGACATCGGCGCCAAGGCCGTCGAGGCGGGGATCGGCTCCGACCCGGTGGCGAGTGAGGTGTGGGGGACCGCAGTGCGGGCCCTCGCCCTCTCGCTCACCCACATGACGCTCACCGTCGACGTCGAGCGCATCATCATCGGCGGAGGGCTGTCCCACGCCGGAGAGCACCTGCTGGCGCCCCTGCGCCAGGAGTTCGCGTCGATGCTGACCTTCCGCGACGCCCCCGAGATCGTGCGGGCCCGCCTGGGCGGGGCGGGCGGGCGCTGGGGCGCGGCGATCCTGGCCGCCAGGGTGGGCGGCTCGACCAGCTACGAGAGGTGGCAGCCGTGACCGTCGTGGAGATCTGCGTCGAGGACGCACTGGGCGCCCGCCGGGCCCGCGACGGGGGAGCGGATCGCATCGAGATCTGCCGGGACCTGTCCTGCGGTGGCCTGACCCCCGCCTTCGATGAGGTGGCGGCCGCCCTTGAGGTGGCGCCCACCGGTGGCGTCCAGGTGCTCGTGCGCCCGCGCCCCGGGGACTTCGTCCACACGCGCGAGGAAGTTGATCGTATCGCCTCCGACATCGTGACCCTGTCGGCGCTTGGTCGGGGAGCGCCCGTGCGCCTCGGCTTCGTCGTTGGTGTTCTCACTCGCGACGGGCAGATCGACGTGGACGCGGCCGCGCGCCTGCGCGACGAGGCGGGGGGAGCGCCCCTGACCTTCCACCGCGGCTTCGACCAGGTGGAGGACCAGGACCGCGGACTCGACGTCCTCATGGAGCTGGGCTACGACCGGGTTCTCACCACGGGGGGAGACCCCGCGGTGGCCAGGCCCGGGGCCCTGGCCCGCCTCGTTGCCCGGGCGGGGGAGGACATCATCGTCCTGGTCTCCGGCGGCCTGCGCGCCCACAACGTCGCCGGGGTCGTGGCGGCCTCGGGCGCGCGCGAAGTCCACATGCGCGCCCCCGGATCCGATGGGACGGACGAGGCGGAGGTGCGCCGGATCACCTCGGCGCTGCGCGGGACCGGAGGGACCGGCCGATGAGGGCGGGGCCGCGCCCGTGAGCCCCGGGGGCGGCGCCGCTCGTGACCCCGGGTGGGGCGCCGCTCGTGACCCAGGGCGCGGCGTCCCTTGTGAGCCCTTGGAGAGGCGCCCCCCGCGCCGACCCGGCTCCTCAGGCGCGCCGACCCGGCCCCTCAGGCGCCCTTGCGGGTGCCGAGCACCCACTGCGCGTGCTCGGCGGGCATCGGCGGCGCCTGACCGCCGAAGACGGGGCACAGGGAACGCACCCCGCACCAGTTGCACAGGGGGTTCTTGCGGGGCGCGAAGCCGTCGCCGCGCACATCCGCCTCGATGCGGCCCCACAGCTCCTCCACGCGCTCCTCGAAGCGCTCGATGTCGCCGGGGAAGGGATCCAGGGTGAGGACCCGCCCGGACTTGAGGTACACCAACTGCATGCGGGCGGGCAGGACCGCGGTGCGCATGAGCAGGAGGGCGTAGAAGCGCATCTGGAAGAGCGCCTCCTCGGTGAAGCGCGGAGAGGGGGCCTTCCCGGTCTTGTAGTCGACGACACGCAGCCTCCCGTCGGGGGCGCGGTCGATGCGGTCGATGAAACCGCGCAGGCGCACGCCCGCCCGTGTCGACGCCTCGACGTTCTTCTCGCGCGCCCACGGGGCGATCCACTTCGGGTCCTCGATGGCGAAGTACTGGCCGAGCACGGCCCGGACCTCGCCCAGCCACCGCTGGCGGTCGCCGTCGTCGTCGAAGAGGGCGCCCACGGTGGGATCCCGGCGGAGCAGCGCCTCGAAACGGTCCCCGACCATCTCCTGGGCGGCCTCCTCCGTGCGCCCCGGGGCCTCCAGCCCGTACAGGTCCTCCAGGACGGCGTGGATGAGCGTGCCCATCGCCGTGGCGCGCGTCGCCGGCTCGCGGTACCCGTCGATGACGTGGAGGCGGTACTGCAGGGGGCAGCGCTCGTACTCCTTGGCGCGCGAGGCGGACAGGGCGGGCTCCCACGAGCGGGGCCCGGGGCGGGGGGCGATCACTTCCGTCATGGGTGACACGCTACCGCGCCGCACGCGCGTGTGCGGCGCCATCAGTGGAGCCATCGCCGTGAATACTGCGCCGCACGGGCGTGTGCGGCGCCGCAATGGCGGCCCGGCCCCCACGCGATAGACTTCACCCGATGGACACTCAACGAAATACGGGAGGGGCCCGGGCACCCCTCGGCCAGTCCGGCCGCAGGGGGGCGCTCGCGCACGGCGACCGCGTCCAAGTGCGCGACCCCAAGGGCCGCTACCACCAGGTCGTCCTGGTCGAGGGCGGGCGGTTCCAGTCGAACCGCGGGGGATTCGACCACGACGACGTCATCGGGCGCCCCGACGGGCAGGTCGTCACCACCGAGGAGGGCCGCCAGTTCCAGATCCTGCGGCCCCTGCGGGCCGACTACGTGATGGCGATGCCGCGCGGCGCCGCCGTCGTCTACCCCAAGGACGCGGGCGTCATCACCCACATGGGGGACGTGTTCCCCGGCGCCACAGTGGTCGAGGCGGGGGCCGGGTCCGGCGCCCTGTCGATGGCGCTGCTCGACGCCGTCGGCGAGGGCGGGCGCCTGGTCTCCGTGGAGAGGCGGGAGGACTTCGCCCAGATCGCCGCGGCGAACGTGGACCTGTGGTTCGGGCGGCGCCACCCCGCGTGGGACCTCCGCGTCGGCGACGTGGCCGATGTCCTCGACTCCCTGGAGGAGGCCAGCGTGGACCGGGTGGTCCTGGACATGCTGGCCCCGTGGGAGAACATCGGCCCCCTCACCCGCGCCCTCGTCCCCGGCGGCGTGCTCACCTGCTACGTCGCCACAGTCACGCAGATGTCGCGCCTGGTCGAGGACCTGCGCGCCTCCGGGCGCTTCACCGACCCCGTCGCCTGGGAGGACATGCGCCGCGAGTGGCACCTGGACGGGCTGGCGGTGCGCCCCGCGCACCGCATGGTCGCCCACACGGGCTTCCTGGTGGTGGCGCGCCTCCTGGCGCCCGGGGTCCTCCCGCAGGAGCGCGCCAAGCGCCCGGCGAAGGCCGCCGAGGGCAAGGGCGGCGCCTGGGACCAGGAGGAGGGCTGGACGCCGGAGGGAGTCGGGCAGCGCGTGAACTCCGACAAGAAGGTCCGCAAGGTCCGCCGCGGCCTCGCCGCCCAAGCGGCCACGTGGGTGGACGGCGGATCCCGCGATGGGGAGGGGGCCCGCGATGACTGACGGCGCCGACACCGCGCGCCTGCAGCGCCAGGTCGTGTCCCTGACGGAGAAGAACGCCCGCCTCACCGAGGCCCTGACCCGCACGCGCTCCGAACTGGTGCGCATCAAGGCGGAACTGGCGGACGTGAACCGCCCGCCCCAGTCGCTGGCCACCTTCCTGCGCGCCGACGAGCGCGAGCGCCAGATCGAGGTGTTCACGGGCGGCAGGGTCATGCGGGTCGCGGCCTCCCCCCGCCTCGACGTCGCGGGCCTGTCCCACGGGCAGAGGGTGCGCCTGGACGACCAGATGGTCGCCGTGGCCGCCTCGGACTACCCGCGCTCTGGCACGGTCGTGTCCGTCCTGGAAATGGTCGGCGACGACAGGGTCCTGGTCTCCTCCGAGGGCGGCGCCGAGCAGATGCTGGTCCTGGCGGGCCCGCTGCGCCACGGGAACCTGCGCCCAGGCGACTCCCTGGTGGCCGACACCCGCACGGGCACCGCCCTGGAGCGGATCGTGCGCGAGGACGTCGAGCAGCTGCTCGCCCCGGAGGTGCCCGACACCTCCTACGACGACATCGGCGGCCTCGACGCCCAGATCCAGCAGGTGCGCGACGCGGTGGAACTGCCCTTCACGCACCCCGAGCTCTTCCGCGACTACGGGCTGCGCCCGCCCAAGGGCATCCTGCTGTACGGGCCCCCCGGCTCGGGCAAGACCCTGATCGCCAAGGCCGTCGCGAACTCCCTGTCGCGCGGGCGCGACGGGGCTCAGACGTACTTCCTGTCCATCAAGGGGCCGGAGCTGCTCAACAAGTTCGTGGGCGAGACGGAGCGCCAGATCCGCGCGATCTTCGCCAGGGCGCGCGCCCTGGCCGCCTCCGACACGCCGGTCGTGGTCTTCTTCGACGAGATGGAGGCGCTGTTCCGCACGCGGGGCACGGGCGTGTCCAGCGATGTCGAGACGATGATCGTGCCGCAGCTGCTGGCCGAGATGGACGGGGTGGAGTCCCTGGACAACGTCGTCATCATCGGCGCGTCGAACCGCGCCGACATGATCGACCCTGCGGTGCTGCGGCCCGGGCGCCTCGACGTGCGCATCCGCGTGGACCGGCCCGACCGCGCCGGGGCCCTCGACATCTTCTCCAAGTACCTCACCCCCTCCGTGCCGATCAGGCGCGACGAGGTCGAGCGCCACGGGGGAGTGGGGGCCGCCGTCGAGAGGATGCGGGAGGCCGCCGTCGAGCGCCTCTACGTCGACGACGAGACGACCGCGCTGTTCGTCGCCACTCTGGCCTCGGGCGGCACGAGGCGCATCTACCTGTCCGACCTGGTCTCCGGCGCCCTGATCGCCGGGGTCGTCGAACGGGCGAAGAAGCACGCGATCAAGGACGCGCTGGGCGGCGGCGCCCCCGGGCTGGGCATGGACCACCTCATGGAGGGCCTGGCCGAGGAGATGCGCGAGTCCCTGGAGCTGGCGGCGACCGCCTCCCCGCAGGACTGGGCGCGCACGTCGGGCCTGGGGGCGGAGATCGTGGGCGTCAAACCGATAGGGGCGAGGGAATGAGCGGCGGGCGCGTCATCGGAACGGAGACCGAGTACGGGGTGTACCGGCCCGGCGACCCGTGGGCGAACCCGATCGCCCTGTCGGCCGCCGTGGTCGACGCCTACGCCCAGGTGTCGCGGGAGCGCACGCCCGCGCGGGGGGCGCCGCCCGTGCGGTGGGACTACACGGGGGAGGACCCCCTCAACGACTTGCGGGGCATGCGCATGTCGCGGGCGGCGGCCGACCCGTCCCTGCTCACCGACGACCCGTACCACCTGGCGCCCTCGGGCGGCCACGAGCGGGTCGCCCGCCCCACCCCCGAGGAGCTGGCGCTGCCCGCCGCGACGACGGCGGTGCTGGCCAACGGCGCCCGCCTCTACGTGGACCACGCCCACCCCGAGTACTCGGCCCCGGAGGCCCTGGGCCCCGTGGACGCCGTGCTGTGGGACCGCGCCGGCGAGGTCGTGGCCCGCCGCGCCATGGAGGCGGTCGAGGCGTCGGGCCGGGGCCCCGTCGTGCTGGTGAAGAACAACACCGACGGCAAGGGCGCCGCCTACGGCGCCCACGAGAACTACCAGGTCCCCCGGGCCACGGACTTCGACGCCCTCGTGCGCGCCCTCACGCCCTTCATGGTGACCCGCCCCGTCGTGTGCGGGGCGGGGCGCGTCGGCATCGGGCAGCGCAGTGAGGCGCCCGGCTTCCAGATGTCCCAGCGCGCCGACTTCGTGGAGAACGAGGTGGGCCTGGAGACCACCTTCAACAGGCCGATCATCAACACCCGCGACGAGCCCCACGCCGACCCGGCGCGGTGGCGCCGCCTCCACGTCATCGGGGGCGACGCGAACATGTTCGACTACTCCGCGCTCCTGCGCCTGGGGACGACCTCCCTGGTGCTGTGGGCCATCGAGCAGGGCACGGACCTGAGGTGGGACTCGCTCGTCCTCGACGACCCGGTCCAGGAGACATGGAACGTCTCACACCACCCGGACCTCGACTACCGGCTCTCCACCGCGGGCGGCGGGTCCTACACGGCCGCCGAGCTCCAACAGGTCTACCTCGACCTCGTCCTCGACGCCTTCGACGAGGCGGGGGCACAGCCGAGCGGGGACGATAGGCTGGTCCTGGAGCAGTGGCAGTCGGTGCTCGACCGGATGCGCGCGGACCTGTTCTCAGTGGCCGCGGAAGTCGAATGGGTATGCAAGTACCAGCTGCTGCTCCGCCAGCGCGAGCGCGCGGGCCTCCAGTGGTCCGACCCCCGCCTGGCGGCCATCGACTTGCAGTGGGCGGACCTGCGGCCCAGCCACGGCCTCGTCCACCGCCTCGACCGGGCGGGAGCGGTCAAACGCCTTTTCGCCCCCGAGCGGGTGGAGGCCGCCGCGGACGAGCCGCCGGCCAACACCCGGGCACGGGCGCGCGGCGAGGCGGTGGCGAACCGCCCGGACCTGGTCAAGGCGTCGTGGACCTCGCTGGTCTTCGACCCCGGCCAGGGGGACCTGCTGCGGTACCCGATCGCCGACGCCCGCGGCGCCTGACGCCGAAAGAAGGAAGGAAACCATGTCCCAATCCCAGATCCACGCCGGATCCCCCGCCCCCGAGGGCGGCGAGGAGCAGGCCGGCCAGGTGCGGGCCCGCACGCAGTCGGTGGACGAGCTGCTCGACCAGATCGACTCGGTGCTCGAGACCAACGCCGAGGCCTTCGTCCAGGGCTTCGTCCAGAAGGGCGGCCAATAACGTGAGGCGCCGCGTCGTCGGGATCGAAACGGAGCACGGGCTGCTCGCCGCCCCCGCCTCGGGGGACGGGCCGTGCATGGACGCGGAGCACGCCGCCCGCCAGCTCTTCGAGCCGCTGCTGCGGCGGGGGCGCTCCTCGAACCTCTTCCTGCGCAACGGGGGGCGGCTCTACCTCGACGTCGGCTCCCACCCCGAGTACGCGACGGCCGAGTGCGACCGCCTGGAGGACCTGCTCGAGCAGGACCGGGCCGGGTCCCTCATGCTGGCGGACCTGGCGTCCCAGGCGGACGAGGCGATGGCCGCCCTGGGCGAGGACCTGCGGGTGCACCTCTTCCGCAACAACCTCGACTCGCAGGGCAACTCCTACGGCTGCCACGAGAACTACATGCTGCACCGCAGGCGCGACTTCCGGCAGGTCGCCGACGCGCTGGTGTCCTTCTTCATCACCCGCCTGGTCCTGGTGGGCAACGGGTGGATCAACCTGTCGGGCGCCCGGCCCCGCCTGGAGTTCTCCCAGCGCGCCAACCAGATGTGGGACGCGGTCTCCTCCGCCACCACGCGCTCGCGCCCCATCATCAACACGCGCGACGAGCCGCTGGCCGACTCCGGCTCCTACAGGCGCATGCACGTCATCGTCGGCGACACCAACGTCGCCGAGCCCACGACCGCGCTCAAGGTCGGGATGACGTGGATGCTGCTCGACGCCGTCGAGGACGGCCTGCGCATCGAGGACCTCGCCCTGGCCGATCCGATGCGCGCGATCCGCCAGATCAACGCGGACCTGTCGGGGGCCGCCCCCATCGAACTCGCGTCGGGGGCGCGCACCACCCCCGTCGCCCTCCAAAGGGAGATCCGCTCCCGGGTCCTGGGCGCCATCGGCCCCGACTCCCTCGACGAGGCGCACCGCTACGTCGCGGACCTGTGGGGCCGCGGCCTCGACGCCATCGAGTCGGGGGACTGGAGCGGGGTCGAGGCGGAACTGGACATCGCGATCAAACGCAGGCTTCTCGACTCCTACACTGCCCGGACCGGGGCCGACTACGCCGATCCGCGCGTCGCCCGCCTGGAACTGGGCTACCACGACATCACCGCCCAGGGGCTGCGCGACCGGATGGAGGCCGCGGGGCTCATGAAGCGCCTCACCAGCCCCGGGGGCGCCTCGCGGGCCCTCACGGCCCCGCCGGCCACGACGCGCGCCCGGCTGCGCGGCGCGATCATCGCCGCGGCCGAGGACGCGCGCGCCGACGTCACGGTCGACTGGGTGCACGTCCGCCTCGACGACCAGTCGTCCGGGCCGCTGTCCCTGCAGGACCCGCTGTCCTCCTCCGACCCCCGAGTCGACGCCCTCGTCTCCCGGATCGGGGCCTCGGCCCCCGTGCTGCCGGCATGAGCGGGCACCGCGACTGGACGCGCGGCTCCGCCAGGGCGCGCAGGGGGGCCTCGGCGCGGGCCCGCAGGCTGGGGGAGAGGAGCCAGGGGGGCTCGCGCGCCTCCCTGTACGCGTGGATCGCCCTGGCGCTCGTCCTGGTGGTCGCGGGCGCCGCCTGCGCCTGGTGGGCGCTGTCCCCCCGGCCCTCCGACCCCCCCGCGGCGCAGTCCGCCTCGATGCCGCGCGTCACGGACCAGGTCACCGTGTCGGGGCGCGTGGGGGCCACGCCGACGATCACGATCGCGGGGGAGCTGTCCGTGACGGGCATTCAGGCGACCGTGGTCTCCCAGGGCACGGGCCGCACCATCACCGAGGGCTCGCCGGTGCTCGTGTCGATCACCGCCTTCGACGGGCACAGCGGGGAGATGCTGTCCGTGTCGGGCCGCCCCCAGCTGACGCTGGGACTGGTCGGCTCCGATACGATCCCTGATGAACTGGGCAGGATCGTCGTCGGCAAGAACGAGGGCTCGCGCCTCGTGGTCGTGCGCAAGCTCGGCGAGCAGAACAAGGCCGCCAACGCGGTCTCGGACGTGGAGGTGGACATCATCGACGTCCTGCCCTCCATCGCGCAGGGCACCGCCATCGACGCGTCCTCGGGCCCCCTCAGCGTGGAGATGCACCCCGAGGGCCCGGTCATCAGGCACGCCGAGGCCCCGTCGGGGACCATCACCACGCAGACCCTGGTCAAGGGCGACGGCGTGCAGGTCCACGCCGGCGACCGCGTCGTCGCGCAGTTCACCGTGGTCGGCTGGACCGACGGGGTCGTGCGCGCCTCGACGTGGGAGACCGGCATCCCCGAGGTCGTCAACCTCAAGACCGCCATGAAGGGCCTGTCCGAGACCCTCGTCGACCAGAAGGTCGGGTCCCGCCTGGCGATCACCGTGCCCCCCGACCTGGCGGAGGGGGACGACACGCTGTGCATCGTCATCGACGTCCTGGGCACCGAGCCGCCCGTGGACGAGCCCCAGTCGCAGCCGCAGTCCGGCCCTGTCCAGTAGGGGGCCGTTCCCGCGCGGGGCGCGCCGCCTGTGGGAGACTGGGCCCATGCTCGAATGGATGACGGCGGGGGAGTCCCACGGCCCCGCACTGGTCGCGACGATCCAGGGCGTTCCCCAGGGGATCCGCCTCACGACGGCGGTGCTGCGCGCCGCGCTGGCCCGCAGGCGCCTCGGCCACGGCAGGGGCGCGCGCCAGCGCTTCGAGGAGGACGAGGCCACGATCCTGGCCGGGGTGCGCCACGGCCTGACCACGGGGGCGCCCATAGCCGTCCAGATCGCGAACACCGAATGGCCCAAGTGGCGCGTCGTCATGTCCGCCGACCCCGTCGACCCCGCCGAGCTCCTCAAGGACGCGGGCACGGGCGACGAGCGCGAGATCGCCCGCAACCGGCCCCTCACCAGGCCCCGGCCCGGCCACGCGGACCTGCCGGGCATGGTCTCCTACGACCTCGACGACGCGCGCCCCGTCCTCGAGCGCGCCAGCGCCCGCGAGACGGCCGCCCGTGTCGCCCTGGGCGCCATCGCCGAGCAGCTGCTCGAACAGGTGGCCGGGGTGCGCCTGGTGTCCCACGTGGTCGCCGTCGGCGCCGAGGCCGCGGCCCCCGGCCCCCTGCCGGTCCCGGAGGACGCGGCCAGCCTCGACGCCTCGCCCATGCGCACGCTCGACGAGGAGGCGGGCGCGCGCTTCGTGGGCGCCGTCGACGCGGCGAAACGCGCCGGCGACACCATCGGCGGAGTCGTCGAGGTCGTCGCGTGGGGGGTCCCCATCGGACTGGGCTCCCACGTCAGCGCCCACAGGCGCCTGGACGCGCGCATCGCCGGGGCGCTCATGTCGATCCAGTCCGTCAAGGGCGTGGAGATAGGGGACGGCTTCGCGCAGGCCGCGCTGCCGGGCTCGGCGGCCCACGACGAGATCGTGCGCGACGGGCTGGGGCGGCCCACCCGGGCCTCGAACCACGCCGGCGGCATCGAGGGGGGCACGTCGAACGGGCAGCCGGTCGTCGCCCGCGCCGCCTTCAAACCGATCTCCACAGTGCCGCGGGCGCTGCGCAGCATCGACCTGGCGACGGGGGAGGAGGCGGTGGCCCTCCACCAGCGCTCCGACGCCTGCCAGGTGGTCCCCGGCGCCGTGATCGCGCAGGCGGAGGTCGCCCTGGTCCTGGCCGACGCGCTCTTCGAGCACGCGGGCGGGAACTCGGTCGGCGAGATGCGCCGGAACCTGGAGTCCTATCTGAACCGCGTGGAGGAGAGACTGTGTCCCAACGATTGACGCTCCCCGTCGTCCTGGTCGGCATGCCGGGCGCGGGCAAATCCCACGTGGGGCGCGGGCTCGCCAGGGCCCTCGGCGTCCCGCACGTCGACACCGACGCCCTCATCGAAGAGGAGGAGGGAGTCGCGGTCCCCACGATCTTCGCCGAGCAGGGGGAGGTGGCCTTCCGGGAGAAGGAGGCCCGCGCCGTCGAGCGGGCGCTCGGCATGCGCGCCGTCGTCTCCTTGGGCGGCGGGGCCGTCGTGACCGCCCGTGTGCGCGAGCTCCTGCGCGGCGTGAGCGTCGTCCACATCGACGTGGACCACGAGGAACTGGTGCGGCGCACCGCTGGCAAGGGCCACCGCCCGCTGCTGCGGGTGGACCCCGAGGGGACCCTCGCGCTCCTGCGCCACCAGCGGGCCCGCCTGTACGAGGAGGTCGCCTCGGTGCGCGTCCACTCCGACGCCCGCCCCGTCCAGCGCGTCATCGACCAGATCGCGGCGATGATCGACACGGGCGCCGCCCCCCGCGTCGTCGAGGTGGGCGGAGCGGCCCCCTCGCGTGTCGTCATCGGACGGGACCTGGCCAGCGGGCACGTGGCCGCGGGTTTCGACACCCTCACCCAGAAGGTCCTGCTGGTCCACGCCCGGCCCGTCGCCGGACGCGCGCAGCAACTGGCCGAGGACCTGCGCAAGCGGGGCTACGAGGTGGAGACCGCCTCCCACCCCGACGCGGAGGAGGGCAAGCGCCTGGAGGTCGTGGCCTCCCTGTGGGACACGGCCGGCAGGATGCGCCTGGGCCGCAAGGACGCCGTCGTCGCCATGGGCGGCGGCGCCACGACCGACATGGCGGGCTTCGCTGCCGCGACGTGGCTGCGGGGCGTTCGCCTGGTGAACGTGCCGACCACGCTGCTGGCGATGGTGGACGCCGCCGTGGGCGGCAAGACGGGCATCAACACCGCCCAGGGAAAGAACCTCGTCGGCGCCTTCCACTCCGCCTCACGGGTCGTGTGCGACCTGGCGGCCCTGGACACGCTGGGCGCCCGCGACCTGGCCGCCGGGATGGCCGAGGTCGTCAAGTGCGGCTTCATCCGCGACACGCAGATCCTGCGCCTCGTCTCCGAGGCTCCCGCCCAGGAGCTGGCCGACCCGGCCTCCCCGCTGCTGGCCGAGCTCGTGCGGCGCTCCGTCGCGGTCAAGGCCGAGGTGGTGGGCGCCGACCCGCACGAGTCCGGTCTGCGCGAGATCCTCAACTACGGGCACACCCTGGCCCACGCGATCGAGAGGACGCAGGGGTACACGTGGCGCCACGGGGACGCCGTGGCCGTGGGGTGCGTCTTCGCGGCGCACCTGGCCCGCGCCCGGGGCATGCTGGACGAGGCGGAGACAGCCGAGCACGAGGAGCTGTTCGGCAAGGCCGGGCTGCCCATCCGCTTCGACGGGGCGCCCCTGGACCAGCTGGTCGCCGCCATGCGCTCCGACAAGAAGGTCCGCCGGGGCGTGCTGCGCTTCGTGCTGCTCGACGGGATCGGCAACCCGCAGGTGCACGTCGTGGAGCCCGGGGAGCTCGAGGCGGCCGCGCGCAGCACGGGGATCCCCCTGTGAGGCACGTGGGGCCGGAGCCCGGGGGCGCCCCGGCCCGGGCCGGGGGAGGGGCTGCTCCCCCGGGGACTGCTTCCCCTCCTCCGGACGCCGGACGCGGGGCTCCTCCCGTTGCGGACGGGACCGCGCTGGCGGGCGCGGGGCGCGGGGCTCCCCCTACGACGGGAGGGGCCGCCCGAGCCGGCCGCCCCCGCCTCGTGCTCATCGGGCCCTCCGGGTCGGGCAAGTCCACCGTGGGCGCCCTGCTGGCCGCCCGCCTCGGCGTCGCACTGCATGAGACCGACGACGAGGCCGCCGCCTCCCTGGGCTCGACGATGGCGGCCCTGGTGGTGCGGCGGGACCCGAGGCTGGCCGGCGCCAGACGGGAACGGGCAGTCGCCGCTCTCACCGGGCCCGAGGGGGTCACCGTGCTCGGCCCGTCGATGCCCGCCGACCCCGGGGTCGCCGCCGCGCTCGCCCGCGCGCGCGAAGAGGGCGCCACGGTCGTGTGGCTGGAGGCCGGCATCTCCACGGTCTCGCGCCGCATGGGGCTGGGCGCGCCCCGCTCCGTCGGCCTCGGGGCGCCCCGCGCCGCGCTCCGGGCGATGATGGAGGAGGCCCGCGCCCACTACGCCGCCGTGGCCGATTCCTCAGTGGAGACGGACTCCCTGACGCCCGCGCAGGTCGCGGATTCGGTGCTCCAGGCGTGTAAACTGGCCGACGGTTAACGATTCCTTCAAAAGTGAGGTACCCCTGTGGCAACGACGAATGATCTGAAGAACGGCCTCGTCATGGTGATCGACGGCCAGCTCTGGCAGGTTGTCGAGTTCCAGCACGTCAAGCCCGGCAAGGGCCCCGCCTTCGTGCGCACGAAGATCAGGAACGTCATGTCGGGCAAGACGGTCGATAAGACCTTCAACGCGGGCATCAAGATCGAGACCGCGACGGTGGACCGCCGCGACATGACGTACCTCTACCAGGACGGCACCGACTACGTCTTCATGGACCAGTCCACCTACGACCAGATCACCGTCCCCGGCGAGGTCGTCGGCGACGCCCGCAACTTCATGGTGGAGAACCAGGACGTCATCGTCTCCCAGCACGACGGCACCGTCCTCTTCGTGGAGCTGCCCGCCACGGTGGTCCTCACCATCACCCACACGGAGCCCGGCCTGCAGGGCGACCGCTCCTCGGCGGGCACGAAGCCCGCGACGCTGGAGACCGGCTACGAGATCCAGGTCCCCCTCTTCATGGAGGAGGGCACCCGCGTCAAAGTCGACACCCGCGACGGCTCGTACTCGGGTCGCGTGACCGACTGATGTCGCGCCAGCACCGTTTCACCTCGCGCACGAAGGCCCGCAAACGCGCCGCCGACGTGGTTTTCGAGGCGGACCAGCGGGGGATGGGCCGCGACCCCGAGGCCCTGCGCGACCTGCTGCGCGAGCGGCGCGTCATCACCGCCGCGCAGACGCCCCTGCCGGAGTACTCGATCCAGATCATCGCGGGCGTGGCCGACAGCCTGCGCCGCATCGACGACCTGATCGAGGCCCACGCGCGCGTCCCCGGGCTGGACAGGGTGGCCGCCGTGGACTTGGCGGTCATGCGCGTGGCGGTGTGGGAGATGCTGGCCAATTCGGACGACGTGTCGCCGATCGTGGCGATCGACGAGGCGATCTCCATCGTCCGTTCGATCTCCACCGACGCCTCGCCCCGTTTCGTCAACGCGGTGCTCGACGCGATCCGCAAGGACATCGCCTCCTCGTGGGCGCGGCGCGGCGGGGACGACGGGGACTTCGACGAGGCGGGCGCCGTGCGGGCCTCTGGCGCGACTGACGACGGCGGCGCTGGTGCCGGGGACACCGGAGACGCTGGTACGGCAGGCGCTGATCGGCCCAGTGATGGCGCTGCGGACCGTTCTGGCGGCGGGGAAGCCCCCGTCGGCGGGGACGGTGGTGCCGATACTGCCGGAGTCGGCGGGCAGGGGAGTGCCGACCGGACCGGTGGCGCCGACATCGGCACTGATCCCGATTGGGCCAGCGGCGGCCCGAGCGGCAGCGGCGCTGCCCACGTGGACGGCGGTATTGTCGGCCCCGATGGCGCCGTCACCGGCCTGGACGCCGCCGAGGGCAGCGGTCCCCACAGCGCCGATCCGGGCGCACCGGTGGCGGACCGCCTCGAGGATCTGCCTGCTCCGACCCGCGCCCTGCCCGAGGGCGCCGAGCCCGTCGAGTCCGCGGAGTTGGTCGACGACGAGCTGGACGAACTGCTCGAGGAGTACTGACCGCTCGGCGACCAGTGCTGTGACTGCATGCCCGCCCTTGTTGATCGTTGATCATAAGGCGTAGCCGCCGCACTGGTCGGCGAACGCGCGCGAAGATATACTCGCAGCGGAAGGCCCGGCCGCCGGAGTTCCGCATGGTTCTCGACACGCGGTGCCAGGTATTCGTCAACTCGGCTCGCGCTGGTCTTCGATCGCGCGGAAAGGCATCCGAACGCTAATGGTGAGGAACATCCGTGAGCGCATTGGTTCTCTGCTGCCAGCGACGGTGACGAGCTCCGAACTGGTGTCGGACACCGTTCCAGTCATCCACGCCGGAGCCATGGGGCTTCAGATTTGGGGCGCTTTCGTGGGGCAGAGCGCGGGCGAGGCGATGTGGGACGAGATGGACCCCCAGGACCTCGCCGTCCGCTTGAAAGCATTCGAGATGAACCGTCTGCTGGCGGTGGACGGCGGCCCGGGCTGGTTGCACCTCGATTTCACGAACGGCTGGATCCGCGTCGTGGCGGACACGTGGGAGCCGTGGTCGATCATCCTGCCTGGAATCTGGTGGACCGGAGATATATGAGGGCATCAACTCAGAACCACTGAGGCCGAGCAATGAATGACACCAATTTAAAACAGCGGTGCCGTGTGCTTCTGGCCAGTGGACCGAGTTGCGCCCGGTTGATCTGCCGCAGCAAATGCGCGAATGCTGGATACGGAACGCGCATATATGAGAATGCGGAAGTGGTAGTAGGTGAGAAGGGAAAGAGGCCTGACATCCAATCCGTACGTGTCCTGCTCACAGGTGGGAAATCCGCCTGTTCGGTCCGAAGAGGCCAACCGGGACCGCGCAGTGCGACGGCGCTGTCGTAGGGGTGTGGCGGTGCGAAGAACGCGTGCAATGTGGACGAACGGGCACGCGCGCGTCGAGACGCGTGAACATGCTACGATGCGCCAACTGGCCACCCCTGAGGAGAGAGATGCCGAAAAGAGCTGCCGCGCCCCCCGGTATTCCGTTCGCGCTCGCATGCGTGGCGTCGGTGAAGATCCTCCGGCGCGAGTCCTCCGTGAAATGGGCGATGCGCGAGGAGTCGGAGAATGCTAACGACTCGGGCTGGCGCCTCTATTCAGAGGATGACACCCCCGAGTTCCTCGAGTCGCCCTCAAGCATGCGGATCGTGAACTTCAACACCGTTGGGGATCTGTTCCCCATCATTGATTTACTTTACTTCCAGCCAGTCGGTTCGGAATACATGCTGGTGAAAGACGACAAAGACGACTCGCTCCATTGGTACGACTACAACACCCTTGAGGGCGGGAAGCTGTCCCCCCTGGTCATTGACGACGCCTTCTGGGGCCGGTACTGGGAACAATGGGAGGCTGAGAGCAAACGGGTTCATCAGCTGTTCTACTCCGATGAGCGCCCATAGTAGTGACCGGCCCGCATGGCGGCGCGTCAACCCGGGACTATGCTCGCTCATATGACTGAGGGCGGCAGGCGGTGGAGCGACTCGAACAGCGGAAGCGGACTAGTTTTCTAATGTACGCCGCCCTGGTCAGAGTCGACGCACAGTTTCATTCTGACCCACTCGCTTCACGAGTAGCCCTTCGGGTATCTAGAAAATGGTACGATAATCAAGATCGCCAGCACTCGAGTCCATCATGTTGAGAGGCAGGAGTAATGAGCAGATATGTGCTGCGGACGGTAGACGTTGATGCGGGTGCTATGGACAGTTATCGACGGCCGCAGGACGCTGAGTCCTTTGCTGAACGAGTTGCGGCGTGCTTGACCGCTCCGCGCTATTTGGACGGGTTCCAACGTTTCTGCATTGTGGTGTGGCCGCTGCCGGATGGGGTGAGCGACCCGACGAACATGCCGCGCCGGTCCCAGGGGCTGACGGACTACATCCAGTGCGGCGGATCCACGCGGGCCATGTCCGTGGAGATCCGCGTCAGCGGTGAGGACGGCTCCTACCAGCACTGGGTGGTCGCGCGCGAGCCCGTCGCCGACCCCGACAGGTGGGTGCACATCGAATGGGAAAAGGGCGAGGACTCCTTCACGATCCACGTCCACCCCGAGGAGGTCTTCACCGGGGAGCAGGCCGCGCCCGTCTTCCGCGACTACATCGTGGGCGGCATCCTCCCGCCCGCCGAACTGCTGCGCCCCCTCGACATCTGACACCCGCGGGAGGGGAGGCAGCGCATGGGTCCTGGGTTCCGCGCCCCTGCGGTGGGGCGGTTCATGGAGATCGTGCGGGCGTGGGCCCTGCACGCTTGGCCCATGACCCGGGCTCAGGGCATCGCCACTTACAAGGCGCTGGGCTGGGTGCGCGCCGACGACGACATCGAGTCCTTCACCACCGACTGCACCGCAGGGGAGGCCGAGTCGTTCTTCTACGCGAGCAGGGGACTGGTGCGCATGGTCGACGTTCAACTCTCCTCCCTGATGCCACCCGCGGCGTACGGCGAATTCGATTCCGCCATCGGGGGGGCGTACCGCACCTACTACGAAGAAATCGCCAGAAACTGGGGGGAGCCCGTGAACGAGAAGGACCAGGGGACGGGCAGGAGCGCGACCTGGATCCTTCCCAACGACGTCTGCCTGACGTTGAATGGGAATCGGTCAGGCATCGGGTTGGTCCTGGCTTCTCCCGATCAAACTGAGGAGTACCTCACCGAATTGCGCACGGGCACGTCGATCTTCGACGACCCCGACGCGATGCCCTGAGCACGAACGCGACAACGCGCGTCCCCGAATGGTCCCGGAGGCGAACTGGTGAGCAGTTGGGCGTGGAGTTCTTGGAGAACGCGGGCGAGCCGCCTCGCACTGTGATCCCCGGCATCGGCGGTGTCGGGGGCGGGAACAGGAGCTTCGACTTGCTGGCGGTGGATGAGAAGGTGGAGAGTATCGACTTCGTCGAGGCCAAGGGCGGCCTGCATCCGAAGATGGGCCGTGCCCGCAACATCCTGCCCGATGGGGGCAAGGGGGGAGGTGTTGGAGCAGGGGACGGCAGCGTACTTGAACCACATCGCCCGCCGACGAGAACTTCCTCCAGCTGCTGCGCGACAACCCCGACTTGTGGGAGCGGATCAAGAGCGGGCAGGTCACGCTCAACAACGTCGTGTGCAAGACCCGAACCGCCGACCTGTCCCTGATCGAGCGCACCACCGAACAGTTCACCCTGGAGGCGCGCACCATCGAAGAGCTCGACGCCAAAATCAACCCCCTGCCCACAACGAACGGAACCACACCATGACCACCGAGTTCAAAGCCGTCACCCCCCAGCGCGCCGTCGAGATCATGAAGGCGTGGGCCTACCACCCCTGGCCCATGAGCGTCCAGGACGGCATCGACGTGTACACCAATCTCGGATTCAAAGGCGACCCACAGGATCCCGAACTCTTCACTTCTGACATGTCGCCCGCGAAGCCAGACTCATACCTCGTGAGCACAGACGGCATCATCGACGAGTCCGTTCTCTGCCTATCGGCCTGGCTTCCCGAGGAGTACTCTGAATCCTCGCGCCCCCGGGCCCGCGCCTACTACGAGAGTTTCGTCAGGGCGTTTCACGAAGTACTGGGTGGTACTCGCGACTCTGAGGAGGGGGAAGACTACTCCTCGACCCTCTGGGTCGCCAACGAGCGGGTCAGCGTGTCCCTCGAAGGAATGCCCACGCTTATCCTGCTCACAGTAGAGTCCCCCCAGCAGACCGAATACACCCTCGACGAGCTCGAGGCCGAGGCCAACGGTGAAGAGATCGGCGCCGACTACTTCTAACCCCGCACCCAGGCTCACAGCGAGAACGGATGCAGCCCTGCGCGCCGTGACCACCGAGTTTAGAGCCGCGCCCCCCAGCGCGCCGTCCAGATCATGCGGGCCTGGGCCCACCGCCCCTGGCCCATGAGCGTCCGGGACGGCATCGACGTCTGCACCGGCCTCGGATCCACAGGCGGCCCACAGGATCCGGAGTCCTTCGCCTCGGACATGCGGGACCGGCTGCTTGGGAACGGTGCCCTGCCCCTGTCCTCCAGCGCTCCGGGGGCGCGGCCGGTCCGTACCGCTTGCCGCGCCGCACAGGGGCGCTGCCCGGAGGAACGCCCCGGAGCGCGGTAGGGTTGCGCCATGCCCCTCGAACTCCAGTCCCCCGGTTCCGCGCGCCTCGGGGCCCCTTCGACCGCGCGCCCGGGCCTCGTCGACCGCTTCGGGCGCGTGGCGCGCGACCTGCGCGTGTCCCTGACCGACAGGTGCAACCTGCGCTGCTCCTACTGCATGCCGCCCGAGGGCCTGGACTGGCTGCCCTCCGAGGCCACCCTCACCGACGAGGAGGTCGTCCGCCTGGTCCGCATCGGCGTCGAGGAGCTCGGGATCCGCCAGGTCCGGTTCACCGGGGGCGAGCCGCTGCTGCGCCGGGGCCTGGAGGGGATCATCGCGGGCTGCGCGGAGCTGACGACCGACCAGGGGCGGGCCCCCGACCTCGCGATGACGACGAACGCGCTGGGGCTGGCCAGGCGCGCCCGCTCGCTGAGGGCAGCGGGGCTGGGGCGCGTGAACATCTCCCTCGATTCCCTGGACCCCGCGCTTTTCGCCGCGATCACCCGCCGTGACCGCCTGGGGGACGTGCTCGCGGGCATCGACGCCGCCATCGAGGCCGGCCTGGCGCCGATCAAGGTCAACACCCTGGTGCTGCGCGGCGTCAACGAGGCGGGCCTGCCCGACCTGGTCGACTACTGCCTGGAGCGGGGCATCGAGCTGCGGGTCATCGAGCAGATGCCCATCGGCCCGCCCGACACGTGGGACCGCCGAAGGATCCTCACGGCCGACGAGATCCTCCACATCATGTCGGCGCGCCACGAGTTGAGCCCCCTCCCCCGCGAGGACCCCCACGCCCCCGCGGCGCGGTGGATGGTCGACGGCGACCCCCGCCGGACCGTCGGCGTCATCGCATCGGTGTCCGAGCCCTTCTGCGGGGCGTGCGACCGCACCCGCCTGACCTCGGACGGGCAGATACGCTCGTGCCTGTTCTCCACTGAGGAGTTCGACCTGCGCGCCCGGCTGCGCGGGGGCGCCAGCGACCAGGAGCTGGCCCGCGCGTGGGCGGACGCGATGTGGGCCAAGCCCGCCGCCCACGGCCTGGACACGGACGCTTTCGCGCGCCCGTCGCGCACGATGAGCAGAATCGGGGGATGACCCCGTTTTAATTCCGCAAAACCATTGTGACGAAAGTCCGTGGCGCGCGCCCCGGGGATGAGGTATGCCGGGCGCGCCGCTGTCGCGGCAGCGCAACGAAAAGTGCCCGTTACCCCCGTTCAGCCCGTAAAAGGGCCGCCAGAGCATTTGTATTGGTAGTCTCCGACTAAAACAGTTGCGGCGGGGCCCACCGGCCCGCCACGCCCCACACACACGAGGACAACCATGAGCGCGAACGACGACGGCGCCAAGACCGCCAGCCGTTACGTCCTGAAGGACTGGAACCCCAACGACGATTCGAAGTGGGACTCGGCGCTCGCGTGGCGCACCCTGTGGATCACGACCTACTCGATGATCCTGGCGTTCTGCGTGTGGTTCCTGCCCAGCGCGATCGCCCCGAAGCTCACGCTCCTCGGATTCGACCTGGACAAGTCGCAGCTCTACTGGCTCACCGCCCTGCCCGGCCTCGCCGCCGGCATCCTGCGCCTCGTCTACATGTTCCTGCCCCCGCTGATCGGCACCCGCAAGCTGGTGGGCATCACCTCCCTGCTGTGCATCCTGCCCATGCTGGGCTGGTTCTACGCCGTCCAGGACAACACGACCCCCTACTGGGTCCTGCTCGCCCTGGCCTTCATGTGCGGCATCGGCGGCGGCTCGTTCTCCGGCTACATGCCCTCCACCGGGTACTTCTTCCCCAAGCGC
>ERZ772968.176-NODE-176-length-30564-cov-12.528074_pt1 | contig 30564 bp, 32 predicted proteins | sample MGYA00580674_ERZ772968 | MGnify/ENA primary metagenome ERZ772968 (study PRJEB29015, sample SAMEA2737940) | human oral metagenome | biome: human oral; feature: human-associated habitat; material: dental | place: China | collected 2138 ...
TGATCGGGTCCGTGGCCCAGGCCCCGGTCCGCGTCGACGTCATCGACACCGACCGTCACTAACCCCACCCCCAAACACCAACCAACCCAACCCCCGGCCCTACCGCGCCATCAGCCGTGCCGCGGCCCCGCCACCTTCCAAGCGGTCCAGATGACGTCGATGACGTAAACCACGAACCAGATGCGCAGCGCCGCCAGCACGACAGTGGAGAAGTCGGACGCGCCGTCGAAGAGTCCGCGAACAGCGGCAATGATGTTCGGAGTCCCACCACCGACACCAAGGATCGCCGAGAGAACGAAGCCGGGCACGGCCGCCCAAGCGATCAGGAGCGCAACTGCGAGTAGCCCGCTGTGCGCCGCAAGATCGGTGAGAAGTTCTCGGCGCGACTTCTGCGGCTTGGGCGCATTCGCCTCGGAGTTTGAGTTCGCGGGGTCTGAGTCCTCTGAGTTCTCTGAGTTCGCATTCTCGCCCTGTACGTCGCGGAGGTTCTCATTCATAGAGGTCTCGACTTTCGATGATTCAGATAGTTCAGATGAGTCAGCGGAGGCCGATTCCAGTGCTGACTCCGGTGCGGGTTCCGGGTAGTTGGCCACGCCCAGCCGGTTCACCGCGGCAGGGATGAGGGCCGCCCCGGACAAGATCACGATCGCGCAGACGATGCAGACGAGGAACAAGCCCCCCGACTCGTAGAGGAGCCCCGCAGCCAGCGAGCCGAGGAATGCTCCGGCCAGGCACGCCGCCTCGTACAGACTGAGGCCCCGACCGAGGTGAGCCCGGCCTGCAGCTTCCGCGACGACTGCCTGCTGCACGGGAATCACCACAGACCATGCGACCGCGGACAGCACCCAGAGCGCCGCGATCCAGGGCGGACTGGGCGCGAAGGCTAGACCAAGCGCGAACAGGGCACTGGCCACCGAACCGAGCATGAGCATGGTGCGACGCCCCAGCCGCACAACCACGCGATGCAGAAAGGTGGGCAGGGCACTCATCGCGATCGCGCCGGGAAGGAAGACGTAGGCCACCTCCACCGCGCCGAGCCCGAATCCGCGTTGCAGATGCAGGATCAGCAGCAGACTGACAGCCGCTTCTGCAGTCATGGTCACCACGATGACCAGCAGCATCGGTCGCAGCGATCTGCCGAGGCCCCGCAGGGATACGCTCGACAGATCGGCGCCCGCGAGAGCCGCGTCGTCCGCTGAGAGATCCTGACGACGGTCGCGGAACAACTCCCCCGCCGCAACGAGGCAGCACAGGGCGATGCCGACGAACACCCACCGATACCCGGCGACGGAGAGCAGGACGACGGCCGGGACGAGAATCAGCCAGCCGCCGGTCTCCTCCGCCTCGACGAGCTTGGCGAACACGCTCGAGTCGGCGTGGAGACGCTCCCCGATGATGGCCCGGATAGCGACCCACAGGAACGCGCCCGCTCCGCCGGTCACAGCCGCCGCGATCAGCGCCAACGGGAGTCCTGTTGCGAGGGCATAGAGCCCGCACCCGACTGCCAGGGCGCCCGCCCCCAGAGCGGCGACGACTGCGCGATCCGCGCGGTCAACTACCACACCGGCCATGGGACGGATCAGGAACGCCATCAGATCGCTCGCCGCAATCAACAGGCCCGTCTCCCATGCTGAGAGTCCGAGCACCGCACCCGCAAAGAGCGGCAGGACGAAATCGACGACCTGTTCGGTACCGCTGGTGAGTATCGCGCCATCCAACGTCCGTCGCTCGCGTCGTAGCGCAGGAATCGCGGGAACCGCCATCAGACCTCCATTTTGGTAGCACGGATGAGCTAGCAAAATGATGCTAGCACGGACGTGTTACCATCAGAAAGTGCCGAAACTCATCGACCATGACCGGCGACGCGAGGAGATCGCGACGGCGACCTGGCGCGTCATCCTCGCCAATGGCGTCAGCTGCGTGTCCATCCGCACGGTCGCGGCAGAAGCGGGCATCTCCACCGGCTCACTGCGCCATGTCTTCCCGAGGAAGACCGATCTGCTCGTCCACGCCATGCAACTGGTGGACCAGCACGCATGGGAGCGTATCCAGCGCCACCTCGACGAGCCGGACGCTCGCACGCGCGCGCTCGCCATCATCAAGGAACTGCTCCCACTCGACGCCGAGCGCCGCGCGGAGATGGAGGTCAACATCGCACTCATCGCCGAGGCCCCCGGCAATGAGGAGCTCAGGAACGCTCGGGACGAAGCCTATGAAGTACTCCGAGACGCGTGCAGGCGCATGATCACCAGCCTTCACCACGCCGGACTGACCGAGCCGGGGCTCGACATTGAGGCAGCCACCACCACCCTGCACGGCCTCATCGACGGGCTGGCCATGCACATGCTCATCAACCCCGATCCCGCCTTCGAACAGCAGGCCCTCCAGAGGATAGAGGCCGACCTCGACCATCTGCGATATTCGACATGCCGTCGCGCCGATCGATAACCAGTCTCTGTAGCATGGGCGGCAGGGAATGCGTTCTCGTGCTGCCGGTGAGGAGGTTGCGGCGATGTCCCGTGTCTCTGCGGCACCGCACGCGCTCCCCCGCCACCTTCCCGAGGCCACACTGGCCGCGATATTCGCCCTGCTGTTCCTGCTCTGGAGCGGATTGACCCTGACCGGGTACACCGCTGTCCTCGACACCCACATACACCCTCCCATCCTTCGACCGCGCTCCTACCTCGGCCAGGTTGCCGAGGCCTTCTCGCTGATCACGCACCCCTTCTTCATCGTCGTCGCCATCGCAGGGGTAGCCGTCTTCTCCTTCAGGCGTCGCATGCGGCGCCTCTCCCTGGCACTGACGGTCGCCGCCATGGGCATCCCCCTGCAGACCGTCCTCGCCTTCACCACGCACCGCCCCCGACCACACACCGCCTTCGCCGACTCGATCTCCCACATCGGAGGCGCCTACCCGGCCAGCCATGTCACGGCCATGACCCTGGGCGCCTGGGTACTGGTCACCCTGACCCGCGCGCACCGGCGCGGCACCTCCTCAGTAGCGCAGTGGACCACCATCGGCTTCGGCGCCGTCCTGCTGACCACTGTGTGCCAATGGGTCATGGGCCTGGCGCACCTGTCCGACATCGTGGGCGGGCTGCTGCTCGGCATCGCTGTGGCGAATCTGGCTCTCAGCATCGGCGGAGTCGATTCGATCCTGTCGGCCTGGGCGCGGATGCGCCTGCTGCGCAGCAGCGGTGGCAAACGTGCGGCCATCATCCTCAACCCGGTCAAATTCGACGATCTGTCCCTTCTGCGACGCCGCGTCGAGGCCGAGGTGCGCGCCGCGCGATGGAATCCGACGCTCTGGCTGGAGACCACGGTTGACGACCCCGGTCATGAGCCGGCCCGACGCGCGCTGCAAGCCGGCGTCGACCTCGTCCTGGTCGCCGGCGGCGACGGGACGGTTCGGGCCGTTTCATCCGAGTTGGCAGGCACCGGCACGCCCATGGCGCTGCTGCCCGCGGGCACCGGCAACCTGCTCGCCCGCAACCTCGGCGTGCCCCTGGACACCGACGCCGCCCTGCGCCTGGCACTGCACGGACACGCCCGGGCGATCGACGTCGTGCGCTGCGAGACCGACAACCCGGACGACGACGACATCCTCACCCAGCGCTTCGTCGTCATGGCCGGGATCGGCCTGGATGCGCAGATCATGGAGAACACGAGCGACGACCTCAAGAAGGTCATCCGCTCGGGCGCCTACGCCCTGGCCGCAGTGCAGAATGCCGCACCGGACCCGTTCACGGCCACCGTCACCCTCGACGACGGCGAGACCATCGAGCAGCAGGTGGTGATGGCGCTCCTGGGCAACGTCGGCACCATTACCGCCGGAGTGCCGCTCTTCCCCCAGGCCTCGCCGTCAGACGGGAAGGTGGACCTCATGCTCGCCAGTCCCGACCGGGTCGTGGACTGGGCGCGCTTGGGTGCGCAGATACTCACCGGCCGGGACCAGGAGGGCTTCACCACGATGAGGGCCTCCCGCCTGCGGATCACGACGGACAGGCCGGTCCCCTTCGAGATCGACGGCGACATCGCCGGCACTACTCGCTCGCTGGCCGTCGAGATCGAGCCGGGAGCGCTGTTCGTCATCGCCCCGGGGCGCTGATCACCCCAGGCAGCCCCGCGCCGAGATCGGTCGGACTCCGCCGCGAGATCGGTCGTACTCCGCGCCGAGATCGGTCCAATTCCGCCTCGAAATCGGTCGCACTCCGCGCCGAGATCGGTCGGACGGATACAGGTGACGGACTACGCCCCACTCAGCCGCCGCCGGCATCGGCAGAAGGGAGACTCCGCTCAACCGACTCGTCCAGCCCAGCCAACTCAGCCGGCCCAGCCAACTCAGCCAGGAACTCGTCCAGAGCCGCACGCCCGGCCGGAGACAGGCTTGCGCGAAGCTCGGCGTCGAGACGCCGGGCGGCATCCGCGCCCAACGCGAGCAGGCGCCGCCCCTCGGCGGTGATCTCGATGATGTGCGCTCTGCGGTCAGTCCTGCTCCGTGTTCTGCGGACGGCCCCGAGCCGGACGAGCTGATCCACTAGTGAGACGACCAGACTCGGCGCCACGCGCATCGCGGAGGCGATCTCCCGCTGGGACGATGCCACCCCGGCGTCGACGACGGCGAGCAGGCCCACCTGCTTGTGGGTAAGCCCGGTCCCCTCGATCCGCGCGGAGAAGGCCCTGGTGATCTGCGCGCCGAGAACCCCTAGCCGAAAACCTGCTGACGACAGAATCGCCGCACCGCCCTCTTTCTCTTCCATGGACGCAATGATACGGTATCGAATCATTCACAACTGAACGATATAAGGAAGTGATTGCGATGCCCTGGTGGCTGGCGCTCATCAACACGATCATGGGAGCGGGCGCCGCTGGTTTTGCGGTGGCAGCCGTGATACGACCACGACTGCTCGCCCCATCCGACAGCGCCAATCGCGACGACCGCTTCTACCCGGCGATGTATGCGGCACGGAGCGCGCCTCTCGGCGCGCTGGTCGTCGTCGCCGTCTGGCTCGCCCCGACCCCACTGACACCGCTCATCCTGGGCGCGGCCGCGCTGGCTCAAGTCGGAGATGCCGCCATCGGCTTGTCATACCGGATTCCGGGCATGGTGGTCGGACCCGCCATCGCCACCGCATGTCACATCGCCGGAATCATCGCCCTGCCCTGATCGAGCCGAGCGCCACCGCCCCCTGTAGCCTGGCCATCACTCGGAAAGCAGCCGCACGGCGACAAGGGACGCGACGAGGAACAGGGATGGCGGGAACCAGGAAAGGCGCAGCCGAGAAGCGCGGTTTTTACCACGTCGGACTCGACGCCGACAAGGTGATCGATGCCGCCGTCGCCCTCTCCCAGGGCGACGGCTTGGCGACGTGGACGCTGCGCGATCTCGGCGAACGACTCGGCGTCGCCCCCTCGGTCATTTACCACCATGTGGGCGGACGCGAGGCTCTGAGCCGGCACGTCGTCGAACGGATACTCACGCTCGTGGGCCAGCCGACCACCGCGATGCCGTGGCGGCAGTGGTTCCGCGAAGCGCTCTACCCGTTGCGCCCGGTGCTGACCGACTACCCGGGCACAGCCAGATGGCTGCTGCTGCACGGGCCCGTCTTCCCGGGCGCCGCACCGGTCGTGGACTCCGGGATCGCCTCGCTGCAGCAGGCGGGCTTCGGCCGCCACGCAGCCCTGGCGTACTCCTCCCTGGTCAACACCGCGATGATGACGATCACCACCATGGACGATCGACGCCTGCACAAGGACTACGGCCCGCACGACCACGCCACCCTCATGCGCTCCCTCAGCGGGATCGCCACCGACAGCACGGGCATCTCCCTGCTGATGAGCGACCTCATCGCCCAATTCACCGGCTCGGCCGAGGAGATAGCGGCGGCGCAGGACCGCTACTACCGCTTCGTCCTCGAACGACTCATGGACGGTCTCGAGGTAGGTCTCGACGCCGGTTTCGACGCCGACCTCGAAGCCAACCCATTCGCCTGAACGGCCGCTCATCGCGCGCCGCAGGCGCCGCGAAGACGACGGCGCGGCACCCGCCGGAGACCGCTAGAGAACCCGCCACAAGCGCAGCACTGTCCCGCTACAGCCTCCCACACTGCCGCCAGAGGACGCCCTCAGCAGAAGCAGGCACCGCATCTTGTTATTAGAACATCGTTCACATAGGGTTGCCTTCATTCCACCGGGTACGGATGCACGGATGCCCGAAAGCACAGACGCACAGGCATCACTGCCCGAATCACCAGATGGAGATCACCACCCACCCAGAGCCCGAAGGTTCGGCGCTCCGGGGATCCGACCGGAGCCGAACCTCCGGACCGCGACTCCGAGCGGGAACGATTCGAGAGGAGACAACAGAATATGAACGCTTCGCAGAGGACGGGCAACACCCGAATCTCCTCGCAGGTCGGGATCGTTCTTGCGACGGTCTTCCTGGCCTACCTGGGGCAGACGACCCTCAACCCCGTCATCGCACCGCTGTCGCGGGAAGTCGGACTGGACGAATGGCAGATCGGCGTGACGATCAGCGTCGCGGCGGTCATGGTCGTCCTCACCAGCCAGATCTGGGGGCGGCGGTCCCAATCATGGGGACGCAAACCGGTTCTCATCGCCTCACTGGCGACCTGCACGGCGGCAATGACGCTCTTCGCCATCATCGCCGCGATGGGCGTCGGCGGGAACCTGGGCAAGACGCCGTTATTCATTCTGTTCGTCCTTGTCCGCGGAATGCTCTTCGGTACGGCGTTGGCAGCGATCCTCCCAACCGCTCAGGCCTACGTCGCCGACATCACCTCCAGCGAAGAGGAGCGGGTGCGCGGCATGGCGGGAGTGGGCGCCACCCAGGGCATCGCCTCGATCGCCGGGGCCCTCGTCGGCGGCCTGCTGTCGGGGATCTCGCTCATGGTGTCGGTCGACATGGTTCCGGTATTCCTGTTCGCGGGGCTACTGGTGGTGATATTCGTTCTACGCCGGGAGTCTCGAACCGAACTGGTCGATGAGCCCGCGCACGTCAGTCCTTTCGACCCCCGGGTCTGGCCCTTCCTCATGGCCGGATTCGGCATGTTCACCGCACTGGGCCTCATCCAGATCGTCACCGGTTTCCTCGTCCAGGACCGCCTCGGCCTGGACGCGGACACCACCGGCCTCTACACCGGCGGTGCACTGCTCGCCGCCGGCATTGGAATGGTGATCGCTCAGACCGTCATCGTGCCGCGCTCGAAGTGGGCACCTTCGACCCTGCTGCGCGTCGGCACGCTTCTGGGAGCCGGCGGATTCGCCCTGAACGCGCTCAACAGCGGGTTCGTGCTCATCGTCATCTCGGTGACGGCGATCGGCATGGGCGTCGGCATCGCCATGCCCGGCTACACGGCGGGCCCCACACTGCTCATGAGCCGGGAGGAGCAGGGCGGGCTCGCCGGCCTGATCGGCGCGACCAACGGACTGACCTACGCCGTTTCACCCGCGGCAGGCACCGCCATGTACGGCCTTTCGCCTATTCTGCCCATCGCTGTCGGGGGTGCGATCCTCGTCGCCGTGTTCGTCTTCGTCCTCATCCACCCCGGATTCCGCCGCGCCCCGGAGAGCGCCCCGGAGGCCGCTGCGACCGGCGCGCCCCGGGCCGACTGAGCCCGGACGCGCAGAGGGCCCAGATCTGACGGACAGTGCTGGGAGACGCTTCCGCAGTCTCCAGGGCCTTGCGCTCCGATCAGAGTCCTGCTGGGACTCTGAGTCAATATCCCAGTTTCCCGGGGAGCCACCCGGCAGCAGCCGAGTGGCTCCCCACAGCTATGCCCGATCGGGGGAACGCGGAGCCCAGTAGACACTGCGCCCGATCAGCCCGATCGTGCCTCACCGGCCCCTCGAATCCCGCCGGGTGGCCACTCCGCCACCGCCCAGACCGACTCCTCGGACCCTTCAGAGGCGAGTGTGAAGCCGGTTCGCACATGGGAGAGAGGCGATCCGATGGAGCGAACGCCAGTTTTCATTGGAATTTCAAGGATTCACCCATGTCGTCAAGGCGACTTGTCGCGCTCCCATGTGCGCGCAGGGGGGTCTGCGCACATGGGAGCACGACAACTCGCCTTGACGTAAATTAGAAAACCGCAGAATCGTAAGGAAAAACGGCACTCGACCCGGTAGGGCCCTCCTCTCCCATGTGCAGTCCCCGTCTCAGAGCCCGCCAGAGCAACCGCATCCCGGCCCCGCTGCGCCGAGGAGCACACGCCACTTCTCACACATGCCACCGGGATAGCCTGCCCCCATGCCAATCTCGATCCGAGTGACGAAGATCCACCACGCCTGTCTAACGATCGACGACGGCCGCACACGGCTTCTGCTCGACCCGGGGCAACTCGGGCGCCATCCCGGCCTGGATGGTATCGACGCCGTGCTCATCACCCACCGTCACTCCGACCACCTCGACACCGGCCTCGTCGAGGAGGCGCTGCGTCGCGGCATTCCCGTCTGGGCGCCGGGGGACGCGCTCGATGAGCTCGGCGGACTCGGCGCCCGAGGCGAGGACGGCCTGCACGAGGCGGTCACGGGCACGACTCTGCGCATCGGCACCCTGCCCGTCCAGGTGGCCGGCAACCGCCACGCCGAGGTGCACCCGACACTCCCGGGCCCGGCGAACCGCGCCTACCTGATCGATGGGCGGGTGCTCGTCACCGGGGACGAGCACCCGGTCCCGCCGGACCGCCTCACCGCCCTGGTCACCCCGGTCGACGCCCCGTGGCTGCGCGTCGCCGACCTGATCCGCTACGTGCGCGCCCTGCGGCCGGAGCTCGTCGTCGGCGTCCACGACGGCCTGCTCAATACGGACGGCCTCGCCGTCGCCCGCCATGTGATCGAGTCGCTGCGGCGCGAGGGCGCAGCCCGGGCCACCATGCTCGCCGACGGTGAGGCGATCATCGTCCCTTGACAGCCGGCCCCGGCGGCGGCACAGGCCTCGGGCCGGACCCACGCCTTTTTCACCTCCGCGCCTCAAGCGTCTGGGCAGCGCGTTCCCGGACGACCCGGCGATGGAGGAGCGCCTCCCCCCTCTCCGTCCCGAGAGCCGGAAACCGGCTCCGCCACCCGCCCCGGTTCCAGCAGCCTCAGCATCCCGGCGCGCAGGAGGGACTGGTCGATGGCGGTGCTGCCGGCCAGGGACAGGACCGCCGCCCCCTGGTCGAGGGCGGCCAGGAGCGCTCCGAGCCGCTCGTCGGTGAGAGAGTCCCCCGCCTCTCCGACCCCCGCGTCGCGGCTCTCCACGCCTTCGATCTCCGCGTCGCCGCCCCTCGTACCGCCGTCCCCGGCCTCTCCGGCCCCGACGCCGAAGGCGCCGCCCCTCCCCGCCCGATCGGCCGGATCTCGGCGCGAGGACTCGACAACGGCGGCATAGGCGCCGACCACCTGGTTAACCCGTTGTACGACCTGTCCGCTCAGGCGCTCGTTGCGGGCGGCCACCGCGATGAACTCCAGGGTGGCCAGGGCGAGGCCCCTGACGGCCTCCGCGGCCTCGCCGTCGGCGGCCAGACCCCCCGGCTGCGGCCCGAAGGCGTTCCAGCCTCGGCCCGTGGAGCCCTCGATGTCCTTGTCCAGGACCGCCAGGAACAACTCGGCCTTGCCCGCGAAGTTGGAGTAGACGGCCCCCTTGGAGAAGCCCGCGGCCCGGGCGATCCGGTCGAGCCGGGCGCCGTGGTAGCCGGCCTCGGCGAAGGCCGCGCGTGCAGCGAAGACGATGGCCTCGCGAGTCTGTCTCTGGCGGTCGCGCCTGCTGATCGGATCGGGAAGGTCTGTCACTCGACCGATCGTAAAGGCGCTCCCACCCGTTGCACGCCCTCTCGCACTCAGATACTCTTAGTATCCAAATACTGATAGTATCTGAAAGGTATCCCGTGTCCCGCCCCGCTATCACTCGACGCCGCGCGGTCCTTGCGGGCCTGGTCGCGGCGATCACCGCCGCGGCCGTTGAAAGGAGATCGATGACAGGCACGACGGCCTCCCGCCCCCTTCCCGAAGACGGGGTGGTCGGACGGCTCCCGTTCGATGGGTCGTGGCTCACCGAGATCAGTCCCACGCGGCAAGTCCCCAGCCACGGAACCGACCTGTTCGGCACCACGTACGCGATCGACTTCATCGCGGTCGACGAGGCCGGTCGGACGGCGCCCGGCTACAGCCTGCGGACGATCCTCGCGACCGAGCCCCCGGAGCTATTCCACGCCTTCGGCCGGCCCCTGTACTCGCCCGTGGCGGGGACGGTGGCAGCCGTCCACGACGGCGAGCCCGATCACGAGGCCCGTCGGTCCCCGCTGACGCTGATCCCGTACGGGCTGAGCCAGTCGAAGCGAATCCGCCGGGGAGCGGCCGGAGTCGCAGGCAACTACGCGGTCATTCGGACCGCGGGCAGCAGCCTCTATGTCGCGCTCGCGCACCTGAGACGGGGCTCCCTGCTCGTCTCGCCCGGTGACCGGGTTGGCCCCGGGGACAGGATCGGCAGCTGCGGCAACTCCGGCAACTCGACGCAGCCCCATCTCCATATCCAGGCCATGGACGGACTCGACCTCGACGTCGCCCGGGGAGTCCCGCTCCGTTTCGAGCAGTTCCGGCAGCACGCCCCCGGCCGGCGCGCCGCGCCGGCGCACCGCCGACTGGCGTGCCCCGACCAGGGCTCGGTCATCAGCGCGGCGTGACCGGCTGAGGGAGAAGCAGGACTGGACCGATCTTGATGCGGAAGTGAACCGATCTCGTGGAGGGCGACGGCGCGGGCGGAGCGGCGGGGCCCGCCGGCACCGCGGGGCCCCGTCGCCGGCGCCCCGCTCACTCCCAGCGGAAGAGCCGGGCCGCGAGCGCGCCGCAGACGATTCCGAAGCCGAGGAGGACGACGGCCGATCCCCAGTGCGCACCCCAGCCGTCACCGGCCCACAGGCCCCGAGTGAGGTAGGTGAGCTGAGTCAGAGGCGAGAAGCGAGCCACCGAGAGCACCCCCGATGGGAGCACGGACAGAGGGACGGCGGCACCCGAGGTGAAGATCAGCGGGTACAGCAGGATATTGCCGAGCCCCTGCGCCGCGCCCGGGGTGCGCAGTCGGTATGCCACCAGGTAGCCGAGCGCGAGGAAGGCGGCCAGTCCGAGCAGCGTGGCGACGAGCGTCGACAGCAGCGCCACCGCCGATGCGGGTCGGACCCCGAATGCCACGATCGCAATGCCGTACATGGTCGCGATGGACAGGAAGGTGAGAACCGCGCGGGACAGTACGTCGGCCGCCAGGTAGAGGCCCGGTTTCAGCGGGGTGACTTGGAAGCGCCGCAGCACCCCCGCACTGCGCTGAGTCGCCATATCGATGGGCACCATGACGACAGCGGAAATGGCGATGACAATGCCGGGAAAGGCCGTAAAGTTCGTCTCCAGGAACCCCTTTCCTCCGAATTCAGGGGTCGGATCGTTGCCGAAGATGAGACCCATGACGAGGACGAACACCGGGGCGAAGGCGATCGAGAAGATGACCGCTGCGGGCTCACGCAGGGTGCGCATCGCAGTGACCCTGCACAGCTGACGGAAAGTTTTCATCGGGGTCAGTCCTCCTCGCGCATCGAACGGCCGGTCAGGGAGAGGAACACGTCCTCGAGCGAGGGCGCCGAGACGCGCACGTCACTGACGGTGGGGCCGGTCTGCTCTATCGTGTCGATCATCTGTTGCGGGAAACGTGTGCTCGTCGAGTGCACCTGCACCTGGCAGTCGCGCACTCTGACGTTGGAGATCCCCTCCAGCCCCTCCAGGAGCGCAGCGGGCACAGGGCTGGAGGTGCGCAGCCGGATCTCCGCACCGCCGCCCAGGGAGGCGACCAGGTTGGGAACGGTGTCGAGGGCGATGAGGCGTCCGTGATCGACGACGCCGACCCGGTCGCACAGCGCCTCCGCCTCCTCCATGTAATGGGTCGTCATCAGCACGGTGGCGCCGCGCTCCCGAATGGAGCGCACCACGTCCCACATGGCCAGGCGCGCCTGCGGATCGAGGGCGGTGGTGAGCTCGTCGAGGAAGACGATCTCGGGCCGGTTGATCAGGGCCAGGGCGATGAACACCCGCTGGCGCTGGCCGCCCGAGAGCTTCTCGACGTAGGCGTCGCGCTTGCCGGCGATCCCCAGCTCTTCCAGGAGCTCGTCGGTGTCGGCGGGGTCGCTGTACATGGAGGCGAAGAGGTCCATCGCCTCGCGCACCTTGATCTTGGGCGGCAGGGCCGCGGTCTGCAGCTGGACCCCGATACGGCTCCGCCAGGCCGGGGTGGGGCGGGCCGGATCGGCGTCGAGGACGCGCACGTCTCCTCCGCTGGGGGCGCGCAGACCCTCCAGGCACTCCAGGAGCGTGGTCTTGCCCGCCCCGTTCGGCCCGATCAGGCCGAAGATCTCTCCCGCTCTCACCTCGAAGGAGACCCCATCGACGGCGGTGAGTTCACCATATGCCTTAGTCAGATTCTCAACGACGATTGCAGTACTCATTGTCACTCCTCCTCGGACGACTTCTCGGCGGCAGGTGATGGGGCACCCGGATTCGAAGGGGGGCCCGCCTGGGAGGCAGAGCCCTTTTCTGGAGCGACACTCGGGTCCGCGGCCGGATCCGGATCGTCCGCACCCGCCTCCGGGGCGCTCGGAACCTGACCGCCGAAGGCCGAGCGGACGAGCATGGCGAGCGGATCGTCCTTCGGAGCACGCTCCAGCAAGCTGGCGAGCGGGATGAGCGCCAGCCCCTGGGCCGGATCTGTCAGGACGATGAGCTGGTCCCCGGGTTCGAGACCGACATGCTTGCGGGCCTGCGTCGGAAGGGCGACTTGCCCCCTCTGCCCGACGGTGACCGTTCCGAAGAAGCCTCTGCCGTCCGGCCCGATGTGGGACGGGTTGCGCGGTACCACGATTCCTCCTATCACTCTGCCACACAAAACATGCATGACATGCAAAACATGTATGACGTCTATGTTGCACCCATCACAACAGATGCGCAAGAGGGTGAGTGCGGTCGCTTTTGGGGATACGCGCCCGCGGGCGCGCCCAGGGACCCAGCTACGCACCACCCTCGAGATCGGTCGCATTCCGCCTCGAGATCGGTCCGCTTCCGCGCCGAGATCGGTCCAGTTCCGGCTCGAAATCGGTCCGCTTCCGCCCCGAGATCGGTCCAGTTCCGGCTCGAAATCGGTCCGCTCCCGCCCCGAGCCCGACGACGATGACGGGCTTGCGCGGAGCACTCGCCCGACAGAAGCCTCATTGGGCGAGGCAGCTCCCACTCGGGCCACGGATGTCGCGACTGTCTCGGCTGTCTCGGCCATCGTGACTGTCTCGACGCCGCCCCGGTGCCCTTGCCACACGCTCGGACACCCTTGTGTCTGCCACGATGTGAGGGTGTGTGCTCACTCCATGGATCACGGCGAACGCATGCTGCGCATCGGCACTTTCTCAACGCTGTCGAGGATCAGTGTGCGCATGCTGCGCTACTACCAGGAGCATGATGTGCTCGTTCCGGCGAGGACCGACCCCTTCAGCGGCTATCGCTACTACAGGGCCGAGCAGCTGGTCGATGCGCATCTGGTCGTACAACTGCGTGACGCGGGCTTCCCCGTCGCGTCAATCGCGCAGCTCGTGGTCTGCGCAGATCCAGCCAGGGTCGAGGCGGCGATCGCCGCACAACGCACCGAACTCCTACGTCAGCAGGACGCCCTGCGCGGACAGCTTCTCGCTCTGGATCGCATCGGCACCGCACTGAGAGGACACGTCACTATGACTACTATGACCGATGTCACCGTCACAACGCTGCCCCGGATGGAGGTGGCCGGCGTTCGCCGGACCATCGCCGACTACCACGCAGAAGGCCTCCTGTGGCAGGAGATCATGCCCCTGCTGGAGAAGTCCGGCGCTCGTCTTCCCGACGGCGCCATCGGCGGGGCCACCTACTACGACGCCGACTACCGGGAGGCCGACGTCGACGTCGAGGTCTGGCTCCAGGTCTCCGAGCCGTTCGATGCGACCCCGCCCCTGGAGTGCCGCACCCTGCCCGCGCAGCGGATCGTGACCGCCACCGTGCGGGGCGACTACTCCCAGATGCCCACGGCGACCACGGCCATCGGCGCCTACATCGCCGAGCACGGCCTGCGCACCGGCCCGATGTTCAACATCTACCGGGTCAGCCCGGCGCAAAGCGATGACCCCAACAGCTGGGTCACCGACGTCTGCTTCCCGATCCTTGACGAGTAGGCGATCAGCAGAGGTGTGGCCGCTGCACCGACCGGCCCGCCGAGCACGGGCTTCCTCCCGGCGCTCTGCAGCATGAAGCTCCAGCAGATCCTGAGCGGGCAGATTGTCAGAAGACTCGTGTCACCGACTTCGCGATGCCCCTGCATGACAGCGTCCAACGCCGTTGGCAACTCGTTCGTGAAAGCATCTGTGTCGTCGAGGCGGGCGCGAGCGCGCGTGAACCGATCTCGACGCGGAGCCCGACCGATCTCGGCACGGAGTACGACCGATCTCGAGCCGGAACCGGACCGATCTCGGCGAGCACCGAGTCGGGAGTCTGCTCCCAGTCGAAGCCCTCGCTGTGCCCCGGCTCGGGCCCGACGGTCCATGTGACGAATTTCCCGGCCATAACCTCTCGAACCTCTCGAACCTCTAGGTTCCCATCCGGAGGCTGCTCGGGCGGCATGGTGGCGCGACCGCACCGGGTCCCGGTCGCAGGCCGCACGGACGACGCGCCCGCTCGCGGGTGGCCCTAGACTAGCGCCGCCCCGTCATCGACCTGCAGGAGCCGCACCCATGGACCTCTCCCCCGCCGCGTCCCTGCGCTCCCGCATCACCGTGGCCCTGGGCCGCACCGCCCGCCTCGTATCCCGACTGCGCGGGGGCGGCTCGGGCGGGACCGCACTGCCCGGCCTCGTCGTCGAGAAGCTCGACCCCGGTTTCCTGGCCCGTACGCTGGGTCAACTGCCCATGGGCGTGGTCGTCGTGTCGGGCACCAACGGCAAGACGACCACGACGAAGATGGTCGTTCAGCTCCTGCGCGAACAGGGCCTCAAGGTCCTGACCAACCGGTCGGGCTCGAACTTCGTGCGCGGAGTACTCGCCTCGCTGCTCACCGAGGTCGATGCGGGCGGTCGCCTGAGCCACGACGTCGCCGTCCTGGAGCTCGACGAGGCGCATGCGGTGCGCTTCGTACGACTCATCAAGCCCCGCCACGCCCTGCTGCTCAACGTCATGCGCGACCAGCTCGACCGCTTCGGCGAGATCGACTACACCGCCTCGCTCCTGCACAAGGTCGCCCTGGCGACCACGGGCTCCGTCGTCGTCAACGCCGACGACCCGCGCCTGGGGGCCGACGCCTTCACCGGGGACCTGACTGCCCGCGTCGCCTCCTTCGGCGCCGGGCCGGCCCTGCGCTCCCTGTTCCTGTCCGACGACGATCTGCGCACCGGCGCGGCCTCTCCGCAGGACGATGCCGACACGGCGAGCTCAGCTGATTCAGCGACCGCAGAGGCCCCGGCGAACCCGACGACCTCAACCTCAGCCACCCCGACGCCGCGCGTGAGCCTGCAGTCCCTGAGCGGCCAGGACGCCGTCGTGCGCGTGGACGGGGCCGATCACGGCGTCGCCTTCACCATCCCCGGCATCCACAATCAGCTCAACGCCTGCGCCGCCCTCGCCGTCGCCCTGGAGACGCTGGGGGACGAGGCCGACCTGGCGGGCCTGCTGACCACGCTCGCCAGCGTCCAGGCGGCCTTCGGGCGCGGCGAGGTGCTCACCCTGGACGGCCGCGACGTGCAGCTCTCACTGGTGAAGAATCCCGCAGGATTCCGCATGGGACTGCTCACCGCCGCCGAGGCCGTGCGCTCCGGCGGCCCGGAGTCGGTCATGATCGCCATCAACGACGAGTACGCGGACGGCCGCGACATGTCCTGGCTGTGGGACGTCGAGTTCGCGGGCCTGCGCACCGAGGGGGTTGCCGTGGTCACCGGAGTGCGCGCCTGGGACATGGCGCTGCGGCTGCGCTACGACGAGGTGCCGATCGGCACGGTCGAGCCCGATCTGACCCGGGCCGTGGCCCTCCTGCGCCGGGCCGCCTCCGCCGCCGACGACGGGGCGGGCCGCCCCATGCGCATCTTCACCACCTATACGGCCATGCTCGCCCTGCGCGCCCATCTGGCCGAGCTCACCGACGTCGAGGAGGCCCTGACATGAGCGAGCCGACCTACCTGCACGCGACCGATGGCGCCGCCCGCGGGCGCCTGCGGCTGCTGCAGCTCTACCCGCGGGACATGAACATCTATGGCGACTGGGGCAACGCCCTGGTGCTGGCCCGCCGCGCGCAGTGGGCGGGCTACGACGTCGACCTGCTCTCCTACGACCCGGGTGACGAGTTCCCGGACGACGTCGATCTGCTCGTGGGCGGTGGCGGGCAGGACTCGGGGCAGGAGCGCATCAAGGAGGACCTGGTGGAGCGGGGTCCGCAGCTGCGCGCCTGGGCCTCCGACGGCATGCCCATGCTCGTCATCTGCGGGCTCTACCAGCTCTTCGGACACCGCTTCATCACGGGCACGGGCGCCGAGATCCCCGGCATTTCCATTCTCGACGCCGAAACCGTGGCCGGGTCGGGCCGACTGATCGGGAACATCACCCTGGAGTCGAAGGACTTCGGGAGGGTGGTCGGTTATGAGAATCACTCCGGCCTGACGACGCTGGCCGCCGGAGTCGCGCCCTTCGGGCGAGTGCGCTCCGGTGACGGCAATAACGGCAAGGACGGCACCGAGGGCGGCCGCGCCGATCATGTGATCGGCACCTATCTGCACGGCTCCCTGCTGCCCAAGAACCCGGCCGTGGCCGACTGGCTGCTGGCCCGCGCCGTCGAGCGCGCCGGCGGGACATGGGAGGGCGGCAGCCTGGACGAGCGGGCCGATGCCTGGGCCGAGAAGGCCCGCAAAGTGGCGGCGAGCCGGCCCCGATGAAGCTCCGCCGCAGCGCCCGCCCATAACTGCCCATCACAGGGCACTGGGAGACAGGGGCGGGGGCCGGTCTTTCCTCAGCGAGGGAAGTCATGGTGCGGGTCTCCGCCCTGGTGCCAATACCGCTGGAGGCCTCGAACCGCCGACATGAACAGCCCGAGGTTCAAGCGCCCAGTCAGACCTCCTCGTATTGGGTAATAACAGGGGCGCTATCGGAGAGTTCGACCATCCGCGGAACGAGGGCGGTGAAATGCTCGGAGGCGTTGTGGCTGTCGACGGCGGCGGTGTCGGCCCATTCCTCGATGAAGGCGAAGACACCGGCATCCTCGCGGGAGATGACGAATCGGTAGGAGGCATTTCCGGCCTCCGCGCGGCTGCCGGCAGCAAGGCGATGAGCGAGTTCGATGAAGCGCTCACGATTGTCCTCGGGAATGGAGAACGTAGCGACGATGGTGATCATGGAAATCCTTGATTCAATCAGTGCGCCGGCGGCTCACCGGCCATCAGGACGCGTCCGATGCTACGACCCCGGAACGCACGGGCGTGAGTCACTTTAGCGTCGCCTCTCCCCTGCTCGACGCGCCGGATCGGTCTTATGGCGGGTGTCGCGTGTCAGGGCATCTGGCACAGGGGTGGGTGTTTGAGGTGTGGTGGTTTTCGGTGGGGTGGTTTTCGGTGGGGTGGTTTTCGGGTTGGGGGGTCGTGTGAAGTGGGCTGGACGGCCGCGGGGTGGCTCTGCCGGTGTTCTCGTGGCCCTCGTGTGCAGGGGGTGGTGGGTGTTGCACACTCGCGTGCATCCGGCGTCGGTGGGAACCGCGGAATCACGCGGAACAGCAATGTCGGTAGCGGTAGTGGTAGTGGTAGTGGTCATGCTCCCATGTGCGTAGACCCCCTCATTGCACATGGGAGCCCGACCACCACACACAATGATCGCCCTAAAATCTCGTCATTCCAACAAAAACCAGCTCTTGCCCCGCAGAAGCCCCGCCCTCCCATGTGCAACATCGAAGACAACCAACACCCGCCAGGCACACCCACCGCGCCCCGCACTGAAATCGGTCCACTTCCGGCTCGAGATCGGTCCGATTCAGCCCGGCCAACCCGACGTCGAGACGCGCACGACGAGCTCGAGGGCGAAAGCCGCATGCCGCACCTCAGAACCTCCGGCGAACAGCAGCCCCGCGGCAGCACGACCGATCTCGACACGGAGAGCGACCGATCTCGACGCGAGTTTCGACCGATCTCGGCGCGGAAGCGGACCGATCTCGACGCGAGTTTCGACCGATTTCGACGCGGAAGCGGACCGATCTCGGTGCGGAACTCGACCGATCTCGGCGTTTGTTGCTCTAGGCTCGATCTATGGCGACTCCCGAGTTCATCGTGGCCCTGCGCAAGAAGATCGGCCACGACCTCCTCTGGCTGCCGGGCGTGAGCCTCGTGGTCGTCGATGACGATGGGCGGCTCCTGCTGGGGCGGCGCTCCGACAACGGGCAGTGGGCCGTGATCTCCGGCATTCCCGAGCCCGGAGAGCAACCCGCGGCCGCGGCCGTGCGCGAGTGCGCGGAGGAGACCGGCGTGGACGCCGAGGTGCTGGCCGTCGCCGGCGTGGGGGCAGATAAGCCCTTCGCCTTCCCCAACGGGGACAACTGCGCCTTCATGGACATCACCTTCGTGGGGCGGCCACGACCCGGCGCCGCGGCCCATGCCCACGCGGCCGACGAGGAGTCCACGCAGGTGGGCTGGTTCCACCCTGATTCCCTGCCCGAGCCCCTGGCGGCCTCCTCCCCCGCCCGCATCCAGGCGGCTCTGGCGTGGCTGGCCGATCCGACCTCGGGAGCCCGGTTCCAGCTCTGATTCCTATTCCTGAGACGTTCGCGGAACTCGAATCCCGACACGCTCCATATTGTCAGCCTGCTCGCCATTCGGATCGAGAGGCTTGGCGGCGGTGAAGATCACTCGCACGTTCTCCGGAGTGGTGACCTCGACCTCGAGGGAGTTCCAAAGAGTGCTGCGGGGCCCGCGCACGCACCCCGGAATCAGACGGTCACAGGTCTCCGCGATCGTCTCGATCTGACTGAGCACACAGGAGAAACTGACTGCAACCCTAGGAATCCCTGCAATTTCAGGAGTCGAACTCGCGGCGGAAGCCGCAGGAGCAGCATTCCCGTCGGTCGGAACCGACTCGTCGCCCGCAGGAACCAACAGCACGTCCTGAAACGCCCAGCGACGCAGATGCACGAGCTTCCCCGGAATATCGAACAGCGTGAAGAATCCGAAGCCCTCGGCCCAGAATTCCGCCGACCCCTCCAAATCCCGCGTCGGAACAGTGACGAACATCGGCATGCCGTAAATACCGCGGAAAGGCTCGGGAGGTCGAGCATCCTCGGCGGGCGCGGGGACCGGACTCATCTCAAAGGCGTTGAATAAATCGCTCATGGGAGCACCCTCGGACCTGACGCAGCGTGAGGGTCAAAGCGCCCCCAAGGCGACCCCATAAGGTAAGGCACTCCTAATATCTGCGTTTCGACATTGTCAAGTAGGAGCGTCTAACCTAAAACACTGATAGGCGGGGCTTCCCGCGCGACGTCACCCGAGGAAACCGAGGAACACAGTGACTGCTCCGACGACCGCCACGACCTCACCCCAGACCGAGCGGGTCTCCACCGACGCACCGCCCCATAAAGCCTCTTCGCCGTCAGACCCACCGACGCTGGCATCGCTGCGCCCGGGCCAGAAGGCGCGCATTGTCGCCGTCGACGCCGAGCGGGGGACGCAACTGGCGCAGCGCCTGACGGATCTGGGCTTCATCCCGGGCCGCACCGTCGAGGTCCTGCGCCGCGCACCCCTGGGCGACCCGCTCCTCTTCAAGGTGGCCGACTACGAGATCAGCATGCGCAAGGCGGATGTGCGCATCGTCACGATCGAGGAGATCGAACGGTGAGCGACCACGAATCCCTGCCCTTGACGGACGTCACTTCGAAGGCCGGCATCGCGACCTCGGTCCGCGAGCGCACGGCCGACCACGGCTCCGAGCACTCGCCGGGATGCCCCTGCGCCTCCCACTCCTCAAGCGACTCCGGCCCCTCGTGCCACTGCGGCTCCGCCTCCGGCGAGGTCGACGCCTCCGCACCCCGGGCCGCCCTTGCCGGCGCCCCCAACGCCGGCAAGACCTCCATCTACAACGCCCTGACCGGCCTGCGCGCCAAGACCGGCAACTACCCCGGGGTCACGGTCTCGCGCTCCATCGGCACCTGCAGGCTTCCCGAGGGCAGCGCCACGGCGAGCGTGACCATCGAGGACCTGCCCGGCGCCTACTCCCTGGACCCGATCAGCCCCGACGAGCAGATCGTGCGCGAGGTCCTGGACGGCCACCACGCCTCCGTCAAGGCGCCGGACGCCCTCATCGTCGTCCTGGACTCCACGACACTGCGCCGGGGCATGGCCTTCCTGGCCAAGGCGCTCCAGCTGGGCCTGCCCACCTGCCTGGTCATCACCATGACCGACGAGCTCACCAAGCGCGCAGGCCATCTCGACGTCGAGGCCCTGGGACGCGCCCTGGGCGTCCCGGCGATACGCGTCCTGGGCCACCGCGGCATCGGCATCCCCGAACTGCGCGAGCGCCTGGCCGACACCGCCGCCTGGCCGTCCTCCCCCATCGCCCCGCCCACCGATCCAGCCGAATTCGCCTCCTGGGCGGACTCGATCCTGGAGGCGGCGGATTTCCAGCCGCCCCACGAAGACCGCACCACGGCCGCCATCGACCGGGTGCTGCTGCACCCGGTGGCGGGGACCATCATCTTCTTCGCCATCATGTACTTCTTCTTCCAGGCGATCTTCTCCTGGGCGGAGCCCCTGAAGGACGGCATCGAGAGCGGTTTCACCGCACTGGGGGAGATCGTCCACCACCTGCTGGACGACTCCCATCCGCTCCTGGCGGGCCTGCTGGGGGACGGCCTCATCGGCGGTGTGGGCTCCGTGCTCACCTTCATCCCCCAGATCATCATCATGTTCCTCGTCATCGCCTTCCTGGAGGGCGTGGGGTACATGTCGCGCGCGGCCTTCCTCATGGACCGGATCATGAGCCGGGCCGGCCTGGAGGGGCGCGCCTTCGTGGCTCTGCTGTCCTCCTTCGCCTGCGCCATCCCGGGCATCATGGCCACCCGCACCCTGCCCAGCGCCAAGGACCGCGTCGCCACGATGCTCGCCGCACCGCTGATGACCTGCTCGGCCCGCCTGCCCGTCTACGTCATCATGATCTCCCTGCTCGTGGACGAAGACGCCAGGATCGGCCCCTTCGGCGCCCGGGGCACCATCATGTTCGCCCTCTACTTCCTGGGCGCGGTCTCGGCGATGGTCGCGGCCTGGGTGGTCAAGCGCCTGACCGACCGCGGCGGCGTCCTCCTGCCCTTCTACATGGAGATGCCGCCCTATCGCCTGCCCCGGCCCAAGACCGTGGGCGTCATGGTGTGGGACGCCTGCAAGGGCTTCGCCAAGAAGGCGGGCACGATCATCACGGCCACCACCATCATCCTGTGGGCCCTGCTGAACGTGCCCATGCGCTCCGACGCCCAGTTCGACGCCTACTGCACCGCGAGCACCGAGTGCGCCGCCATCTCCGCGGCCGCGGACGACCCGTCGTCGTCGACCGTGAAGAACGACGACGGCGAGACGGTCACGGACAGCGAGGAGATCGACAAGCTCCTGGAGGCCCAGAAGACCTCCTACACCATGGACAACTCGTGGGCGGCCTCCATCGGCAAGGCGGTGGAGCCGGTCTTCGAGCCGCTGGGCTACGACTGGCGCATCAATGTGGCGATCCTGTCCTCCCTGGCGGCGCGGGAGACCTTCGTGGCGACCCTCGGGCAGATCGCCGCGGCCGAGGACCCCGAGGAGCCGACCTCCCACCTGCAGACCATGACCTTCCGGGAGGACACGGTGACGAACCAGGCCGGGGATCTGCTGTTCAACCCGGCGACGGTCGCCTCCATCCTCGTGTTCTTCGTCTACGCCCTGCAGTGCATGGCGACGGCCGGGGCCATGCGGCGGGAGACCGGCACCTGGAAGTGGCCGGCGATCGCCTACGGCTACATGCTCGCGACCGCCTGGGTGATGGCGGCGCTCACGCGCGTCGTCGTCTCCATGCTCGTGTGAGGCCGCCGTGCCCGTCGTCCCCACGCACCCGCTGACCACGCCGGATCCCGATGTGCTGCGGTGGGTGGTTCCCGATGGCCTGCTGCCCTTCACCGGCGGAGTGGCCCACGCTCCGTCACTGCTCCAGGCGCTGCTCGACGACGGCACCCTGAGCGCCGTCCAGGTGGAGGACGGGGCGGTGCTGACGCTGCTGGGCGAGGGGCGCTCCTGGGGCCGGGAGGGCTCCCGGGTGCGCACCGCCCTCGTGGACGCGCTGGGGGCGCCCTCCTCCTGGCGAGGCGCGGCCGGTGCGCACGACGTCGGCCCCGACGAGGTCCTGGAGGCCGCGGCCAGGCAGATCGCCGAGGGGCCGGTGGGCGAGTTCGCGCGCCGCCACGGGGGCGCGCTGGTGGTGCGCAAGGTGCACGACGGCGTCGTCGAGGTGGGCCTGGAGGGGGCCTGCGACGACTGCCCGGCCGCCGTCATCACCATGCACGCCCGCTTCGAGCACCTCCTGCGCCGCCGCTGCCCCTGGCTGGCGGAGGTCCGCCGCGCCGAGGAGTGAAGGGCGAGATCGGCCGCGCCTCCGGATGGAAAAGTGATCATCCCACGCACTTTTAAGACGGTCGACAGACTTGAGCCCGATGAGGATCGGCATGATTCCGTAGTTCCATGGTGCGGGTCAGGTGGTTCGGGGAGCTAAAAGTGCGTGGGATGATCACTACCGAGGGCCCCTCGCGCATCGGTGGTGCACCCTCAGCGATCCCGCAGGCGCTGAAGCGTCGCCAGCAGGTCCTCCCGCAAGGCCTCGGGATCGCGCTCGGGGTAGATGAGGCCCTGGAGGAAGAGCCCGTCGAGGATGATGTGGAGCTCGGCGGCCGCCGCCTCGGCGACATCGTCAGGCAGCGGGAGGCCCTGACCGCCGGCCTCCAGCCAGTCGCTCCGCCGCAGCAGGGCGGCGACGGCCATGCGGGCGGTGGAGCGCACCGCGTCCCAGGAGATCCCGACCGATGGTTGGAGGCCGGGCTCGCGGGCGCTGCGCATCATGAGGGCCAGCCACAGCAGCTGCTCGGAGCGGTGCCGCTCATCGATCGGGAGCGCCTCCTCGCACAGGCGCAGGGCCACATCGAGGGCGGATGAGCGCTCGGCCAGGGCCCGCCCGACCTCGGCGGCCCCGATGATCCCTGCGATGCGGGCCTCGGCGTCGGCCTGGAGCTGGCGGCCCGCGAAGAGCAGCAGCTCGTCGCGGGTGGAGAAGTAGTACTGGACCGCCCCGAGCGACCAGCCCGCCTCGGCGGCGACGGCGCGGATCGAGGCGGACTCGACCCCGCCGCGCGAGACCACGCGCCGCAGGGCGGCCGCCAGGTCCCGGCGGCGCTGCTCGTGGTCGACCTTCTTGGGCATGGGACATGCATACCAGGCCGATTCGGATCTTGACTTCAGTTAACTGTATTGCTTTAATTCCATACGATTGACTTACAAAAGAGGCCGCGCCGGCGACGTCCCTGCTGATACGCGGGGCTCCGCTCCTTCCAAGCCGCAGAACAGGACCCGCATGACCCTTCCCGACGTCGGAGTACTTGCCGGCCTCGCCCTCCTGGACTCCACGAGCACCGGCACCCTGACCATCCCCGTGGTCATGCTCCTCCAGCCGCGGGTGCGCTTCAGCCGCATCCTGGGCTACCTGACCGCCATCAGCCTCTTCTACTGGGGGCTCGGGCTCGCGCTGGCGACAGTGGGCGCTCGGATCACGGCCTCCCCCGGGCTGCGGGACGCCCTGGAGTCGCGCACCGCCTACGCCGTGCAGCTGGTGATCGGCGTCGGCCTGGTCACCGGGAGCTACCTGGTGGATGAGGAGGCCCAGGCACGACGGCGCGCCAGGCGCGGGGACCGCCCCTCCCTGACGAGCCGCATGATGAGCACGGTCCTGGGGCCACGCGCCCGCTGGGACGCGGTCGTCGTCCTGGCACTCGTGGCGGGGCTCATCGAGGCGGCCTCCATGCTGCCCTACCTGGGCGCCATCGGCCTCATCACCCGGGCTGGGCTGCCCGCAGCAGCTGTCGCCGCGGTGCTGGCGGCATATGTCGCGGTCATGGCGGCCCCCGCGCTGCTCCTGACGACCGGACGGGCCGCCGTCGGCGACCGCCTCAATGAGGCCCTGGCCCGGATCAACGCCTTCATCGAGAAGCATTCCGCCAACTCGCTGGCCTGGGTCATGGGCATCCTGGGCTTCCTCCTGGCGGCCGACGCCCTGGGCGCCTTCCTGGAATAGGACGCGCTCCGGCCGGCCGCGAACCGCAGCCGCGCTTATCGCCCCACCTGCGTCGAGATTGACATTTTCGTACGAGATCGGCGGTGTCACCGTCTACCTCGTACGAAAATGTCAATCTCGACGCCCGAGCCGGAAAGCATCGCCGTCGAGACCACGGCCCTGCGTCACGGCGTGGCCATCACCTGGGTCAGCGAGAGCACCACCACCGTCCCGATCCAGCGTCCCTGATCCCCGTCGCGCCTCAGAGACGCCGACGCCCCTGCCACACGGCCCGTTACCATAGCGTGATGAGTGACCCCTCGCACGACGATGACCTGATGGCCCGCCTGGAGCGGATCAGCACCAGGATCGCCCGGCTCCCGTGCCCCGAGCCCGAACCGCCCTCGCCTGAGCTCGAGCTCATCCGCAGGCTGCTCGAGGTGCCCGAGGAACCCGAGCCGCACTGGGGACCGCCGCTGTCTGAGGCCGAGCTCATCGAGTGCGAGCAGCGTCTGGGCGTGAGCCTTCCCGAGGACTACCGAGCCTTTCTGACACGGGTGACGCGCGGCGGCGACTGGCCCTTCTGCCCCGTGTGGGAGCCGGGCGAGGGGGACTCCGAGCTCGGGGGCGGCCTGCGCCCCGACCTGCCCTTCCCCTACACGGACTCCGAGCCTCTGATGCCCACCGAGAGCAACCGGGAGGAGTACGAGGAGCAGCTCTCAGGCGGCGCCGTGAACCACGGCTTCGTCCCCCTGTCGACCGACGGCTGCGGCATGAGCTACATCCTGGTGGTCACCGCCGCAGACCCGTCCGCGATTGGGACTGTGTGGGCCCACGACCTGCCCGACGACCTCGGGATCCGGCCCCTGCACGACCCCGACACCGGCAGGCCCATGCGCTTCCTGGACTGGATAGAGCGCTCCATGGACCGCTGCTGCGCACTGCTCGAGGATGAGGAGGAGCTCTACTTCCTCCACGCGTTCGCCCGGCCTCCCATGTGAGGTCCCGGGTCCCGATAACGCTCGGGGCGCCGCAGTCGCACCCGCGTCTGAGCGGCGCCCGCACCACGTCTCTACCAGAGGGTCCTGAGTCCCGGGAACGTGGCGAACGCCGGGTCAACAGTGACGAGCACCAGGGACTCCCGGATCGCCTGGGCGGCAAGCATGCGGTCGAACGGGTCGCGATGCTCCCACTCCAACTGGCCGCTCAGACGAGCATGGTGCCACGCGATCGACAGCACCTCTGCTCCAAGCCGCGCGACATGGTCCTCAAGCGCGTCCAACCATGGACCGGCCCCGGGGAGCTTGCCGATACGGTGCTTGGTGAACAGCTCCCACGCGCTCGCCGTGGACACCACCAAACGGCTCTCCCGCGCGCGCAGCACCCCGGCAGCACCGGCCCCCAGACGGGAAGGCTCATTGATCGCCCACATCAGGGCGTGCGTATCCAGCAGGTAGCCATTCACGCCTCCTCCCAGGCGCGCAGCTCCTCCTCGGGCAACTCGTCGAAGAAGGAGTCAGGCAGCCGATAGCCGCCGAACCCGAGCTCGCGCTCGCCGTCGTCAACCGGGACCAGCCGTGCGATGGTCCGCCTCCCCCGAGCAATACTGATCGTGGAGCCGCTCTCGACCTCCTTCAGCAGCGCGGACAGGTGGGTTTTCGCCTCCTGAACCTTCACCGTCCTCATGCGGCCATAATCACCTATCTGGTTCATATCGGTCAACCAATCTGGTCAGCTAGGACGTGCGCCTTCCGGACCGATCTCGGCGCGGAACTCGACCGATCTCGGCGAAGGGGGCTCGGGCGGCCAGCGGCCAGGAATCAGGGGGACCAGCGATCAGGGAGTCAGACGGTCAGGTCCCGTCGGCGCCCGGCCGCGTCGGCCACAGCCACCAGCGCGACTGCGAGGGCTAGGCACACCGCGGGCCCGACCCACGGCCCGCCCTCCCCCAGCAGGAGCCGTGCGCCGCCAGCCGCACCGCCCGCCCCGGCAGTCCCGGCCTCCGGCACCGGCAGCTGGGGGACGTGCGTGAAGGGCGAGAGGTCGAGCAGCCACTGCGGGGCCCGCGCCGTCGGCCCCAGCACCGAGATGCTCAGGGCCAGCAGGTAGGCGCCCCACCCCAGGGGCCGGGCGAGTCGGGGCACCACCGCGTGCAGGGCCAGCAGCCACGCACCGGTCAGGAGCACCGCAGGCAGCTGGGCCGCCAGCCCGGCGACAAGGCCGCCGACCAGCACCCAGGGCCTGGCGGTCGCCGGCGAGTCCTGGGCCGCGAGCGCGGGAACCGCACTGGCCACTAGCCCCAGGGCGATGGCCACGAGCATGGTCGCGCTCCCGACGGTCGCCACCACGGCCCGGGCCGCGAGCCACCGGCGCCGGGACACCGGGGCGGACAGGACGGTCGCCGTCAGCCCGCGATCCTCCTCCCCCACGGCGCTCCCGGCCAGGGCGGCGGCGCAGGCCGCGACGAGGATCCCGCCGTAGCGGATGATCATGGCGAGGTAGGTCTGGACGCTCAGCTGGTCGCCGAAGAAGGCCTGCATGGCCGGGTTGTCGGCGACCATCTGCTGGAAGGAGCTCTCGATGGAAGGGGCGAAGATGCCGTAGGTCAGGCCGAAGGCCAGACCGCCCACCACCCACCAGGCCCGGGCGGCGGCGCTCGTGCGCAGGGCCAGCCTCAGGGCGCCCGCGGGCCCGCGTCGCCGGGCGCGCCAGGTCCCCGCGCCCGCGACCAGCCCCTCGCCCAGCTCGCGCCCGGCGTGCAGGGCCAGGCCCGCACCGATGAGGACGACGGCGGCGCCGGCCAGCAGTCCCAGGGGCTCCCAGCGCAGGTCCACGTACACGCGGCTCTGCTGGATGAGGCCGATGGGGGTCAGCCAGGACAGGAGGGAGGCGGCGCCGCCGGCACCGCTGCCCGCGCTCCCGGCGTCGCCCAGGCCGCGCAGCAGGAACCAGGCCAGGACCAGCATGAGGCCGCCTCCGCGGGCCGAGCGGGCTGACGGCGCCAGCGCTGCCAGGACCAGTCCGCTTCCGGCCGCGACCAGGGCCACGAGGAACAGCCCGACGCCCACCACCAGGCAGCCGGCCGCCTCCAGCCCCCCGGCCAGGGCGCACAGGGCGCACAGGACCGACATCGCCAGGGCGGCCAGGGCCGCGGAGCACAGCGCCGCCCGGGCGCTCCCGCCGCGCCTCACGGGGGCGGAGCGCAGCAGCTCGCTCGGGCCGCCCTCCTCGTCCCCGCGGGTGCGCGCGATTACCATGAGCACCCCCATGAGGGCGGCCACGAGGGCCAGCCAGCCCAGGGCCTGGGCGGCGAAGAGCGCGCCCATGGTGGGGGCGGCCGCGTCCATGCCGAAGCCGGGGCCGGTGAATACGGCGGCCGCGGGGGTCGAGTAGCTCAGGGCGGCGGCCCGCCGCTCCTCGGCCGTGGCGTACATGGTGTTGAACATGGTCACGCAGTAGAGTGCCAGCGCTCCGCCGCCCAGGGACCAGGCCAGGATGCTGCGCCGCTCCCGGCGCAGGACCAGGCGGGTCAGTGGGGAGATCACGGCCCTGCGCGTCCTCGCCCGGGGAAGGGCGGCGGCCCGGCTCGCGCTCATGAGGCCGCCTCCTCGTTCCGCGTCCCGGCGGAGGCAGCCGGGCCAGCTGGGCCGGCTGGGCCCGCTGAGCCCACCGCACCGGCGGAGCCTGCCGCCGCGCCGTCGTCGGCGCCCTCGACGCTTCCGGCTCCCTCGTAGTGGCGCAGGAAGAGCTCCTCGAGGCTCGGCGGGGCGGCGGTGAGCGAGCGCAGCCCGAGGGGGGCCAGGCGCTCCATGACCTCGGCGTTGCGAGCCGGTTCGATGCTCAGCTCGGCCTCCCAGCCCCCGCCGTCGTCCTGCGCCCGGGCGGTGACGCGCAGGTCGTGGACCCCGGCGAGCCCGCCCAGGGCCTGCGGGTCGCGCTCGACGACGGCGTGCACGCGGGTGCGCAGCATGCCGCGGATGCGGTGCAGGGGCCCGCTCTCGACGGTGCGCCCGGCGCGCACGATGGTGACGGTGTCGCACAGCCGGTCCACCTCGGACAGGATGTGGCTGGACAGCAGGACCGCCGCCCCGCGCCCGGCCGCCTCGGCGACGCACCGGTTGAAGACCTCCTCCATGAGCGGGTCCAGGCCGGATGTCGGCTCGTCCAGGACGAGCAGGTCCACGGGCTCGCTCAGGGCGGCAATGAGGGCGACCTTCTGCCGGTTGCCCTTGGAGTAGGCGCGGACCTTCTTGGAGGGGTCCAGGTCGAAGCGCTGGATGAGCTCGTCTCGCCGCCTGCTCGCCTCGGCCGCGCGCCCGGCGCCGTCGGGCCCCCCTCTGTCCCGCCGACGACGGCGCAGCGAGGCGAGGGCCTCAAGGGTCTGGCCTCCGGTGAGCCCCGGCCACAGGGCGACGTCGCCGGGCACGTAGGCCAGGCGGGAGTGGAGGGCGACGGCGTCGTCCCAGGGGTCGGCGCCGAAGAGCCGGGCGCTTCCGCCGTCAGCGCGGATCATGCCGAGCAGGATGCGCAGGGTGGTGGACTTTCCGGCGCCGTTGGGGCCGAGGAAGCCCGCCACCTCGCCGGGGGCGACGGCCAGGTCCAGGCCGTCCAGCGCGCGGGTGGCGCTGCGCCCGCGACCGAAGGTCTTGGTAAGGCCCGCGATGTCGACGACGGCGCCGGGCGTGCTGGGGCTCATGAGTCCTCCTGGGGTGAGTCGGGTCGGGGTGGGCGGGGCGCCCGGGGGGCGGCCTCGGCAGGAGAGGCGGCCGGCCGGGACTCGGCCGGGGCCTCGGCAGGAGAGGCGGCTGAGGAGGCCGAGGAGGCCCGGACGTAGTCGGCGTAGAGGCCGGGGTCGGTGAACAGGGGCCGGGAGTAGAGCTCTGCGGTGACGGGGCCGTAGCGGGCGATGAACTCCCGGGTGACGGCCTCGACGTCGCCGGGGTCGGAGGCCTCGTAGCGGGCGAAGAGCAGCAGGGCGCCGAACCCCGAGTAGAGCAGGTAGCGGGCGCGGGCCTCCTCATTGTGGGAGGGGGTGATGGTCCCGGCCTCGACGGCGGCGGCGGTGTAGGCCACGGAGTCCTTCACGAAGAGGTCCAGCAGCTCGGTGGCGAGCTCGCCTCCCTCCACGATCGAGCGCATGGCGTAGGCGGTGGCCGGGATGTACTCCTCGACCTGGGACATCTGGGTCATGAGGTCCACGGGACCGCCGAAGTAGGTCGAGGCGCTCTTGACCTCCACGGTCAGGCGCAGCACCTCGGCGTCGCAAGCGCGGCGCAGTCCGTCCTTGGAGCCGAAGTGGTGGGTGATGAGCCCGGCGGTGACTCCGGCGTCGGCCGCGATGGCGCGCAGTCCCACGTCGAAGCCGTCGCGGGCGAAGCGGATCAGGGCCGCGTTGCGGATGCGGGCGGCGGCGGTGAGGTCCGAGTCCGGAGACGGCGATGTTGAACGCACGGCTAGGATATTAGACGAGCGTTCAAAGCGACGCAAGAGCCGCCTCGTCTCGGAGGAGGCCACGGCGTCGCCGTCGTCGAGCACCACGCCGGAGGCGCGCGACCCCGGGCCTCTCGCCCGCGTCCCGGCCGTGGTGGGACTTTCTCTCACCTGACTCATGACGCTTAGTGTGCTGGGGGTGGGGTGCTCAGGGCGGTGAGAATTTGCTCGGCCTTGGGGGTTAGTTGTGGGGTGGCGTTGATGTGGTGGCCGTTGAGGTTGATGGTGACGTCCTGGAGGGGTTTAAGGGCGCGGATGACGCGTTTGATGCTGATCCCGGTGGCCTCCTGGAGGTAGCGGGCTACGGCCAGGGAGGCCATGACCACGGTCAGGTGGGCCTCGATGGCGTCACGGGTGTGGTGGAAGACGGGGCGGGCTGGCAGGTCGTGCTTGCTCATCCGCAAAGGACTGCTCGGGCGTGCCGCAGCTCGTGGTAGGAGGAGACGACCTCACCAGCGTCCATCAGATGCGAGGGAATGTTGGTGACGTAGCCCTTGAGCCCCACCAGAGACCTGGCCCTGGCGATGGAGGCCTCATCAAGGACCTGATCGCCTTGACGGACGGTGACAAAACGCGTGTTCTTGGGACGCTTCTCACCGGCGATGACGGCCCTGGCGCGATTCTCCTGAGCGGTGAGGGTCTGGTTGTCCCGGGCCACGCGTTTCTTGGAGTAGGCCCATACCGCTCTCCATGAGCCTGGATGGGTGTGCGGGTCCCACACCGGCTCGGA
>ERZ772968.181-NODE-181-length-30362-cov-5.950572_pt1 | contig 30362 bp, 15 predicted proteins | sample MGYA00580674_ERZ772968 | MGnify/ENA primary metagenome ERZ772968 (study PRJEB29015, sample SAMEA2737940) | human oral metagenome | biome: human oral; feature: human-associated habitat; material: dental | place: China | collected 2138 ...
TAAAATAAAAGTGTCCACCTGGAAAGATGCGATATCGAAATTCGGCCGTGGTGAGGTGCTCCCAGGAACGCATATTCTCCGGCGGTGCCAGTGTGTCCTGTTCGCCCGCGTAAGCGATCAACGGGACGTGCAGTGGCTCAGTTCGTGGGTGGTGAGTTTCTGTGATCTGAAAATCTCGCCGAAGTAACGGCAGCAGCTGCTGTTTGAACTCTGGATGTTGCAGCAGACTGGCAGGTGAGGCTCCCAATGACTCCACCGCTCGAAGAAGTGTTTCATCGTTTGCTTGGTGTAGTAATTCGCGATCTGTCTGCTGTGTCAAGGGAGAGGTCTGTGCCGAGACAATTACTCCGTGAATTTGATGTGCGAGCTGTACGGCAACTTCTTGGGCGACGAACGCGCCCATGCTGTGTCCTAGCAGCACGAATGTCCCGGGAAGGTGTCGAGGGATCTGGTCGACGATAGAATTCACCAAGGAATGCATGGAGTCAGCCAAGGGAGTCTGTACCTGGCGTTCGCGCCCAGGATAGTTCACGGCCCAAACAGTCAACCGGTTGAACAGTGCTGCGGCGAGTGCACGGTAGAACACGGGGCCGCCACCTGCGTGCGGGCAAATCAGGAGCGTGGGGCCATCCGCAGATTGCGGGCTTAGCCGCACCAGCCAGGACGGTGAGGAATTCATGACAACCCTCTCTCGACTGGATCTAGACCACTGCTACCGCGATAGAACAACCGGATTCGACGGTCCGGGCGCGGTTGCGCCTCGCCACCTCCGCGCCAGCCGTTGTTCAGTAGAGCCTGGTGCATCCGTGTGTTGTTCACAGCAGGATCGACGATCACTACTTGGCACAGTGGGTCAGCTTCCAGCATTGCGTCGGCCAGCGTGGGCAGGAACGGTGAGAAAATCCTTCTGCCCGTCAGGTGCGGATCGCCAACCGCGATGTGGAAACCGAGATCGTGGCGTGCCGAGTGGTAGCAGCGTCCCACTTCATCTCTGCCAGCGCGGTAAATCTCCAGATAGCCCACGGCGACACCTTGATAAAGCATGATCACAGGAACCGAATATGTTCCTGATAGTTGTGCCACCCAGTACCTAGCCCACTGTGACGCTGGCCATGGTTGCTGCCAAGTGGCAATCAGATGAGGCTGCGACATCCACTCGGCGACCAGCGAGGCATCCGTGTCAGGATCCGCTACTCGTATCATGATGTCGCCATGACCTGTCCGCTGTGGTGTGTATCTGGATAGGTCGGGTATGGGTGGCGGATCCGGCAGGACCCAAGCGGCTGGCGTATCGGTTCTCTGCCGCGGAAGTGCTTCTGATCTCATATGCTCCATTGTGCGGCTTTTCGCCATTCTTGGAGGAGTCGTGCGTATTCCCCGGATGCCGCAGCCAGATCGGCCGGGGTGCCTTGCTCTGTGATGCGACCTTCGCGCATCATGATGACGACATCGGCGAGTTCCAGCATCGCGGGCCGGTGGGTCACCACCACGGTGGTGTGGTTGTGGCGGATTTGTTTGATGCTGTCCACGATGGCGTGTTCGTTGCGGGTATCGAGGGCCGAGGTGGCCTCGTCGATCAGGAGCAGGGGGGCTTTTTTCGCCAGGGCACGAGCGATGCCCACCCGTTGTCGTTCTCCGCCGGAGAGCTGGCCGCCCAGTTCACCCACCGGTGTGTCCCAGCCCGCCGGTGCCTGTTTCAGGATGGGGGTGAGCATGGCGGCCTCCGCGATGCGGTCGAGATCTGTCTGGGTGAGGTTCGGGTTGACTACCAGCAGGTTGTTCCGCAGGGACGCGTCGGCCAGGACCGTGTCCTGGAAGACCATGGCTGCGTTGCCTCGTAGCTGGTTCGTCGTGGCTTCGGCCGGGTTGTCGCCGCTACCCAGTGTGATGGTGCCCATGTCGAGGGTGTTCAATCCAGCCAGGGTTTTGATGAGGGTGGTTTTGCCTGACCCGGAGCCGCCGATCACCACGGTCACCGTTCCCGGCGCCAGGTCCAGGTTCACGTCCGCAAGTCCGACGGTGCCGTCGGGGTGAGTCAGTTTCAGGTTTCGGGCTCGCAGGTGCGGCGCCTCGGACATGGGAGGCGAGGGGTTGATCGGGGTGGTCTCGACGATGGCCCGGACCTCCTGGAGGTTGCGGTTGATCGCGACAACTCCGGCGACGGTGCCCGCCACCGTGGTGACCTGTTCCAGGACCCGCAGCAGCACGATGATCAGGGTGGCGGCGGTGATCGCGTCGATCACGCCGGAATCGAGGGCCAGCCATGCCGTGCAGCCGAAGCCGAACAGCACCGCCTGCAGCACGAGGCTGAACAGGAATTCACCGGGGATCTGCCACAGTAGGAGTTTCAGCACCCGACCCCGGGTTTTCCCGATGGCGTCGGTGACCAACCGGTTCCCCAGGGACAGGTTGCGTGCCGTGCGCAGTGACGGCTGGGCCCAGGCGAACTCGAAGAGCCGGTCGTTGAGTTCCTCGGTTGCCGCCGTGTAGGCGTGCTGGGCTCGCGATTCCAGGGCGGTGCTGGCCCACAGTGCTGCCAGCGCCAGGATCCCGCCGGCCAGTGTGACCACTCCGACGGGAGGTGCGACGAACAGGAGCCCCAGGCCCAGCGCCAGCGTGAAAGCCGCGGCGGTTATCACCGGGGTTATCAGCAGGATCACCCCGGACGTGGCCTCGGTGGCCCCATCGGCCATCAGGGTGCGCAGCGTCGCTGCTCGCTGTGGGGTCGTGTCGGGCCACGCCAGGACTGCTTCGGGGGTGCGCTGCTGGATGGTGCGCATCACGCTGATCCCGAGACGCAGTCCGCGTCGGGCGGCGAGCACGTCCATGCCCCAGGCTGCGACAATCAGTCCCAGCAGCGCCGCTACCCACGGGGCACCGTTGGCCGGGGATTCGCCGAACAGGGACCTGCCCAGGGGAAACAGCACCAGGACAGCGCCCGCCTGGAGCGTCGCGGAGGCGACGGCTAGGACCAGATAGGACCAGAAGTCGAGCCTGTTCGTGATGGCGTGCAGGTGTCGCAGCATTACCGGCTCCCTTCATGTCCGGAGCCGGCGCGCCACAACTCGGCGTAGATTCCGTCCCGGTCGAGTAGTTCCTGATGGGTGCCGGATTCGGCGATGGTGCCGTCTCGCAGCACGATGATCCGGTCGGCGTCCCGTACGGTGTGGAGCCGATGGGCGATCATGAGCACGGTGCGTCCCTTGAGGAGGTGATCCAGTCCTTGGCGGATCGCCCATTCGGAGTCCGGGTCGGCGGCGGCGGTGGCCTCGTCCAGGACCACGATCGGGGTGTCGGCCAGCAGTGTCCGGGCGATCCCGATGCGTTGACGTTCCCCGCCGGAGAGCCGGGTGTTGTCGACGATGGTGTCGTAGCCCTGCGGCAGCTGCATGATGCGCTCATGGATCTGGGCCGCCTCTGCTGTCGCCCGCACCTGCTCATCGGTGGCCTCCGGTCGGCTCAGGGCGATGTTGTCGCGCACGCTGGCCCGCAGCAGCTGCACGTCCTGCAGCAGGATCGCGACCTTTGCGTACAGCTCATCGGAGGAGAGGCCGCGGATGTCGACGCCGTCGATGCTGATGGTTCCCGCTTGCGGGTCCCACATCCGCGCCAGCAGCGCTGCCACCGTCGACTTACCCGCTCCGGAGGGACCGACCAGCGCGGTGACCTGCCCGGGTCGGAGTTCCAGGTCCAGGGCCGGCAGCACCGTCGGCCCCGCCCCGTAGCCGAACCTGACACCCGAGAACCGAACGTGCCCCGGGGGAGCGGATCGGTTCTCAAGGGAAGCCAGACCTGGTGTGCCGAGCAGCCATTCCAGGGAGTCGCGGGCCGCGAAGGACTGCGTCAGGATGCCGATGCCCGACGCGATCCCGATCAGCTGGGCCCCACACGAGGTACCCACGATCAGGAAGACGATCAGCTCTTCGGGACGCATCCAACCTGCCGAGATGAACGCCCACCCGGCCAGCACCAGCAGGCCCAGCACCGTAGTCGGGCGGTTGATCATGACCGCCTGGGTTTTCGCCAGCGAGGTTTCCCGCTGCCAACGCTCCACGACATCACCCATCCGGCACAGCGTCTCCGGCAGGTCGACGACGGCCCTTGGACCGAACACCCGGGCTTGGTCGATCGTGCTGAGGAAGGTCTGCGCCTGCCCTGAGGCCAGCGCCGAGGTGCGCTGCACGAGAGCGTTCTTGTCGGCGTCGCGCCGCGAGATCCGGATCATCACAACTAGGAACACCACCAACGGGAGTAGCAATACCAGGGCGAGCCGCCACTGCACCGCGAACAGGTACCCCAGGGTCGCTACCGGAGTGACGATCGCAGCCACGAGATCGAGTACCGAATGGGTGACCAGGTAGTGCAGCGCGGCCACGTCGTCACCGACCAGGGTTTTCACATCCGCTGCCTTGCGGTTGGTGAACCAACCAAGCGGTAGCGTGCTCAACTTGTCCATCAGACGCCGCCGCAACGCAGCGGCGAACCGGGCATCGTAGAGGTGCATGCCGAACAGCAACACCGCAGTGCCGGCAGCGCTCAGGGCCATGACCAGCAGGGCCGCGAACCCCACCGCGACGAACTCGCCCACTCCGGCGCCACGCAGGAAAAGCCGGGCCACCTCGGCGAACAGAATGAAAGGAACGACCTGCACCACGGCGAGCAGAGCCTGCGCCAAGCCACCCACGACCAACGCCGCGCGGGCCGGGGCCAGGACCCGCTCCGGGGTGGGAGATACAGTTGCCGTCCCTACGGGTTGCGGTTCCTGTTGCTGAGCGGCCTGCTCCAGGATGCGCGATTTACCCATGGCACGCCCCTTCACCCAGTAGGCCTGGGCATGGAGCGTGGCCCGGTTCAACCCGAACTCACGCTCCAGCGGGGTGCGGGCACGCCGGGTCGCGAGGGACTCGGCGGTGACCCAGGCGTACCAGCCGGTCCAGTCCCGCCCGGAAATGGCCTGCGCCAGACCCTGCCCGTCGGGCAGCTCATCCACCCAGCGGGCCTCGACGTTCGGCCCCTCCGGTAGCGGCAGCTCGACGTCACGCTCGTCGTGCTGTTCCAGATACACCACGACGGGATGCTCCGGTGGGATCGAGGACGCCAAGGCGTGGATCGCCGGATAGGACGCCAGGTCACCCAGGAAGAGATACCCTCTGGGTGCTGGATCGAGCAGCTCGAAGGGTTCCTCACCAAGTCGCATCGCCACGATCTGATCGCCCGGCTCACACGTCGTGGCCCAGTAAGCAGCAGGGCCCATCGGATGATGAATGACAAAATCAATTGCAAACTCTCCGGTCCCCGGATCTGTCTCAGCCAGCGTGTAACCCCGTTGGAACTGTTTCGCCCCACCATCCGGATCCGGAAACCAGGCACGCACCCAGTTCCCGGGCGCCTCCCCCTCAGGAGTGAGCAGAGTGTCGGAGTGGAGGAACACGCGCACGAAGTGGTCCGCGCGGTATTCACGTCCCGTCACCGTCAACACGTGCTCCCTCGCCCCGAGTCCCTTGAGCACTGCCCCCTGAATCCCCTTACCCACAACTGATCCCTTCAGGAAGTTCTGCTTGTCCATCATCGCGCACGTGTACTGTCACGTTTCAGTCATCTCATCGTTGGCGGTGCTTGCTGACTTTGCCCACAGCGGTGAGCGGAAATTCGTCAACCACCTGAACCTCATCTGGCACGGCAAAGGCCGCGATACCACTCCGTCTGACCTGCATGATTAGCTGACGGGGAGTGGGGCGCTCGGCGTCGGGCAGTGGGGTACGCAGGATGACGTAGGCGACGATCCTCTCGCCCCAGCGATCGTCCGGAACCCCCACAACAGATGCGTCATGAACCTCGGGAATGCCCAGCAGTGCGTTTTCCACTGTCTCTGGAGCGACCTTCTCCCCGCCCCGGTTGATGATGTCGTTGGTGCGCCCGGTCACTGTCAGGTAGCCGCGGCTGTCTCGGGTGACCAGGTCACCCGAGATATAGAAGCCGTCCGAGGTGAAGCAGCGTGCGTTGTGCTCTGGAGCGCGATAGTAGCCGCGGATGGTGTAGGGGCCGCGCGTCTGTAGATGCCCTTCGACGCCATCAGGTACCAGCTGACCCTGATCATCAACTACACGTACCTCATCAGCGGGAGACAGTGGCCGTCCCTGGGTTGCCACCGTGGTCTCCCGATCATCGTCGAGACGGGTGTAGTTGCACAAACCCTCCGCCATGCCGAAGACCTGCTGCAACCGGCAGCGCAGGGTGCTCTCCACCCGTTCTGCGATCGCGCGACTCAGCTTCGACCCGCCAACCCAGACCACTCGCAGGGCGGTGTGGGTTGATTCCTCTGCCTGCAGTGAGTTCATCCAGGTCAGGAGCAGCGGGGGCACCAGGGCAAGATGCGTCACACCCTGCTTTTCGAGCAATGCGAACCCTGTCGCAGGTGACGGATCAGGGGCCATCACCACTCGGGCTCCCACCACCAATGCCCCGTGCAAGCCAGGAGAAGACAGGACGAAGTTGTGCGCTGCCGGTAGCACTACCGCCATCACGTCGCCACGCCTCAAATCACTGATGTCAGCAGCAGCGCGGGAACAATAATCGTATTCTTCGTGCAGTCGGGGGATCAGTTTTGGGTTTCCCGTGGTGCCACCGGATAGCTGGAGCAGCGCCACGGAGTCCGGTGAGATGTGTGGTAGGGCGGCTTGGTCCGGATCGGGCAGTTGGCTCCATGGTGGTTCTTGGTTCCAAGCGACGTCGAGCACCTGTAGATTTGGCAAGTCATCAACTATCTGTCGAGCTATAGCCGCGTAATCGACGGTTCCGACGCGGCCAGTGGCCATGATGGCGACGGCATCGGCTTTCCGGGTCACGTGGCTCAATTCAACCCGGCCGTGTGAACTCAGCATCATCACAGGACGTGCGCCAGCTCTCATCACGCCGAAGTACGCCTCAACCCAAGCGACGCTGTTGGGCAGGTACAACACCACGTTCGACCCGGGCGAGATCCCGTGAGCAGCAAGCCATGAGGCGCAGCGACGACTGGAACGGGCTAGCTCGCGAAAACTCAGGGAACGGACCATGTCCGAGATGAAGGGCGCGTCACCATAATTTTCAGCAGCTGCGTCGAGAATTTGTGGCAGGGTCAACTGTCGCCAGTAGCCGGCCTCGCGATACTGCTGCACCAGATCGCGGGGGAAAGGCACGAACCCTGGATCCCTGGGTTGATGTGACTGAATCATGACTATCCCTTCAACGCTGTATGGATGAGATCGTTCAGGCTTGCTCCCTTGAGGATGGCTGCCGCAGTGACTGCGTTTGCTGTGGCATGTGCAAGTTCGCGTTGCACGGTGAGGGCCTGGATCGAGTCGATCCCCAATGACACCAGAGAACTGGAGAAGTCCAGTTCCATCTCATACGGATATCCCAATGCTTCGCGAACTACTCGTTCCACCAGCTCGGCGACACCATTTGGGTGCCCATCCCGGGAAACTTCATCATTCATCCTCGGCGTCTGTTGATCGTTCTGAGCAGATTGCGTTTCGGTGGGCTGTGGGTCAACAGGCGATGGTTCTGACGCCGGTTGCGGCACGGCAAGCAAGTGGCGGAACAGCGAATCCGCCCCGTGTAGGGAAAAAGCTGCAGTGATTCGTTCCCAGTCCGCTGCCACGATGCTGACCAAACCGGTGGGTGCCGTGAGGGCAGCTATAACTGCATCGGTGGGGTCCATCTGTCGCAGTCCCGCGGCCTCGGTCGCCCGTAGACTGCCGTTGACCGCACCAGTGTGGCCGGAGTAGGGCCACAGGCCCCACCGAATCACGGTTGTGTTCTCTGCATTTGACAGAGCGGCCACTTCGAGCAGGCGATTGGTGGCGGCGTAAGTTGCGTGTCCGCGTGCTCCAATACCTGCTGACAGGGATGAAAACACCAGGAAACGGTCCCTGGGACGCACAAGGTGTTTACGCAGTGCTGTCACCGCGCCAGATTTCGGGGCGATTGCGGCTGCCCAGTTGGTGTCGTGTACTGCGTCATAGTTGACGGCGCAGTGCACGACGAGGCGAGGCTTGTTGGACAGTGCTGCGGCAAGGTCACTGAGCGTGGTGTGGTCCGTGACGTCGCACTGTATGTGTACGACCTCGGCTCCGGTCGCAATGGTGATGGCTTCGAATGCTGCCTTTGTAAGACTGCTCATTGGGCGTCGCGAAGCCACCACCACGCGTGAGAACCCCTGTTCTGCGAGGCGACGACACACCTCGCGCCCGACGACGCCGGTGCCGCCCACGACCACTGCCTCGGAGAAGTCGGGGCGGTCCGCCAGCTGGTCCTGCGGTATGAGACGCCGCGTGTGAAGAACAGCGCCCATAACCGCCAGATCGGATTCCCTCATGATGTGGGCAGCCGCCATCACGTGCCGTGCGCTGCTGGCCGTTTCATCAGCTGGATCGAGATCCAGATGGCGGATCCGGGTCGGCGCAAAATCCGAGGCTAGACAGCGCAGCATGGCGGCTACAGCAGCCGCGATGGGTTCTGGACTGCCGCCACCGCGAGTACTGCGATCCTCGGCACCTGTGGTGACGACCAGCAGATCAGGTACCGCTGTTTCTTGCAGTTGGCATAGCAAATCATGAACTAGTGATAGTGCGGAACTGGTTTCGTGACTATTCCAGAGTGCGGAGTCCAGCATGGCCACTCCCACTGCGGCATCCTCGGTGACAAGCGAGGCCCCGAGACGGGATGCCTCCTCGTTCAGCAACTCTGTCCAGTGCTCATCCCCGAACATCACTTGGATGCGGTTGGGGTCAGGGAGGAAGCTACCGCCAAGGGCCTCCCAGTGATCTTTCAGGCACTGTGGCGCCAGGCCGAGTCTGCCGGGGGTTCCCTTACCAGGTTCGTAAGGTGCCCAGAACACATCGGGCTCCCATGCGGTGGGTGGAAACCGCAAAGGCACTGACACGTGTCGATCGGGACGAGCGATAGCAATGTCGCGATGTGTGACCAAGACTTCGGCCAGGCGATCCGAGAAACCAACTGGTGCGGCGACGTCGCGCTGGCCGCAGTTGTACACATGAATGTCTTTGAAATCAGCTGCCGCGGCATTCTCAGCAATGGCTGTTAGGAGAGCCGGGTGACCGGACATCTCGATGAAGGACGTGGCGCCGTGATCGAGAGCGCAACGAATTGCTAGGTCAAAACGGACCTTGTGGCGCAGGTTCGCGAACCAATAAGCTGCCTGGGAATACCCGGAAGGGACAGGTGCCCCGAGGGTTGATCCAATGAAAAGAGTGTTACCTTGACTGAATGAATGCCTTCCAAAAGCGTGCTCAAAGGGTTCCTGCGCCGTGTCCATCAGATGGGTGTGCGAGGGAAAATCAACTTCAATTCGCCGAACGAAACAGTCGTCGGCGTGCAATAATGTCTCGAGCTCTGCAATAGCCCCTAATTCACCGGCGACCGCGTGTAGTGACGGAGAGTTCACCACACACACCTCTGCCCAACCGGTGAGCGTGGGAAGTTTCCTTTCAATCGAGTCTCGATCGGTGCCGACGATGAGCATGGCATAACGCCCCGTGGCGGCGATTTCCTGGCTGAGTCGAGTTCGTCTTGTGATAGCGCGTACCGCGTCTTCCTCGGTGATGACGCCCGCAGTGTACGCCGCAGCCAGTTCTCCTTGACTGTGACCGACCATCATGTCAGGAGTTACTCCCCAGTCCTGCCACATGGCCTGCAGAGCGACCATGTGGGTGAAGAGGGCTGGCTGAACTGCTTCGGAGCGCATTCCATCGACCAAGAACTCTCTCACCGGAATGTTCATTTGGTTGAAGATTTCATCGAAGTGGTCAACGGTGGCACGATAACCTGGGCTGATATGGTACAGATCACCGCCCATGCCGGGGTGTTGACCCCCTTGACCAGGGAAGACCATGGCAATGGTTCTGGACTGCGCTTGGCCGACATTAATGAGTGCCCCGGGAGTTTCATGAGTCTTGTTACCGCGTGCAAGTCTGCCTAGAGCGGTTAGGAGAGCGCCTCTGTCGCGGACGCGGATGAGTGCCCGCCAAGGCTGTGTGTTTCGGGTTGCGACCAGTATATCGCTCACTTGTTCGGGAGTTGCGCCGGGGTCTCCGCTCAGGAAATTTAATATCGCGGCGGCCTCTCTATGAACTCCTGTGGCGGTTCTAGAGCTGATCAGTAGCGCAACAGTTCCGTCTGGGAAGTTTGTCAGATTAGGCATGGTCCACCTGCTGGGGAATTTCGATTATGACGTGTGCGTTTGTCCCTGACAGTCCGAATGTTGATACGGCTGCAAGATGACGCCCATGCCATGGGGAACTGTGCTTCGGAACATGAATTCGATAAGTTTCCCAGTCAATCGCTGTGCTGGGTGGATCGGCATGCAGGCTGGGTGGGATTATACTGTGAAGGCCCGCGAGGATCGCCTTGGTTAAACCAAGGAAACCGGCTGCCGCCTGCGCATGGCCCAGATTTGATTTGACTGATCCCAAGGCGAGTTTTTGTTCTCGTCCCTGACCGTACACGGTTGCAATGGCTTGCAGTTCTCGTGGATCCCCAGCTGCTGTTCCTGTTCCGTGGCCCTCGAATAGAGTGATCTCCTCTGGTTTTACGCCGGCGTCTGTCAGGACCTGTTGATAGAGTTGTTCCTGAGCATCCTGAGAAGGAACGCTCAGGTGTGCTCCGGCTCCATTGTGATTTACGCCTATCGACAAAACCTCGGCCAGAACCTGGTGCCCGAACTTTTTAGCTCGACTCAGGCGTTCCACCACTGTCACTACTGCACCTTCGCTCCATATGGTGCCCGCAGCTTCAGCGGAGTAGGGGCGACAGTATCCGGTGGGGTCGAGGGCCTGCAGCCGGGAGAATTCCACATAAGGTGCCGTGGTAGCCGTGACGCACACTCCACCCGCCAAGGCCCAGTCGCACTGTCCCAGAAGCAACGCGTTGCTCGCTTGCTGAAGAGCAGCCAGAGAAGAGGCGCACGCTGCATCCAGGCTCATGCAAGGACCACGGAGATCCAACAAGTGCGAGATCCGACCAGCTACCGAAGCGGTTAGTACACCTGCGGAACGGCGTCCGGTGAGTACTGGGTCGGGGTGGTATAGGGGTGGGCCGTAGAAGTTCAAGGAAGCGCCCATGAACACACCCGCACGTTGTTTACGTCCCACGAGTGAGGAGGGATTGATGCCAGCCTGCTGCAACGCCGCCCAGGCGACGCGCATTGCCACTCGCTGCTGGGCATCCATCGCAAGCGCTTCACGTGGTGTTACCCCGAAGAAGAGCGCGTCGAACTGAGTAGCGTCATGCAGGAAACCGCCAGAATCGGGTACCGGTCCCCACCCCATGCGCTCGGGAAGACTGAAGACCAAGTCCAGATCCCAGCCACGGTCCCGCGGTAGAGGCTCGAGTAGAGAACGACCAGCCTCCAGCGCATCCCAATAAGCCCCTGGACCGACGATGCCTCCGGGAGCCTCTATGCCAAGGCCTACGATCACTACGGGATCCGCATTCGGCTCTACAGCCCTCACGAGCGTGGGGTGCTCCGTGTTCACCGGCATTGTTCATCCACTTCTTGCGCGACGGTGCCTGCGACAGTGGTCACCGAGTCTTTGATGAAGAAATGGTCCCCGGGGAACATGACTACTTTTAGCTTTCCCGTGGTTCTTTCAGCCCAGCCTCGTAGAACAGCGGGGTTTACACCAGGATCGTCCCAACCACCCAAGGCCAGTACAGGAGCCGTCAGAATCTCGTCATTTCCATCGGTGTAGCTATCGAAGGCCGCATAGTCTGCCTTGAGCGCAGGAAGCACCAGCGACAACACATCCTGATTCCTTAAGACCTCGATGTTCGTGCCTTCCAGAGCCGCTAGGTGCTCCAGTAAAGTTTCGTCATCGGTAGGATGGGCGGGCGCGGATTTTGTGAGTTGTGGTGGATATGTGGCCGAGACCACCAGCAAACGCACCGGCAAACCACGTCGTTGTAGTAGACGAGCCAGTTCATAACCGATCAAGCCGCCCATACTGTGCCCAAAAATGGTGATGGGACGTGGGGCGTCGCTCAGTCGAATCAGGGATTCCGTCTCGGGAAGCAGCCCTTCTGCATAGCCCAGGACAGTAGTGGGGACACTGTCGGCGGCGCGGTCCTGGCGTCCCGGGTAGTGCGCTACTACGATCTCGGCCGGGCTGATTCCAATGGCTGGAAAAGTCTCCAATTCGGTGACTAATGCCGAAGCTAGATCACGATAGGAAGATGCGCCGGCCCCGGCATGGGGACACAACAGGAGTAGCTGCGCCTCGGGCGTGGTCGCAGGGGTGAATCTTCGAAGCCAAGAACTTGGGGGATTCATCATGTAATACCTTCGCTTGTTATATTTGGGCGCAGCGTGTCCAGTGCAAATTGGTCGAAGTCGCTTACCAGTTCGCACTCTTCAATGTTTCGATCAGGGTCAGTGGCCATGGCATCCAAGGCGCCGGTGAAGATGTTGAGCACGATGTGGCTCTGTTCTTCATCCAACACATCCGGGGCCGTGTGCAGCGAGAAGCGCAGCGTGTTATTACTTCCCACGGAACCAGGGGGAAAGACCATGAGAACCGCGCTGGCATCGGTGCTTCCGCCAGGATGAACTCCCAGCAGCGGTAGTCCAGCGGCATGCAACGTCTTCACGAGCTCACGATGCTGCGCAGGATAGGACTGGAACACGTAAAGGGTGTCGAACAACTTCCGGACTCCGGCTAAGCGGTGAGCGTCCACCAGGGGCAGATGCTCCCAGCCGATCACGTGCCGCCGTAGCGCCACCAAATTGGTCAGGGCCTCGCGCCACGTACTGTGCGCTGTGAGAGTCACCGGTGCCGGTATGGTGTTGGCGTAACAGCCGATGGAGTCTTCAATCCCGGGAACCTCCAGCGTGCGACCTGAAACCACCTCACCGAAGACCACCGAGTCGTTGCCCGTGATGTTGCACAGGACGCTAGCCCAGGCCAGTTGGCAGACCAAATTGAGTGACGCGGATGTGCGTGCTGCAAACTTGCTTAACCGTTCGACACTTCTGGTAGACAACTCGGTGGTCAAGAGCCGTGGTTCCTGTTGTGTTTCGTGACGACCCGCCAGGACAACCGGCTGCACTTTCTCCAGTACGCCCCTCCAGATCTGTTTGGTCTGTTCCTGTTGCGTGGAGATCAGGGCTGCTGCTTTACCGAAGGTTCTCGGGTCTCCTGTGATGTGTACGTCAGCTTCTGGTTCGTCACCTCTGAGGAGCGCGCCCAGGACACGTGCCAACTCCAGCATCAGCAACTGTCCGGTCCAGCCATCGGTGATCAGATGATGGCAGGTGATCACTAGGCGGCTCCTGTCCTCAGTGCGTAACAGCGCCAGACGCAACAACGGCGGACGAGTGAAGTTGAATGCCGTGGAAGCGTCCTGTGTCAGCCACGCTGCCACCTCGGATTCGCGCAAGTCCACCTCCACCGCGGGCACCCGCAGCCCGGGCGTGACCACACCCACTGGTTTGCCTGAAAGCGTGGTCAGGGGCGTAATGCCTAGGCTGGGGTGATGATTGACCACGATGCTGCCGGCCGTGGCTAGCTTCCCGGTATCGAGAAGTCGGGCTGCATCATTCAATTCCAGTACGGACTGGACGAGATAGCCGTCGGCGCCACCGGTTGCCAGAGAGGACAACGTCAAGGACTCCTGGAGCGCGGTCAGCGGCAGCACCTCACACACCCGGGATCCCAAGGTGTTGTTCCATACCTGTACATCGGTCTCGGTAATGTCGACAGCCACGAAATCTGCGGGGCAACGGCCGGGATCCTTATGGGAAACGGCTATTAGCGCGGCCAGTTCCCGATGCCATAGAGTCAGGAACTGCTTCGCCTGATCCGTGCTCACGTGCCGACCCGCTGCACGCAGCGTGGCGTGCAGGACGTGGCCAACCGATAGTTGGGACATCTCCGTGGTGAGGTCCAGTACCGACGAGAGTGGGGTATCCGCACTCGCCCATCCGCTGACTGCGGGTACGCTGGGCAGCGGATGCCAGGCTGTGGCTGACGCCTCCGTAATTTCTTCCCTGAAAACTCCCAGATAGTTGACGCATAGTTCCGGGGCGATGATGTGATTCTTCTCCCGGAGCAGCATCGGGCGGGCGGTGTCGACGGGCAAGCCACGTCGTGCTGCGCGAATGTTCCACAGTGTCGACAGTGGGGTTTCGGTGGGTGCCACTGCCAAGGGGTAAGCCGCAGTGAACCATCCCACCGCGTTCTCTACACGCGCTGTCAGCGCCGCGGGGTTGTCCCGCCCATGCCCCTCCAGGGTAATTCCGTTTCCGGCGCCGGGCAGGACGAGGTGCAGGGCTCTAACCGCTGCAGTCAGTTGCAGGTCGAGTAAATCGCAGCCCAGTTTTTGGGCAGCATCGATGAGTTCGGTGGATGTCTCAGAATCTAGGACACATCTGTGTGTTGAAGCAGTTCTCTCGATATCCAGTCCGGGATCCAGCGCAATGGTGCCGGCCGCTTGCCGAGAAATTTGCATCCAGCGATGGTCGTCTTCGTTATGTTCACTGTCCTCGCCGAGTAGCGCGGCCCACCTCAGAAATCCGTTCTCGGGAGTACCGTGGGCAGGGTTGGCGATTTCCTGCATCAGTACCCTCCAGCTGACAGCATCGACGATGAGATGGCTGATCATCATGACTATGCATCGCTGCTTCCCGGTGCCAAACAGGCCAGCGACCAGCATGTGACCCTCGACCGGGTCGAGTTGCCGGGCCATCATTTGAGCCACTTCGGTTAACGAGTCCTGATGTGTGATACAGACTTCTTCGTTTAGCTCCAGTGTGTATGTGTTGGTGAAGTCCTCGGGTAGCTCCAGCCATCCTTCTGATGTGAGCCGTGCTCCCAGGATCGGGTGATTGTGTACTAGCTGGTCCAGTCTTTCCACCAGCTCTGGAATGGTTGTTGTTGGTGCCACTGCGAGCATCGTGAACTGCGCCAAGCCTCCGCCCTGCGGGCTGGTTGACACTAGTTGAGCCGCCAGCGGTGGCAGTGGCGCTCGGGGTGGTCCTGATGTTTCCAACTCTTGGAAGCTGCTGGAATACCGGCATCGGGCGGCCAGTTCTGTTACATCTTGCGCACCCAGCACGTCGCGGGCGCTCACTTCCAGGCCCAGACGTCGGAGTCCGGCAACCACGCGGATAGCCGCGATTGAGTCGCCGCCCAGAGAGAACAGACTGTTTTCTCTGCTGGGAAGATCGTCTAGGCCGAGAGCCTGTGCCAGGACTTCAGCGACGTGCAACTCCACGCCGTGCAGTTCACCGTTCGTGCTGACCGATACCTCTGGTTCTGGAAGTGCCCCACGGTCAAGCTTGCCGTGCCGGTTCAGCGGCAGTGCCGACAATTCGACGATGATCTCAACCACCATGTAGGCCGGCACCTTAAGGCTTGTGGTCTCTCGTACGTCGTCGATTCCCACATGGACCCCGGGGGAGGGCACCACGTATCCGACGAGCCGATCCCGCCACACGCGAGCTGCTGCCTGTTTCACTCCTGGAACCTCTAGGAGCGCCGCCTCGACCTCACCGAGTTCCACCCGATTGCCGCGTACTTTGACCTGTTCCCCGGAACGACCATGGAACACGAGCTGTCCGTCGCGTCGCCAGGACGCGATGTCACCCGTGCGGTACATACGTGCGCCACCATCCTCCTCAAATGGGCTCACACCGAAAGCAGCTGCAGTCTCTTCAGGTAGATTGCGGTAGCCATCAGCCACCTGTACGCCGATCAGACACAATTCGCCGGGAACACCCACTGGTACCTCATGGTCATGCGCATCGAGCAGTCGGACGGTGACGTTGTTCTCTGGGCGGCCGATCAGGTTTTCTCCGGCGCCCACAATCAGTTCCGGGGTAAATTCGACGCACGTGACGTCCATGGCTGCTTCCGTGGGGCCGTAGAGGCTGTAGACACGGCAGCCCAGCAGCTCACGTGCCTGAAGCGCCAGGTTTCCAGGTACCGCTTCTCCTCCCAGCAGCAGCCGTTCAAGGCATCGCATCCGAGACGGATCTTCGACGGTGTCCAGGATGACCCGCAAATAACTGGGAACCAAGGAGAGAACCTGTACCTGTTGTTCAGCGATCATTTGCACCAGAGCTGCCACGTCTCCCTCCCACCACTGGGAAGGAGGCAGCACCACGGTGCCTGCGTTGGACAGGGGGTTGAGCAGCTCTGCGAGTCCCACGTCAAAGGTTACAGGTGCTTTCTGGAGTACGCGTGCGGGATGGTCCTCAAGGAATGTCTTTCCATACCATTGGAGATGGTTCGCCACGCCTAGGTGATGGTTCAGGACTCCTTTCGGCCGCCCGGTTGAACCCGAGGTATAAATCAAGTAGCAACCATCCTCGCCGGTCAGCGGACGTGTCAGTTCGTCCGAGGTCACGGTGTTGCTGCTGCGATTGCTCACTCGCGAGGAGACGACGGAGGAATCCAGGTCCAACAAGGGAGTAGACCCGTAGCAGGCCGGGTCGCGTGGTGCTTCTCCGGCGAGCAGGACCAAGGAGGGGCTGGCGTCATCGACGATCGCGCGGATGCGGCGCAGGGGAAACTTTGGATCCACTGGAACGTAGCAGGCTCCGGCTCGTAGAACAGCAGCCAGAGCTAAAGGTAGCTGCGCGACCCTGCCAGTTACCACCAGGACCCGGTCGCCGGTGGCCACCCCTTGGGCCAGCAGCTCTCGTGTAAGCTGATTCGTTTCTGCATCGAACTGGGCATGGGTCCATGAGACATGTTCCTTGCCGTTCGAATCGCAAACCACCACGGCAAGGCGTTGTCCTTCCTGTGCAGCCGCCGCGCGCAACATCGCGTCGACAGTCGTCGGTTCGATCGCGCGGCGCGGTCCCTTTGCATGGGTAGCCAGAAATCTCTGGTCTGCAGATCCTGGCCGCAACAGGTCCTCCACAGGACATTGTGGGGTTGCAGACGCCAGCACGGTGTCCAGGAGATCCGAGATGGTGTCCACCAACTCTGCGGAGAGCCCTCGCTGATGGGTGAACTGCACCTCAGTGCGATCTGGGTGGTGGAAGGCTTCCAGCGTCAGTGGGTAGATAGCTGCCTCGTTGTCGATCAGCTCCCATGTGCAAGCTGTGTCCGGCAGCTGGGGACCGGCGATGTCCTGGGTGAGGAAGAGCACCATGGTGCGGAAGAGGTCGTCGCCGTCGGATCTGTTGAGTCCAGCAGCCTTGGAGATCGTGTCGGTTGGCAGCAATTTGTGGCGGAGTGCTCCCGAGATTACATGCGTGGTTTTCGCCACCAGATCGCCGAAACTTGCTTGGGAAAGAGGGGAACTGTCGATGAGCAACGGGAGCTGGTTGCTGAAATTCCCGAAGAGCAGCTCCTGCCCTGGTTGCTCGCGATTGGCGACTGTTGTACCTATCACGGTCTGCGACTGCCCTGAGACGAGCCGCAGGGCGAGGTGGTAGGCGGAGATGAACACGGCAAAAGGACTTGTCTGCAAGTCTCGTGCCAGACGACGCAGATTCGTGTCTGCGGCGTGACTGAGCCGATGATCACGGCGGGCTGCTGCTTCGGTTGCGTCATCGACCGTCGGGAGGGTGAGTTGGGGTATACCGTCAGCAAACACTTCCGCCCAATAGACGCGCTCGGCCTCCTGGGGTCTGGAAGCTTCTTGAGCAGCAAAGTCCGCGACGTGCCAGGTCAACTCTGGAAGCTCCTCGCCGCTGGTATAGGCCGCAGCCAAATCTCGCGCCAGAACAGACATCGTCATGCCATCCCAGATGATGTGTTGCAAGGTCATGATGATCACAAGCGTGTTTGGGTCCACACGCATCAGATCCAGTCGAATTGGGCTGTCTACGGCCAGGTCGAATGGACGGATGGCTGCACTACGTGTGATCTCGATCAGGTCAGATCCGGGGGCATGCAGACGCACAACCGGGGCAAGCTCATCGTGCACCTGTTGCCACGGTTCACCGTCCGGACCGCTGTGATACGTTGTGCGCAAAACCTCATGCCGACGCACAAGTTTGCGAAAGGCATCGATGAGACGCTCCTGATTTACAGGGGTAGCTCCTTCTGCAGTTTTCAGGGTCATTCTCAAGCACAGATTGTAAACACTGCTGTCCGGGTCGAGTTGTTGCTGGAGCCAGATTCCCTGCTGCGCAGAACTCAGCCGCGGGTGCATTGCTCGCGGACCCGGGATGCTGTCGGCTGCACTGGACGTAGTGCCTTTTCGCCGTTGAGAAAGCAGGGTCCGCACCTCATCGAGCGATCTCATGGTACCTCCACCGAGGCCACCTCAAGCAGAAGCTTGGCAGTGGCCTGTAGATCTTTAGCTTGGGGATGTATGTGGTTCAAACGGTCAGCCAACTGTCGTATAGAGCGATGCTCCAGGACGTCGGCCACCGTCATTGTTTCGGCATCCAGGAATTCCCGTACCCGAGCGGTGTAGCTAGTGGCCAGGATGGAGTCACCACCCAGATCGAAGAAGTCGGCGGTCACCGAACTGATTTCAATACCCAGGACCTGCCCCAGCAGATAACTAAGTGCTGCCTCAAGAGCGTCGCGGGGTTCGTCAACCTCGGCTGGCGACGAATTGACTGTCTTCGCCAAGGATTTCTTGATCAGCTGTGACGTATGTTTGCGATCCTTCTTTCCATTGTTTGTGATCGGTATCTTTGCCACGTCAATGATGGCTGCTGGAATCATGTGTGGAGGCAGAAGGGCGGCTAGACTCTCCTTGATGTGTTGACCTGAGAAGGTCTCTGAAGCCGTGGGAGTTGACTGTACCGCGGCCAGCAGGCGTTCGTTGTGTGCCACGACTACAGCCGCCTCCACTGCGTCCAGTGACTCAAGCGCGGCTTCCACCTCGCCCGGTTCCACGCGGAAACCGCGGACCTTGACCTGGTTGTCGATGCGTCCCAGGATCTCCACAATCCCGTCACTGCGGTAACGGGCGAGATCACCCGTGCGGTACCAGCGTTTGTCGGCGACGGTGACGAAACGCTCTGCGGTGCGCCTTGAATCTCCCCGGTATCCCCGCGCCAGGGAGTTTCCACCGATCCAGAGTTCTCCCGCGACGAAGTCCGGGGCATCGAGTCCGTTCTTGTTGACCACTCGCATTGCGACGTTATTCAGAGGGGTGCCGTAGGGTACCGCCGTCGCGTCACTGGGCAACGAATCATCGACTACGAACGTTGTTGAGTGAATTGCAGCCTCGGTTGCTCCGCCCAAACCGACGAAGGTCAGCCCGGGAACCTTGTGACGCATTGCGTGAGCCAATGCTGGGGGTATACGATCTCCACCCGTAAGCAGCAGCCGCAAGGAGGCCAGCTGTTCCGGTTTGGCTGCTTCATGCAGCATACCCACGAGCCCGGGTGCGCAGTTGAGCAGGTCGGCCTGGAATTGCTCGATCAGCTCGGCCCATATCAATGCGTCCAGCGCCTGCTTCTCCTCCAGGAGAACAACTCGACCTCCCAGCCCCAGCGGCAGAAAGATGTCGAGCACGGACAGATCGAAATCATAGGCAGACAGCGCCAGCGCAATTGGTGGCCGAGCTGCCAACCCGAAACGAGCCGTCAGTGAATCCAGCGTGTTTGCAGCGGCGGCGTGGCTGACCTCGACGCCTTTGGGTCGTCCAGTGCTACCGGAGGTGAACAAGACGTACGCAATGGCCTCAGGTGCCACCTCCACAGCAGCTGCGAGCACGCCGCTTAGCGTTGGAAGGTCGGATGCGAGCATCGCTGAGACATCGTCGGTAGTCAACAGTGACGTCACAGCGCCATCTGCAAGTACTGTGTCGCGCCGGCTATTGGGCTGTTGAATCCCCACGGGAAGATAAGCGGCCCCGGTCAGTAGAACTCCCAAGATGCTGATTACCTGTTGAGGGCCGCGGGGTAGTTGTAGCGCAACCGTGTTTCCTGGGTGCACGCCACTGGAACGTAGTGCTTCAGCTACGGCGCCCGCCCGACGTACCATTTCTTCGTAGGTCAGTACCTTGGCTGCTCCGTCAACATCCTGCCAGTGCAAGGCCGGTGCATCGGGCTGTTGTTGAGCCCGCCGTAGGATGTCGTCATGCAAAGTGCGGGCAGGCAAGTCACACTGTGTGGAGTTCGCTTGGATGCGTGTGCGTCGCTGATGTTCGGGCAGCTCAATCGTGCAAGACTTTTCCCAAATCGCGTCGTCTGAAGCTAGTTGTCGTAGGTAGCCCACGAATACTGAAAACATGTCTTCGGCGAGACCAGAAGGTAGGGCGTCTCGCCGAAGATCCCAGTTCAGCAACATGCCACCGTCAAATTCCACCACCTGCGCATCAAGGTCTACTTGAGGGCCTTGGGAAATGATATGGGCCGGTGTTCCAAAGAGTTCCCGTACCTTGGGTGAGAACAGATCGCCCAGATCGAGGCCGGATGTATAGACAACATTCGCCGTGAGGGAATGTCCGCGATGTCGTCCCAGGTCACGAAGGACATGTAGACCGGTATAGGATGAATGGGCGGCCGCGGTGTGGACCTCGGCGGACAAGGCCTGAACAGCTTGCACGAAGCTGTTGGCTGATGTTGTGACGCTGACCATCACAGAGTTGGTGAAATCGCCGACCACCGAGTCGATTTCAGGATGGACTGGCTCACGTGCAAACAGCGGCATGTTGAGCAGCATCCGATTGTTTTCAGCCCAACGCCCGAGGACTTGGGTGAAAGCCGTGGCGACCACCATTGCCGGGGTCAAGGAACGGCTGTGTGCTCGCTCTTGCAATGAGTGATATTCGGCGGAGGATAGGGTGGCCGCCAAGCGGATGCTGTGGTGGGGATCTGCTCGGTGCTCCTCAGGTATGAACGGGAGACTTGGCGGGTTCGGCATGTCGGCAAGTCGTGTCTGCCACCACTGACGATCCTGCTCCACTCGTTGCGCTTGGGGGCTGTCAGCTGCTGAAAGAGCCTGTTGCTGCCTTAGGAGATAGTCGCGGTAGGTCACGGGTAGGGGCGCCAAGGATGGGGCTGTTTGTTCCAAGGCCGAGTGCGTCAGTACTGCGAGGTCTTCGGTCAGGCGTCTGTAGCTCATGGCGTCCGCAGCGGCCATGTCGACGTCTAGATGGAAACGGTGTCGTCCATCCGGTAGAACGGTCAGTACTGGCTTCCAGACCTCTCCTTGGCTCAGATCGAGCATCTGATGGCTGTATTGAGCACGCAAATGATCGAGTCGTGCCTGCACGTCGGATTTACTCAGCGTGCGCAGGTCGTGTACTTGGAGTGGTGAGGTGTCAGGGACGGGAAGAATCTTCTGGAAACCGGTCTCGAGCACTGCGGTGTGCAGCATGGGATGGCGGTGCACCAGTTCTGTGGTGGCTTTCTGTAATGCTGCAATGAATGCGTCTGGATCGTTGCTAGTTCCATCGAACTCGACATACAGATGTGCTGCAACGCCTCCGAGTGGTTGGTCCATGCGGCGACCCAGCCAATATGCATGCTGCATGGTGGCGAGGGGGAACTCTTCCTGCGTAGCATCAATCTGTGGAGTAAGGTCGGTCACGGAGCTGTTTTCTGCCTCGGCGATTACAGCAAGCCACCCACCGAACGTCGGATCTATCATCAGCTCTGAGAAGTGCACTCGAACCCCGGCGCGTGCCAGAGCGTCACTGATTGCTAGAACTCGTAGGGAGTCTAGGCCGAGACCAATCAGATCCGTTTCTTCGGACAGAACGGCGGCTTCCATTGGGTCCAGTGAAAGTTCTTTGGTGAGTTGTTCTCTCAGCCAGGAGGCATCGATCAACGGTTCATCTCCTCAGTTTCAGTAGCGAATCGTTCAAGGTTGGTCAACCATCGCGTTGCATATTCCTCGACCTGATCCTGTGTCAGCAAGCCTGATGCGCCGGCGAAGGCAATGGTGATTACTGGGCCCTCATCAGCGCCCTCGACATGGGCTGTCAGCATCATTGAGAACCGTGCAGGGAGCGTCCCCACCCCGGATGAACCTAGCTCTGAGATGAGCTGATCGGGTGGAAGGAATTGCCATGCGGCCCCTTCCGACTGGCGGGGGAAGTCCATTCGCCCTAGGTAATTTAGGCAGCTGACGGCTAAGGCGTAGCTGTCCTCGCGTTTCTCGACCAATGACAACATCAGCGCGTCACGGTGCATGGCCTCCGGTACGGGCACCGAATATGTCCGCTCGGCGGTGAACCAGCCCACTGCGCGCGTGTTCTCCATTCCCTTGCGACCGTGGGTTTCAAGGGTGTACCAAGCGCGATCAGTGTCAACCGAGTTGCCGTATGACTGTGCGATATCACGATCCGTCACTGCTGTGATGATGCCCAGAAGGTCGGCCATGTTGATTCCATGGCTCGCTGCGTTTAACACGGCGTCCGTACTTGACCTTGAAGTGCGGCGCCATAGTGCGGGTGTCAAACCTAGGTCGACACGGGGGTCGGCGTGCCGTTTCCCCAGCGCGGGTCCATAGGTTATCCGGTCGGACAGCTCGCGGGTCGTGACGGCTTCACTGTTCTGGGGCAGAGGCTGTTCGGGTGTGATGGCCTTGCCCTGACTGAAGTGACCAATGTCATCGCCTAGGACATGCCAGGAGACCACGTCCACCGCCAGGTGATGTACCGTGATGAGCAGCAAGGGCGATTGACCGGGCTCCCCGCGGCGCACACTGGCCGTGCACAAAGGACCTCTCCAAGGATCCAGCAGGTCGAGCTGGCAGTCGCGGATATCAGCTAGCGCACGGTCTGCCGGGTGCATGTCAAGGCTGGGTGGGGCACCGCTGCTGAGTAGCATGGTTCCGTTGTCGTTGAGACGGGCTGCAAGAATGGGATGAGCCACTACGAGGGAGCTCAGCAAGTCTTCGGCGATACGCATCAGTTCTGCATCATCCCCCTTGGGAAGGGCGACTACCTGGCTCTGGGCGATCGTAGCGAGAGAGGAACCCGAAGTTGTGACATAGGTCCGGGCCAGCCGAGCCAGAGGCCAGGAGCGGGGTGTTGCTGCTGGATTATCGGGATCGGGTGCCTCAAACGGCCGCATCTGTAAGGCGGCGTCAGCCAGGCTGAAGCTTTCAACAAGATCGCGTACCCGGACCTGCCATGCCGTTCCGTCAGCAGGAGGATTGCGCAACGCGGCGACCACGTCCATCAATCCAATACTGTCGACTCCGAGCTCATCGAACCGGGACGAGGGAGCGGGAGTTTGACCGGTCAGTCGGGAGACCGCAGCCAAGAGATCTTTCAGCGCAGGTGAGCTTTCACCTGGGCCATCAACGGTTTCTCTTTCTCTGTGGCTTGTTTCTTTCAGTAGTCGGGTGACTGCTACTCGGTCCAGCTTGCCATTACGAGTCAGAGGAAGGCGGCGGACGGGAACCATCACTCGTGGCAGAAGATAAGGGGGCAGGTGGGTCGCCGCCTCACTGCGTATCTCGACCGCTGGGCGATCAGTAACCACCAGTGCACCGAGAAATGGTCTTTCGTGTTCCTCCTCCACTACCACACAGGCGTCATGTACGCCGGTCAGGGAACGCAATATCGTTGCAGATTCCTCCGGTTCGACGCGATAACCATTGATTTTTACCTGTTCATCACGTCTACCATCGAAGATGACAGTGCCATCCGGATTACGGCGTGCCATGTCTCCGGTCAGGTAGCACCGTTGACCACCGATGGCTTGCTGAAAAGCTTGAGCGGTTTCTTCAGGACGTCCAAGATAACCTTCTGCTAGCTGTGTTCCCCATACGGTCAATTGGCCCGGCATGCCGGGGGGCAAGGGGCGCAGGCGATGATCGAGTATCGCAGCGCCCATGCCATCGAGTGGGTAACCGATGGTGGGATGGGCGTGACGATCGACGCGCGCCATGAAGCATTCAACAGTGGCCTCCGTGGGGCCGTAACAGTTCCATACAACTATTCCCAAGGACCTGAGCCGATTCCACAGATCCTGTGGGATGGCCTCGCCTCCCAGCGCCAGCACGCTCAGGCGGTGCTGCTCATCCTCAAGCAGTCCTGCGGATAGCAGGCGCAGAAGCATCGATGGCGTGGTATCGAATATGTCAATCGAGCGCGTGGCCAGAGCATGCACCAACCTCTCGGGATCGTTGCGGGTTTCCTCGCTGATGATGTCAACACACTGTCCACTGAGCAGAGCAACTTGGGGCTGCCATGCGGCGTCGAACCCCGTGGACCAAGCATGAGCCACCCGCACCTGACGTCCGAGGAGCTTCTCTGTGGGACGCAGGACATGGCCGTCGTGGTGCTTCCAGTAGCTCAAGATGGCTTCGTGAGAAACGGCCACTCCCTTCGCCCGGCCCGTGCTGCCAGAGGTGAACACGACGTACGCCAGTCGACGAGCATCGGGCAACGGTGGCAGCTGTCCCGGGCGTGGGTAGCCGAATGTGTGCCACGTCACCCGGCCCGGAGCCAGGATCTCAGGAACGCCGCAGCGTATCCCTTGGGACATCTCCTGCCCCAGGGCGGTCGCCGTCGTGGAATCAGTGAGTACCAAGGATGCTCCCGAATCAGAGATGATCTGTGCCATCCGTCCCACGGGTTGGGTGGGGTCCAGATGGACCGTGATCCCACCGGCAGCTGCTATGGCAAAAGGCGCGATTACGGCTCGCCGGTCCCGGGGCAGCGCCACGGCAACCGGCTCACCCGTGTCCGCTCCTGCCGTGTGCAGCGTTCCCGCTAGAGCAGTCACAGCAGCGTGACATTCCGCAAAGCTAATTTCGCCGAATTCATCCAACAGAGCTCGAGCTTGGGGAGCCCTGGATACTGCCGCTTGGAGCGCCGAGTCCAGGGATTCCGGCAGGTTAATCGGTGCAATAGCCCCCTGTATCGTTGCGGATTCACCCTCCAAGAGGATGTCCACCTCGGCCAACGAATGAGCTGTGACCAGTTCCGTCAGCGCCCGAGCAGTCCGGCGTGCGGTTTGTTGTGGGTCGGCAAAGGACCACACGCCAAGAGCGTGGCTGTCATGACATTCAGCTCGCACCACCAACTCGCCATCATCGACGACGACCAGTGTCACCGGGTAATGGCTGGGGGAATCGATGCGCAGTAGGCGAGCTTTTGCATCGTCGCCCAGGTCTATGGGTTGGTGCACATCTCCGGTCGGGGTGTTTTCCACCACCACCAATGTGTCGAAGAGCTCACGATCGCCAGATCCCGATGCCTGTGCGACCCCTCCGGAGCCGAGCCAGTCGTGTCGCCTCAACCGTGCGAGTCTCGCCTGCAACTCGGCACCCGCTTCTGCTGGGCTGCGATCGTCGATCCGAACATGCACCGGAGTGGTGGTCACCAGGCCACCGATGATGTGATCTCCTCCTGAAATGTCGGGGTGCCTACCAGAACTTGTCTGGCCGAATGTGACCTCATCTTGGCCGACCGCGCTGCTCAGCACCCGTCCCCACGCCAACTGCACGAGAGTGGCCAAGGTAAGACCATGCTCACGCGCATAATTCCGCACGGCAGTGGTGTCCGCATCATCAAGACGGTGTTCACCGACGTGTGGTGCTTTCTCGGCTGCGTTTCCGCGTCCGACCCGGGGCATGTCCTGGACGTCGGCAAGATCTGTTTTCCAGATGTCCTCGGAAACACCGCGATCCTGGGCGGCGATCCAGGACGCATAATTTCGCAATGGCACAGGGGGTTCCAGGTGATTTCCGGTTTCGCTCATTAGAGAAACAAGTTCACTGACCAGGGTTGGCATACACCAGCCGTCGATGATCACGTGGTGCATCGTGAGTAACAGCACGTAGCGTCCTCTGACGCTGTCTCCACCTACCTGGAGCAGTGTCGCCCGGGTCAGCGGGCCGGTTGACAAGGACAGCGGTCGATTGCCTTCCGTGGCCCGGAGTTCCTGCGCTGCAGCAATGGGATCGGGCTCAGCGCGTAGATCACGCATCTCCCATTGTGGGCGGGCGCCGTCGCGGATGAGCAGTACCGGATGGGGTAGCCCCTCGCTGCGAATCTGGCCGGTGAGATGTCCGTGACGTTGGCACAGACCTTCCAAGGCAGAGCGAAGGCGGTGCACCTGCGTTGTGGTGATCTCTGTCAGGTCGAACGCCATGGTTACCAAATAGGGGTCATAGGTGGGATGCGATGCAGAGACGGCGACCATGCCTGCTTGCGTGGGGGAGAGGGCCACCACATCGACAATCGAGGTCATGCTTTGTCCTCGTCCAAGAGCCGATCCAGAATTTTTTGGTCGAGTCCGGACGCTGTGAGAGGTGTCACCTCGGGTCGACCTGTGGGCCCTGGCACCAGTGTGGCTGCCAATGACCTGAGGTCTGGACTGAGGAAAACGTCCTTGATATCGGCCTGCCAGCCGTGGGTCCCCAGTGCTGTGGCCAGTTGCAGGGCACTCATGCTGTCACCGCCGAGAGCGAAAAAGTTGCTGCGCAGTGTGATCTGGTCATCAGGGAGATGTAGAACCAGGCGCACTTGGTCGATGAGGAGCTGCTCCTGCTCGTTACAGGGGCCCGTGTCATCGGCATCACTGCCGGAATCTGGATGACGTAGTACTGCACCCACCTCCGCAGCAGGGACCGGTGTATCGGGTGCGGATGCCCAACGCGTCATCGCTGAGATCAAAGTGTGGAGCACGACTGCAGGGTCTACGGTGGTGATGGTCCGCACTACTAGTTGCACTCTGGAGCTGCTACGCACTGCGGTGATAGAACACACCTGTCCGTGTTGATCTGGGGCATGGCGCTCTAGCTCACGACGAAACCGATCATTGGGTGGGGAATCGCTTATCGCCACACTGATTATGGCGTTTGCTGTTTGATCGGTTGACTCCATAATGGATCGCGGGGTGCATGGCCAGCCGCTGGGGGGCGCCGCGCAGATGGTGGTGCTCTGTGTCGGAGCCCCTAAACTTGCCGCAACGATGCGGGCGAGGGCTGCGCACGGATCTCCGGTCCCCAGAGCGACGAGGATGTCAAATGTGTCGCGAGGAACGCTGCCCTCTGCTTGGTCGCGTTGGATTTCCGAGTGCCGAGGAGGCGCCGAAGTGGTCGTCAGTGGCAACTTGAGGGGAGCATCAGCAAGGGCCTGGTCCAAGACCTGGGAAAGCATGCCGAGGCTTGTTGCATCACTGCCCAATGCCGTGATCAAGGCGGATTTTCCGCGTCGATACAGCCTGAGACGCACCACGCAGCCATCGGAGGGCACGCCAACGGCGTCAGTGCGCAAGATCTCCCTCGTATCGGTCTGTGTCCCCTCCTCGACGAAGAGTCCTGCGTCAGTGCGCGACAGCAGGGATGCGCAAGCCGCATCACCGTCACTGACTGCGACCGCCAAGAAGGGGCCATGATCAACCGGCGGTAGATTTAGGGTAGGCATGCCTCATATATTATGCATACAATCTCATAGTGCAAAGCATGAGCTTATTGAAAGTAAAATTATTGAAAACAGGCGAAAGGGGCGGATGGTGCTGTCCTTGACGGTGCTGGGGGCTGGGCCGAAGGCAATTGCTGTTCAAGCCAAGGCGCATGCGTTGCGATGCTTGGGTATCTCAAAAGCCGAGATCCTTGTTCTCGATCCCTTGGGTGTGGGTGGAAACTGGCTTTCGGATGGCGGCTGGACCAATGGCCGCCACCTGCTGGGTACTTCACCGCTTAAGGACATCGGCTTTCCCTACAACACCCGCATAGCTGGGCATGAAGCAGGCTCCTCCTTGGGCATCCTCAACAGGAAGGTTGATCGGGAACTTTTTCAAGTCAGTTGGATCCAATTCCTCATCGAAACCAATAGATATACTTCCTGGGTTGATCGTGGGCATCCCTCGCCTCTGCATCGACTGTGGGCCGAATATCTAAATTGGGCGGCGGAGCGAATTGATCTGAAGCTGCTGTCAGGGCGTGTTGATAGGATTTCGGTGTGTGGTGGGGAGCCCGCACGCTGGTCACTATCGGTTCAGCTCAATGACGGTTCAACTCATGACGTGGTTTCTGAAGCACTCATGATTACTGGCCCAGGAACCAGCTCGCGCTGCATTGCTGATCTGCCTCAGGTGTACTCATTGGCGCGTTTCTGGCGCGCGGCAGGTGAAGGTTCCCTGCCTGAGATGGATCGGGTGGCCGTAATCGGAGGGGGCGAGAGTGCGGCTAGTGTGGTCAACGAACTAGTACGCTACCCGTGCAAGGAAATCAAGATAATTTCTCCGTCAGCAACCATATTCTCGCGCGGCGAGAGCCAGTTCGAAAATCGCTTGTATAGCGAACCTGCCCGTTGGCTCGCGCTTGATGAAGCCGCACGCCGCGATGTTATTTCTCGCACGGATCGTGGGGTTTTTTCTGTGCGGGTACAGGATTTTCTCCAGAGCGATGATCGGGTTCTGCACCTGCGTGGAAAAGCTGAAACTGTTGAGGGGAATGGAGAGTTTGTGGTGATCAGTATCAGCGACACGGTGTTGGGTACTCGGCAAGAGAGTTTCGATCTGGTCGTTGATGCCCGAGGCAATAATCCGCTGTGGTTCACGCAGCTCATGGATGATGACGTACGGGAGCTTCTTGCTGGCGCCTGCGGAGGGACACTCAGATTATCGGGAGTGGAAGAGCGGGTCGGTGCTGATCTGGCACTCGAAGGGGTCGTTCCAAAGCTGTTCCTACCCATGCTTTCGGGATTGCGTCAGGGGCCGGGGTTTGCCAACCTCAGCTGCTTGGGTGAGCTGTCGGATCGGATTTTGGCCGGCATGGGGGTGGGGACTCTTCCTGGCGATATTCTTGACGCCGATCGAAGAAGTGCTGGAAGACAGAAATGATGGAAGGTCATTCACAGCCCTTCCCAAGTGCGCTCTGACTAGGGATTTTTCGGCTGATGCGTTTCCTGTGAATAAGCCTCAAGGCTGTATCGTTGCTTATGGGATGTCCGGCACTCGCAGTGTTTTTCGCCACAGTGGTCGCGAAACTTCTGGGGTACGTGCCATAGACACTTGATGCTTATCTAGGCAAAGGTGAGTCGTTGGAGCCTGACTTGGCTCAATATTGTCTTGCGTCAAGTAGTTGGCAGGGTTTTCTTCTTGTTCGAAGTTGGGGGTGATGGGGTCGGCGTGCCCGAGGTGGATTGCGAAGGGGCCGGCTCCAGGCGATGGCCTCGTGAGGGCGCGTGGTGTTGTATTCGATGCGGTAGTCCTCAGCTCGCTCGATCAGCGTCAATGCGTCGGGGATGTCGCCTGGGAACAGGCGTTCGTACTTCAACGTTCAGGCGTTCGTACTTCAACGTTCCGAACCCGCGTCCCCGGGGACACGCTCTGGCGTGGTGTCCGCACCCGTGTGCGGACGTGTCGCAGTTCAGGGTGAGAGGTGATGAACAGCTCGAAGTTCAGCGACCGAAACGGGCCACCAATATCGGTCACGATCGTAACCACGGGTAACGGCTCTCCAGCGTTCTCGTCGATGGGACAGGTACCGGGCCAGCGGATGCCCGAACATACGCTCGTAATCGACCACCGCCGAGTTCAACCGCAGCGATCGCGTCATGCTGGTTCGCAGCCGACGAGATATGGCAATCGATACTCAAGCTTGGAGCACCAGTCCCGGCATCCCGCGAACCGCCAGGTCCCAGCAGTCGTGGTCTCGAACTCAGGCAAGAGCCAGTTGCCACACCTGGTACGGGGCCGTTCGGGATCTTCACGAACGCCGGCTTTGCAGTCCTTGGCGAGCTCACGACACTGCTTGGTGTACGTGTCGAGGGCAGCAAGAGGTCCTCGTCACGCAGTAGCCGCAGCACAGTCGCCTGTGAGACCTTATGCCTCGTCGTGAAGGGGCATCGCCCAGATCGTGCGATGCCCCAAGCCGGCTTGGGGACATTGCATGTCCGACCACAAGATCCTGTGCAGCCATACGAGCCGGTTGGGGCCACGGTCTCTTCGGCGGCTCAGCCTCCAACTGCTACTCCCGAGACGTGGGCTTGAACCTACCCGCCTCAATCCCAGCTCTGTCACCTTCAAGGAACTGCCGTTTCCAGTTCCCGATCGCCTGCTCGGAAACCTTCTCCCAGCGGACTGCCTCAATTGAGGTCTCACCTTGCAGCACGGACAACACGATACGGAGCTTCTTCTCCACACGAATCGTCACAAGACGACTCATGATGACTCAAACCTTTCAGCTAGAGCACTGCATCAGCAACTAACTACCCCTGCCACACAGTCTGACGCGCGACACCGGTGACGCCATCGTCACCGCTGAAGACCCCATCCCCGCCAACCCCCAAGCCTGGCTTGACGCCATCCACAACACCCCGGAATGACACTAAATGAGCCAAGTCAGGTTGGTTGAAAGGCCCTGCGGCAACCTCAAAGATCATTGCCCATTCCGGCCGATTGACCAATCAGGCTGGGGCGCCCTCCAGGATGGCGCGACTGGCGGACAACCCCAGGCGGGTGGCCCCCG
>ERZ772968.185-NODE-185-length-30233-cov-7.780337_pt1 | contig 30233 bp, 22 predicted proteins | sample MGYA00580674_ERZ772968 | MGnify/ENA primary metagenome ERZ772968 (study PRJEB29015, sample SAMEA2737940) | human oral metagenome | biome: human oral; feature: human-associated habitat; material: dental | place: China | collected 2138 ...
TGGACGACGGCAAGATGGACGACGGCAAGATGGACGACGGCAAGATGGACGACGGCAAGATGGACGACGGCAAGATGGACGACGGCAAGATGGACGACGGCAAGATGGACGACGGCAAGATGGACGACGGGAAGGAGGGGTAGCAGTAGGCCGCGGCTCGGGGCGTCCCAGAATCCCAAGGGCGGCGGGCTGATCCGTGTGATGTCCCGCCGCCCAGGGCCTATCGATGGGCGCTGGCGGCGCAGTGGGGCGAGCGGGTGCTGTTGCGTGAGTCAGCGCTGTGGGCACCGGGTGCGAAACTGCCTCACGCCGCCACTTACTCTGGCCGCACTGCGGCGCCTGCTCACACGTGCCCCTGGATCTGCGCGAAGACGCGGCCGATGGGCTCGCGGATGATCAGGTCGGCGCGCCCGTCGTAGGGGGTGGGCGTCGCGTTCATGAGGACGAGGCGCCCGCCCTGGTAGTAGTCGATGAGCCCGGCCGCCGGGTAGACCGCCAACGACGTGCCGCCCACGATCAGCGTGTCCGCCCCCGCTATGGCCAGGACGGCCCCCTCCAGCGTCGCCGGGTCCAGAGCCTCGCCGTAGAACACGATGTCCGGGCGCACCACGGCGGAGCACGACGGGCAGTGGGGCACGCGCCCGGCCCGGGCCTCGTCGAAGTCGTCGATGGTGGAGCGCGCGCCGCACCCCGTGCACTCCAGCCTCGTCCAGTTCCCGTGGAGCTCGAGCACGCGCTTGGAGCCCGCGGCCTGGTGGAGGCCGTCGATGTTCTGGGTGACCACCGCCTTCAGTTTCCCGGCGCGCTCGAGGTCGGCGAGGAAACGGTGGGCGGCGTTCGGGGCGACCCCCTCGCGGGCGGTCTCCTCGGCGAACCACGCGTAGTAGGCCCCGGGGCAGGCGGAGAAGAAGTCTATGGACAGCACCCGTTCGAGGGGGATCTCGCGCTCCTGGTGGTAGAAGCCCTTCGCGCCCCGGAAGTCGGGGATCCCGGACTCGGTCGACACCCCCGCGCCCCCGAAGAACACGATGTCGTGCGCCTCGGCGATCCATTGCGCCAGCGTGGACGCGTCGTCACTCATGATGGCCCCCTTCGGACACGGTGCCGCCTACGGCAACGGTAGCACCGCCGGGGCGCGCCGGCGGCGCATCAGCTGTTCCCGGCTATCGCTTTCGCGATCTTGCCCGACCCGAGGACCACCATCATGAGGATCACCGGCGTGATGAGGATCGGAAGGTAGTTGCCCACCAGCCACGCCAGGGGGTCGTCCGAGCCTAGCGGGCTCACTTCCAGGAAGGGGCGGTTGGCGTCACTCCCGGCGGCTGCGGAGATGATGCCCTTGTAGACCTGGACGCTGATGACGATGCACACGCCGTGTATGCACACTTCGACGTACTTCCTCAGGAAAGAGGTGCCGAAGGACTTGGTCTCATCGTTGCCCAGGAAGGCGAAGGGCAGGGGGGCGAAGGCAGTGAGCATGTACAGTTCCGCGAAGCGCAGCAGTACGACGATCATGAGCGTCGCCTTGGCGGCCAGGGTGACCAGGAAGGGGATGAGGAGGAAGATGAGCATGCCCACCTGGTCCACTGACGAGGCCTTGTCGATGCTCGCCTGGAAGGCGCTGACCGCCTCGCCGTTCGCGTTCACGGACACGCCCTCCCCGCTCACGTTCCCGTCGTTGAGCACGGTGGAGACGAGGGCGCGGATGGCGATGAGGAGCATGTTCGAGTTCTTCACGGCCATCACCAGGATGATGTACTTGAAGATCACAGCGGCGATGAGTTTCACGCCTGTCTGGTGGTCGGCCTCGATGTGGGAGGCCTTCCGGTTGAGCTCCACCATCATTACGATCGCGAGGACTGTGAGGGCGACGGGCATCACCGCGTAGCGCGCGATATTCCCCACTAAGTCACTGGTGGTCGCATTGTACTTCAGTATGTCCGTAGTCACGCCATCGACTGATGATGCGTTGCCGTTGAAGAGGAACTCGACCAGTTTCTTGAGCGCGTCCTTCATGGCGTGTCACTGGGCCCGCTGATTCGACGGGTTGGCGGGCGCCCCGTTCTGCGACGGCGCCTGGGTGGCCCCCGTGCCCCCGGGGTTCCCCGTGCCCTCCGTCGGCTCGCTGATCTGGGTGGGCGGCAGGTACGCGCTGTCAGTGCTGGTGATCTGGTGGCGCGTGTTGTCGCCCCACGCCCACACTCCGCGCGTCGTGCGGACGAAGGTCGTGAAGTTCGACGCCTCGATGCCCGTGATCTCGAGGCTGTCGAGGCCCTCCACCTGCGTCGGGGACAGGTACGTGTCGTCGCTGTCCTTGACCTGGTGGGCGGTGTTCACCCCCCAGCACCACACGCCCTGGTCCGTGAGGGCGCAGGCGTGGGCCCTGCCCGCCGCGATGTCCTTGATGGCGCCGCCGGGGACCCCCACGACCGGGCCGGGGGATGTGACCTCGCTGTTGCCGTGGCCGGTCTGCGCCCAGCGGTTGTCCCCCCAGCACCACACCTCCGACGAGGTCGAGGCGCAGGCGAAGTCGTCGCCGGCCACCAGGGAGCGCGCCGCAGTGGGCAGGTAGAAGGTGAAAGTGCGCGCGGTCGCCAAGTCGGCGGTGCCGAGCTGGCCCATCGAGTTCTCACCCGAGCAGGTGACCTCCTCGCCCTCGGCGATGCACGAGAACGCCTGGCCGCCGGCGGTGAGGACGGCGCCTCCGGCCGTGGCCCCCGTGGAGTTCGAGGCCTTAGTCGCCGAGGTCCCCGACATCGCCGCGCTCTGCTGGGTGTCCGACGCGGTTCCCGCCTCGCCCCCCGCGTTGGGATCCGTCGTGGGCTTCTGGTTCCTCACCAGCTGGAACACGAGCAGGCCCAGGCACAGGATGATCACCACGGCCCCCGCGATGATCGCGGGGAGGGGGACCGAGGAGCTCAGCGTCCCCCCGGTCGAGGTGGGGGCCACGAAGCCCTGCTTCTTCTTCGGCGCTTTGCGCGGGGGAGGGGGCGCGGAGCCGTCGATGACCGGGTTGCGGGGGGGCTTGCGCTTGCGCGAGAAGATGCCGCGCGACCGGCTCCCCTCGACCAACTCGGGAGGCGGGGCGGGCGGATCGGGGATCTCCGCGAAGTTCTGGACGCCCCTGGCGAACAGGCACCAGTCGCGCAACTGGAGCCACGACGAACCGTGGGACTCCAGGTCGTCGAAGAACCCGTAGCTCCACAGGCTGCGGTTGCGGGCGAGTTCGTAGAGCTCGACGACGGTCACGCGGGGGTCAATGGACATTGGGGACTCTCCTCATAGCGGACTCATAGCAGAACGGGCGCGGGGGCGTCACAGGAAGCGGCGGACGTTGCGCACACCGGGGAAGACGGGCTCGATATTGATGCCGCTCTCCGGCGAGTCCGCGCTCACCATCTGGCCGCCGCCCAGCGCGATGGCCGTGTGCCAGCTGCCGTCCCCCCAGTCCCAGAAGATCAGATCCCCGGGCTGCATCTGGTCGTAGGGGACATCGACGCCGCCGGGCGCGGTGGACTGCTCCCTGGCCGTGCGGGGCAGGGCCACGCCCAGACGCGCCATGAACGCGCCCGTCAGGCCCGAGCAGTCCCAGGCCGTCGGGCCCTGGCTCCCCAGGACGTAGTGGTTCGTGTCGTCCATGGCGATGGACTTCGCCCACTCGAGCGCGTCTCCGAGCGAACCGCCCACGGCGGCGACGTCCTGCGCCGCCTGGTACTTGACCATGAGGGCGAGGATCTTCGAAACGTAGTTCTGGGTCTCGGCGTAGGGCGGGATGCCGCCGTTGCTGATCACCGCGCCGGGGCCGGCGTTGTAACCGGCCAGGGCGACCTCCTGGATGCTGCCCGCCACCGCGCCGGAGGTGACGTGGGGGTTGAGCGTTGCGACGATCGAGCACATGAAATGCCCCTGCGAGGGGATCGCGTCCGCGGGGTCCAGGGGATCGGCGCGGCCGTCGCCGTTGTAGTCCCCTCCCTGCGTCGCCCAGGTGCCCGGCATGAACTGGCTGATGCCCTGGGCGCCGACGGGCGAGCTGGCGTTCGGGTTCCACCCGGACTCCGCTTCGATCTGCGCGGCGATCAGGGGGGCCGTGATCTCGGGGCACATGGAGCCCGCCTGGTTGACGTACTGGGCGTACTCGGGGGGCACGTTCGCGGCTACGCTCCGGCCCACCTTCCTCTCCTGCTGGGCGATCTCGATCCCCAGGGAGCCGAGGAAGGAGGACAGGAATGTGGCGACGACCATGACAATGCCCAGCAGGGACAGGTTCTTCGCCGCCATCAGCGCCGTGGCGACGAGGCTGCCGATCGCTTTCGAGGCGATGATGAAGAAGTGCGAGACCGCCTGGGCGGCGTGCCCCGCGATGCCGGCGGCCTTCGTCCCGTTGATGGCCCCCAGCAGCATCATGGGCTTGGACGCCTTGATGGCCGCGGACATCTTGCCGGTCATCCCGCCCAGGGAGGACAGGGCGTCGCCCAGCACCCGCGTCTTGAGCAGGAGGGACTTGGAGCCTCCGCTGGCCAGCTTCCCGCCGACCAGGCCCCCCTTGGCCGCGGTCGCCGCGCCCTTCTTGCCCACGACCAGCAGGTTGTCCCCGACAGCCCGTATCGACTCCTTGGGGATCAGGCTCGAGGCGTTGGAGCCGACCGCTCCGACCGGGTCGGAGTGGATGGCCGCGGCGTCGAACCCGTTCGCATGGGCGGCGCCGCCCGCCTGGTGGACGGCGCTGTGGGCGCCCTCGTGCAGGGCGGGCCCGCCGGTCGTCTGGGGAACGCCATGAGCGCCCTCGTGCAGGGCGGACCCCGACGACTGCGTGACCGAGACGACGCGCGTTTTCAGCTCCGTCTTGGCGTACTTGATCGTCGGACCGGCTTGCTGCTGGAACTTCATGGCGTTCTCCCCTCACCTGCTCATGGGTTGCCGGTACTGCAGGGCGTCGATCATCTCACCGGGCTTCGTCGAGAAGACCTTGTACATCCGTGTGTCGACCGGGATCGAGTTGTCGAAGGGGATGACGACCTGGCCCATCTTCAGCAGGCCCTGGCCCGCGGGGACATGGGAGTAGTAGCCGCGCTGCTCGTCCGAGAACTGGAAGAGCTCCTGCAGGGACTCCGCGTCGGTGGGCGTCTGGTTGAGCAGGGCCAGCATGTCGCAGTTGGCCAGCATCAGGCGCGCCCGCTCGGACATGAGCAGCTCCTCGATGTTCTGCGTGAGCCCCGTCGGGTTCAGGCCGTACTTGCGGGCCCGCTTGAAGATCGACTGGAAGTAGGCGGCCGCGTAGTCGTTGGAGAACAGCAGGTGGAACTCGTCGATGTACAGCCACGTGCGGATGCCCTTCGCGCGGTTCTGGATGACGCGGTTCCAGATCTGCTCGAGGATGATGAGCATGCCGAAGGAGCGCAGCGACTGGCCGAGCTGGGAGATGTCGTAGATGACGAACCTGTTGGAGGTGTCGACGTTAGTCTGCTGCGAGAACCCGGAGAACGAGCCGGTCGAGTACAGCTCGAGGCTGGTCGCCAGCTGCGGCGCCTCGGCGTCGTCCTGCCGCCGGATCATGTCGGTCAGCGTGGCCAGGGTGGGCATGGGCGCCCTGCGCTTGGAGAAGAAAGTGTTGTAGATCGCCGTGACGCAGCGGTCGATGATCGAGCGCTGGGAGGGCGACAGGCCCGTCGTGCCGCCGATCAGCAACTCGCACATCGACAGGACGAACTCGGATTTGAGGCGCACCAGGTCGCCCTCCGTCGAGTCGCGCACGATGTCCATCGGGTTCACGCAGTGCTGGGAGCCCGCGTGGATCTCCACTGTGGTGGCGCCCAGTTCGTGCCCGACGGGCGCGTACTCCCGGTCGGGGTCGATGATGATGACCTCGTCCTCGGGGCGGTTGAGCAGGACCTGGTGGATCTCGGACTTGCCGTACATCGACTTGCCCGACCCGGAGGTGCCCAGGAAGAAGGCGTTGCCGTTCATCAGCGTGGAGCGCGAGGCGAGGATCAGGTTCTTCGACAGGGCGTTCACCCCGTAGCAGACGCCGTCCTCCTCGAAGAGCTCCTGGGAGGTGAAGGGGATCATGACCGCCGTGGTGCCGGTCGTCAGTGTGCGGAACAGCGGCAGCCTGCACCTGCCCAGCGGCAGGAACGCGTTGAAGGCGGCCTCCTGCATGTAGCGCGCCGTCGAGAAGCGGCAGGACTGGCGGTTGCCCACCTGGATGACCCGCTCGCAGCGGGAGTCGAGCTCCTCGATGCTGCTGGCCGCCACGCCCACCAGCAGGGTCGTGGTGAAGAGCTTCTGGTTCGACGTCTCCAACTCGTGGCGCAGGTCGACGCCCGCCTCGTAGGACGCCTCGAGCTCGTGGGGCATGAGGTCGTAGGGAAGGCCCTGCTTGGTGAGTTTGCGCGTCTCGTTGGCGCGCTGGATCGACATGTCGGCGAGGCGGCGCTTGACCAGGTCCAGGCCCTCGCCCTGGTCGATGGGGCTGATGTGCAGCGAGACGCCCAGGTTCATGTTGAGATCCGTGAGCTCTTTGACGAGCCGGTCGGAGAGCCAGGCGGGCAGCTCCTCCAGCCATAGGACGCGCAGGTAGGAGACCTCCTCGTTCTCGATCCGCACGTGCCGCGCGTTGGAGAAGTCGAAGACCGCCGGCGCCAGGAAGTCCTTCGACGACTTCCCCGGGTCCACCAGCTGGGCGTAGTCGAAGTCGAAGCGCTCGCCGGGGCGCGTGAAGGAGTGGACGATGCGGGCGCGCGCCTGCCCGGTGACCACGTCCGCGGTGCAGCCGCCGACGCTGCGCAGGTGGCTGATGCTCTCGGTGGCGACGCGCATCAGGCGCGCCCGCCCGTCCTCGTAGTCCTCGGCCTCCACGGTGATCGTGAAGTACTTGTCGGTCACCGTGTTGTTCCTGCCGGTGGCGAGGCGGTCGTGGATGACCCGGTTGAACTCGCGGCGCAGGGCGTTGTACGAGTCGGGCCGGTAGGGCATGAAGGCGGCCTCCTCGACAGTCTCCTGGTCCATGACCCTGTTGATGACGCTGACCTGCAGGTGGTGGGCGGAGTCGAAGCTGTTGAGGAACTTCGCGTACTGCTCGATGATCGATTCCTGCTGGTGGGGCGGTGCGATCACGTAGTTGACGTCGGACAGGCGCAGCGTGATGGAGAAGTGCTGGTCGTCGAGGACGCAGATCCCCGAGTCCATGAGCGCCTCGTAGTCGAGGACGTCCTGGGCGCGCAGGATCTGGCGCCGTGAGACTTTCTTCTTCTTCTTCGGCTTGTCTGCGTCTTTCTTCGACTTAAACATACGAGTCACGCTCCACGGGCAGGCTGCCTTTGCGGCGGGATTTGGTCTTCTTGCGGTTCCGCTTGGCCTTGCGCGGAACCGGCCCGCCGTCGGCGGATGGCTGGACTTGGGAGATCATCCCGTACACGTACAGCTGGCGGCTGCGCTGGTGGTTGATGATGTACCCGGCGTACTTCTCGAAGGGGAGGCCGCGCGGCCGGTACCAGCCCAGGGCCGCGAAGGGGATGATGATCGCGATCACTATGTACTGGCTCGTCTCAACGAAGTCCGCGAGGTAGCCGACGAAGATCGTCGCGAAACCGAGGATGGTCATGGCGGCAGCGCACGCGAGCTGCCGCCATGACATCCCCATGACCACTTTGGCTTGATACGCGGTGATCTCGCGTGGTACCTGGATCTCTATCGCCATGTGTGTCCTTGTGCGGGACCGGCGGCGGGGCGGCGCTTGCTCGGCGGCGCCCCGCCACGGGCCATTCGGTTAGTGGAGGCTGATCTGCCCGAACAACTGCGCAGCCGCGACGATCATCCCGCCGCCGACCAACTGCCACACGCCGGACTGGATGCCGGGCCCGTTGTGGTCCTTGAGTCCGCCCGCCAGCACGACGACGCCCCAGATCGCCCATAGGCCGCCGCCGATGGTGGCGAACCTGACGAGCAGATGAAGAGCTTCGTTGACGACATTAGCGTCCATGTTTCCTCCGGGGGTGTTCGACTGGGGTGGCTTCAGGCGCGGGAGCGCTTGCGGGCCCTGCGCCGCATGGCCAGGAGCGCGAGACCGGTGGCGCCGAAGGCCGCCGAGGTGAGGGCGCTGGAACCCGCGCCGGTCTGCGCGAGTTCGGAAGCGCTCGGGCGCTGGGTGTTCACGCTGGGCGCGGGCGCTTGCGCGTCCTCGGGGCCGGGCGCACCGCCGCCGACCACAGCCGAGATGTCGCCGATGCCGGTGGGCGCGGGCGGCAGGGCCGAGGGGACCTGTCCGGCGGGCAGCGGGGGCGTTCCACGGTCCGCCGCCCTGTACTGGATCCCGGGCTTGGACGGGGTGCGCCCGGGCGTCGGCGTGGGCGGGTTGGTCGGATCAGCGCCGGGCGCCGGGGGCGTGGTGGGCCCCGGGTTCGGCGTGGTCGGCCCGGGATCGGGCGTGGTGGGTCCCGGGTTCGGCGTGGTCGGCCCGGGATCGGGGGCGGGCGTAGTGGGCCCGGGCGAGGGCTGGGCCGGGTCGTCCGGTGTGGGCACGCCGGGATCGGGCGCCGGGTCGGGGTTCCCGGGCGTCGGATCAGGGTTCCCCGGAGTCGGCGGCTGACCGGGCGTTCCGGGGTTCGGGTCGTCGGGCGTGGGCGGGTTCTCCGGCGCTGGGGGCGTGGTGGGCCCCGGGTCGGGCGCGGGGATCTCGGGCTCGCCGGGCTCCGAGGGGCCGGGCGTGGGCGGGTTGGGGTCGTTGGGCCCGTCGGGCGTCGGCGGCTTCTGGTCGTCGTTGACCGCCCAGTGGATCTCCAGCATGGGCGAGGTGGGCGCGAGCACGCCGCGCGTCGAGGAGAGGGCCAGGGTGTGCCCGTTGCCGTTCATGCTTCCGGTGGTCGCGGGCTGGGCCTGGGCTCCACCCGAGTAGAGGGCGGGCGCGCCGATGGTGGCCGCGGCGGCCAGTGCGATGAATGTTCGCCTCATGACCCTTCCTTTCAAGAGTTGGCGGGGTGGGCCGGCGCGAGGGCCGACTGGGGCCAGCCGAGTCGATGGGTATTTTCCTCGCCCCCCATTGTGGTACCGATCGGCATCCAGGTCAAACAACGCTGACCGCAGTGAAAGACGCAATCCGTTGGGATCGGAGAGACTGGAGTGGACTGTGTGGCGGATGTGCTCAAAGACTACTGAGGTGGTCAGCCGATATTGCAGGGGGGCCTGCCGATGGGCGCCCGCCCGGCTTCCGGCGCGCGCACCCGGTACTATTCTTCTGATCGGCCATGAGGCGGGGCGCTCCGAGGCGCGCTGCGCCGACGCCGGGTGGCGGGCCCCTCCTCGCCGCGGAGGCGCCCACGAGTGGAAGGCGGACTCCAGTGGACAAGTCGCGCGTGCGGACCCCGGTGGTCGTAGGCGTCCTGTGTGTTCTGGCCTGGGCCATCGGCGACAAGATCAGCTACCAGGTGCGCGCCATCGTCCGCGGCGGCGGCACAGCGGGCGACGTGCTCGACGGCTTCTGGAAGGACCTGCCCGTCCTCACGCACTTCTCCTTCGACGGCCCCGACGTGCTCGCGGGCGTGATCGCCGCCGCATCGGTGCTCCTCGCCGTCGTGTACCGCATCGGGGCGCGCACCAACATCCGGGCCCACCAGGAGCACGGCTCCGCGCGGTGGGGCGGCCCCCGTGACATCAGGCCGATGGTGGACCCGGATCCCGCCCGGAACCTGCTGTTCACCCGCACCGAGTGCCTCAGCCTCGACACGCGCGCCACCCGGCGCAACCTCAACGCGCTCGTCGTCGGGGCGTCGGGGACCGGCAAGACCAGCCGCTTCGTCGTCCCCAACCTGCTCCAGGCCTCGACCTCCTACGTGGTCACCGACCCCGGCGGCCGCGTCAAGGCGGCGACCGAGGGCCGCCTGCGCGCCAACGGGTACGAGATCCGGACCCTCGACCTGGTCAACCCCGCCGCGCACGGGGACTCCTTCAACCCCTTCGCCCACATCGACGCGGGCAACGCCGAGGTCGAGCTCCTGATCCTGGTCGATGCGCTCATGGCGAACACCGCGCCCATGCCGGGCGCCCTGCACGACGCCCTCAGTGACAACGCCGAGCGCGCGCTCCTGGCCGCGCTGTGCGCACAGGCCTACGCCTCCGACCCCCACGGCGCCTCCCTCGGCGCGGTCGCGGACCTCCTCGCCCGGTTGGACGCCGCCGACGGCGACGGGGGGGCCCTGTTCGCCCGAGGGGCGCCCGCCGAGGACGCGCCGCCCCCGGGGGCCGCCACAGCGGCCGGACCGGCGCAGCCGCCTGCTGTCGGCACTGGCGCGGTGGACGGCCCGCTCGCACTGGGCGAACCGCCGAGGACGGCGGGCCGTTCCGAGCCGGACCCGCTCGTGCCGTCTGCGCCCCCCGCGCCCCCGTCGGCCCCCCCGCCCCCGGGAGGCGCGCACACCGCCCCCGTCGGCCCCGAATGGCCCCTCGACGACGAGACGGCCGTCCGCAGGGAGCAGATCCGCGAGTTCGCGCGCTCCCAGTACGCCGCCTACTCCCAGGGGCCCGACTCCACCCGGCTGGCGGTCCGCGCCTCGCTGGGGTCGCGGCTGGCCCCCCTGCGCATCGTGTCCATCCGTCGGGCCCTGTCCTCGGACACGATCGGCACGGAGCTGATCGGGCAGCGCAAGACCGCCGTGTTCCTGGTCGTCCCCGACTCGCACAGGTCCTTGGACTTCCTGGTCAGCCTGTTCTACGACCTCGTGGTCCGGGTCAACAGCGCCGCCGCCGACCGCAGCCCGGGCGGGCGCCTGCCCGTGCCCGTCCAGTGCTTCATGGACGACTTCGCCACAGTGGGCAGGATCCCCGGATTCGAGGCGAAACTGGGGGTCATGGGGAAACGGGGGATATCCGCCTGCGTCATAGTCCAGACCTACTCGCAGGGCAGGGCGCTGTACGGGGACGACTGGGAGGGCATCGTCGGCAACTGCGACTCCAAGCTCTTCATGGGCGGCGACGAGGAGACGACGCTGCGGTGGATCGTGGGCCGCCTGGGCAGGGAGACCATCGACACTGTGGACTCCGCCACCGTCAAGGGATCGGTGGGCGCCTTCTCGCAGTCGTGGCGGCGCCTCGGGCGCGAACTGCTCACCGCTGACGAGCTCGCCGGGCTGGACCCCGGCCGCTGCGTCTTCACCCTGCGGGGCCTGCCTCCGTTCCTCTCGGACAAACTGCCCGCCCAGGACCGGTGAGCGGGGCGCGTGGAGGGGGAACGGAGCAGCACGCCGCCCGCACGGCCTGCCGGCGGTGAGCGCCGCGGCACCACTGCGGGCGAGCCTCCCGCCCGGCCTGCCGGCGGTGAACGCCGCGGCACCACTGCGGGCGAGCCTCCCGCCCGGCCTGCCGGCGGTGACCGGCGCGGCGGCCGCAGGACTGCCCCCGCCCCTGTGCGCTCGGGTCCGTGCCACTTCCACTGCCCGGCGTGGCGCGTCAACGCCTCGAAGGGTGAACGACGCGCGTAGGGTGGTCATGCGCGACCATCTGAATGGGGGGACTCGCACTTCGGTCCGCCCGGGCGCCCGAGGCGCACCGGTGGTCCAAAATACGTCTGAGTCTCGGGCAGTGAAGGGGGGCGCAGTGGGCATGTGGTCCAAAATGCGTCTGAGTTTGCTCGGATTCGCTGGATTCCGCCGAAAACCGCCGAACTGAGACGCATTTTGGAACATCGCTCCTCAGGGCGGCTCCCGCAGGGCGGAGCCCAGACGCATTTTGGACCACTCCAGTGTTTTGTGCCATACGAGAGTGACAGGAGTCAGGCGCGGGAAGCCACTCCAGCCGCACGGCTCCTGGCGGCTCGGGCGCGCCGCGGCACCGCTGCGGGCGAGCCTCCCGCACGGCGGGCCCTAGACCACCAGGTCCGCGCGCGAACGGGTCGAGGCGACCAGGCGGATGTTCGCCAGATCCACGGTGCGCACCCAGTGGGCGGCGGCCGCGCGGTCGCGCCCGAACGCCTCGTGGCGGGCGACCAGGCGCCGCAGCACCTCGTTCTCGGGCGTGTCCACGTAGACCAGCACATCGACGAGCCCGCGCACCTGGGACCAGCCCGGCAGGTCCAGGCCCAGGTAGTTGCCCTCCGTGACCGCCACGCCCTCGGGCGCGACCCGCAGCGACGCTGCGACGGGCTCGTGCAGCTCCCTGCGGTAGTCGGGCGCCAGCACCGTCGCCTCGGCGCGCTGGATCCGTTCGAGCAGCGCGACGAAACCCCCCACGTCGAATGTGTCGGGCGCCCCCTTGTGGTCGGCGATCCCCGCCTCGGCGAGCACCCGGTTCGACATGTGGAAGCCGTCCATCGGAGCCATCCCCGCCAGCGGGACCCCCGCCTTGGGCAGCAGGTCCGCCACGAGCGCGGCCACCGTCGACTTGCCGGTCCCCGGTGGGCCCGTCAGCCCCAGGACGCGCACGCGCCCGCCCTTGCCGACGCGGTCGGCCACCTCCTCGACGACGCGGCGCGCGATCCGGGCGGAGGACTCCAACGAGGCGGGGTCCTGCGGGGAGGGGAAATGCGGGACTCCCGAGGAGTCGCGGGTGGCGGGGGGAGTGCTGGCCATGGGGACCGCCTCAGGGTTTGATGACGGGCAGGGTCGACCACGGGAAGTTGATCCACTGGGAGGTGTGGCGCCACACGTAGTCGGGTTCGATGATCGACACCGGCTTCTTGTAGACCACGGCGCTGCGGGCGTCGACCCGCACGGAGGCGCCGCCGTCCAGGGTGAGCCCGTGCTCGGCGATCAAGTCCATCACCATCTTCAGCGTCTTCCCCGAGTCGGCGACGTCGTCGACCACGAGCACGCGCTTGCCGTCCATCGCCGACACGTCCATGAGCGGGGGCAGCAGCACCGGCTCGGCCAGGGTCTGCCCGACGCCGGAGTAGAACTCCACGTTCATCGTCCCCATCGCCTTGACGTCCATGGCGTAGGCGATGGCCCCGGCGGGGATGAGGCCGCCCCGGGCGATCGCGACGATCAGGTCGGGCACCCACCCCGAATCAACGATCCGGGTGGCGAGTTCGCGCGACGCGTCCCCGAACCCCTGCCATGTGAGGACCTCGCGGTCGGGGGCGTCGGTTGCGTCTGGGCTGGCGGAGGCCTCGGCCATGGTTCCTTCTTTCGCTCCACGCGGTCTTGCGTTGATCTTAGCCGCCGGAACCGCCCGGTGCGCACTCAGCGCCGGGAGCGTCGCACCCGCGCCAGCTCCCGGGCGTAGGCGCCGCCCGGCGAGGCGGGCGCCCCGTCGCGGGTCCACGTGAGGATGCGGTCCGCGTCGAACACCCGGGCGCACGCGCCGCACGAGGCGACCCTCCTGGGCGCGCGGAAGAGGCGGCGCTGCGCCCCGCACGCCGGGCAGGTCCCCACCCACGGGGCGTCGGGGGCGGGCAGGGCGCCGGGCAGCGTCGCCGAGTCCGGGGCGCCGAGCGCCCTGGCCGCCTCCCGCCACCGCGCTCCGTGCCCCTGGCTGGGGCCCACCAGGGCGTGGGCGATCTCGTGGAGGACCACCGCCCTCACCGTGGCCTCGTCGTAGATGTCGGTGAGGGGCCCCGACAGGGAGATCGTGCGGGTGGCGTGCGCGCAGGCGCCCGCGCGCCGCTTGGCCCGGTCGAAGCGGAAGGCCCACTGCCCCAGGCCCGCGCCGTCCATCAAGGCGCGTGCGAGGGCGCGGGCCTCCTCGCGCCTCACGGCCGGCCCCCGGGGCGCACGGTTTCCTGGCGCCTCACGGCCGGCCCCCGGGGCGCACGGCCGCCTCCGCGTCGGCGATGACCCCGAGCAGGCGCTTGAAGGACACCTTGTTCGGCGTGCCCAGCCTCTGCGCGAAGAGCGAGACCCGCAGTTCCTGGGCCATCCACTGCGCCTGCGAGAGCAGCCGGGCGGTCGTGGCGTCGTAGGGGCGCCCGGCCGCTGCCCGGCGCGCCCCCTCCAGGCGCCGGGCCGCCTCCCCGAGGCGGTCCATGTCCGCCAGGTCGCGATCCAGGGCCGCCGCGGACTGGGAGGCCCGGTCGATGCGCACGGCCCCGGCGCGCAGGTAGCGCGCCAGGTGGGGCAGCGCCCCGAACGGCGTGTCAGCGAGGAAGCCCGCGTGGACCAGGCGCCGCGTGTTCTCCCTGACGTCGTCGACGACCTCCCGCAACGACGCCTGCGGGTGGGTGGCCACGGCGCCCTCGGCCTCGCTGTGGGCCTCCATCGCGCGCACGACGTGCCCGAGGATCTCGTAGACCCGGTCCTCGTGGCGCCCGCGGGCCGCTGCGACGAGGCGCTCGAAGTCCTCGGGGGAGCGGACCGAGTCGGACTCGCACAACTGGTCCACCAGGGACAGGGCGGAGGCCAGCTGCGCGTCCGCCACCAGGGCGTCCGTTCCCTCGTAGGGGGAGGCGGCCAGCATCAGCGCCTCGCGGCCGGTCCACCGCGTGGTGACGCGGGCCGTCGCCAGCCGCACCCGCTGGAGCAGCAGGCGGGCCAGGCCGAGGCGGTGCTCCCTGGCGGCCTCGGCGGCGTTGGCCATGACGCGGACGCCCGCGCGGGGGTCGTCGGCGCTGCCCTGGGGCACCAGGGCGGGGAAGGCCCTCAGGGACAGGCCGTCCGCCTGGGAGGCCACCGCGCGCGGGAGCACGGGCATCGCGGTGATGGAGTCCTCGTTGAGGGCGCTCAGCGCCGCGGCGTCCGCCCCGCCCCCGGCGCGGGAGGGGGAGGCGCCGGCGGATGCGTCCGGCCGCCCGTCGGCCCCTGTTCCCCGGCCCCCGTCGGTCCCGGGCGTTCGCCCGTCTGCCCGGGCGCCCCGGCCCCCGTCGGATCGGCCCCTCTTCCCGCCGCCGGTGGTCCTTTCCGTGCCCTCCGCGGTCTTCCCCCTGCGGCCGCGGCCGGCCTGCGCGTCCTCCATCGCCTGGGCGATGGCGCCGCGGACGGCGCGGCGCACGGCCTGGTCGGCGGCCCCGGCCAGCGAGTGCTGCAGGTGGGCGAGGTCCTTCCCCGCTCCGAGCTCGCGCCCCCGGGAGTCGACGACGACGAAAGTCATCCGCAGGTGGTCGGGCAGGTGCTCGGCGGCGTGGGCGAGGTCCTCCTCGGACAGTTCCACGCCCCGCAGCTCGCGCACGGCGGAGGCGAAGGCAGTCGCGAAAGGGGGGCGGCGCGGCGCGGAGCCCCCCGTCGGCCCCTGGTCGGCAGCCGGGGGAGCCCCCCCAGGGGCGCCCTGGGGCGCGCCCGGATCCTGCGGGGAGTCGGCGCGCTCGGACGCGGCTCGCGCAGAGCCCGCGCCCCGGGCCGGCGCTGTTGCGGCCGCTGCGCCCATGATCGCGGCGCCCCGGGCCGACATGGTTGCGGTCTCATCGGGATCCGCGGTGGCGGTGCCCCGGGAGCCGTCGGCGCGGGCCGCGCCCCGGGCGTTCCCCCCGGCCCCGGAGCGGGGGCGGTCGGCGCGCGCCGCGCCCGTCGACGCCCCCCACCGGGCCAGGCGGTCCATCGCGGCGGACAGGGAAGCGGGGTCCTCGCGGTCGTCGGCGCGGGTGGGGACGGCCCGGTCGCGGGCCGGGGACGCACCCGATGGATTGTCCGCCAACCATTGCGCGATGCGGGCGGCGGTTTCGGGAGCGGGCGCCAGCAGGCGCCGCTTCGCCTTGGGAAGGGCGCGGATCGTCCCCGTGATCAGCTCCTCCACCATCCCCGGCACCAGCCAGTCCGCGCCCTCGTCGCTCACGCGGGCCAGGGCCTCGACCGGAACGCGCACGCTCACACCGTCCCGCGGGGACCCGGGCGAGAACTCGTAGGACACGGGCAGGCGCACGCCCCCGCCCACCCAGTGGTCGGGGAAGCCGTCCCCCTCGCCCGCCCCGCGCGGCAGCAGCAGGGCGCGCGGGTAGGTGAGCAGGTCCGGGCGCGAGCGGCGCTCCCCCTTCCACCAGTGGTTGAAGTGCGCGGCCGACACGACGTCCTCGGGGACCAAGTCGTCGAAGAAGGCGAAGCGCGCCTCCTCGTCGGCCACCAGCCCGTGGGTGCGGCTGCGCCGCTCCACCTCCCTGGCCTGCTCCACGAGCTCCTCGTTGGCGCGCTGGAAGGCGTGGCGCTCGCGCCACTCGCCCTCCACCAGCGCGTGGCGGATGAACATCTCCCGCGCCAAAGCCCTCGCCGTCAGGGGGCCCGCGCCCAGCGCCCCCGCCCCCGGCGCCGCGCCCAGCAGCCCCGACGAGGACGCCCCCGCCTCGTCGATCACCGTGTCGCCAAGCCCGCCCAGCAGCACCGGGCGGTCCGCCGACAGGGTGAGGCCGTAGAGCAGGACCTTCTCCTTGACCATCGCCGCGCCCTTCGACGAGGACCAGTAGGGCTCGGAGTGGACGCGTTTGACCAGGGCGCCCGCGGCGGGCTCGACCCACTCGGGGCGGATGCGCGCCACCGTGCGGGCGAAGAGGCGCGAGGTCTCCACCAGCTCCGCGGCCATCACCCATGCCGGGCGCCCCGCCACGCCCGAACCCGGCCAGATCGTGAAATGGGTGCCCCGCGCGCCCTCGTAATCGCGTTTCGACTCGTCCCAACTGCCCAGGTTGGACAGCAGGCCCACCAGCAGCGAACGGTGGATCTGGTCCGCGTCCACCGTCGCCGTGCCCTGGGTGAAGGCCACGACCGCGCGCGCCGCCGCATCGGCCGCTCCCCCCGAGGCGGCCGCCTCGACGACGTCGCGGCGCGGGGGCTCCCCCACGGGGCCCGCGTCGATGCCCAGGGGGCGGGCCATCTGGCGCAACTGGTTCACCACGTCGCGCCACTCGCGGAAACGCAGGTAGTGGAGGAACTCGGCGCGGCACAGGCGCCGGAACGCCGACCCCGACAGGTCCCGCGCCTGCACGTTGAGGTAGCGCCACAGGTTCACGTAGGTCACGAAATCCGAATGGGGGTCCGCCAGGCGCGCGTGGGCGGCGTCGGCCGCCGCCTGGTGCTCGGCGGGGCGCTCGCGCACGTCCTGGATGGACAGGGCCGCGACGATGACGAGCACCTCCGAGGCGCACCCGTTCGCGTCCGCCTCCAGCAGCATCCTGCCCAGGCGCGGGTCGATCGGCAGGCGCGCCAGGTCCCGGCCGATGCGGGTGAGGCGGTGCCCGGGCTGGGCCGATCCGCGACGGGGCGCGCCCCGCCCGGATCCCGTGCCCTGGGGGGAGGGCGCGGCGCTGGGGCGCGACCCCTGGCGGTCCCCGGCGCCGTCCGCGCTCCGCGGCGCGGATCCCGGGCGCCCGCCCCTGCCCGGTCCCCTGTCGGAGGGGCCGTCCGGGGCCAGGGCGCCGATCTCGACCAGCAGGTTCACGCCGTCGCGCACCGCCCGCCGCTCGGGCGGGTCCACGAAGGGGAAGTCCTCGACCGGCCCCAGGCCCAGCGACGCCATCTGCAGGATCACGCTGGCCAGGGACGTGCGCAGGATCTCCGGCTCCGTGAAACGGGGGCGCGCCTCGTAATCGCGCTGGGAGTACAGGCGGATCGCGACGCCGTCCGCCACGCGCCCGCACCGGCCCGCCCGCTGGTCCGCACTCGCCTGGCTGATCGGCTCGATCGGCAGGCGCTGCACCTTCGTCCGGTTCGAGTACCGGGAGATGCGCGCCAGGCCCGGGTCCACCACGTAGCGGATGCCCGGGACGGTCAACGAGGTCTCCGCGACGTTCGTCGCCAGGACCACCCTGCGCAGGCGGTGCGGCTCGAACACCCGGTGCTGCTCGGCGGCGGTCAGGCGCGCGTAGAGGGGCAGGATCTCGATGGAGCCAGGCAGGGCGCCCCTGTCCTCGCCCGCGCGCACCCCGCGCGCGCCCAGGTGGTCCAGGAGCGCCGACTCGGTGTCCCGGATGTCGCGCTCGCCCGGCAGGAAAACCAGGATGTCGCCGTCGCCCTCCGCGCTCAGCTCGTCCACCGCGTGGCAGATCGCCGTCTCCACGTCGATGTCCTCGCCCAGGCCGTAGCCCAGTGCCGGCAGGTCGTCGTCGGGGTCCTCCAGGACCAGCTGCTCGAAAGCGCCCGGCCCGCCGGCCCCGCTCCCGTCCGGCGGGGCCCCGCTCCCGTCAGTGCCGGACCCGGTCGGCCCGCTTCCCGGACCGGCGCCGGCCGACGCGCTTGCACTCCCCCCGGTTCCCGGGCCGGCGGCGCCGGCCTCCGCCCCGTCGGACCCGGTCGGCGCGGACGAGCGCGACGGAGCCAGGTCCGCGGCCAGGGGGCGGTAGCGGATCTCGACGGGGAAAGTGCGCCCCGACACCTCGATGACGGGCGCGGGCTCGACGGGGCGCCCCCTGCCCACGGGGCCGTCCCACCGGCCGAAGTGCTCGGCGAAACGCGCCGAGTCGATCGTCGCCGACGTGATGATCACCTTCAGGTCCGGGCGGGCGGGCAGCAGGCGCGCCAGGTACCCCAGGATGAAGTCGATGTTGAGACTGCGCTCGTGGGCCTCGTCGATGATGAGCGTGTCGTAGCGCTCCAGCATCGGATCCGACTGGATCTCCGCCAGCAGGATGCCGTCGGTCATCAGTTTGACCAGCGTGGTGGGGCCCACCTCGTCGGTGAAACGCACCTGGTAGCCGACCACCTGGCCCGGAGCGCGGCCCACGGTCTGCCCCAGTTCGGCGGCGATGCGGTCGGCCACGGAACGGGCCGCGAGGCGCCTGGGCTGGGTGTGCCCGATCATCCCCGTCACGCCGCGCCCCAACTGCAAGCAGATCTTCGGCAACTGCGTCGTCTTCCCCGAGCCCGTCTCGCCCGACACGATCACCACCTGGTGGTCCCGGATCGCCTCGGCGATCTCGTCGCGGCGCGCGGACACCGGCAGATCCGGGAAAACCACCACCGGGATCGCGGCGGCGCGCTGGGCCAGCTGCTGGGGCGTGAAGGGCCTGTGGACGTGGGCGCGCTCGGGGCGGGCGCCGGACCGGGCCCTCCGGCGCCCCTTCGCGCCCCGGGCGGGCTTCGGGCGGGCGGGGGTCCTGTTGTCGTGTTCACCGGGCATGATGCGCCCAGTGTAACGAGTGCCGACGGCAGTGCCCCAGACCTGGACACGCCTCGGAACCGCGGTCAGGAGAACGCCCGGCCGAAGAACACCACCGTGAAGCCGTGCGGGTCGTCAGTGGGGCGGACGACCAGCCACACCGGGTACCTGCTGCCATCGGCGGAGAGCGGGCGCGCCGAGGACGAGGTGTCGATGCCGCAGACGAAGTCCCCCTGCTGGTAGGGCTGGCCGGTGAACCACGACTGGGCGAACGCGAGGCCGAGGGGGTCGCCCGGGATCGTGAACTCGCCGCTGCCCTCGCGCACGTCGGGGATCGCGCCGCAGGCGCCCACCTGTCCGCCCACGGGGAACTGGACCGCCCGCATGCCGCACGTGTCCAAGTCGTCAGGAGCGCATCCGGCGATGCCCTCGGTCCGCAGGCGGGCGATGTCGTCCTGCGAGGCGTGCCGGGCGGCCGCCGCGTAGTCCTCCGCCGCCACCGCGTCGTAGAAGCCCTGCGCCTCCGCCTGGTCGGGGGCGGCGACCGCGCCGTTGGCGGTGTCGAACCACGAGGACACGGCCTCGAAGGCGGAGCCGTTCCACCTCATCGCGACCACCGCCTCGGTCGAGGGGGCGCATGTGGGGCACGAGGCCTGGTCGCCGAACATCGAGACCCCGGAGACGCGCAATGAGAGCGCGTCGGCGGAGAACTCCACCGAGGTGAAAGCCGGCCGCACGAGGGCGGCGTGCGCGGCGGCCCCGATGTCCTTGCGCGCGTCCAGGGCGGCGACCAGGGCCAGCGACGGGTCGTAGAACGCGAGTTCCTCGACCATCGTGTCCCCTCCTCCCCGGCACACGAGGCGCGCCGCCGTCGTCGGGGCGCCCCCCAGAGACCCCTGGTAGGCGCTGTCAATGGTGATCGACACCTCGTACATGCCGGCGTTCGCCCGGGCGGTCCCCTCCGAGAACCGCACCTTCCCCTCCGCGTCCTTCAGCGCGTCGACGGTGCAGCCGTCGGGGACCGCCAGCAGCGCGTCAGCGAGGTCGTCGGCTGTGGGGGCGGTGGCCGTCGGTGCGGGGGAGGGGGTGGCCGAAGAGGACTGGGCAGAGGAGGACTGCGCCGTGGACTGGGCGGAGGACTGCGCTGCGGTGGGCGGGACCGACGGCTCGCCGCCTTGGCGGGTGGCCGACCACACGAGGGCCGCGACCAGGGCGATGATGACGGCCGCGGCGACGGCGATCATCGTGGCGAGCCCCTTCGTCCGGGTCGCGGGCGCGCCGCCTGCGGGCGAAGGGGGCCCGTTGGGGGGAATAACGGGATCTGACTGCGGACTGGGAGTGGGATTGTCGTCCATTCACTGATGGTAGTGCATAGCCGTCCAGTAGTGGGTATAATGCAGCGCTCTTCTCATCACTTTCTGGTCGGCGGCGGTGGCAACCCGGGCTGGGCGCCATGCTGGCGCGTGTGGGGCCGTGGCTGCGCCCCATCCCGTGCTTGGGCCGCCGTGCGCGGCTGGTCGTGGTGGCGTGGCCGTCTGCGCCCCGTCCCCTGCGTGGGCCGCCAATGGATAATGAGTCCATGAACGGACTCTTCGCAGGGCTGACCACGTTGGACGTCATACACGCGCTGGACCACGTTCCGGACCCGACGGTGAAAGTGACCTCGACCGACCACGTCATGGCAGCCGGAGGGCCCGCGACCAACGCCGCCATCGCCTTCGCGGCCCTCGAGCGGGCGGCAGGGCGCCTGCGCCCCAGCACGGGAGCAGCTGGCGCGGGCAACGCCAGGGCCGAAGACGGCGACGGGGCGGCCGCCCCAGGAGCAGGGGCCCTGGAAGCGGGCGCGGAAGGCTCCGGCCGGTCCCGGGCCGTCCTGCTCAGCGCCCTCGGGGCGGGCGCCGCGGCCGAGTTCCTGCGCGCCGACCTGGCGGAGGCGGGCGTGCGCCTCGTCGACGCGACCGCCGCCTCGAACAGCAGCGGGCCCGCGGTCTCCGGCATCATCGAGCACCCCGGGGGCCGCATGGTGGCCTCCACGAACGCCAGGGTCGAGGTGGATCCGGCCCTCGCCCGCCGCGCGCTGGAGTCCATGCAGCACTTGGACGTCGTCCTGGTCGACGGGCACAACCCCGGCCTCGCCCAGTCGGCGCTCACCGCGGGGACGCACCCCGCCACCGACCCCGACGACCCCTTCGCGGAGCTCGAGGCGAGGCCCGCGCACCTGCGCGTGCTCGACGGCGGCTCCTGGAAGGACTGGTTCACCCCGTTGCTCGGCCTCGTCGACGTGGCAGTCGTGTCCGCCGATTTCGCCCCGCCGCTGCTGCGCGCGCCCGACGGCGCCCAAGTCGCCGGGTTCCTGCGCGGATTCGGCATCACCCGGACGGTGCGCACCCAAGGGCCGGGGCCCGTCCAGTTCTGGTGGGACGGCCGGTCGGGGGAAGTGGAGGTGGAGCCCGTGGACGCCGCGTCCACCCTGGGCGCGGGCGACGCCTTCCACGGGGCGTTCGCATGGGGGTGCGCCCGTTACAGGAGGGTCGGTGCCCCGATCAGTGACCCGCGGGGGCTCATCCGTTTCGCCTCGGCGGTCGCGCGCGTCTCCGTGGCCTCCTTCGGGACGAGGAGGTGGCTGTCGAGCCCGGAGCTGCAACGGTGCGTGGAGAGCTTCGTGGAGAACTTCGAGGCGGGCCCCGCCGCAGAACCCGGTGGGCCCGGGGGAGCTCCGGGCCGCTGAAGGGGCGGGGCGGGCCCCGCATCGGGGTAGGCAACGGGGCATTGGGGGGATCGCGGGCTTGCATTGGGGCAGGCAATGGCTCATTGGGGTAGGCAATGGGTCGTTTGGGGGGATCGCGGGTCCGCATTGGGGCAGGCAATGGCTCATTGGGGTAGGCAAATGGGGTTGTTTCTCCGTGGCCGGGCACTGCTGGGGCGGGTGCGTTGTCGCATTGGGGTAGGTTACGGTGCATTGGGGTAGGTTATTTGCCTGCCCCAGTGGGTGGTTTCCTGCCCCAATGGGGCTTGGTTTTTCACAGGAAGTGCAACGTGCGGTGTGCGTGTAGGCTTCCTCAGGTGGTTTCCTGCCCCAGTGGGTGGTTTCCTGCCCCAGTGCGTCTTCCCGGCCGAGTCTGGCGACCCGATGCGGATCGTCGTAGTCGGACGCGCACCGCAGGGCCAGCCAATGCCTGTTCTCGCTCCGGTACTGCGTTGCCCGCGAGCGTCTGAGCCCGCGGCGCCGCACGCCGTGGACTGTTCTTGCAGCGATGCCTACAAGACGGGGGCTGCTTTCACAGCGATACCTCCGCTTTCACAGCGATACCACACTTCGCAAGCGTTATAACACTTGCAAAGTGACGGTATCCCTTTGAGAACTCCGCTTCGCTTGCAAAACAGCCCACTGCGCCCGCCCGAGGGGGAGAGACTTCCCTTTGAAACCCCGCCCCGCACGCAGAACAGCCCGAACGCCCACCCAACGGGCGAGATCCCCTCCAAGAGCACGGCATCGCGCGCAACACCACCCTCGCAGCGCCCCACCGCGGGGACCGCTCCCCTGCCCCTGGCCCCAGGACCGTCACCACGCCCTCGATCGCCACGGCCAGCGCCGAGCACTCCCCATTCCCTGGCCGCCAGGACAGCCGCCACGCCCCCGATCGCCACGGCCAGCGCCGAGCACTCCCCATTCCCTGGCCACCAGGGCCGCCCCAGCACAGGGCAACTGCGTCTGACCCCGACGCCCCTATTCCCTGGCTGCCAGGGCCGCCCGGTAGAGGTCGTTGCGGCGCAGACCGGTGGCGGCGGCGACTTCAGCAGCGGCGTCCTTGAGCCGCATCCCCTCGTCCGCGAGCGCGAGGACCGCAGCCGCGTGGTCCTCGGGGTTCCCGCCCCCTTTGTGACCGGCGACGACGATGGTGACCTCCCCCAGGACGCCGCCCTCTGTGCGCTCGACGAGTTCGTCGAGGGTGCCGCGCATGACCTCCTCGTGGGTCTTGGTGAGCTCGCGGCACACGGCCCCCGCCCGCCCGCCGCCGAAGGCCCCGGCCATGCGGACGAGGGTCTCGTGGACGCGGCGGGGGGACTCGAAGAAGATCAGGGTGCGGGGGTCGGTGGCGAGCGCGCCGAGGAACCGTTCGGCCTCCCCCGCCTTGCGGGGCACGAACCCCTCGAAGGCGAAGCGGTCGGAGGGCAGGCCCGACAGCGCCAGCGCCGTCAGGGGCGCGGAGGGGCCGGGGATCGCGGAGACGGGGACCCCCTGTGCGATGGCCTCGGTGACGACCCGGTAGCCGGGGTCGGACACGGTCGGCATCCCGGCGTCGGAGACCAGCAGGACGGTGGCGCCGTCGCGGGCACTGCGCACGAGGCCGGACGCTTTGGCCTGTTCGTTGTGGTCGTGCAGGGCGACCACCCTGCCCGTGGGGGCTGCCCCGAGGCGGGAGGCCAGGGAGCGCAGGCGGCGGGTGTCCTCGGCGGCGATGACGTCGGCGCTGGCGAGGGCTGCGACGAGGCGCGGCGAGGCGTCGCCGGGGTCCCCGATGGGGGTGGCGGCCAGGAGGATGGTTCCGCTGGGGCGGGCGTCGTCGTGGGTCACGCCCCTATCGTCCCACCGGCGCCGCGCCCAGGCGAGCGCGCAGTGCCGAGGCCGCGGTGACGAGCCCAGCGACGAGGGCGATGCATCCCCCCGCCGACCAGTCGGCGGCGACCGCCAGGGCGAGGCCGGACAGGGCGATGAGTGCGCCGAGGACGGGGGCGGCGACCATGAAGGCGCGCAGGGTGGGCGCGTGGGGGCGCAGGGCGGCGGCGGGGGCCGCGATGAGGGCGATGGACAGGACGGTGCCGATCGCGGGGATGAGGACGACGACGGTGAGGAGCAGCACGGTGAGGATGGCGAGCTCGTTGGTCCGCCGCGCCCGGGGGCTGAGGCCGACCGGGTCGAAGCAGTGGCGCATGAGTTGGGGCCCGCGCGCGCCCATGAGGCCGAGGGCGAGCGCCAGGCAGGCGGAGGCCGCGGCCAGGTCCGCTCCGGACACGGTGAGGATCGAGCCGGCGAGGAAGCTGGAGACCTGGAGGGGCAGAGGCTTGAACCAGGTCGCCAGGAAGTACCCGGACGCGAATCCCAGGGTGAGGACGACTCCGGCGCTGGCCTGCGAGGACACTCCGGGGATCCGTGTGAGCGCGTACATGAGGGCGGCGAGCGGGAGGCACATGAGGAGGGCCCCGGCGAAGAGGCTCACCGACATGGCGGCGTGCCCCCAGCCCGCGGCCGCGGCGACGACGACGCCCAGGACGGCGCCCGGGAAGGTCCCGTGGGTGATGGACTCGGCGAAGAAGACCCTGCGGTCGAGGACTGCCAGGGCTCCGACGAGCCCGGCGAGCGCCCCGACGACGACGGCCTCCAGGACCGGCAGGGCGAGGATGGCGAGCATCGTGTTCACAAGGAGCTCCCCTGGGGCGCGGGGGACGAGGCGGGGGCGGGCAGCGCGGCGCCCTCAACGGCCGTCCCCTCATCCCCTTGCGGCCCGGCCGGCGCGGCGGCGGGCTCCTCTGCTGGGCCCCGCATGCGTTCGCGCAGGAGGCCCCACCCCCCGACGGCTGCACTCACGGCGATGACGGTCAGGGCGAGCGCGGCCTGCGGGGAGACGGGCCGGGCGGTGGGGGCGTTCATGAGGGCGAGCCCCGAGAGCGCGCCGACCAGGGCGATCCCCGACGCGGTGGCGCTCATCGTGGTGGCGCTGGGGGCGGCGAGGCGGGCGCCGACCCCGGGGACGACCACGTACCCGATGACCAGGAGGACGCCGATGGCGGCGGAGGCGGCGACGACGACCGCGCCGATGGCGGCGTTGATGACGATGTCTACTGCGAGCACCCGCACGCCCGCCACCCGCGCGCCGTCGCGGTCGTGGGCGACGAACACCTGTTCCTTCCACGTCAGGGCCAGTGCGGCCAGGGCGAGGGCGCACACGATCAGGGACTGCATGAGGCGCTCGTCGCTCATCTCCATGAGGCGCCCGAACATGAGGGCCTCGAGCTGTCCCGACATGTCGCCCTTCCTCAGGGAGATGATGACTCCGATGGAGAAGAAGGTCGCCAGGACCACTGCGGTGGCGGCCTCGTTCTCCCGTTTGGAGCGGCTGGCGGCCACGAGGGCGCAGGTGGCGGCCACGGCGGCCAGGGCGGCGCCGGGGATTATCATGCGGGTCCCCCACCACACCGCCGCGGCGACGACCCCGGGGAAGACGGAGTGGACCATGGCCTCGGCGTTGAACTCGAGGCGGCGCAGGTTGACGATGGTGGAGACCGGGCCGACCACCAGGGCGAGGACGACGACGAGCACGAACGGGCGGAAGGCGTAGGGCGCGTAGGCCACCCAGCCCAGGCCGGGCACGCCCGAGAGCAGGTCGCGCAGCGCCTCCAGGGCGCCGGAGAAGGCGGCGGTCACGGCGCCGCCCCCGCGAGGGCGTCGCTCCCGGCCCCGTAGGCCCGGGCCAGGAGCCCCTCGGTGAGCACCTCGTCCACCGGGCCGAAGGCGATCTGGCGCCCGGAGAGCAGGCAGGCCCGCGCGCAGGTGAGGTGGGCGAGCGCGAGGTCGTGGGTGGACACGACCACTCCGACGCCGTCAGCCGTGGCCTGGCGCACGATCGAGACCAGGGAGTCGCGGTTGGGCTGGTCGAGGCCGTTGAAGGGCTCGTCCATGAGGATCAGCTGGGGACGCGCCACCAGGGCCCGGGCCACGAGGATCCGCTGGCGCTGCCCGCCGGAGAGCCGGCCGAAGCGCATGGACGCCCGCTCGGCCATCCCTACGCGCTCGAGGGCCTCCTCGACGCGGGCTCGGTGGGCGCGCCCGGGGCGCGAGCCCCACCCGAGTTCGCCGTACAGGCCCATGGTGACGACCTCGCGGGCGGAGACGGGGAAGGTGGGGTCCAGGTCGTTGTTCTGGGGGACGTAGCCGATGGTGCTGGCGCCGACCTCGAGGGTGCCCGACAGGATCCGCACGTCGCCGAGCACGGCGCGCAGCAGCGTGGTCTTCCCCGAGCCGTTGGGGCCGATCAAGGCCAGGCCCTCCCCGGCCTGGACATCGAGCGTGATGTCCCAGGCGGCGGGGACTCCCGAGTACCCCAGGGCCAGGTCCTTGGCGGCGATCAGCATCTCATTGTCCCTCGCCCAGGCCGTCGGGCAGCGGCGCCAGAGTGCCGTCCCACGCCTCGACGATCGTAGTGACGTTGTGGACGATGGATCCCGTGTAGGTGCTCCCGGGGCTGCCCGCGGGGCCCAGGGAGTCCCCGTAGAGGGCGTCCTCCCCGACAACCGCTTTGACGCCAGCGGCTTTGGCGATGGCCTCGATGGACTTGGAGTTGTTGGAGTTCTCGGCGAACAGGGCACGGGCGCCGGACTCCTTGACGGTGCGCACTGCCTCGTCGATGTGGGAAGCGGTGGCGTCCTGCTGCTCGTTGAAGTCCGACAGGGCGGCGCCGATGAAGGTGATCCCGTATGCCTTGGAGAAGTACCCGAAGGCGTCGTGGGAGGTGAACAGGACCCGGGCCGACTGGGGAACGGATTCCAACGAGGCGGCGGCCCACGAGTCCAGGGCCTCGATGCGCTGGGCGTAGGCATCGGTGCGGGCGCGGATCTGGTCGGCCGCCCCTGGCGCCGCCTCCTCCAGCGCGGCTCCGATGTTGGCGACCTGGATGGCGGCGTTCTTCGGGCTGGTCCACACGTGGGGGTCGAAACGGAACTCGGGGGCCTCCTCGCCGTCCTCGGGCGGGAACGGCCAGGGGGCCACGTCCACGGCGCGCTGGCCCCTGTTGATCGTGTAGGGCAGGGCCTTCTCCTGTTCGGCCGACGCACCCGGGGCATCGATGTCGTTGGCGGTGAGCACGCCGGAGGTCACGAGCATGGTCCCTTTGAACCCGGAGGCGGCGACCGCCTCATCGAGGAAGTGCTCCAGGTCGACACCGTTGACGGCCATGATGTCGGCCTCGGCGAGCGCTCCCGCCTGGGCGGGCGTCATCTCGTGCTCATGGGCCGAGGCGTTGGGCGCCAGCAGGCAGGTCAGGGAGATCGTCTTCTTCGCGTTCTCCGCCGGCGCGCCCAAGTGGCTCGTCGTCCCGTCCGCGTCGGTCTTGTCCAGGGCGAGACCGCCCGAGGCGTCCGCGCCGATCTGGGTGATGTAGTCGCAGATCTGGGTCGTCGTCGCGACGACTTTGAGGCTGTCGGCGGACGCCCCGGAGCGGGGCGCGCAAGCGGCAAGGCACGCGCCGGCGAGTCCCAGCGCTCCGAACGCGGCGATCGCGCGCAGTGGTGGTGTCACGGGCTCCTCCATCGAACCAAATATTTCGGATACCCGAAATATTACACGCGGTGTTGACGCGCATCAACTCCGGCTGCCCGCCCTCCTCCCCGCCCCTTAGACTGCTGGGGTGAGGACACGAACGGACCAACCGGCCCCGGGCGGCGCGCCGGCCCGCGCCCCCCGATGGGAGCGACTGCCCGCCAGCGCCGCCGCGGGGTGGGCGGCGACCCTGATCACGACCGCGATCGCGGCGCTCATCCGCCTGACGCGCCTGGACAACGTCCCCCGCCTGGTCTTCGACGAGACCTACTACGTGAAGGACGCCTGGTCGCTCATCGAGCTCGGCTACGAGGGCACCTGGCCCGCGGACTACGACGCGTCCTTCGCCGCCGGCGACACCTCGGGGCTCACCGCCAACGCCAGCTACCCCGTCCACCCCCCCACCGGGAAGTGGATCATCGGCTGGGGGATGCGCCTGCTCGGCCAGTCGGACCCCGTCGGCTGGCGCATCATGGGCGCCATCTGCGGCGTCATCACCGTCTTCCTGCTGTGCCGCCTCGCGCAGAACCTTTTCCGCTCCCCCGCCATCACTGCCCTGGCCGGGGCGTTCGTCGCCACGGACGGAATCGCCATCGTCATGTCCAGGACCGCCATTCTGGACGGCTTCCTCGCGATGTTCTCACTCGCCGCCTTCCTGGCCGTCGTCAAGGACCAGCAGGACGCCCGCGCGCGCCTGGGGCCCCGCCTGGCGGCGTGGGAGGGCGTCGGCGCGCCCCGCCGGGGATGGCCCGGCCTGCGCGACTACCTCTCCCCACGGATCCCCCGCCCCGCCTCGTGGCGCATCGGCCCCGCCTCCGGGCCGCGCCCGTGGCTGCTGGCCGCGGGCGTCCTCGCGGGACTGGCGTCCTCCGTGAAGTGGTCCGGCGTGTACGTGCTGGCGGTCCTGGGCCTGTACGTCGCACTGCGGGAGTGGACGACGCGGTGGCGCGCCGGGCACCCCTCCCCGCTCTTCGGCGCCCTCCTGGCCGACGTCTGGTGGGCGTTCGCGCTCATGGTCCCGCCCGCTGTCCTCACCTATGTGGCCTCGTGGTTCGGGTGGTTCACCCATCCGCGCGCGCACGGGCACGGCGTGACGGGCGGGACCGGATTCCTGGGGGCGCTGGACGACCTGTGGGCGTACCACGTCGAGATGTGGAACTTCCACACGACACTCACCGCGGAGCACACCTACCAGTCGAACCCGTTCACATGGCTGTTCCAAGTCCGGGCGACGTCCTTCGCGTGGATCAACGACTCGACCATCAGCGGCTGCCACACGGGCAACTGCGCGCGGGACATCGTCGCGCTGGGCAACCCCTTGCTGTGGTGGGGCGGCGTCGCGGCCCTGCTGGTGCTCCTCTGGGCGACGGCGCGCCACAGGAACTGGCGCACCGGATTGGTGGCCTGCGGTTACCTGGCGCTCTACGCCCCGTGGCTCATGTACGCCAAGCGGACGATCTTCACCTTCTACACGGTGGCTTTCGTCCCCTTCGTCGCGCTGGCAGTGGCGTGGGCCGTCGGTCTGATCGTGGGCCAGGCGCAGTGGCGGGGGCTCCCCAGTGCCCTCGCCTCCGCCGACGAGGCGGGGGGCGCCGACCGCAGGGGCACCAGCACCGACGAGGCGGGGGGCCCCGACCCCGCAGCAATCAGCACCAACGGGGCGGGGGCCGCGCAACACCACCCCTTCGCCCCGGCGTTCCCCGCTTCCGACCTGGAAGGCCGGGCCCCGGCAGGCGCGTTGGACACGGCAAGTCGGCCCGAGGACACTGCTGGGGACACCCTGGAGGCGGACTCGCCGACCACGGCGCCGCTGGCGGCCGATTCCGCCCCCTTTTTCCCGGCGCCCACCGGGAATGGGGAGGGGGCGGCCACGGGCCCCCAGCACCTTGGCGGCGCCGCGCTATCCGACACCCTCACCGCCGACGCCCTGCTCGTCCGTTTCATCGCGGCTGGGGCCATCACCGCCGCCGTGCTCGCTTGCGCGTGGTATTTCCTGCCCTTGTGGACCGGGCAGGTCCTGGATTACGAGTTCTGGAGGGACCACATGTGGCTGTCCTCGTGGATCTGAGCGCCACCGCTGGATAGCGTGAGGGCCCCTCTCCCAGGCGGGAGAGGGGCCCTCACTCGTTGAGCGGATGGCCGCCCGACGACTGCGGCACGGCGGCGACTGCTCAGGAGCCGCCCGATGCCAGCTGTTGTGGAGCCGCCGATGCCAGCTGGGGCGGAGCGCCCCGCGTCAGGCTTTGAGCGCCTCGACGACGGCCCTCAGGCCCTCCTCGATCTCGGGTGTGGGCACCAGGGCGCCGTCGCGGAAGTCCGTGCCCAGATTGAGGCCGAGCTGCGGTTCCACAGTGGTGCCGAACATCGTCAGCACTGTGCGCAAGTGCGCGAGCGCACTGGCGGCGGAGCGCCAGGAGTACCCGACCAGGCCGATCCTCTTGCCCTCCATGGCCGCGGGGGGCAGGTAGTCGATCGCGTTCTTGAGGACCCCGGGAATCGACTGGTTGTACTCGGGGGTCACGAAGACAACGGCGTCGGCCGCGCCGAGGACCTGCGCGAAACGCACCGCTTCGTGCTGCTTGGGGGCCTCCATCGACGGGGGCATGGGCTCGGCGAAGAACGGCAGCTCGAAGTCGGCCAGGTCGACGACTGAAGCGTTCACGCCCTCGACCTTGTTCGCCTCGGAAACGACCCACTGGGCGACCCCCTCTCCGACGCGCCCGGGACGAGTGGAGCCGAGGACGACTGCGACGTTCGTCATTGTGTTCACCTTCCTGAAGATTGTTGAAACATAAACAATCTTAGGCCGGAAGGAGGGCGGGCGCAATAGGACGCTGTGGTTGACGGTTGTTGTGCACATCGTTGCGTGTGGTCGCGCGTGTGCCCGCGCGCGTTGTTGCGTGCCCGCGCGCGTGTGTGTGCTGGTTTGGCGCGCGTGTGGGTGTTTGGGTGTGTGTGGGGGGGCCGCGCTTGTGTGCGCGGC
>ERZ772968.186-NODE-186-length-30232-cov-10.578222_pt1 | contig 30232 bp, 20 predicted proteins | sample MGYA00580674_ERZ772968 | MGnify/ENA primary metagenome ERZ772968 (study PRJEB29015, sample SAMEA2737940) | human oral metagenome | biome: human oral; feature: human-associated habitat; material: dental | place: China | collected 2138 ...
ACAACGGTAATACGGACCGCCATATGTGGTCACCCCCGGCGAGGGGGACGTTGTGTTGTGCGGGGCTTTGCGCCCCACTTCTGCGCACCGACAAGCGACATTAGTCCCTGTCGAGAGCACTGTGAGCGAATACTCACACGTCCGTCAGTTGGCGCTGCCGCCGCCCATGAGCGACGCCAGGTTGTTGTCCTTCTGACCGGAAACTGCATCGCCGAACATCGGCGTCGTCGCACCCTGCGCTCCACCCAGCGAGGGCTGGATGAAACGCGGGTTCACGCGCACGTCGGAGCTGTCGCGGGCCTGCGCGAGGACCTGGTCAAGCTGCTGCACGGCCGCTGGATTGGACTGCGCGACCTGGTTGAGGTTCTGGGTGAGCAGGAGCGACTTCACGGTTGCGCGGGTGGCGGGACCCAGCGTGCCGAGAGACTGATCCCCCAACTGCTCGGAGGCGCGCGCGGCAATCTGGTCGATCTGCTCGTCGGAGACTTCTGCGCCCACAGACGCACCGGCGGCTTCAAGAAGCGGCAGGTTCACGAGCTGCGTGCGAATTTGCGCATCGGTGATCTGCTGGCCACCCATGAGCACAGACATCTGCTGGGCGGCCTGCGCAACCTCCTCGTTGGAGTACGAGCCGGACGAGCTGACGACGGCGGCACCGGGATGGGAGGAGCATGCCCCCATTCCCAGTCCTGCGGCCACAATCAGGGCGGCGGTGGCGAGCTGGCGTGTGTAGCGCACGAGCATTCCTTCCTCAGATGTGTTGCGACGCAATAGGACCAGTGTATTCCACCACAGGCACTACTCGCCAAAAGGCACAAGAATCTTGGTCACCAGAGTCTCCACCCACTCTAGGAGCGGACCGTCGGTGAGCGGGGACCCGCCGACACGCGACGTGAGCGGCAGCGGCACGAGGACCTGGCGCACCGCGGCCTTGATAACGGTTCCGGGGTACAGGCGCTTGAGGCGCATGATCTGGGAATCACGCAGCTCGACCGGGGAGACACGCAGGTACTTGCCCTGCGTGACGACCTCGGTGATGCCTGCCCGGCGCACGATCTCGCGTAGCCTGGCGACCGAGAAGAGCAGGTCGACCTGGGGCGGGATGGGACCGTAGCGGTCGACGAGTTCCTCACGCACGTCCGCTTCCTGTTCGGGTGTGGCAATAGCCGCGATCTTCGCGTACACCTCGAGGCGCAGGCGTTCGCCGCCCACGTAGCCATCGGGGATGTGCGCGTCGACCTGGAGGTCCATGCGCACGTCCGTCTTCTCGGCGGGGGCGTCGCCTCGGTAGGCGGCAACCGCGTCGGAGACCATGCGCACGTAGAGGTCGAATCCGACGCCCTCGACGTGGCCCGACTGGGCCCCTCCCAGGAGGTTTCCGGCGCCTCGGATCTCAAGGTCGCGCTGGGCGACGGCCAGGCCTGCACCCAGCTCGGTGTTCGCGGCGATCGTCTTCAGGCGCTCGTGCGCGGTTTCGGTGAGCGCCTTGTCGCCGGGGTAGAAGAAGTACGCGTAGGCACGTTCGCGGCCTCGTCCGACGCGCCCGCGCAGCTGGTGGAGCTGAGACAGGCCAAAGGTGTCGGCGCGGTCCACGATGAGCGTATTCGCGTTGGAGATGTCCAGGCCGGTTTCGACGATGGTCGTGCACACGAGGACATCGAACTCGTGATTCCAGAAGTCCTGGATGACGGCCTCAAGCTGGTGCTCGTTCATCTTGCCGTGGGCGGTACGCACCCGGGCCTCGGGGACCAGCTCGGCGATGTGGGCTGCGACCGAGGCAATCGAGTCAACCCGGTTGTGCACGTAGAAGACCTGACCGTCGCGCAGGAGCTCGCGGCGGATCGCGGCGCTGACCTGGGCATCCGTGTAGGCGCCGACGAAGGTGAGGACGGGCTGTCGTTCCTCGGGCGGGGTCTGGAGAATCGACATCTCGCGGATGCCGGAGATCGCCATTTCGAGGGTACGCGGGATGGGGGTGGCGGACATGGACAGGACGTCCACGTCGGTGCGCAGGGCCTTGAGGGTCTCCTTGTGTTCGACGCCGAAGCGCTGCTCCTCGTCGATGATGACCAGGCCGAGCTTCTTGAAGGAGACGGTGCCGGTCAGCAGCGAATGGGTGCCAATGACCAGGTCCACTTCGCCCGAGGCCAGCCCCGCCTTGACCTCCTCGGTTTCCTTCGGGGTCGAGAAACGCGAGAGCGTACCGATGCGCACGGGGAACCCGGCGTAGCGCTCGGCGAAGGTCTCCGCGTGCTGGGTGACCAACAGGGTCGTGGGCACGAGGACAGCGGCCTGGTAGCCGTCCTGGATGGCCTTGAAGGCGGCGCGCACGGCGATCTCGGTCTTGCCGTAGCCGACGTCTCCGGTGAGCAGGCGGTCCATGGGGACAGGCTTTTCCATGTCGGCCTTGACCTCGTCGATGGTGACGAGCTGGTCGGGGGTCTCAACGTAGGGGAAAGCGTCCTCAAGTTCGCGCTGCCAGGGGGTGTCGGGGCCGAAGGCGTGGCCCTTGGTCTGCTGACGCACCGCGTACAGGCGGATGAGTTCCTTGGCGACCTCGTTGACGGCCTTCTTCGCGCGAGCCTTGGTCTTGGCCCAGTCGGCGCCGCCCATCTTGGTCAGGGACGGCTCGTCGGATCCGGTGTACTTCGAGATCTGGTCGAGCGCGTCGGTGGGCACGAAGAGCCGGTCGGCGGGCTGGCCGCGCTTGGAGGGCGCGTATTCGATGACGAGATAGTCGCGCGTCGATGCCGCGTCTCCGCGCCCGATTGTGCGGGACACCAGCTCGATGAAGCGTCCGATACCGTGCTGGTCGTGGACGATGTAGTCCCCTGGATGCAGGGTGAGCGGGTCCACGCCCTTGCGCCTGCGCGAGGGCATGCGTCGCATGTCGCGCGTGGATGCTCCCGCGCGCCCGGTGAGATCGCCTTCGGTGAGGATCGCGATCTTGAGGTGGGGTGCGACGAATCCGACGCCCGCCTGCGCGGTCGTAATCGTCACGAGGCCGGGGTCGGGGCGCGCTTCCACGTTGTCCGCGAGCGCGGCCGGGCACGAGGCGTCGGTGAGGATGGAGCGGATGCGCCTGCCCGGGCCGGGGCCTTCGGTGGTGACGACGATGCGCCAGCCGCCTCGGGCCAGGTCGGTGAGGTCTGCGGCGGCGCGGGCGAAGTCTCCGCGGTAGGGGTGCACGTCGCGGGCGCCCACGCGCATGAGGGTGGGCGAGACGACGACGGGCGCGGGGCCGTCCGCTGACGGGGAGTCGGCCTCGGCCTCGTCGATCGCGGAGGCGAGGTCGGCGGGAGGCAGATCGGTGAGCTCCCACCAGGGGCGCGTGCCGCTCCCCCACAGCTCGCTCAGGTCGAGGAACGAGGCCTTGGATGCCTCGAGCGGGGTATCGCCTCCCCCTGCGGCGGCGCTCCACGCGGCGGCGAGGAACTCCTCGGTCGTGGCGACGAGGTCGGCGGCGCGCGCACGGATGCGCTCGGGGTCGGAGGCGAAGAGCGGCGACCCGGCGGGCAGCAGGTCGAGGAGGGACTGCATGCCGCTGACCAGAATCGGGGCGAGGGATTCGATGCCGGGGGCTGCGATCCCTTCGGCGGCGAGGGTCAGCATCTCAGCGGCGCCGGGCAGGCGGTCGGCGGCCTCGCGAGCGCGGGCGCGCACAGCCTGGGTGAGGAGGAGCTCACGGCAGGGCACAGCCCACAGACCGTCGGTGGCCTCGCCGAGGGTTCGCTGGTCAGAGACGGAGAAGGCGCGGATGTCGTCAACTTCGTCGCCCCACAGTTCGACGCGCAGCGGGTGGGGCTCCTGGGGCGGGAAGACGTCGAGAATGCCGCCGCGCACGCTCATCTGACCGCGTCCTTCGACCATGTCGACGCGCTCGTAGCCGAGCTCGGCCAGTCGGTTCGTCACCTCGGTGAGGTCGAGGATGTCGCCGGTGCGCACGCGCACGGGTTCGAGGTCCGCCAGGCCTGAGATGATCGGCTGGAGGAAGGCGCGGATCGGCACGACGAGGACGGACAGTGGGCCCGCGCTCTCGTCCCCTTCGATGGGGTGGACGAGGCGGCGCAAGACCGCGATGCGACGCGCCATCGTGTCGACCTGGGGCGACAGACGCTCGTGCGGCAGGGTCTCCCACGCGGGCAGCATGGCCACGCCCGGGATCCACGAGGCCAGGGCGTTAGTCAGCGATTCGGCGTCGCGCCCGGTGGCCGTGAGGACGACGAGGGGCGTGGCCGCGCGGGAGGCGACGGCCGCAAGGAGGGGTGGACGGATGCCGACGGGCGCGACGATCGTGCCGGAACGGCCGGCTTCGACGGAGTCGATGGCCGTCTCGATCGCGGGATCGGTGGTGATGTCCGGGAGAAGTCCGGTGAGTAGCACGCGCTGCCTTTCGCGGTGAGAGTGCGCGGCGACGCCCAGGGGCGCCGCCTCGATCAGGACCCGGTGTGCAGGGCCATCTGGGTGGGAGCAAATCCCTTGGTCACGATGTCTTCGACGACGTCGGCGGCCTGCTCAAAGGTCACGTCCCATTCGGGGCGTTCCTTGGAGGGCAGGGTGGCGAGCACGTAGTCGGCGGGGTCCATGCGCCCCGGCGGGCGGCCCACGCCGATGCGCAGGCGCGCGTAGTCGCGCGTGCCCAGGTGCTGGCTGAGGGACTTCAGGCCATTATGGCCGCCCTCTCCGCCGCCGACCTTGAGGCGCAGCGTGTGCGCAGGCAGGTCCATGTCGTCGTGGATGACGAGGATGCGCGAGGGGTCGATCTTGTGGAAGGTGGCGAGCGCGCTGATCGGACCGCCGGAGGTGTTCATGTAGCTGTCGGAACGCGCGAGAATCACGCGGGGTCCAGGCACGCCGCCGGGGCCGATCCCTAAGCGGACATCGGCGGTGTGCGTGCGCGAGCGGTGCGAGGTCAGGGTCGCGCCGCCGCGCGAGGCGAGCACGTCGAGGGTCAAGTACCCAACGTTGTGTCGGGTCAAGGCATACTGCGCGCCGGGGTTACCCAACCCGACGACGAGCCACGGTCCGTCAGTCGTCATACTCCGATTGTGCCACCCGCGCCGAGAGCATGTCCCACTGGGGGGCATCCTCGACGACGGGGGCTGCCTCACGTCGAGACGTGGCCCACGCGTCCGCGAAGAGCTGCGCCCACTTGGTGTACGCCGCCGAATTCGGGTGGAAGAAGTCCGCAGCGTGGTAGGCGAACGTGTAGGTCGGCAGGGAGTATTCCTGGGTGAGGGAACGCAGGTCGACAAGGTGCGCGTCGCTGTCGGAGACGGCGAACGCGATACGGTCGGACATGTCCTGCGCACGACTTTCCTGGGGCATGATGCCGAAGGACGGGATCGTGGAGACGAGCGCGTCGGCAGGCAGGAAGGCGAGGACTCGACGCAGGCGCTCTTCGAACTGGCCGGGGGCCATGTCCTCGGTCATGACGTCGTTGCCGCCGATCGTCAGCGTCACCAGGTCGGGGCGGTAGGGGCCGTCCAGGAGGCCCAGGCCGCGCATCTGCGGGATCTGAGTGAGTTCCACGGACTCGATCGTGGCCCCGGAGAGGGACAGGTTGAGCAGAAGGACCTCGCGATCCATCTGCGCGGCGATCGAGGAGGCGAGGCGGGCCGGGTAGGACTCGGTGACGCGCGAGGCGCCCACACCCTGCACGGAGGAGTCGCCGAGGGAGACGATCAGGTAGGGACGCTCACCCTCGGGATGCTCGTCGAGCTCACGCAGGCGGTCCAGGGTCGCCAGGTTGTGGTTCTCCCATGCCTTGCGGTAGTCACCGCGCTGGGAATCCAGCCGCAGGAGGCGTCCAATCGCCAGGCCGCCGCCAAAGAGGCTCGCACCGCCGGCTGCCGCGCCCGCTACCTGCCATGCTCGTTTGCTGATCCCCATCGGAGTGTCCTTCCCTCGTGTCTGCTGATCCTCAGTGTAACGAGGCCGGGGCCGGTGCTTCAAATGCTGAAGCACCGGCCCCTCGGTTTGTCACAGATCGCTCAGTCCAGGCGTCCGGCGGGAGCTCCCGGGAGGGATCGGATGAAGTGGGGAGGCTCCCAGCCTCGCTCCGCGTAGGAGGCCGCGACGGCTCGTGCCACACCCTCCACGGCGTGCGCGTCGACGAGCGCGATCGCACTTCCGCCGAAGCCACCGCCCGTCATGCGCGCACCATGCGCGCCCGCGGCGCGGGCCGCCTCCACGGCCACATCCAGCTCCTCACAGGAGACCTCGTAGTCGTCGCGCAGCGAGTCGTGCGAATCGTTCAGGAGAGCGCCCGCGACCGCCAGACGCGTGCCCTCCAGCGGCCCCTCATCGAGAAGTTCAATGAAGGCGCGCGTGCGCGCGATTTCGGAGACGACGTGGCGAGTGCGGGCGGCCAAGCGCTCATTACCCAGCGCGGCCGTGGCCTCATCCAGATCCTCAACGTCCACGAGCTGGCCCACTCCCAGGATGCGCGCCGATTCCTCGCAGTCCGCGCGGCGCGACCCGTACTGGCCGTCCGCCAGCGAATGCTTGGCGCGCGTATCGATGACGAGAAGCTCGAGACCCACCGCGCTCAGGTCAAAGGGAACCTGGCGCGTCGACATGTCGCGGCAGTCGAGGGCCAGCGCGTGCCCCTCGCGGCAGCGCAGGGAGGCCGTCTGGTCCAGGCCACCCGTGTTCGCGCCCGCCACCTGGTTTTCCGCGGCGCGCGCGGCATCCACGAGCACCTTGCGCCCCTCGTCGTTGGGGGCCTCGATCGTGCCCGCAAGACCCAGCGAGCCCACTTCGTCGAGGGCAACCGCAGTCGCACACTCGAGCGCGGCGCTCGACGACAGGCCACCTCCCAGGGGCACGCACGACCACAGAGCCGCGTCAAAACCGGGCAGCGGTCCATATCCAGCCTGCTCGAGGGCCCACGCGACACCGGCGAGATAGGCGGTCCAGTGGTTAGCGACCTCGCCGGGGGTTCCCTTCGGACCGATCACGTCGAGATCGAGGACGTCGATCGCCTCGCGCGTCTGCGGCGAAATCAGGCGAATCGTCCGATCCTCACGAGGCGACAGCGCCACGTAGGCGCGGTGCGGCAGTGCGATCGGAACACACGGACCGCCGTTGTAGTCCACGTGCTCGCCGATGATGTTGACGCGCCCGGGCGCGCTCCACACGCCCCGAGGCTCGTAGCCAAACGCGTCACGGAACAGGTCTGCGGCCTGCGCGGCCCCTTCATCGGGAGTAGCGGCGTCGGCCCACACGAGATCAGTCACAAGATCCTCCTTGGTCTCACTTCCCCAAGGCTACGTGAACGCCCTCACACCCTTCAAGCGCTACGGCCTCATCGAACACGCCCCGACACCCGGTACAGTGGAGCCACCACAACCGCGACACAGGCAGGCCCCATGTTCCTCCCCCAACGACTCCCCGGCCAGGACTGGCTCGGCGTCGTCGTCGCGATCCCCGAACCGTGGGTCACACAGCTCACCGACCTGCGCCTGCGCCTGGGAGACCTTGCAGGATCACGCATCCCCGCGCACATCACGCTGATGCCGCCCACGCCCGTCGCACGAGAAGCGCGCGCCGAAGTCATCGACCACCTGCGCTCCATCGCATCGAGGCATTCCCCCTTCCGCGTCACCCTGTCCGGCACCGATTCCTTCCGCCCCGTCTCCAACGTCGCTTTCATGACGCTGGCCGAAGGCGCCTCCGACTGCACGGACCTCGCCGAGGAGATCCGCTCCGGCCCCCTGGACCACGAGACGCGCTTTCCGTATCACCCTCACGTAACGCTGGCTCAGGACGTCGACGACGTCGCCCTGGACATGGCACTCGACATCGGCGCGACCGTTGAGGCCTCCTGGATCGTTCCCGGTTTCCGTCTGGACCGCATCGCCCCCTCGGGCATCTATTCCTCGATGGCCCTATTCGACTTCGACGCCTCCGGCCACTGATTCCCTGCCACCAGCCCTGCGCACGCTGGTATCCGGGCGCCGGAGGCAACGGCCATCCACGGGCACCTCAACACACACGAAAGGCCGCGGCCCAGGGAGCATTCCCAGGCCACGGCCTCGTCGTTGAAATGTCAGATCTCGTAGGTCACCGAGACCGGCGCGTGATCCGAGAAGCGCTCCGCGTACTCATCGGCGCGGCCGATCTCGAAGGAACGCGCGCGCTCGCCCAGGGCGGGCGTCGCGTACTGGTAGTCGATGCGCCAGCCCGCGTTGTTGACGAAGGCCTGGCCACGCCACGACCACCACGAGTAGGGGCCCTGCACATCGCCGGCCAGGTCGCGCACGGTATCGCGCCACCCCTCCTCCACCCACCGGTTGAGGAAGGCGATCTCCTCGTCGAGGACGCCGGCGCGCTTGTTGTGGTTCGGCTTCCAGTTCTTAATGTCAGCCTCCGAGCGCACGACGTTGAAGTCGCCGCACACGAGCGAGGAGATGCCACCGGCAGCCTCTTCGGCGATGAGCTCAGCCATGCGCGCGCCGATGCGGGGCAGGTGCGCCATCTTCGCCTCCTGCTTGGGAGTATCCTTCTCACCCGAATGGAAGTAAGCGGAGACGACGCGCACGGGGGTGTCGCCGCCCTCGGGACGCACGACGACCTCGAGCCAACGGCCCGAATCCACGTCCGTCTCGGCCTCATCAAGAATCAGGCGAGGCTCACCTTCCAAGACCGCACGCCCGCGTCGCACTGCCACGCCTACACCCGCGCGCCCCTTGATACGACAGGGAACCCACACGCTCTCCCAGGCCTCGCCCATGATCTCACGAGAGATCTCCTCAGGCGCGCGCACCTCCTGCATGAGCAGCACATCCGTATCGCTTGCCTCCAGCCAGTCGAGGAATCCACGCTTGTGGGCGGCGCGGATGCCGTTCAGGTTCACGGTGGTCACCGTCAGAGTCATCGTTTTCTCCTTACGCGAGTTTTCTTCAGTCTAGAGGAACGAGGAGGCGCGGCGAGGAATGGACATCCTCACCGCGCCTCCGCTGCGTTCGCGCGCGACCTCCACGTGTACCGAGGCCACGCACGCCTGTCAGTTTGCGCTGCTTCCCGCCTGGCGTTCGGCTGCCTCGACGACGTTCGTCACGAGGAGGGCCCGCGTCATCGGGCCAACACCGCCGGGGTTGGGGCTGAGCCAGCTGGCCACCTCATCGACGCCGTCCGCGACGTCGCCCATCAGTCGAGCCTTGCCGTCCTCGCCCTGCACGCGGCTCACGCCGACGTCGAGGACGATGGCACCGGGGGCCACCATGTCGCGGGTGATAATCCCCGCGGAGCCCGCCGCGGCCACGATGACGTCCGCACGACGCACGTGATCAGCCAGGTCGGTCGTGCCCGTGTGGCAGACATCAACCGTCGCGTTCACTTCCTTGCGCATGAGCAGCAGGCCAATCGAACGACCCACGGTCACGCCTCGACCGATGACACACACGTTCTTGCCGGCCAGGTCGATCCCGTGGCGTTCCATGAGCTCGATGACCGCGCGCGGCGTGCACGGCAGAGGCGAATCGATGGGCCCCGAGCCTCGCAGCACAAGGCGTCCGAGATTCATCGGATGCAGGCCGTCCGCGTCCTTCGCGGGGTCGATACGCTCCAGGACGGCGTTCGTATCGATGCCGCGCGGCAGGGGCAGCTGCACGATGTAGCCCGTACAGGCAGGATCCGCGTTGAGCTGATCGATCGCGGCCTCCACCTGTTCTTGCGTCGCGTCGGCGGGCAGGTCCACACGGATCGACTCGGCGCCGATCTGAGCGCAATCGCGGTGCTTGCCGGCGACGTAGGCGACGGACCCGGGGTCCTCGCCCACGAGGATCGTGCCGAGGCCCGGGACAACCCCGGCCTCGCGCAGACGATCGACGCGCTCCTTCAGCTCCGCCTTAATGGCGGCAGCGGTCGCCTTGCCATCCAGGACCCCGGCGGGGCCCTCCCAGGGAGCCCTCACGATCAGAGCCCGGCGTACAGCGGGTGCTTGTCCGTCAGCTTCTTGACGCGGGCGCGCAGGGCGTCCACCTCAACGTTGCCGCCGGACGCCCCCTGAGACAGGGTCGTGCCAATGATGTCCGCAACCTCGGCGAAGTCCTCGGCGTCGAAACCACGCGTCGCAAGGGCAGGGGTGCCGATGCGCAGGCCCGAGGTGACGGCCGGCGGACGAGGGTCGAAGGGAACGGCGTTGCGGTTGACGGTAATACCGACCTCGTGCAGCAGATCCTCGGCCTGCTGACCGTTGAGCTCGGAGTCAACCAGGTCAACGAGGACGAGGTGCACGTCGGTGCCGCCCGTGACCAGCTTGATGCCGGCCATCTTCGCGTCGTCAGCGCCCAGGCGCTCGGCGATGATCTGCGCCCCCTCGAGGGTGCGGCGCTGGCGGTCCTTGAATTCGTCGGTCTGCGCGACCTTCATGGCGATGGCCTTCGCAGCGATCGCATGCATGAGGGGGCCGCCCTGCTGGCCGGGGAACACCGAAGAGTTCAGCTTCTTGCCCCACTGCTCGCCGCGCGAGGACAGGATCATGCCAGAACGAGGACCACCCAGGGTCTTGTGGACCGTCGTCGTCACCACGTCAGCGAAGGGGACGGGGTTCGGGTGCAGCCCCGCGGCCACGAGGCCCGCGAAGTGAGCCATGTCCACCCAGAGGGCGGCGCCGACCTCGTCCGCGATGTCGCGGAAGGCCTGGAAGTCAAGGTGACGCGGGTAGGCGGACCAGCCGGCGATGATGACGCGCGGACGCTCCGCGAGGGCAGCCTCACGGACCTTCTCAGGCTCGATGCGCATGGTCTCGCGGTCAACCTCGTAGGCGACGGCCTTGTAGTTCTTGCCCGAGAAGTTCAGGCGCATGCCGTGGGTCAGGTGACCGCCGTGAGCCAGCGACAGGCCGAGGATCGGGTCGCCGACGTTCGCCATAGCCATGAGTGCGGCGGCATTGGCCTGCGCACCGGCGTGGGGCTGAACGTTGACGTAGTCGCCGCCGAAAACCTGCTTCGCACGTTCGATGGCGAGAGACTCTGCGACATCCACGAACTCGCAGCCACCGTAGTAGCGGCGGCCCGGGTAGCCCTCGGCATACTTATTCGTCAGGACCGAGCCCTGCGCCTCGAGGACGGCGCGCGGGACAAAGTTCTCCGAGGCGATCATCTCAAGAGTGTCACGCTGGCGACCAAGCTCGGCGTCCAGAACGGCCTGAATCTCAGGATCCAGCTGCGCAAGTGTCATGTCATTGAGGGAATCCATGGGGTTCTCCTATTGATCATCCGATGATGGTTGGCAGTGGCCTCTAGCCCAGGCGGGCGGCTATCGATGCCGACGCGTCGCTCCCCGGTGGTGGCCCACCTGTTCGCCAGTCACGACACGCTTACCAGTCTATCGCTCGGCGGTTTTGCGCGCATTCTTCCATGGTGTCAGCAAGCTACCAGCTGGTCACGCAACGTTCAGGTCTGACTTGCACAACTCGTCAGGTGTACGAAATCACAGCCTACTTTCGCTTGTACTTAACCCTTTGGTTAGCAACCAAGCTAACCATATGGATAGACTAGGGTTAACACCTAACGGTGACTGAGTTGCACCAGGGACGTTTGCCTAGCAGACATCCCAGTCTAGAGCGGTTTTCCGCCTCTAACCGACATGCAGCATTTGAGTTTGATGAAGGAGAAGGAAGGCGCACAAATGACAACATTGACGAAGCCCACCGCACGAGCCGCATCCACGGCTCTCGCATTCGAGCACGCGTCGAATCTTGCCGCCTCCGCCGACAACGCCATCAAGCGCATGTGCGACATTTTCGCAGCTCTTTTCGGCATTATCCTGCTGACCCCGCTGTGGATCATTGTCGCCGCGATGGTGCACCTGAACGACGGAGGCCCCGTTTTCTTCACTCAGGAGCGCGTCGGCCTCAACGGCAAGACTTTTACCATGTTTAAGTTCCGCACCATGCGTGTGGACGCCGAAGAGCTCAAGGCCTCCCTCATGGAGGCCAACGAGGCCGACTCCTCCGCCGGAAATTCGATCATGTTTAAAATGGCCAATGATCCGCGCATTACGCGCATCGGAGCCTTCCTGCGCAAGACGTCGATTGACGAGCTGCCCCAGCTATTCAACGTCCTGCGTGGCGACATGTCCCTCGTGGGCCCGCGCCCCCCGCTTCCCAGCGAGGTCGCACAGTACGAACCCCGCGTGATGGGTAAGTTCGCCGTCCGCCCCGGCATCACCGGCCTCTGGCAGATCTCCGGCCGCTCGAACCTCTCCTGGGATGAGACCGTCCACCTGGACCTCTCCTACGCCCAGCACCGCTCCCTCACCCTCGACACGTGGATCGTGCTTCAGACCATCCCCGCGATCCTGCGTCACGAGGGGGCCTACTAAGCCTTTCCTCTCTGTGTGTGATTAGGTGTGGCCTGAGCCAATTGGCTCGGGCCACACCTTTATCTTTCACGCCCCACCACGGCCGCACATCACCGCAACCACTGGGCAATTCACACCGGCTTGGACAGCGCGGCGAGGCCCCATCCCAGTACCTCACGGCAGTGCACACACAATGAGCAGTTCATAAGTCTCACGAGAGTTTGACACCGGCACACAGGAGCAGCCTTTGCCACCCGCATCACAGGGATCCGTCACACCCTCATAATGGTTTGTGTGGGCTACACCATTCACTGCATAACCCTTTTCAAGCATCCATCCGGAAGCGTTTTGAGACACGCTCAGCGCCACTCCCCCTTCCCCACGCGCGTCCCTCGTACACTCCCGAAAGCCGACCAGGCACTCACACGAAAGAGACCCTGACCTGCGAGCGCGCACCTTCACGCAAACCCTATTGGTGACCGAGCTGCGAGACACAGGACGACAGGATTGACCGATAAGAGCCTCGCGCCCCACTTGCCGCGGGCATGGGCAGGGAGGATATGCCATAACGATGCGGATAGGTTATGGCGATCTGGATAGGTTGGAGCGATCTGGATAGGAAAATAACCTATCCAGATCTGCCGTTCCTATCCAGAACAACCCGTTGCAGTCGCCTGAAGCGCACGTCGCCAGATACGGGGGGCTGACCACACTAGGCGCACACAATGCCAGATGACAGCAGGTAGAAACAACAGCCCCTACGCGCCAGCAGCCTTCACGACCCACCAGTGGGCAGCGCCAGCCTATTCGGCAACGTGGAGGAGGCGGACCCCTGCGGGCCCGGTCTCCTCCACAACGACTAGCGTCAACCTCGGTCAGCGAACGTCACGCCACCGACCAGTCCGAGATCGTCGAAGCTACCCATTGCCTCGAGCCGCGAGATGAGCTCGGGCGCGTGAGCGACGAAGTCGAGGGCTTCGACGGTGTAGCGCTTGATGAGCCGCTTGGGCTCGTGCGCGATGCGCCAGGCCCACCCGAGGCGGGCGGCGTGCACCCAGGTCGGGAAATAGTCGTCGGCAGCGCGCGCGTACTGGTCGATCCAACCGCCCGCGGTGCACACGGACGCCTCCGGCAGGAGGTCGAGCACGAAGGACGCGACGACCTCCTGGAGACCGGCCCCCAGGCCGACGATCACGAGGCGCGGATCGAAGGAGGTGAGCACAGACGGATCCGCCTTAAATCGACGCAAGCCCTCGTACCCATCGATGACCTGCACGTCGAAGCGGTGCAGGCGCTCAGCTGCGGCCTGGCCAGCCTCGGGCACAGCCCCGATGAGGGTGATGCGAGTGCCATCCTCGAGGCGTTCGAAGACGTGCGGCAGGACGAGGTCCGCGGAGGTGCGGGCGACCTCGTGGCCTGCTGCGCGCAGACGCATTTGCAGGAGGGTCCCGTCAAAGCCGACGGTGTGCATGCGGGCAAGCGCACGGAAGTCGGCGTGCAGGAGGGACCAGTGGTTCAGCCACGTGGTCGTGTGCCCTCGGGTCAGCACACGCTGTGCCATCGCGTCGAACGCGGGGTCGGTCGCGGGGGCGCCGACCGCGCCGGCGGCTTCGGGTTCAGCCTCGCCGCCGGCGGGAGTTGACGTCGCGGTCATGGAGATCACCTCACCAGGCTTGCCTTGAGATCGAAGGTTACGGATGCGGCATTCGCGTAGTTGGCGTGCGATTCGACGGCGATACGGTTGACGCCGTCCCTGAGCACCTTGCGAGGCACCGCGATGCGCACAATGTTGTTCTTCGCCGTAGCGAGGCCCACGTTGGAGGAGGCTCGCGTATTGGCGTCGATCGTGCCCTCAGGCATGTTCACGCGCTTGATTTCGGTGCCGTTGACGTAGATGACTGCACCATCGTCAACGCGGACGTCGAGGGTGACCTCGAAGTCGGCGCTGAGGGTACCGAAGTTGACGTCACGCACGAAGTAGTTCGTGATGGCTCGGTCCGCCGCAGGCATCGTGAAGGGCGTACCGGCGTCACGGTCGCCCCAGCCGAGCGGGCTGGCGCCGTGCTTCCACGAGGACAGGTCGGCGGTGGAGTTCCACGCCGGGTCCGGAGTTTCCTTGGAGTTCCAGTAGTTCCAGTACATACCGGGGAACAGGAAGGGTCCGAAGTTAAGCGCAGACACGTCGAGGACCTCGAGCGGCTTGTCCGGGTCGGGCGTGAGCGGAACATCCGGCTGCGGCTGGGGTGCCGGCTCCGGATCGGGTGCGGGTGCGGGAGCAGGCTCGTCACCCTTGGTGATGACCTTGACCATGCCGTCGATGGTCATCGACGAGCTGGAGCGGTAGTTCAGGTGCGTTTCGACGGCCAGCGTGTTCGTACCGGCGACCAGCTTGTCCGCGGGGACGAAGACCAGCTGTCGGTCGGCGCGCGCGGCGGGCGTCGAGACGGACGCGTTCGCGAAGGTCGAGGCGTCAACCGTTCCATCGTCCATGCGCTGGCGGGCTACTTCGTTGCCGTTGACGTACACCACGGCTCCGTCGTCGGCCGTCACGGCAACGTTCACGCCGACGATGGCGGTCGGGTCAGCGATCGTGAAGTTGATGCGCGCGTAGGTGGTGACAGGGCGGTTCTTGGCCGCGCCCGGGGTCAGTGTCGTGTTGATTCCGGGGCCACCGTAGCCGATCGGCGAGGCGCCGCGACTCCAGGCGGAGTCGTCGAACGAGGTCTGGGCCCAGTTCTCGGCGACCGGATCGGTCGACCAGTGGTACGCCCAGGCGTCATCCTCGTCAACGAGCAGCGTGGCACCGTCGGGCTGGGCGGGTTTGCCGTTGGAGTCGACCGTGTAGACGTGGGTCGAGGCACCGCGCAGGCCGTCGGAGGCCACCGCGCGCACGAAGAAGCGATTCTTGCCGCCCAGGGGAACGGTCACGGAGTTCGAGGTCGTGGTGGCGATCGGACGATCGTCACGCAGGATGTCGTAGGAGACGGCACCGGGCACGGAGGACCACTTGAGCGTGACTTCCTTGGAGTTGCCGTCGGAGGCGCGCAGGTTCGCGGGGACCGCGGGGGCGGTGGCATTGCGGGCGGGCATGCGCACGAAGCCGCCGGACCACTGGCCCGAGGTCAGCGACGTGTAGGAGTAGTTGAAGTCGCCGCCGGCCCACAGGGCACCGTCGTCAGCCATTTCGAGGGCCCACGCGCCGGTGGAGCGTAGGGAGCCGAGGCGGTAGGGGGTCCAGCCGAGCTGGCGGCCCGTGGCCTCGTCCCAGCCACCGACCCACTGGATCTCGTCAGCTCGCGTCCACGTGGTACCCAGCGTCAGGTACTGGTAGGCATCCTGGAAGGCGTAGTCGGAGCAGTGGCACGACGCGTAGACGACGCCAGTGGCGGACCGGGTGCTGGCTTGAAGGTCACCGCCGTTGTACATGGTGATGGAGCCCGAGGTGCGCGTCATCGTGTCGGAGTTGTAGCCGAAGAGCGAGTGCTGCGAGCCACCGAAGTAGACGCGGCCGTTGGCGGCCGTCACGGTCTGCTGGTACTTGCCGATCAGGTAGGAGTGACGGAAGGTCCAGGACTGGTCGAGTTCGGCGCCGGCTGCCGTGGACAGGCGGCCAGCGTTTTCGACGACGCGGTCGTGGGCTCGGGTGAAGTAGCCGGCCGCGTAGTAGTAGGCCTCGTTCTCGTCGACGTCGATATCGATGACGGAGCCGTTGAACTCGGGGTTCCACGAGCGGTCGGGCTTGCCATTGATGTCGAGGCGGGCGCCGTTACGGGCGTAGGTCCACGACGCGCCGTTGCCCTGGAAGTGCGTGAAGATACCGCCCAGATAGATGTGATCGTTGATGATCTTGATGGACTTGACCGAGACGCGGCCACCGTTGGTGCCGGTGCGCGCCTGCAGGGTCCACGACGGGTCGATCTGGCCGGTCGCAGGGTCGATCAGAACGGTGCCGACGTGGGTCTCACCGTTGACCTTTGTGAAGTCGCCGGCCACGAGAAGCTTGCCGTTGGGCAACTCGACGAGGTCCTTGACCTGGTTGTTGAAGGAGAACGTCTGACCGTTCCACTCCCCCGTCGTCGCATCGAAGCCGGCGAGACCACTGGAGGCGATTTCCTGGCCGTTCTTGCCTTTCTGCACGCCGGTGAAGTTACCGCCCACGTACATCGTCGAGCCGATCTGCTCGAAGGCCTGAACCTGGATGTTACCTTCCTGGACGGAACCGTTGAGGTTGCCGGCCACGCCCCAAGACATCAGGGACGCGAACTCGGAAGCGGTAGCCTTCTGCTTCTTGGCGGGCGTCCCACCGTCACCGATGGCGCGGAAGCTGGCGTCCGTCGAGCGCAGCTGCGGGCGCACGTAGGCCTCGGCGTAGGGGTTGATGATCGAGCCGTTGCGGTGGAAGTACGACGTCGAGGAGGACGTGTCGTACCAGGACGTGGCGAGGGGGCCGTAGCCCCAGCCGAGCGTGTACTTGTTCTGCGCGGAGGCGATGAGGTTGACGTAGCCCCAGGAGGTGTTGGTACCGAAGCCTGCCCACACAATGCCGCCCTGGACCCACCATTCGTGGTTGAACTTCACATCCACCGGGTGAGCGCTCTTGAACGGCCAGATGAAGTCACGCATCTTCGGGAAGCGCATGCGCACGGTCTGGTAGTCGGTGCCCTTGTGGTTCGAGGCACGCTGGACCATGAGGCCGTCCTCAAGGTCGGAGACAGAGGTGCCGCCGAGTAGCCCATTGACCGTCTGGTGTGAGGCCTGCACGACGTCGAAGTCACCGGCGGTACGCGGACGGGTCTTGAGCTTCTCCTGGTCGCCCTGTCCCTGGCTCCACGTCTCCCAGCCTTCACGGCCACGACCGATGAGAACCCAGCCGCCGCCGTCAGTGGTCTGATCGCAGAAGAACTGGCCGGGCGCGTCCATGGTGGAGGTCTGCAGCCAGTACGTTCCGTTCTGGGAACGCGGGTCGTTCTGCTTGATTTCCCAGCACGAGGCCGCGGCCGTGGCCGCGCTCAGGCCATCGTGGAGCGGGTCGGTGGCGGCGTGGGCAGCCGGGGAGAACGCAAGCACGCTCAGGCTGGTCACTGATGCCAGTCCAAGCGCCAAGCAACGGCGCATAAACCTCATGGGGTCCTCACAGGTATCGTGTAAATGGTTACTTCTATAGTGTCACGATAGTTGCCACCGCTCAACCACTTGGTTAGGACCAGGTGGGAGCCGTTTACCACATACAAGTCAACCCCCGCCAAAAAGGTGGGGGTTGACTTGTCAGCACGATTCACGAGCTGGAATGAACGGTTTTCTCTGGCTCATGCCTCACACAAACGCGGGCGAAGAAGAACGATTCTTCCCTTATTTCACAAGAGTCGCGTTCAGATCGAAGGTCATCGAGGGCGAGCCCTTGTAGTTGAGGTGCTCCTCAACACCGATGCGATTCACGCCGCTCGTCAAGAGGCTCGCGGGGATGGTGACCTCGAGCAGATCGGAGGCTGCCTTGGCGGCGCTCACGGCCGAGTTCGCGTAGGTGGTGTGAGTAATGTTACCATCGGACATACGTTTCGTGTCGACGATCTTGCCATTGACTCGCAGGACGACGCCGTCATCCGCACGCACCTTGACGGTCAGCGTGGTGTTCGGGGTGATCGGGCCCAGGTCGATGTCGCGCGCGAAGTAGTACGTGATCGCACGATCCTTCTTGGCAATATCGAGGGCGGTTACCGCGGCGGAGTCTCCCCAGCCGATCGGGCCGGAGCCACGGTTCCAGCTCTGGAGGGAGCCGGTCGTAGCCCAGTCGGAGGCGGGAGCATCCGTCAAGGTCCAGTAGTTCCACTCGTCGCCAGTGTGGATGACTGTGCCGGACTTGACGGAGGCCGCGTTGATCGGCTGCGTCGCGTCGGTCGGCTCGGTGCTGCGCTCGGAGGGAACGGAGCTGTTGTCGTCCGGGGTGCCTTCCACGCGGAAGATGGAGGCCTGCATGGCCACGGTCGCGGTGCGCATGTAGTTGACGTGCGTTTCCACGGCGATGACGTTGTCACCGGTCTTCAGGGCCGACGCGGGCACGAAGATCTCGGAGGGCGATGCAGAGGCCGCAGCGAAGTTGGGAGCGGCGTCGGCACGGGTCGTGTAGCTCACCGTGCCAGCACCCATGCGGGTGCGGTCCACCTCGACGCCGTTGATGTAGACGACGGCGCCATCGTCGGCCAGGTACTTGACGTTAATACCCTTGAGGCCCTTCGCGTCGGTGACCCGGAAGTGCGTGCGGTAGTAGCTCGTCACGGGGCGCGAGCCCTTGGCGGCAATCTGGGTCGCGATCGCGGAATCGCCGTAGCCCAGGGGGGCTGCGCCGGTCGGCCACGCGGAGTCGTCGAACGAGGCCTGGGCCCAGTTCTCGGGGGCAGCGCTGGCGTCAGAGCGGTAGTTCCACGTCGCATCGGCCTCGAGGAGGACCGGGTTGGAGGCGTCCACCTGGCCGGGGGCCGGGGCGGTGTAGACCGCGGTGGTTGCGGAGCGGTTGCCCTCGGCGTCAACGGCGCGCACGAAGAAGCGGTTCTCGCCGCCGCGCGGCACCTCGACGGTGGTGGTCTCGGAGGTGGCGATCGGCCGATCGTCGCGCAGGATCTCGTAGGACACGGCGTCGGCGATGCCTTTCCAGGCGAGGGTCACGGTGGAATCGTTGGACGCGGAGGAGCGCAGGTAGGAGGGCGCCTCGGGCGCGACGTTGTCGCGGCTATCGTAGCGGGCGAAGCCGCCGTTCCACTGGGTGCGCGTGGCATCGGTGTGGGAGAGGGTGAAGTCGCCGCCCACCCACAGATTGCCGTAGTTATCGGTCGTCAGCGCCCAGGCGCCGGTCTTGCGGCGCGAGGAGAGCTCGAAGGGGGTCCACTTCAGGTTCTCGCCGGTGGCTGCGTCCCACGCGCCGACCCACTTGATCTCGTCGACACGCGACCAACTGGAGTCCATCTGCCACAAGTACATGTCCTGGTAGGAGGCATCGGAGCAGTGGCAAGACGCATAGATGATGCCCTTCGAGGACACGGTACTGGACTGCAGATCGCCACCCCTACTGAAGGTCACGGAGCCGGAAACACGCTTGTTGGAGCCGGCGTCGTAGCCGAAGAGCGAATGCTCGGATCCGCCGATGTACACGCGGTTGCCGGCCGTCGTGATGGTCTGCTGGTACTTGCCTGCGGTGGTCGTCGAGGGCTCGAACACGAAGGAGGTGTCCTGGGCGGCGCCGGGCTGAGTGGAGAACTTGGCGGCGTACCAGGCACGCTCGGTGCCGTGAGCCTTGGTGAAGTGGCCGCCGGCGTAGAAGGAGCTGTTGGCTTCGGAGACGCCCACAGCCTGGACCGAGCCGTTAATCTCGGGGTTCCACGAGCGGTCGGGGCGCGAGGAGAGGTCAACACGTCCGGCGTTTCGGGCGTACACCTTGGCACGGCCACCGCCGGACAGATGAGTGAACGATCCACCCAAGTAGACGTTGCCGTCGTAGTAGGCCAGGGCGCGCACACTCACGGCACCACCGCGCAGCGCGTTGGTGATCTGCAGGTCCCACGAGGGGTCGATCTGGCCAGTCGAGGGGTTGATGACGACGGTGCCGACGTGGGGCTCACCGTTGACGCGGGTGAAGTCACCGCCCACGAGGAGGCGACCGTCGGGTAGGGCGAGGAGGGCCTTGACCTGCGCGTTGAAGTCGAAGGTCTGGCCGGTGAAGTCGCCCGTCGCCACATCGAAGGCGGCGAGGCCGCGCGAGGAAATCTCGGTGCCCTTGTCGCCCTGCTTCACTCCGGTGAAGTTACCTCCAACGTACATGGTGGAGCCCACCTGAGCGAAGGCCTGGACCTGGATGTTGCCCTCGGCGTACGAGCCGTTGAGGTTACCGCTCACGCCCCACGAGGTCTTGGCTGCGTACTGCGAGACGGCGCGAGTGACGGTGCTGGCCGGAAGTCCCTCATCGGAGATGCGGGAGAACGACGCGTCCTCGGAGCTCAGGCGTGGACGCATGTAGGCCTCCGCGTAGGGGAACACTGTCTGACCAGACTTGCGCAAAAAGGAGCCAGGGGAGGTGACGTCACCACCCCAACTGGCGGCCACGGGGCCATAGCCCCAGCCGATCTGCCAGCCGGTACGGGCAGACGGGTAGACCTGCAGGGCGTTCCAGCCCTGATCGTAGCCGGAGGTGTTCCACATGATATCGCTGACTGGGCCGCGCTTGTCCATCGAGATACTGATGGGATGTGCCATCTTGAAAGGCCACACGAAGTCGGTCATCTTCTGGAAGCGGATATCCAACGACTGGTAGGAATGTCCGGAGGGGCTCGACGAACGCATGACGCGCATGCCGTCGGCCTGATCCTTAACCGGCACGTTATTGAGCAACTGATTCACGGTGTCATTGGAGAGCTGAACGACGTCGAAAGCGCTCGCGTCACGCCCACGGGTGGTCAGCTTCGCGGGATCTCCCTTGCCGCCACTCCAGGCCTCCCAGCCTTCACGGCCGCGGCCAATCATGACCCATCCGCCACCGTCTGTCGTCTGGTCACAAAAGAACTGAGCGGGGTGATCCATCGCGGGAGTCTGGAGCCAGTAGGCACCGTCCGCTGCCTCGGGATTCCGCTGCTTAATGTCCCAGCACGACGCGGCGGCAGTCGCGGCGCTCGAACCGTCGCGAACGATAGCCTGACCGGGTGCAGAATCTCCCTGACCTGTGCCAACAGCGTGAGCCATCGGAGCGAGCGCGAGGGAAGCGCAGGCGACAATCGGCGCAGTTGCAAGGATTGCAAGGCGCGAAATCGCAGAAGCCATGACACGACCTTTCGGAGGGAACAGAAACTTGTTGCATAAAGAATTACACAACAATCCCCGTTCAATCAACCGAATGGTCACGTCAGACTTTCACAGGTGCGCCACACACCCCATTCCTACCCCCTGCGACGCCTCGCTAGGGACCCAAGTCCCGACAGGTGCAGACGATCCCTAAACACCCAGCAAACACAAGCGAAAACCAGGACCGAGAGTGCCGATCCGACAATGGTCGCAACGAAAGAGTCGCGCCCCAGCCACCACGCTATACACCCGCCCGGAATCACCGCAGACGCGCCCACAACAAGGATCGGCTTGACCACTTCCGACAATTTCGGTGTCACACCGATAGACCGCGAAACTTGACTGGTCGCCATGGCCGCGTCAAGCACCATGCACACAGCCCACACGATCGCCGCGGCAACCATTCCTCCACGCGGAATAAAGATGACGTTACCCACAACGTTGAGCGTAAGGACCACTATCTTGTTGACCGCTGCCCACCCGGAGCGTCCACTCATGATGAGCAGCGAGTGAATGTTTCCCGCCATGAAAGTCACGATGGAGCCGATGCACAGGACCACGAGGACGTTCGCGCCGGGAGCGAAGCCGTCACCGAGGATGCGCATGAGCGCGGGCGCGTAGATCGCCATGAGGGCGTAGATGGGGGCGGCGAACAGGACGAGCCAGATCGAGGCCGTGCTGTAGAGGTCGCGCAGCTCCTTCGTCTTACCCTGGTGCAGGAGTTTTGAGAACTGCGGGGAAACGACGACCCGCAAAGCCGTGTCGACGACCATGCCCGCCTGAATGAAGCGAATGGCGCCACCGTAGATGCCCGAGGCCGCATCACCCGCCAGGAGACCGACGAGGAGGACATCGAGCCACTGCAGCGCCTGCTCGAGACCAGCGGTGAGGGTGCGAGGAAGCGCGAAGGACACGACCTGACGACGCCGCTGAGCGGTCGGCCAGCGACCCACCGAGTCGGCCACCGAGGGCATGTGTCGCAGCAGCAGCCACCACGCGGCAACGAGGACGACGACGAAGGGCAGCGCCCAGGCGACAGACACGAAGGCCAGCGACCCGGTGAACGCGGCCGCGAGCGCAACGAGGAGGGGGCGCAGGCCGGGCAGCAGCAGGTTCTGAATGAGGACGTACTCGCGCATGTTGCCGAGCGCCCGCAGGGCGGCGGATGCGACCAGGGTGAGGGCACCGATCGGTACGAACCACAGGACGGCCCGGGTGGACGCCGCAACCTCGGCGTTCCAGATCAGGGGAGCCACGGCCTCGAGAATGAGGACGCACACGGTGGACACGCCCACCGTCATGGAGGCCATGAAGGACAGGGTCGCGCGGATCTCCTCGGGCGCATCCAAAGATAGGCGCGGCATCAGGTAGATGGCGGTGGAGTCGAGGCCCACCTTGGCCAGGGCCATGACGATCGCGAAGACGCCGGTTGCCTGGGTGACGATACCCGCGCCCTCGGCACCCAGCATGCGCGACAGGATGATCGTGAACGCGAAGCCCAGGACCGCGGAGGCAGCCGCTCCAACGAAGCCGACGATGCCCCCGCGCGCGAGGGAACGCCTGGCTTGATTTGCCTCACTCATGATCAACCTTCCCGCTACCGCGCGGTAGCCTTTTTCTATAACCTACCGATGGGATACACATGGACTTCATCAACTCGCTCTCCCCTGCCCGCAAGAAGAGCCTGCTGGCAGCCGCGATTCTCCTCATCATTGCGCTCGTCATCGCCGGGTTCCTGCGCCTGACGGGCTCCTCCGAGACAGATATGGCCGCCTCCGCGGCGTCCAGCGCGCAGAGCACCGAAGAGGACCCGCAGTCCGACATCCCACAGTCCGTCGCGAAGACCATCACCCCGCAGTCGGGCGGGCCCGCGAACGAATCCGGTTCGCTGGCCACGGACGCCGAGGCCACCGGACAGGCCACCTTCATCATGAACACCCTATGGGACGCGTACACGGATCCCGAGCAGGCTCGTGCGACCGACCTGTCCTCCGTGCTCACCGCCTCAGCGCTGGAGGAGTTCGACGCGCAGGCTCTCGAGTGGACGAGGGACGGCACCCGCACCACCGGCTCACCCACCCTCGAGGACGTGCACATCCTCAGCGATGACGGTGCCGGAAACGTCACGGTCTCGGCGTGCGTCGACTCGTCCAACGTTCGCGTCCTCAACGACGCGGGAACTGCGCTGACGGACGACACGACCATGACCCGCGCCCTCACCTATTTTCTGTTTGTGAAGGACGGCGGCGCGTGGAAGCTGTCCGGCTTCTCGTTCCCCGACGACCCGACTTGTTGAGTCGAGCAAGCATGTGAGTGGCAAAAGCCCCGTCGTTCGCGGCGGGGCTTGTCCATTGCCCCATGCGCACCGCGCGCTCGGCGCGGACTGTCCCGGCGACGCTACCGGCGTTCGCGCGGCCGTCACGCTCGGCCTCGGCGCGCTTGATCGGATCACTCTCCTCCTCGAGGTGACGCGACAGGAGCGCCACTGCGACGACGGAGATCATGAGGCCGGTGCTCATGCCGTAGTAGAACTGCTCCACCAGGGTCGCCAGGATGATGCCGCCCAGGATCGAGCCGTACACGTCCGTGGCTCGCCAGATGCGCGGGAACATGCGCAGGAAGAAGGCGAGGAACAGCGCCAGGCCGACCAGGCCGTAGGAGAAGATGACCGTCCAGAACTGGCCCTGCGTGCCCAGGGAGGGCAGCCACGGCGAGGCTGAGGGACGCGGGGCGCCGAAGCCCAGGAGCGGGGACTGCTGGAGCTCGTAGAGCGTCTCGACGTAGTTGGAGGCGCGGTCTTCCGTCGAGGAGGAGGCCGCGACGCGCTCAAGGAGCGACTGGGAGGCCGGCGTGGCGAGCCACGCGATCACACCCACGACCGTGGCCGCGACGATACCCAGGACGGTACGCCAAGCTCCCGCGCGCAGGCGCTGGAAACCCACCCACACGACGATGACGATGAGGCCGATGTACATGCCACGGTTGAGCGTTGCGGCTGCCGGGATGACCGACAGAGCGCACACGGCCGCCACGATGAAACGCCACTTGGAGCGCTCGCGCCACAGCACGTAGGCGAAAACGAGCGCGAGCGGGAAGATCAGCGAGTAGACGTTGCCGTAGGTGTTGGAGTAGATGAAGGGGGCCGACGGACGCGGGTCGGAGAGGATCCACGACGACGGGGTCCACTGGGTGGTCGCGCGCTTCGTGAACTCTTTGACGAAGTCGTTGGAGTGCAGGGCTCGCGGCACCAGGTAGTACATGAGAGTCGTGAAGCGCAGCGTCGGCGCCGCCATGGCGATGAAGCCGCCGATCGTGGTCGATGCCAGGAAGCCCCACATCGTGCCTACGATCGTGCGCACGCTGAGGGACTTGCGTGCGTTGAAGGCGTAGACCGCGAAGATGCCAGGCGAGATATGCAGCAGGAAGCGGTAGAACGCGCCGATGACGCGCCCGCCCGTGTCGAGCATGGTCATCGAGGCCAGCACCCACGCCAGGAAAAATACCCACAGGATCGATCCGGGCGGGAAGCGCAGGCCGTGTCGGCCGATCATGAACACGAGCATGATCGACGCGAACAGCGGCCACATCAGGTCACCGGAGCCGAGAACCCACCACAGGAAGTACGCCGAATAGGCCACAACGAAGGGCCACGCAGGCAGATCTTGCGCGTCCTCTCGCAACGGCCCAATTTGGGCGGGGGCGGGTTTGGCCCAGAGTCCTCGGCGTGGGCTCACGCGTTACCGTTCCCTTCGCCGGTCGTCTCCGTCGCGGACGAGGCCCGGGCCTCCTCAGCGCTGCTCGGTGCGGTCACGCTATCCTGCGCGGGGGCCCGCTCGGCCTGGCGCGGGGCGCCGAGCTTGTTGCGCGTGCGCGACGACAGGTAGAGGAAGGGGCCCTCGAGGAAGCCCTTGATCTCGGACTTGGTCAGCGAGCCAGGCACGTCCTCGTCGGTACCGGCGACGCGAGCGCCACCGGGCTTGACGCGACTGAGGACGCCAGGCACACGAGTCGCCAGCGTACCGAGTACGGAGGGCTTGGCGATGATCGCCTTCGTCAGGAGCGCCGCCATACCCGAGCCGTTGCCGCGGATCTGCTTATCCAGGCCGGCCTCGTCGACGCGGTGACGGTGGTGCACGAGAGCGTCGGGCGTGTGGATGATGACGTCGCCCGTGGCCAGGATCCGCGCGAACATGTCGAGGTCCTCACCGCCGCGCGTCGAGGTGCCGGCGCCCAGCGCCGGATCGAAGGGGCCGACCTCCATGAGGACGTCGCGACGCATGGCCATGCACACGCCTGCGCCCACCCGGGCCGTCGTGATCGGGAACAGCGGGCCGCCGTCACCCTTCTCACCCAGGACCTCCAGGCCCTCGGGGATATCACCGACGCACCACACGCGCGGGGACATGTCCTTGGGGAAGCCGCCGCGCGACTCGAACCACCGCTGGGGCGCGTAGCGCTGCTCCAGGGGCAGCGCGATACCCGTCGTCGCAGCCACGTACGGCGAGGCCGTGAACGGGTCGATCATGGCGGTCAGCCAGTGCGGGTCGACGATCGCGTCGTCGTCCGTGAAGACAATGACTTCGCCGCGAGCAGCCAGTACGCCGCGGTTGCGGGCGCGAGACAGGCCGGGACGAGACGCAGAGACGATGCTCAGGCGCGTATCGTCGATGCCCGCGAGCTTCTCGCGCGTCAGGCCCGTGTGCGGCGCGTTATCCACCACGACGAGCGTGAAACGCTGGTGATCCTGCGTGAGGATGGCGCGCACCGCGTCTTCGAGCATGTCGCACGAGCCGACCGTGCACATGACAATGGTCGCGTCCACATCGGCGCCAGCGCCCTCTTCCCAGCCGCGCGCAGGGGCCGGTTCGACCTCGAGCACACGCGGATCGGTCTCCGGATGGTCCGTGCCCTCGATGTCGACGAACGCCGAGTTACGGCCGTTGTCGCGCACGAGCACGAGCGCTCGCGGATCCGATGGGTCGCCCGAAATCAGCTGGGAGACGCGCGCAGTGCGGTCAACGTGCCAGATGGAGGCGGCCTTGTGGTCGGCTGCGGTGGTCTCCTCGGCACTCATTTCTTGCCCTTCTCCGAGGAAGTCTCTTCCGCGGCTTCTTCCTCAGCCTCGGGTTCGATGACCTCGGCCGACTGAGCGGGAGTGGTCGGAGCGGAGGCGGGCGCGGCCACCTGGTCACCCAGGTAAATCAAGCCGTTCACCTCGCGGTTGATGATCGCCAGCTCATCGAGGAGGGCGTGCAGCGCCTTCAGGTCGTGGTCCTTGCGCACGGCGACGAGGACGTGGCGCGAGGGGCGCACCTCGTCGAGGAGGGAGGCAAGGGGCTGGTTGATGTCGATGAGGCGCGGCGCGGGCACGCGGGTCTCGGCCAGCGAGGCGGACAGGACGCGGTGCAGGTCGCGGGCCTGCGGATCGGACGCATCGACGATCAGGTCAACCCAGTGATCGCGGTCGATCGCCATCGCGAGCATGCGGGTGGGGGCGAGCCACGGCTCGGGGGCGCCCTCCTCGGCACTCCACACGGGCAGCGCCGTCAGGTCGGCGAGCTGCGTGGGCGAGGCCAGGGAGCGCGAGCGGGTCTCACGGATGAGGACCAGGACCAGGCCGGCGAAGAGGCCGACCACGGTCGTGATGAGAATCAGGCGGAGTTTCGAGGGCGAGACCTCGTCGCTCGAGGCCGCGGCCGGGGTGATGACGCGGCCAGCGGTGGCGTGGTAGGGGGCGAGCTGCTCGGCATCCTTCGCGAGCTTGGTCAGCTCGGTGCGGATCTCGGCGGCGCGCGGGTTGTCCTTCGTGTTGCCGTTCTCGTCGGTCAGGGGCTGGAGGGAGGCGAGCTCGGTCTCGAGGGCCTCGATCTGCTCGTTGATGCCGGCTGCCATCTCGTCGGCGCGCTGCTCGACGAGGGCGGTGCGCTCAGTCAGGTAGGCGTTGGCGATCGCGTCGGCGGCATCGACGGCCTGCTGGCGCGTGGGAGCCACGTACTCGATCTTGACGATCGTGCCGTTCGTGTCGCCCGACACCTCCATGTTGGAAAGAAGCTCCTCGGCAGTGACACCATTGCCAAGGCGCGCAGCCACGACATCGAGGACGGCGGCGGACTTCGCAATGCCCTGCTCGGTCACCATGTCCGTCGTGTTCGACAGGGAGGCGCGCACGGCGGGAGCCGGGGTGATCGACGGAGACGTCACGGTCATCGACACGGTCGCCGAGTGCGACGCGGGGACACCAAAGGCGGCTGCGACACCTACGACCAGGCCGGCCACGGTCCCCGCAACGATCGAGGTCCAGCGGCGTGCCAGCGCGTGACGAAGGATCTGCTGGCCGCCCGTGGGCGGAGGGGTCAGGATCATGACTGTTCTCCTTGGAGGTGAGAGCGCACCCACGCGGCGCGCGCATTGAGCCGGCGCTCGAGAGCGCGGCGAGACGATGCGGGTCGAGACGCGACCCCCTGAGTGTAGACCTGAACGAAGCGGTTGAGCTCACGCTCGGCCTCGTTGCGAGGAAGCGAAACGAGCGAGACCAGGCGCGGCAGCTCCTGGCCCGTCAGAGATACCGAAAGGTCAGCGAAGGCCTGCGCCTGCTCGGGATTCTTCCACGAATCCGAGCGCCACGAGGCGTTTCCGGTGACCTGTCCCGGGTGGATGCGGTACAGCAGACCCCAGGGCGCGATGCGGCGGATTCGACCGCCCGCGGACGCCACGCGCATCCACAGGTCGTAGTCCTCGGCGGGAACGCTACGGTAACCGCCGACGCGGTCCATGATCTCGCGGGTGGCGAGCATGGTCGGGTGGCACACGGGGTTGGTGAGCAGCAGGTGCCAGCCCATGTCCTCGGGCGTGATCTCGTAGGGCATACGGGGCACCGGGCGGGAACCGCGCAGCTCAATCATCTGCGTGAAGACCATGTCGTCGCCGCGCTCGATGGCGCGCATCGTGCGCTTGAAGCGGCCCTTGAGGGACACGTCGTCGGCGTCCATACGACCCACGAGGCGCGAGTCGGTGCGCTCCATGAGCTGAGTGAGAACACGAGAGACACCGCCCTCGCCCGGGGTGATGTCCTCAATGCGCAGGCGAGGATCGACCACTCCCCCACGCGACGCGCCACGGATCGCCTCGCCGACAGTCGAATCAGACGACGAGTCGTTGCCAACGACCAGCTCGGCGTCGCGCGGCATGGCCGCCAGCGTCGAGGCCACGGCGCGCGTGATCGTGCCCGCCGCGTTACGCGCAGGCAGCAGGACGGACAGCTCAGGCACGGGGCTCCCCCTGCGTGGCGGCCTGCTTGGCGGCCTCCTTAGCGGCCGCGTCCAGGGCGCGCAGGTCGCGGAAACGACGGCGCAGCGAAATCGAGGAATGCGCAACCGCGATGACTGCGAGGAACGTGTAGAGCACCATGAAAGGCACGCCGAAGCCCCACAGCACGAAGGACCAGCACAGCACGCCCGGGTCGGTGGGCAGCAGCATGAAGGAACGCAGGTTCCCGCCGCGCGTCTGCTTACGGCCCGCCGCGCGCACGAACTGCTCAGCGAGGATCTGGCTCATGAACTGGCCCGACGTCACCCATCCGTAAACGAGCGCGACGACGGCCAGCCACCACGACTCAGGGCGGTAGACCATAACCGCAGCGGCGGTACAGAAGTGGATCGCCGGAGAGCGGAACGCGTCGGCGACGTGGTCCACCCACTCGCCCGTCTTCGACGAAGCGCCCGTGACGCGCGAGACCTGGCCGTCTGCGGAGTCGAACATGAAGCCAACCGCGAGGGCCGTGCCCACGATGAGGCCCGTCCACCACGCGGGTTCGAGCGTGACGAGGACGATGAGGCCCAGCGTCGAGAAACACACGGAAACGAAACTGACGAAGTTCGGCGTCCAGCCGAAGGCCGCGCAGGCGGCGGCCACGACGCGCGCGGCGCCGCGGTTCACCCAGCGCATGTACGCGGGAACACCCGCGCCCGGCTTCTGCGCGGCAGCCAGCGCGGAGCGGTAAGCACTAAAGCGCGTCCCCCACGAGGAACCCGGCTCAAGCACGACGGGCAGGCTCACTGCGCTTCCCCTTCCTCCGCCTGGTCGCTGTCCTTCGCCGAGCCCTCGTCAGAGAAGTCCTCGGGCGCAATGAAACGGCGCAGCTTCGTCGACGACGTCGACGGCGTGTACGGGAGGTAGACGACACGCGCGCCGACCTCGGCCATCTCGGCCTCGAGCGCGGCACCCTTCGGAGTGTCCTTCCAGTCGTCACCCTTGAAGAGGACGTCGAAAGGTTGGAGACGCCACGCGAGGCGCTTGTCCTGGTCCAGGTCGACGACAACCGCATCCACAAAACGCAGCGACGACACGAGGTCGCAGCGCTCCTTGAGCGGAATGACGGGGGCGCGGCCCTTCATGCGGATGAGGGCCTCGTCCGAGGTCACGCCGACGACGAGGCGATCGCAGCGCTCACGCGCGGCGCGCAGGATATTGAGGTGTCCCTGGTGGAACATGTCAAAACCCCCGGGCACGTAGCCTGTGATGGGGGTGCGTTGCTGAGTCGTTTCGTCCACGTAACAAGTGTGCCATTTATCAGGCGGTCAATGCGACACTTACCCACTAAATGCCCGAAAGATCACGTCTGAACCTTGCCCACCAAGTGACAAGACGGTCCGCGCAAGCGCGTCATATCGCGTAAATGTGACCGCATGGCCGCACACACCCTTGTGAGAGGTTGCGACACGCCAGCCGGGCGTCACGAGGCCAACGCGCCGGTCGGGCGGTCAGGCTCAGCGTGCGCGCGGACCGCGCCCCGGCCTCGTCTTGACCCCCTCGGGAGGGCGTTAGCGCGCGAAGACGACCGTTCGGTTGCCATTCATGAGGACGCGACGCTCCGCGTGGAAGCGGACGGCCTGGGCGAGGACCCGGCGCTCCACGTCCTGGCCGAGGGCCACCATGTCCGGCGTCGAGTCGGCGTGGGAGACGCGGGTGACGTCCTGCTCGATGATCGGACCCTCATCGAGGTCGGCGGTCACGTAATGAGCGGTCGCGCCGATCAGCTTCACACCGCGCTCGTGGGCCTGCGCGTAGGGGCGCGCACCCTTGAAGGAGGGCAGGAAGG
>ERZ772968.190-NODE-190-length-29950-cov-8.328349_pt1 | contig 29950 bp, 24 predicted proteins | sample MGYA00580674_ERZ772968 | MGnify/ENA primary metagenome ERZ772968 (study PRJEB29015, sample SAMEA2737940) | human oral metagenome | biome: human oral; feature: human-associated habitat; material: dental | place: China | collected 2138 ...
CCCCCATGCGGGGGCCGGCGCGCTCCGGCATGCGTATTGCGTATGGGGTCCGCCTGTATTTGCGTTCGCAATACCGCAGACGCCGGGGTGCTCCGGCATGCGTGTGGGTCCTGCCCGGGTGGGAGGCGCGGTGCGCAGCGGAGCGCACTCAGCGTCACGGCGTCACGCAGCGCCCCTCAGGGCCGTGCAGTACTGACTAGTAGCGACTAGTACTTGGCTAGTACTGACTAGTACCGGCTAGTAGCGACTTAGTGCGGATATCCGGCACCGCGCCCGACAGTGCTCACCGCGCCCGACAGTGCTCACAGTGATCACCAGGCTTTCTACGGAGAGCCCGGTGGAGGGGCGGCGCCGATAGCTCAGGGGCTCTCTGGGCTATCGGGGCTTTGGGTGCTGGCGGCGCCAGCCGGCCCCTCTGGGCCTTCAGGACCCTCGGGCCATCCGGCGTCCCTGCTCTCGCCGGCTCTGCTGTTCTTGCTGGCCTTGCTGCTCTCGCCGGTCCCGCCGTTATCACTGTCCTCGCGGATCAGGGGCACGCCCTCGGCGGGTGACTCGCCGCGCCTGACCTGGCGCAGGAGATGCAGCCCGTCGCGCGTACCCGCCCATGCGGCTCTGAGCGATGAGCGAGAGTTGAGCAGCTGGCGCTTCCCTCCGCGAAGGACGATCTCTCGCGCGGCCGCGGCCGACGTGGCGGCCCAGCGGCGCTGCTCCGCACGCTCAAGCTGAAGAGCCGCGTAGAGCAGGCGGTTGCGCGTGTTGTAGTAGTAGTAGGTGTCGGATTTGGCTCGCCCCTGATCGGGCGTCGTACTGGAGGCCTGCGTGCCGCCCTCGTCGTGGACTGCCGTCGCGCCGCGCGCGAGCATGAGGGCTCCGCCGGCGCCGAGCACGCGGGCGCAGAAGTCGACGTCCTCCCAGTACAGGAAGTAGCGCTCATCGAACCCCCCTGCGGCCTCGAACAGGCGTGTGGACAGTGCCAGACAGGCGCCGCTGAGCCACGGCCGGGTCCCGCCCGGGGGAATGGGCCTGCTCGAACGGGGCGAGCGCATGGACCCGTCCGCCAGGCAGACCACCGTGCGATCCGCCACGACATGTCCCTCGGAGTCGGTCAGCACGGGCGCCACCAGGGTCAGAGGCTCGGCCTGCACCCGGCTGACGAGCCGAATGAGATTCTCTCGGGAGATGGCCGCATCGGGGTTGAGTAGGAGCAGGATCTCGGCGCCCTCGGCGCGGGCGCGCGCGGCACCGAGATTGACTCCGCCGCCGAACCCGACATTGGTCTCAGGCGTCTCGACGACCCAGTCGTGCTCGCGCGCCATCGCGAGCGTCTCCTCGCGCACCTCGGAGGTCGAGAAACTATCGACCACGACGTAACGGGCTTCCGGGACGTTCTGGCAGACCTGCGCCAGGTTGCTCTCCAGGAGTCCGGGGGAGCCGTAACTGACGACGATGACGGCGGTGCGGGTCAGGAGGCGAGAGGTCTCGTCCCCTGTCGTCGATGCGGTGCTCGTGTGATCGGTGCCCATGGCGGCCTTCCTGCAAATGCGGTCCGTGAGGTGGCCGGGACCGCGGCGCCCTGGAATAGTACCGTCGAGGCCGTCCAGGTATCGGAGAGGGGAGCCGCGGTGAATGCTCGACATGGGCCGGAGGACGGCCGTACCGCAGGTCGGCGCGCGCCTGCGGGGCACATCGAGCGGGAGACGGCGGATCGCCCGAACCTTACTGTGGCTGTTCTCACATACCGGCGTAATGGCTACCTCGCCGAGCTCCTGCCATTACTGCTGGCCCAGGTCGGTCAGCTCGCCGACGAGGCGGATGCGCGGGTTCTCGTCGTCGACAATGATCCGCAGGCGGGTGCGGCCGCGGTCGTGGCCGAGGTCGCCGCAGCTGCTGAATCAGATGAATCCGCCGAGCCTGCCGAGCCCTCTGAGACCGCCGGGGCTCTGGCCCCAGAAGAGCCGGAGGAATCAGAGGAGCCGGAGGAATCCGAGGAATCGGAGGCCAACTCCCCCCTCGGGCGGGCCGATGAGGACCGTCGTCCTCACCGAGTCGGGAGCCGTCTCGGGAGCCGTATCAGGCATGTTCATGAGCCGGTGCCCGGCATTGTCGCCGGTCGTAATCGTGCACTGCAGGAGTGTGCCGGCGAGGATCTGCTGGTCTTCCTCGATGACGATGAACTGCCGCGCGAGGGCTGGCTGCGCGCCCTGGTGACCGCATGGCGCGAGGGCGACTGCGCGGCGGTGACCGGCCCCACCCCACCGATGTACGCGCAGGCTCCGAACGCATGGGTCGCCGCCAGCGGCGCATTCGATTCCTGGCGGGCCGACGACGGCGCCCGCGTGCCCAGTGCGGACACCGGCAATCTGCTGCTGGACCTGAAGGTCGTGCGCGACCTGGACCTGTGGTTCGATCCCGGCTACGGACTGAGCGGGGGCGAGGATTCGCTGTTCACCCGCCGTCTGAGTCTGGCCGGTGGAGTCATCCGATTCGCGACCGGCGCCGTTGTCGACAAGCGGGTGCCGCCCGAGCGCGCCACCCGCGCCTGGGTGCTGCGTCGTTCCTATCGCTCAGGCTCCTCGTGGGCGCGCGTGCGGATCGACACCGCGTCCGGCCCGCGTCTGCCGCTGCGACTGGGCTATGCCGTCAAGGGCCTGGGCCGGGCCGGGCGCGACGGTGCGCGCGCCGTGCTGGCCCGCAGGCGCGGGGATACGGCTGCCCGCGCCGTCCACGAGGTCTCGTGTCGGGGCGGCCTGGGCATGGTCGTGGGGGCCTTCGGGGTGCGAGTGCTGGAGTACAGCCGCAAGGGGGACTCATGACCGTCTCGGAGGGCGGCTCCGTCCTCGTCGAGGGCCTGACGATCGCCATCCCGACCTACCGCAGGCCCGATGCCGTGGCGCGTGCCGTGCGCGGCGCGCTCGCTCAGGCCGCTGCTGCGGCTGGAGCCGCGGGCGTGTCTGGCGATGCCGCTGAGGTCGTCGTGATCGACAACGATCCCTCGGCGTCGGCGCGGTCGGCCGTGAGCGCGCTGCGCGCCGATGCGCCCGAGGGGGTGGGCCTGCGCTACGTCGTCGAGTCGCGCCCCGGCGTCGCCGCAGTGCGCAATCGGGCCCTGGACGAGGCCACCGGCCGGCTGCTGCTCTTCATCGATGACGATGAGGAGCCGGAGCCCGGTTGGCTCGCCGCACTGCTCGCGACCTTCGCGGACACCCGACCCGCCGCCGTCGCCGGGCTCGTCGTGCCGGTCTACGACAGCGAGCCCGATGCGTGGGTGCGTGCGGGCGCCTTCTTCGAACGGCGCACCTGGCCGACGGGCACACTGCGCCCCGTTGCCGCGACCAATAACCTGTTGCTCGATCTTCGCTTCGTGCGGGATCACGGCCTGCGCTTCGACGAGGCCTTCGGCGCCACCGGCGGGGAGGACACGCTGTTCACCCGTCGCCTGGTGGCGGCGGGGGGAGAGATCCGGTGGTGCGACGACGCCCGCGTACGCGATCACGTACCGGTCGCCCGTCTGGGGCGGGAGTGGATTCTCAGACGTCAGCGCACCCATGCGGCGACCGCGGTGCGCGTCGATCTGGCCCTGGCCGGACCGGGGCTGCATGTCGCCGGACGCACGAGGGCGCTGGGCGGCGGTCTCATGCGGGTGCTGCTCGGCTCGGCGCGCACCGGCCTCGGGCTGCTCAGCGGATCTCTGATGCATCGGGCGCGGGGCGCGCGCCTCGTGGCCCGCGGGCGAGGGATGGCCGCCGCCTCCGTGGGGCGCGGGGTGCACCGGGAGTACGGCCGGGCGGGCTGACGCCCGGAGCCGCCGGACGGCCGGCCCCATTCGCCGAGATCGGTCGTAACCCGCGCCGAGATCGGTCCGCTTCCGGCTCGAGATCGGTAGCAATCCGTGCCGAGATCGGTCCGTTCCGCCTCGAGATCGGTCGTACTCCGGTGCGGGGTGGGATATCTCGGGGCTGGGAGAGCTGGATGAGTCGGGTTTCACCGTTGCGGGCCGGCTCTGCCGGTGCTCGCGTGTGCCCGGGGTGGTCGTCACCGCAATTACTCAGCATGAAAAACCTTGTCCTGATGCCCGCGCCCGGCAGGGGCGGTCGATGGTGCACACTCGCCCATGCCCTGCGTCGGTGGGAACCGCGGAATCATGCGGAAAAGTAATTTTGGTGGCGACCATGGTCCTGCTCCCATGTGCGTAGACCCCCCTCACCGCACATGGGAGCCCGACCACCACGCACCATGATCATCAGAAAAGCTCATCATTCCAACAAAAAACAGCACCCACCCCGCAAAGACCCCGCTCTCCCATGTGCAACACCCAAGACACCCACACCCACCAGGCACGCCACACCCCACACAACCAACCCACCACAAACTCGAACCGGAATACGACCGATCTCGACGCGGAAGCGGACCGATCTCGGCACGGGTTACGACCGATCTCGGCGGGGCGAGGGCGGGCTCTGTCCTGGAGGTTGGTCAGGACTCTGCTGCAGGCACAGGGCGGTCCCCGCGGCGATGGTCAGGTAGGGCGGCAGTACGAGCAGCGGGCCGATGGCCGCGTTCATGACCATGAGCAGCACGGCGAAGAGCAGCCATGACCGCAGATGGGCGGTCCCCAGGTTCTCCCACAGGGCGCGCAGGCCCAGCCAGACCACGAACAGCAGGAGCGCCGCACCGGGCAGCGACAGGGCTATCCAGATGTCCGCCAGGCCGGAGTGCAGCTCGAAGCCGTGCCCGAACATGTAGTTGTGGACGTACCCGTTGTTGGGGTTGTAGTTCACGGACGCCATGCCCTGCATGGCGGTGCGGACATCCTCGTAGCGGGGCTGGAGTCCCGCGCCGTAGCCCCATGGACGGTGGGTCAGCAGGGCCCAGGATGCGCCCAGCTCGGGGCGCGCCGCGATGAGGAGATTGCTGCCATGCAGCTGCGTCGTGGTGCGCTCCTGGACGTCCGGTCCCAGATATCCGGCTACGGCCGCGGCCACAACACCGAGAATGGCCACTCCCGCCAGTCCCGGCAGCAGCAGAATGTGGCGGACGCGCAGGCGTCCGGGCGACAGCACCGTCGTGCTGAGGCTGCTCGAGATGATCTGCCAGACCAGCAGCGTGATGATGAGAACGAACATCCCGGTTGCGCCGCGGGAGTCGTGAACCAGGTAGATGCCGCCCAGCGCCAATGCGGCGACAAGCTGTCCGCCGCGGCCGAACCGTTGCGACATGGCCAGAACCACGACGCTGACGGCGGCGCCCAGGTCGAGTTTCCACGGGTTGTCCGAGGTCTGCAGGAGGTGGAGGTTGCCCAGGATGGCGCCGGTGCCGAAGGCGATGACGGCGCCTTCCAGCCCGAGCCGCTCGCGGCCCCACACGAAGGCGGCGACGGAGGCGGGCAGGCTCGCGGCCAGGAGCAGCTGTGTGCGCTGATTGGCGGCGATGATGGTGAAGTCCTCGTAAGCGGCGAGGGACAGCGCCCATCCGGCCGCCGTTGCGAGCAGGGCGAGGATGAGCAGGAGGGCGAATCGTCGCGATGTGCGCACGGCCGACCAGGTGATGGGAAGAGACGCCAGGGCGACGCAGTCGCTGATGAAGATCCCGCCGGTGATCTCGGTGCGCCAGCCCACCAGGACGAGCAGGACTGCCGCGAACCAGGGCTCCCAGACCCAGCGGGCCGGGGCCTCGGAGGTTGCATCGCCCCCCGTGTCCGCAGACCCCGCGGTGCGCGCCCGCAGGTCCTCGTCCAGGGGAGTCGCGGCGGGTGCTGCACTGGTCGCCGACGCGGCGGCCACCGCTGTGATGCCCCTGGAGGGCGAGGCGGGGAAGGGGACGCCTCCCATCACGTCAGCGGCGCGGACGGCGGCCCGGACGGCGAGCCCCCGAAGCCGCTCGGGCCGAAGCTCGATGGCGCCGACGACGCGGCGCCCGCACTCCCGCCGGCTCCAGCGGCGCGGGCAACGCCACCAACGCCGCCAACGCCACCAACGCCCCCGCCGGTTCCGGTGGCGCGGGCAACGCCGTCGAACCCGCCGGCGGTGCCGATCCTTCTGACCTCGCCTAAGCCGCCGCTCGCGGCCCTGTCGCGGCCGCCGGCGCCCCTGGGACCGCCGCCGACCGCCCTGCCGACGCTCCTGACGCCCCCGACGCCACTGATGCCGCTGACGCCGCTTGCGGCGGCGCCGAAGCCTTCAGCGCCCGCGTCCGCAGCGGTGTTGATGCCGGTGATGCCGGCAACATCCATCTCGGGCGCCGTGGCCGCATGACCGGCCGTCCGACGAGTCGCCGTGGGCGAGGCCGAGGCCGGCGGGTTCAGCTTGCTCATGAACAGGGCCGTCATGACGCCGAGAACCCCTCCCACGACTCCGCCGATGAGGGTGTAGCGCGTGCGCGACGGTCCCGATGGCGAGGTCGGCAGCGAGGCGGGGTCGATGTCGGTCAGGGTCAGGGTGACCTCTTCCTTCTGGATGGACATGGTGCTGATCTCGCCGCGCAGGGCCTTGATCTCCCCCTGAGCGATGGCCTGGGCGTCCTGCGGCGAGGACGCCTGCGCGGTGACGTCGATGATGAGGCTGTTCGTCGGGTTCGACAGCTTGACGGCGCCGGCGACCTTGCTCCGGTCCACGCCGGTGGAGGACGAGACTCTGTCCACGACGGACTGGGACGTGCCGATCTCCACGAGCGTGGGCATGATGTTCGTGATCACTGAGGAGGCCGAGGAGACCGAGTGGGTCCCGTCCCCGCCGTCGGCTGCCACGAGCGCCTTCGTGTGCGAGGAGTAGACCGGCGGGCTGAGCAGCGCAACGGCGAGTCCGATGATGGCGCCCAGGACGATGTGCGCCAGCGCAAGCGGTGCGTGTCGGCGCAGCGCACTCACGATCTGATCAGGCTCCATTGTGTCTCCTCGCCTTCGGCTGTTCGCGTCCCGAGGACCATCGCGATCTCCCCCGCGACCAGTACCCGAGTCCCCGAGTAAATGGCCATCGCGAGGAGGGCGGGTCGTGCTGTCTCGATGGTGGGCAGTCGCCCGGGACGAATAAGAGGCTACTCGACGACGTCGTCATCGACCCAGTCCAGGGTACGCGTCACAGCCTTCCTCCAGTTGCGGAATAGACGCTCCCTTTCGGCGGCGTCCATGGCGGGATCCCAGCGTCGGCCCTCCGCCCAGTTGGCGACGACGTCGCCTATGCCCGACCAGAAGCCGACTGCGATGCCGGCGGCATAGGCGGCGCCGAGCGCTGTGGTCTCGGTCACCTTCGGGCGCACCACCGGTACACCGACCTGATCGGCCTGGAACTGCATGAGCAGTTCGTCACGGGTCATGCCCCCATCGACCTTCAGCTCCTGGAGGGTCGTGCCGGAGGCCTCGGCGTCCCGATTCATCGCCTCGAGCACCTCGCGGGTCTGGAAGGCGGTCGCCTCCTCCACGGCGCGAGCGAGGTGCCCCTTGTTGACGTAGCGGGTCAGGCCCACCAGGGCGCCGCGCGCATCGGGGCGCCAGTGCGGGGCGAAGAGCCCTGAGAAGGCGGGCACGAAGTAGGCGCCGCCGTTGTCGTCCACCGATCGGGCCAGCGCTTCGATGTCCCGGGAGTGGGTGATGATGCCCAGGTTGTCGCGCAGCCACTGCACCAGTGACCCGGCGACTGCGATCGACCCCTCCAGGGCGTAGACGGGCGGTTCGCCCTCGATCTGGTAGCACACGGTCGTCAGCAGGCCGTTGCGGCTGCGCACCGGGGTGGCGCCGGTATTCATGAGCATGAAGCAGCCGGTGCCGTAGGTGCTCTTGGCCTGCCCCACCTCGAAGCACGCCTGGCCGAAGGTCGCCGCCTGCTGATCGCCCAGGATTCCGGCGATGGGGGTGTCGATGAGCAGGCCGTTCTTGCGGCCCAGCCCGAATATCCCCGAGCTCGGCCTGATGGTCGGGAGCATGGAGGCGGGAATGCCCATGTCCGCGCAGATCTCAGGGTTCCAATCCAGGGTGTCGATGTTCATCAGCATGGTGCGCGAGGCGTTGGTGACGTCCGTGGCGTGCACGCCGCCGGTCGCTCCGCCGGTCAGGTTCCACAGCACCCAGCTGTCCATGGTGCCCATGAGGAGCTCGCCGGCCTCGGCGCGCTCGCGGGCCCCCTTCACGTTCTCCAGCACCCAGGCGACCTTCGGGCCGGCGAAGTAGGTGGCCAGGCCCAGCCCCACGCGGTCCTTGTAACGGTCGTAGTCGGGGGAGCCGTCGGGTTTGGGGGCGGCGGCCGCCAGGCGGTCGCAGATCTTCTGCGTGCGGGTGTCCTGCCACACGATGACGTTGTAGACGGGCTCGCCGGTGGTCCTGTCCCACACGACGGCGCTCTCGCGCTGGTTGGTGATTCCCACAGAGGCGATCTCGTGGCGGTTGACCTCGGCCTTCGACAGGACGCCGGCCACGACCGAGCGCACATTGGCCCAGATCTCCGCGGCATCGTGCTCGACCCAGCCGGCTCGCGGAAGGATCTGGGCGTGCTCCTTCTGGGCGACGGCGACGATCTCGCCGTCGTGGTTGAACAGGATGGCGCGCGACGAGGTCGTGCCCTGATCGATGGCCAGGACGTACTTCTTGTCGGTCTTCATGCCGGTCACGGGGTGTCCTTTCGCGTCGTTGCGGCGACTGTATGCGACTGGGCAGCGCTGCGCGGCGCGGGAAGCGTCGGACGGGCGCGGTGCGCCCGCGGACTGCGCGGGCCGCCAGGACGGGAGGGCGATCAGATCGCGCGGGTCAGGCGGGCGGCGGCCTCGGCGTCGGAGGTGTCCTCCTCGGCCGCGGCGATCTGGGCGACGCGCTCGGCGTAGGCCGTCCGCTCGGCCTCGACCTCAGCCTCTGACCAGCCCAGCAGCGGCGCCATCACCGCCAGGACCTCGGCGGCGGCCCCCAGACCCCGGTCGCGGTGCTCGATGTCCAGGCGCACGCGCCGCAGCAGGACGTCGTCGAGGTGGGCGGCACCCTCGTGGGTGACGGCCCAGGCGACCTCGGCGCGCAGGAAGGCGGGCGCCTCGCCCAGCGGCCGCCCCAGGGAGGGGTCGTCGTCGATGGAGTCCAGCAGCGCCGGGAGCTCGTCGCCGTAGCGGTCCAGCAGGTGGGTGACCCGCGCCAGGGTCCAGCCGCGCTCGCGGGCGATGGCGCCGGCCCGTGCGGCCAGGGCGCGGTATCCGGCGGCTCCCACCAGAGGCAGGCGCGCCGTCGCGCTGGGGTGGGCGCGGGCCAGGGCCTCGCCCAGGGCGTGGTCGACAGCGTCGGCGGCCATGACGCGGTAGGTCGTCAGCTTGCCGCCGGCGATCGCCGTCAGCCCGGGCGCCACGCGCGTGACCGTGTGCTCGCGGGAGACCTTCGTGCTGGCCGCCGCCCGAATGTCCGCGCCGGGCTTGAGTCGGGGCTGGAGCAGCGGGCGCAGCCCCGCGTAGACGCCGATGATGTCATCGCGGCTCAGGGGGCGGGACAGCACCTCGTTGGCGTGCTGGAGGATGTAGTCGATGTCCGCGGCCGTGGCCACCGGCTTGGCGACATCCTCGGTCCACGGGGTGTCGGTGGTGCCGATGACCCAGTAGCGCGGCCACGGGATGATGAACAGGACGGACTTCTCGGTGCGCAGGAAGATCCCGGTCTCGGCGTCGATGGCCGCCTTGGGGACGACGATGTGGACGCCCTTGGAGGCGAGCACCTTCAGGCCTCCCGCGTCGGTGGCCAGGTTCTGGGTGTCCTCGGTCCACACGCCGGTGGCGTTGATCGTACGGGCGGCGCGGATCTCATGAGTGGCCCCGGTCTCCAGGTCGGTGACGGCTGCGCCGGTGACCGTTCCGCGCGCGTCCTTCAGGAAGCCGGTCACCCGTGCGCGGCTGACTGCGAGCGCGCCCAGGCCCACGGCGGTGCGGATGAGGTCGATGACGAGGCGGGCGTCGTCCACGCGGGCGTCGTAGAAGCGGATCGCCCCGATGAGCCTGGAGGGATCGAGGGCCGGGGCGAGTGCGCGCGCGCCCTTGCGGCCCAGGTGCTTCTGGATCGGGACGGTGCGGTGCCCGCGGGCACCGGCCAGCGCCAGGGCGTCGTAGACGCCCACGCCGACCGCCGAGTAGGAGCGCTCGTAGTGGTGCGTGAGCGGCCATAGGAAGGGCTGGGCCTTGACCAGGTGCGGGGCGATGGTCTCGAGCAGGCGACCGCGCTCGCTCAGGGCCTCGCGGACCAGGGGGAGGTCGAGCTGGTAGAGGTAGCGCAGGCCGCCGTGGACGAGCTTGGAGGACCACGAGGAGGTTCCCGAGGCCCAGTCGCCCATCTCCACCACGCCGGTGCGCAGACCCCGGGAGGCCGCGTCCAGGGCGATGCCGGCGCCGGTGATCCCTCCGCCGACGACGAGGACGTCGAGTCCCTCCTCGCGGCTCATCTCCTTCAGCGCGGCCGCGCGCTGCTCGCGCGTCAGGCGCGTCAGGACAGTGGCCTCCGGGGCGGTCGGCACGTGCATGCGCGGGCTCCTGGTCGAACGGGGCAAGGGGTTCCTCAACTCAGGATCGCCGCTTCATGAGATGATGGGCAAGCCGAATGCACGAATGTGCATCCATGAGCCGGCAGGGGAGGGATGATGCGCACCATGCAGTCGCCCCCGTCGGCCCAGTCGGCTCAGCCTGCCCCGTCGGCCCAATCACTCCCCCGGGGCGGGCCGTCGGCCTCTCGGGGCGGGACGCGCAAGCCGCCGGCCCTGGACGGCGCTACCGCCGCGGGCGCGGCGGGCTCAGCGGGCTCAGCGGGCGCCGCCCCCGTGCCGGAGCGCGTGACCGCCGAGGACCGGCGAGTCTTCGAGGCCGCCTCCATGTACTACGCCCAGGCCGAGACCATGGAGGTCATCGCCCGCCATCTGGGCTGCTCGCGCTCAACGGTCTCGCGCCTGCTCGCCCGGGCACGGCGTGAGGGCGTGGTGCGGATAGAACTGTCCCGTCCCGGCGGGACGGGCGGTCTCGAGGCGCGCTTCGGGACCGAATTCGGCGTGCGGGCGCACATCGTGCCCGTGCGCGAGGGGACCACCGAGATCCATCGTCTCCAGCAGGTCGCCGCCGTCGCCGCCTCCCGTTTCGTCGAGCTCGTCGGCGAGCTCGCGCAGACCGCCGCGGGCGGCGGGGAGCCGGAGGGGGCCGGCAGCACTCCGGGGCTCGTCGTCGGCGCGGCCTGGGGGACGACCATGAGCGAGGTGGCGGCGGCGCTGCCGGCCAGGCGCGTCCCCGGTCTGACGATCGTTCAGCTCAACGGCGCCTCCGACCCCGTGCACGAGGGTCCCTCGGCCGGACAGATGCTGTCCTTGATGGGAGAGTCTCTAGGGGCGCGCACGATCGGTTTCCCGGTGCCGGCCTTCTTCGACCGGGCCGCCACCCGTCGGGCCATGTGGCAGGAGCGCTCGATCAAGCGCGTCCTGTCAGTTGCGGCCGCGGCGCGCCTGGCCGTCTTCGGCGTGGGCACGCTGGAAACCGGCACCGGCGCCCTGCCCAGCCAGGTCTACGCCGGCGGGCATCTCACCCGTTCCGATCTCGCCACTGCTCGACGCGAGGGCGTCGTCGGCGACGTCTGCACCGTGCTCCTGAGAGGGGACGGCACCTGGAGTGACATCGACCTCAATGCCCGTGCCACCGGCCCGACGCCCGTTCGGCTGGCGGGCATTCCGCGCAGACTGTGCGTCGTGGCCGGTACCGGGAAGGCCGGCGCCTGCTTCGCGGCGCTGCGCGCCCGTGTGGCCACCGACCTCATTGTCGACGACGCCACCGCCCGCGCGGTGCTGTCTCTCAGCCAGCGGAAGGAGACTCCATGAGCGCCACGCATCCGCCGAACGGCGCCGGCCCCGATCCTGGAGAGCAGGCCGCCGCGCGGACTGCGCTCACAGGGCCGGCAGGGCCTTCTGGGCGGCCCGGGCCGTCGGGGGCGGGGCCGTCGACGTCCGGGCCCTCCGAGCCTTCCGGCGCCTCCGAATCCTCGCTGCCCTGGCGCACGGTCCTGCGCGCCGCTCGGCCCGCGGACGCCCGGGCCATCGCCGAACTCGTCCGGCCCTACTCCGATCGCCGTATTCTCATTGCCAAGGACCTCATCACCTACTTCGAGGACATCCAGGAGTTCACCGTTGCCGAGGGCGCCGGATCGCTCGACGGCGCTCAGGAGGGGGCCGGGGGCATCATCGGCTGCGGCGCGCTGCACGTCATGTGGGACGACATCGCCGAGGTCCGCACGCTCGCCGTTCGCAAGGACCGCATGCATCGGGGGGTCGGCGGGGCGATTCTCGGGGAGCTGCTCGAGCGCGCTCGCGGCATGGGCCTCCAGCGCGTCTTCTGCCTGACCTTCGAGGTCGATTTCTTCACCGCCCATGGCTTCCACCCCATCTGGGGCACGCCGGTGGGCATGGACACCTTCGCCGAGATGGTGCGCAGTCACGACGACGGGGTCGCCGAGTTCCTCGATCTCGCACGGGTCAAACCCAACACCCTGGGGAATACGCGGATGATCATCGAGTTATGAGCGCTGTGAGTGCCGTGAGCGTCCTGGGAGCCGCCGGGGCTGCTGGGGCCGCCGGGGCTGCCGGGGCTGTGATCGACTCGGGTGTTGAGGGGGCGCGCGCCGCGTCGCCCATGCCGTCCGCGCAGGCGGTCGTGTCCTGGTACCGCGAGCACGCCCGCGATCTGCCGTGGCGGGAGCCGGGGACGACGCCCTATGGCGTGCTGGTCTCGGAGGTCATGAGTCAGCAGACGCCGGTGGCCCGGGTCGTGCCCGCGTGGCGGCAGTGGATGGAGCGCTGGCCGGATCCGGCCGCTCTGGCGGGGGCGGCTACCGGAGAGGTGCTGCGGGTGTGGGGCGGTTTGGGCTATCCCCGGCGAGCGCTGCGGCTCATGGAGTGCGCCCGTGTCGTCGTCGAGCGCCACGGCGGACGCCTGCCCCGCGATCTTGAGGCGCTGCGGGCGCTGCCGGGGATCGGCGATTACACCGCTGGAGCCGTCATGGCTTTCGCCTACGGGCGTCGGGCGCTGACGCTGGAAACCAATGTGCGGCGCGTGCTCGCTCGTGCGGTCGGCGGCCGGGCTCTGCCTCCGCCCTCGTTGGGCAGGGCCGAGCGCGAGCGGGCCGAGGCGCTCCTGCCCGAGGCGGACGGCGAGGCGGCCGCCTGGTCGGTTGCCGTCATGGAGCTGGGGGCGCTGGTGTGCACCGCCCGTGAGCCGCGCTGCGGGCGCTGCCCGTGGCGCGAGGGCTGCGCGTGGCTGGCTGCGGGGATGCCTCCGGATGAGCATGCCGGACGACGTCGCAGACAGGCCTGGCATGGGACGGATCGGCAGGCGCGTGGCCTGATCATGGCCCGGTTGCGCGGGATCGATGCGGGGGCGGCGCTGGATGCGCAGACGCTGCTGGATGCTGCCGGCGGTGCCGGGGCCCGCGGGGGCCGGACGGCGGATCGCGGGCAGCCGTCCAGGGCGCTGGCATCTCTGCTGGACGACGGGCTCATCGCCTCCGATGACGGGGGAGGGACCTTTCGCCTGCCTTGAGGTTGTGGGGATCGCATCCCCGGGATCAGTCGGTGTGGTGGTCAGTGTTGGTCTGGGGTGCGGTTGATGGTTTGGATTTCGGCGACGGGGATGTCGTGGGTGGAGGTGGTGGTGATGGGGTTGAGGGTTCCGTTGGTGCCGTCGGTGGCGGTCCAGGTCAGGTCGTAGCCCACCGAGGTGGTCAGGGGTGTGGTTCCGCCGAGGTGGGCGGAGGAGCGGGTGAACTCGATTGTGCAGTCGGAAGACCCTTCGGCTGTGCCCTCTGCCCAGGGGGTGCCCCAGCCGGTGCATGAGGCGGTGCTGTCCGGGGCGTTGATGCGTAGGCCTGAGGCTTGGGCCGTGACTGTGGCTGATAGTGATCCTGCGGTTGCGGTGACCGTCACCTGGCTGGGGGTGTCGCCTGTGGCCCATATCCAGGTGTCCATGCCGACGACTGTGGCGTTGGTGATGCCGTCGCCGGTGGTGATTTTGGGGTTTGTGTCTATTTGTGGTGCGGGGATGGTTACTGAGTCCATGGCCGCGCTGACCAGGGTGCGGGCGTCGATATAAGGCTCGGGTGCTGGTTGGCCTGCTGGTACCCATGTCCAGGCCATGTCGTGGTCGAGGAATTTCAGGACCGTTTCTGAGGCTGCTTGCCTGTCTACTGCGTAGCTGACGTCGCATGTGCCTTTGTACCAGCGGCCGTCGGGGTCATCGGCGTGTTCGGTGTAGTACATCGGTGCGAAGGAGTGCACGGCGCCGGAGCGTACGGCCGGGTCGTCCCAGCGGTCCGGTAGTCCCTTGTCGGTGTACTTCTTGGCCATATCCACGCCTGATAGATCCGGTTCGTGCCAGCACACCGGGTGCACGGTGATCTCTGTTGATCCCGACGACGACGTGCTCTCGCCGCCTCCGCCGCCGGAGGCCGTGGTCATTGTCGTCTCCACCCGCACTGCGATACTGGCCTGCCCACCACCATCAGCGGACCCGCCCCCAGACGCCTCCGCAGAACCATCGGTATGGTCTTTGGCTAATGCCGGCTGGGTGTACGCCATGAGCCCCAGGGTGAGCGGAACCGCCAACAGGCTATGCAGCACCCACGTCCGCTTGTTCAGCACTGATCCACACCAATCTCGTTCTCATCCGTAACCATCCAGGTTCCCGACACGTTCTGCAGCGTGACGGCCGTTGTGTACCTGTGCTGGTTGTCCGACCTAGCGTCCTGACCATCCGCTGTGACAATCCGCTCCTGACGCTCGTCGCCGCATGCGATCAGCTGGGCTTCGCCGCTGTCCGCGTCGGTGGTGCGCAGCTGCTGCATTGTCATGGAGTACTGCCCTTCCGTGTGCCACCCATTGGCCTGGAACTTTTCGTAGGAGCGTTTGTAGCTCTCGAGCTTTTCGCCGGTGGTGCTGGCCTCGACCCGTGATAGGTCCCCGTCCATGACCCGGTAGGCCTCCCACGTCGAGCGGTCGTAGGCGACGTATCCGGCCACGATCTCCTTGCCGGTCTCGTCCAGGTCGTCGGGAAGACTCTCCACCGTGTACTCGGTGTCCGGATTCGACAAGCCCTGCGGGGTCACATCCTCCGGCGCCCAGGTCAGCGCCGCGCTCGGCCCCGCAGACCCGACCGGTCCGGAGGCTTGATCCTCGGCCTGCTCCGAATACGCCGGCACCGACGGCACCGCACCCCGACCGTCTTGATCGCCTCCGGAGGAGCATCCTGCTACTGCGCCGATCGCCATCGCCATGACCGCGATGCCGGCAGTGGTCTGAATGAAACTTTTCATTATAGCTCCCAACCAAGGACAGGAAGAAACGCCCGGCACGCTACCACCCCGCCACACCCACCACCAGACCCCAATACCCGCCACACCACACAAAACCACACAAAAACACACGCCGAACCGCAGCACAGTCACCACCCCCGTCGCCAGTGCAGCGACATGCAGCCTGCGTCACCTGCGACAGTGGCCGTCACAGCGACACAAACTGGTGATGGTGAAGCCGCCGGGCATTCTGGATGACGGGCACTCTGCACACCTCATCTGGGAAGCACGCGGAGGGCGCGACCAGTGGAGACGGGATGTGCCGGTTGCCGGGTATCGGATGCCGGTTGCCGGGCGACGGGATGTACTGGGTACGGGATGCCGTGCCGAGCACTCGGATGCGCCGGCGTCAGCCCTCATCCCCGGGGCGCGGCACCTGAACCCAGGACCACCCGCCCGTCGTGACGAATACGCCGCGGCCCTTGGGCACAGGCCCGCCGATCGAGCGGGGCAGCCTGACCGACAGGTGCGAGCCGTCGTCCGCCCCACGGGGCGCCAGGATGAGGCCGGTCCGGTTCTTGCGGACCTGGGCGACAATACCGCGGTACATGCCCCCGACCTCATCGATGCCGCAGGCGATGAGCACGCCTCCCGCCGCATCCCGGCAGGCCTTGAGATGCTCCTCGAAGACCGGCCCGAGCGGGTGATCGTTCCCGAGCACGTCGAAGTCATCGACCACGAGAAGCGTCTCGGTGGTCTGCTCCTTGAGGACCTTCCGGAGCTCATCCGGCTTGGTGTCCGGCCCGAGGACGGCCGCGACCCCCTCCCGGTCGGCCAGGGCGGCGAGCGCAGAGCGCCGTGGCAGCATCAGCACCAGGCGCGCGCCGCCCGCCAGGGCAGTGCTCGCTCCGAATGCCAGGGCGGTCGAGCGCCCGGAGCGCCGCGGCCCGGTCACGAGCACACCATTGCCGACCTCGTCCATCGCCACCGGGATCAGGCCGAGATCGTCGCCGCCGATGGCCAGTGCGATACTCCCCGGCTTGACCTCGGGACCGAGGGCCAGCGCCTCGTCGGCGGTGATCGTGACGGGCAGGTCGTCCACTCGCCCGGGGCGCCGGGACCGCGACGGCTCGCCCCAGCGCTCAGTGGACACGCGCCCGGCCTCGTGAATGGCCGCGACCTGGGCCGTGCCCGCGGTATTCGCCGTCAGCAGCGCCAGCTGCACCTCCCGGGGGGTGACGCCGCTGCGGAAGGCACGCCCCACGGGCATCGACAGGGGCACATCCCGGGCCCGCATGCCCACCAGGTCGAAATCGTCTGGCGAGGGCATGCGCAGCAGGAGACGATCCTCCAGCATCATTCCGAACCTCCCCCGGAAGACCGTACGATCCCCGGCGACGACCACACGCAGCCCCACGGCGGCGCCCTCGCGCAGCAGAGTCTCCACGTTCTCGAGCAGCGCCCCGCCGTCCACGCTCTCGAAGCTCGCCACGAAGGAGTCCCAGCGGTCGATGAGCAGGAGCAGGTAGGGCAGCCTCTCATCGGGCGCCGTGGCGGCGCGCTGCTCGGACAGGGAGGCGAACCCGTGAACGGCGAGGAACTGCTGACGCCGCGCCACCTCCCGGCCCAGCAGCGCGAGCAGGCGCCGCACCCGGTCGAGCTGGTCACGGGTGACAACCGCGCCCATATGCGGCAGGGATACGCAGGGGAGCAGGGCTCCGTTGCCCGCGTCGATGCCGTACATGTGGACCTCCGCGGCCGAGGCCGACTGCGCCACGGCGACGGCGATGCCGCGCAGAACACTCGATCGCCCGGAGCGCGCGGCCCCCGCGATCCCAAGGTGCCCGGCCCGCGTGTAGTCCCAGGTCATTGGCCGCTGGGCCTGGAGCGCCGGCAGGTCCTCGATGCCCAGCGGCAGCGGCGGCAGGAAGCCCTCCGCCCGCGAGTCGGTGCCCGCGCTGCCGCCGGCGCTGCCGACGGCGGGGCCGTCGCCCTCGTGCCCGGCATCGGCTGCCGCGTCCCGGCCGCCTGGGTCCGACTCGGCCGCGTCGTCCCGGCCGCCCGGACGCTGCAGCTCCTCGCTCACGCGCCTGTCGACCTCGTCCAGGGTGATGATCTCGGGCAGCGGCGGCAGCCACGGGCTGTGCGGCATCGGCCTTCCGAGCGAGGAGAACGCCTCGCCGATCGCCCCGACCAGGTTGGCCAGGTCGGTGGGGATGGTCGCGTCCTCCTCCCGCACCGGTGGAGCGAGCTCCGGACGGGAGAGCTCGCTGAGAGTCAGCGTCGAGGTGCGCAGCTCGGCGCGCGGACCCGAGCCGGTGGGCCTGCCGCCCACGCGGGAGGCCTGGAACTGCCGCAGACTCGCGTGCCCGAGGCGGGCGAAGGCGCGCCCTGGGATCGATGCCGGAATATGAGCTGAGGCGGAGGCCTCGATGACGTCCTGGGAATCCGCCTCGTCGGTCACGCGCAGGGCGATCCGGAGGTTGGTGTTCGAGCGGATCTCCGCCGTGATCACACCCGCCGGACGCTGCGTGGCCAGCACCAGGTGCACTCCCAGCGACCTGCCTCGACGGGCGATGTCCACCAGTCCGGTCACGAAGTCCGGGAGCTCGGAGACCAGGGCGGCGAACTCGTCGATGATGATCATCAGCCGCGGCATGGGCTCGTCGCCCGGCTTCATGGCGGCGACGTAGTCCTCGATGTCCTTGGCGTCGGCGTCCTTGAGCTGATGCTCACGACGCCGCAGCTCGGCGCCCAGCGACTCCAGCGCCCTGGACGTCAGGTGCCCGTCGAGGTCGGTGACCATGCCGACCGTGTGCGGGAGGCGCGCGCAGTCCTTGAAGGCGGCGCCGCCCTTGTAGTCCACGAGCACGAAGGTCATCGCCTCGGGCGTATTGCCCACGCACAGGGAGGCGATGAGGGTCTGGAGCAGCTCGGACTTACCCGAACCGGTCGTGCCGGCCACCAGGGCGTGCGGGCCGTCGGCGCGCACGTCCAGCCCGAAGACGCCTTCGGCGTCCTCGCCGATGACGGCGCTCGTGGTGCGGCTGATCCGCTCCCACGCCTGCAGGACGATGGAGGCGTCGGGCTCGGGCATGCGCAGCACGTCCAGGAGGCGCGATGCGGTCGGAATGGTGCTGTCCGCATCCTCGGTCGAGATGTCGTGGACCGGGGCCAGGGCGCGGGCCACCCGCTCGCACCACCCGTCCGGGACGAGGTCCAGAAGGACGTGCTCGACCTCGTCGACGTCGGTCTGGGAGACCGAGGGCAGGCCGGGGCCTGTCGCCACGACGGCGCGGCACTCCTCGGGCAGCGCGGTGCGATCGGCGTCGACGCAGATGAAGCGGATGCCCACTCTCGGCCCCTCGCGCAGGACCCGGACCATGCCCGGGCGCAGGCGCAGCGCATAGGCGCCGTCGAGCACCACCAGCACCTGAGTGGTGCTCTCCGGAAGGCCCCTGCCGCCATTGTCGTCCTGCGAGCGGACCTCGATGATCTCGAGCAGCTCATTGATGCGGCGGTTCACCGACTCCTCATCACCCCCCCCCTTGCTGCGCGCCCCCATGCCCTCGGCGTTGCGCAGATGCGGGAGCCACCGCGCCCAGGTCCACCGGTCCTGCGCCTGCGCTCCCTGATCGGGATCCGTGATGAGCACCATCTCGAGCTCGGCCGGCGAGTGCAGAACAGCGCACTGCGCGGCCAGCCAGCCGACCACCCGGTGACGCATCTCGCCGGAGACCCCGATGGCGCCCAGTTCGGCCAGGGGCACGGTGACGGGCACATCCGGCGCGGTCCATCGCATCGGCTCCTCGTGGCGGGCCCGCATGGGCTCGGCCACCACCACGCCGCTGGGCAGGTCCGCCGTCCCCACCCGCAGCTCGAGCCAGTCGCGATCCGAGGGCCTTCTCTCCCACAGCTCGGCGCGAGGGCCCGTGGCGCGCAAGAGCGCCTCGGCGGGATCGGGGGAGTCCAGGCGCCGCAGGCCGCGCTCCTCGGTCAGGGCCTTGAAGGCGGCCTCCTCGGTGGCCTCGCGCTCCTTCTCGTAGCGCTCGATGTTCTCGCGGTAGGTCTTCTTGTTGTTGGAGCGCCCCTGGACTCGGTTGGCGATCATCATGATCGGCGAGAAGATCATGAACATCAGCGAATAAATGCGATGCGTCATGAGATACATCCCCAGCCCCATGACGAGCGGGGACAGCATCATGGCGAAGGGGAAGGCCTGCTTGCGCGGACGCTCGGGCTTGCGCGGGAGCACGAACTCCGTCTTCCGCTCCGGGCGCGCCAGGCGGGGCGGCCTGTTGAAATCGACGGTGGTGCCCCCCGGGGTGGGCGTCGTCACGGCGTCGGCCGCGGGCACCGGCCCGACCGTGAGCATGATCCCGCCCACCGACAGCATCACGCCCTCATCCCAGACGTTCTCCTTGTCCAGGGGGCGACGGTCCAGCTCGACCAGGTGCCGGGGCGCCTCCGGGTCGAGAGTCTCCCTGCCCTGCAGGACCGCCTCCTCGCCCTCCTTGCGCCGCTGACGCCGTTTCTTCTTCTTGTTCTTGCGCCGCTTGCGCTTCTTCTTGCCCTTGTCCTCGTCGTCCTCGTCCTTGTCCGAGGCCAGGACCAGTGGCCCGGGCAGGGGGCGGCGCCGGGGCATCACCGTCGGCGCCTTCCGCTCCGCGACGCCCTCGGCCGGGCGCAGCACGACCTGCGCGCCCACCTTGACGACCACATCGGCCACAACGCCGTCCTCGAAGCCCTCGAGCACGATGTCGCAGCCCGCGCCCCCCATCGTGTAGTTGCCCAGAGTGAGCCGGTGGACAGCGCCCGCGCCCTCGCCCGAGACGACCCGCAGCTCCACGACGCCGACGGGCTCGACGTCGTCGAGGATCGGAGCGCCCAGGCTCAGGAGCATCCCGTCCCGCACGGGCCCGCCCGCCAGCGGCATGGTCGGGTCGAGGCGGGTGGCGCCGTGCCACAGGGACGAGGCGGGCGCAGACGGGCCGGCCGGATTCTGCGCGCCCCCCGACGCCCCCACGACCAGGCGCAGGGGCTGCCCCGCAGTGGGGTCGGGCATCGCCCGATCGGTGCCGGGCATGGCTCGATCCAGGACGGTCACGAGGTCGCCGATGGTCGATTCCGGCTCGGCCACGACGATGAGGTCCCTGGCGTCCGACTGCTCCTCATGCGGGCGCAGGACGCTGACGAAGAACTGCACGTGATTCCTTTCAGGCCGGGCGGCGGCGCACCGAGGTCCCCGGTGCCATGTGCTCGACGAGCGCGGCCGTCGCCGGGTCGACCTGACTGAGGTCGTCGGCGCCCGAGGCGTCCAGGAGCGCCGCGACGTCGCGCTCGAGTTCACCCGCGCCGCGGCGGGCGGCGAGGCGCAGACGATCCCGCCACAGCGTCTGGTTCAGGTCCACCACTCGCAGGCCCGCATTGACGGCCGTTGCCGCCCCATCGGGGTCGGTGTCCCCGAGCAGCTCGACGAGCCGGTGGGCGGCATCGACGACCAGCGAGGATGCCTGCCTGTCGGTCCTGACCCGGGCCAGCCAGCTGTACCTGCCCTCGGGCGCATCCTGGCCGACGGGGCCGCGAACGAGCCGCAGCGCCTCCATGAGGAGCTCGACCTCCCGCTGGGGCGGCGCCGCCCGCGAGGCCGCCAGCAGCGACCGCAGCACATCCCAGTCCAGGACGGCTCCCGGACCCAGGCGCAGACGTCCGTCGGCGTCCTCGCGCAGGTGGGGGACGCCCTGGGCGTCCTGCCCCAGCCACTGGCGCAGACGCGCGATGGTCTCCTCGACGACGTCGGTGGTGACCCCCAGCGGCCAGAGCATCGCCCCCAGGACGGCCGGGCGGATCCCCTGCGGATGCAGCGCGATGCAGGCGGCCGCCTCGGTCAGCACGGTGCGGCGCGAGCGCTCCAGGGCTCCCGGGGCATCGACCACTGTCTGTCCGAGCACCTGAATCCGCACCGGTGCGGCCCGCAGGGCCGCCAGCATGACCGGAGGCTGCGGAGGATCGGGCACCGGCGGGCGGCCGTTGTCGTCCCCATCGCGGACCGAACCCGGCCCCAGCAGCCCGACCAGGCCCATCAGCTCCCGCTCGGTCGCCCGAGTGGCGGTGACGGAGAGCCCCAGGGGAGCGATGTGCGCCGTGCCCGAGGCGTCCACCGAGACCGACCAGCGCGCGCCCTCGACGGCGCCGACCCGTACGAAACCGACGGGCGGACGAGTCCTCATCACTGCGGGGACCTGCCCGTCGGCGGCGAGCACGAAGGTCGTCACCGCCCCGGGATGACGGCCGGTGAGCACACCGCCGGCGTGAGGCGTCGGCATCGGTGCCGCAATGGCGTCGGGATGCTGGATCCGCTCGCCCACGACCTCCTGGAGGGCGGGGGACAGCCCGGTTCCCGCCACCGTGGCGTCGGCGGACCAGGGGTTCGTGCACAGCTCCAGGGCGATCGCCGCGACCAGCTCTGCGGCCATCGTGGGGTCTCCCGTCACGGCGATGTCGCCGGCGGCGAAGCCGAGGTCGATGAGGACGTCCGCGCCGTGGTCGTTCCGCCCGATCGTCACCAGGCCGGGCAGGAGCGCGGGCCCGAGGCCGAGTTCCGGCTCGGCGCCGGCGTCGATCCTCCAGGTCATCCCCTCCTCCTGCACGTGCCACGGAGCGGGCGCCGTGTGGAGGGGGCGGGCCAGTCGCAGGTAGCAGGCGTCGTCGTCGATCGCCACGGCATAGGCCATGGGAACCTCGGGCAGCCCGGGCAGCGACCGCAGGATGGCGTCGAGCCGCCTGGTCCGATGCTCGTCGGCGCCCACCCGCAGAAGGCGCTCGAACTCCGCGGCCTCATCACCGGGCCGCGCACCCGCCCACTGCCGACGACGACGCGCCAGCACCGCCAGGAGCGAGGCCGCCAGCAGCGAGCCGACGGCCGGCGCCTCCGCGGGGAGGATCTCCTGGCGGCCGGCCGTGTCATCGACCATGCTGCCCCCCGACTGGTCCGTCGTCTGATCCACGGGGGGCGCCGGCGCGGGATTCACATCCGGCACGGCGACGACCCGGTCGACGTTCGTGGCGGACTCCGGCATGGCCAGGAGCCAGCCGGGCTGGATGAGGCGGGCCAGCTCCAGCGAGCGCCCGTCGTACTGGACCCGGCCGACATTGAGGTCGTAGATCTGGGAGTACGCCCTGCCGTCCCCGAGGTTGCGCTCGGCGATGTCCCAGAGGTTGTCGTGGTACCTGCCCTCCGGCGGCTGGACGACGTAGACCCTCTGACCGACCAGTTGCGCACCGGTCTCCTGGTCGAGCTCGGTATCGCCGAGCATGTAGCGCACGTTCTCCTGGCCCTGCGTACTGCCGTCGGACGTGCCGGAGCCCGCTCCGGTCGCCCCGGCCGCCCCGGCATCGGGGGCGGATTCCTGGGCGCCGGTCGCATCCACCTGCTGGGAGATGGACGCCGCCGGCGAGGGGCCCTCCGCCACCGGCGCCGCCGCCGCTACGGGCGCGCCGATCGCGCCCACCAGCAGGGTCGTGATGACCAGCCGACGGGCGAGCCCCTGGATTCCGCCGGACAGCGGCACGTGCATCGGCATGCCCCGGCCCCGCAGGGCGGAGACGGTCTCGACGGCCGTACATACGGCGAACTGCAGCCAGGCGAGCCACACCACCCACACCAGAAGCGCCAGGAGCGTCTCCAGCGAGATCGCGCGCGTCAGTACGGAGACGTCCAGATCATGGGGCAGGGGCGGCAGCCCCACCGTCATGACGAGCAGTGCGGGCACGCCGACGATGAGGAGCAGAAGCAGGAATCCGGAGAGCAGGGATCTCCACACCGATGGCTTGGGACCGGCTGTGGAGGCGAGGAAGCGCTCCGGTCCGGCGGCGTACTGGGCTGTCATGCTCACAGGTCTCCATCTTTGTAGATTCCGACGGCCGTACGGGCCTCGCCCGTGACCTCGACATGCACTGAGGGAACCCCCACCAGGTGCAGCAGGGAGGTGGGGACATCGCGCTGCACGGTGACGGCGACCGTCTGATCGTTCACGTCCACGCTCGATCCGTCGGACGCATCGACGGCGGCCAGGTACGAACGCGCCGCCGTCGCCGCCGTCGACTCGTTCAGTGCGACGGCGTTGCCGCTGCGCACGCCCTCGAGGGCGAGCTCCTGGGCGCCGGCGCGCGCCGCCTGCTCGGCCTGGTCGGCCATCGTGGCGCGGGCGTTGAGAACGCGTCCCCCCTCGATGCACAGGCCGGCGACGAGCATGAGGACCGCCACGACGATGACGGCGAAGGATGAGGCGGAGCCGTGCTCCCCCCCGCGAAACCTGCGAAAACGGCGAATGGGCGCGCTCATCGTGTTCCCCTCCACTTGTCCACCGGCGCCGTCGATGTTGCGGAGACGGTCGTCGTACCCGGCAGGAAGACCAGGCCCAGGTCGGACAGCTCGACCTGACAGTCCACACTCACGGTCACCGTTCCCCCGCGTCCGAAATCGCCGGAGTCGATCGAGGCCGAGCAGCCGTGCGCCGTCGAGTCGGCCGCACCCAGGGAATCGTTGGCCGCGGCGTTGGCGGCTCCCGTCGAGCGCTCCATCGATGCGGCTCGGGCGGCATCGCGCGAGGCCGCCTGCACTCGGCCCTCGGCCGAGACCAGCCTTCCTCCCGCGACGGCGAGCATGACCACCAGCAGTAGGACCGGGGCGAGGATGACCATTTCGACCGACATCGTGCCCTGCTCCGAGTGACGACGGCGCCCGGAAGCACCCTTGATCATGCGTTCTGCGATCATGTGTCCTCTCTGAACGTCTCGAGCTCGGAGGTGACGGAGGCGTTCACGCGCGGGGCGAAGCCCGCGATGATGTCCATCGACTTGCCCGAGACCGTCACCGTGGCCTCATCCCCGGTGACGGAGACGTTGACGTCGACATCGGTCAATGCCTGGGCGCCGACCTTGTGCGCATAGGCGACGCCGTCCGCTTGCGCTTCGCCGGCGTCACCGCCGCTTCGCACGGAGCGGGCCACCTCCCGTGCGGTGGACATCGCCACCTCGTTGCCGTACCAGCTCAGCGCCAGCTGAACGGTCAGGAGCACGATGAGGAGGAGCAGCGGGAAGAAGACGAGCAACTCGATGGTCGAGGCGCCCGTCTCGTCGCCGGTGTGCGCTCGTCGACGGATCGGCATGACATCACCCTCGGCAGTGGGCCGTCTCGGTCACGGGCCCTGCTTGATGTCCGGCACCTGCAGACCGTCCGACGCGCTGGCGACCATCGCGTAGATGGCGCGCCCGACAATCGCGGCCAGCACGATCAGGAAGCCGGTGATGATGACCCACTCCACCGTGGACGCACCCTCCTCATTGCCCAGACTGCCCAGGCGGGAGACGACACGCTCGCGGAGGCGCTGCGCGGCGACCTGGAACGAGCAAACATGCTTGAGCATCATGTCCTCACTTTCTCACTATCACATGTTCAGAAATGACTCGGGACTGCTGTATCGGTCGTTTATGAAGGATTCTGGAAGACTGCTCCGCATAATTCTGCTCACGTATCGATCAAGCACCTCCCATGATTCCGGCCAGCGCCGGGTAGACGAGGAAGACGATGAAGCCCATCGCGATCACGAGCTGCGCGACGAGCATGGATTCTGAATTCTCCCCGGCCTTCCCCTCGGCATCCGAGAGGTCCTTGCGCCGCATGCTCGTAGCCCGGGCAGCGAGCGAGGAGCGGATCTTGGCGCCGTCCTCGGCCACGAGCGCCAGGGCGGAGGAGAGGTCCCGCAACTCGCTGATCCTGAGCTGAGTGCCGAGCTGGCCGAGCGCCGACCACGGCGTCTCACCGCGCAGCCGCGCAATGTCGATCGCGTTGCGGATGCGCACCATGGCCGGATCCTCCGAGAGCGCCGAGGCGGCGTCAAGCGCCTCCGGGACGCCCTGCCCGGCTGCCAGGGACATCGACACCAGGTCGAGGAAGGAGCCGACGACGTGCCGGAAGTCCCGGCGGGCCTCATCGGCCTGCCCGCGAAGTCGGAGGGAGGGGACGACGAGCGCCACGAGCCCGGCCACCACGCTGACCCCCAGGGGAATCGACCATCCCATGGGCGCGCCGGTGAGCTGCATCAGCCCGACGACGACAATGGGCGCCAGGAAAGCCCCCACTCCCGCCAGAGCCGAGGTGGCCAGGTGCCGTTCCAGGGAGCGTCCCACGACCGCCAGGTCGGAGCTGATGGAACCGGTGTCGATGCCCGTGCGGCGGACCAGGGTGGCCACCCGGATGCCGAGCAGGTCCATCCATTCGGGGACGTCATCGCCGTCGGGGTTGAGACGGCGCACGTCCTGACGCATCCGGCCCTCGTTACGGCGGGCGTCGAGTTCGGCGAGTGCCGCCGCCGGCTGGGCGGCGGGCGGCGCCAGGAAGAGCACGAGGAAGAGCACGCCGGCTCCGCTGACCGCTCCGCCGATGAGGATCCAGGTGATCATCAGGCATCCTCCTCTCCGGCGGGCGCCGTGACCGTCAGGAAGCGGCGGGGCAGTCGTACCCCGGACAGCCGCCTCATCCACATCATTCCGAGGGCGAACAGGATGACGACGACCAGGAGGACGAGCTGGCCCTGGACGCTCTCGTAGGGCGCCACGAAGCTCCGGTTGAACAGGGCGAGGCCCAGCATCACCAGGATGGAGAAGATGACGACGATCTGCGCCGAGCGCCGCGTGCCCGCACGGGATGCCGCGATGCGCTGACGCATGTCCAATTCGGCGCGCGCCGTGTCGGCCAGTGCCCCCAGGAGGTGGCGCAGTCCGGGGCCGCGCAGCCGGGCGTTCATGATGAGCGCCGAGACGATGAGGTCGGCGGTCGGGTCGTCGAGCTCATCGGCGAACTGGCGCAGCGCCACCCCCAGCGGAACCCGCATGCGCATGCGGTCGGCCAGGAGGATGAGCGTGGGGCGGATGGCCGGGCTGGCGGCGTAGACGGTGGAGGGAATGGCCTGCTCCAGGCCGACGGCGCCCGCGATGGTGTCCCTGAGCGATTCGGCCCAGGCGGCCAGGGCCTCGATCTTGGCGGCCGCCAGCTTCTCCTGGCGGGTACCGCCGAACAGCATCGGCCACAGGAAGACCAGGCATCCGCCGGCGACGGCCAGCACGATCCATCGCGTGAGCAGGAGCAGCAGCACGCCGACGACGGCCCCGATCAGGATGCGCCGGGAGGCGCCGCGCACGGCAGCGGCCGCGTCCGCCCCGCCCTCGGGAGCGATGTCGACGCCGAGCAGAAAACCGATGAAGAGGAAGATTCCGCCGCCGATCAGCGCTCCGGAGAGGATTGCCAGATTCGCGGTGGCATCGATCATGACGGCCTCCTGGCGTAGGAGCCGGCCGGATCGAATCCCGCCTCCATGAGTTCGGAGATGCAGGAGATCGGAGCGGCGGGTTGAGCCGTCCCGGAGCCGTCGTCGGCGAAGATCTCGCTGGACAGGACCCGTTCATCGACGCCGTTGACCTCGCGCACCGAGGCGACGTACCGGCGCAGCCCGCCGCCCGCCGAGAAGCGGTTCTCACGGGTCAGGAAGATGACGAAGTCGACGGCGCCGGCGATGAGCAGGTTCGTGGCGTCCTGGGGCAGGTGCTCGGCGGACTGGATGGCGTAGGTGGCGATCCTGTTGAAGACCTCGGCTGAGGAGTTCGCGTGGATCGTGGACAGTGAGCCGTCGTTGCCCTGGCTCATGGCGTTGAGCATCGTGACGATCTCATCGCCGAGCACCTCTCCGACGATGACGCGGGAGGGGTTCATGCGCAGGGAGCGCCGCACCAGGTCCGCCATCGAGACGGCTCCCATGCCCTCGGAGTTGGCCAGCCTCTCCTCGAAGGCGACGACGTTGGGGTGGAGGTCGGCGAATTCGCCGAGTCCCAGCTCCAGGGCCCGTTCGACGGTGATGAGCCGCTCGGCCGGCGGGATCTCATTGGCCAGAGCGCGCAGGAAGGTGGTCTTGCCCGCGTTCGTGGCCCCCGCGATCATGATGTTCTTCCGGGCGCGGACGGCGGCCGAGCAGAATGCGGCCAGACGAGGGGTGAGCGACCCCAGGCCGACCAGTTCGTCGAGCCCGACGCGGTCCAGGCGGGCGCGCCGCACCGAGACCGCCGGACGCGCGCAGACGTCCATGACCGCGGACAGGCGCGAGCCGTCGGGCAGGCGGAGGTCGAGCTGCGGGTTGGCGGAGTCGAAGGGCCGCGAGGCGAGACCCGAGTAGGAGCCCAGCACCTGGACCAGCTCGATGAGCTCGTCGTCGGAGTCGGCGACCGGTGCGCCCCGCTCTTCGCGCCCGTCGGCGTACTGGATGAAGACGTTGTCGTAGCCGTTGATGTCGATGTTCTCGATATCGGTGTCCTCCAGCAGGGGCTGAAGGCGCCCCACGCCGAAGAGGGCGGCATGGATCCCCTGGGAGACCTCCTCCTCCTCGACGGCCGTCAGCGGGCTGCGACCGGCGGCGATCTCCGAGCGGGCGTGCTGCTCCAGGACGCGCCCGATGAGTGCGCGGGCGAACTGGCGCTCGTCCTCGGGGCTCATGGGCGGGATGCCGGAGGAGGCGTCGTCGCGCCGCTGCTGCACGAGGAGGTCGGCGACCTGCTCGCGCATGTCGCGAACGATGTTCTGGTCCACACTCATGGCGCCACCATCCTCTCCCCGGCGACGATGGTGGCGGCGACCGTCCGCGCCGATCGCACCAGGAGCGTGCGCCGCAGCGCTCGCGGGCGCCGACCGGCCAGGGCGTCGGCGGCGGCGGTGTCCTCCGGCAGGAGGCCGACGATGGGCACGTCGAGTCCGCTCGAGCGCAGCAGCCGGTCCAGGTCCTTGCCCTCGTGCCGCGATTTCCACGGGGCGATGAGGAGGACGGCCAGGCGGATCGGCTCGGAGTGGCGGGAGTTCTCCTGGAGCCACATGAGCCGTTCGCGCAGGTGGCCGTAGTTCTCGACTCCCGGGCGAGTGACCATGATGGTCAGATCGGAGGCCAGTGCCACGCCCAGGCTCGGCGCCCCGGGCGCGAGGCGCCCGACGTCGGCGATCACATCTCCGCGCCGCTGCAGGGTGGAGGCCAGTTGCGCCCAGCCGGAGCCGATGGCGATGGCCTGGTCGGGGCGGGACAGTCCCACGAGCACGGACAGGCCCCCGTCGATGACGGTGACATGATCCTCCAGGGGCACGTTGGGCTCGCGACGCACCGCGGCGGCCAGGGAGACCACCCCGCGATCGCCGTCGAGCGGGCGCCCGTCCTGCGTGCGCAAGCGGTAGACGAGATCCGACCCGGCGGCATCGAGCTCGGCCAGGAGAGCCTGCCGGGGCCAGGTGGCGGCGAGTACATGGGCGCTCGTGGACACGCCCGGGGATCCCTTGGCGGAGGCGAGCGAGACCAGCATCAGTGGTCTCCGATCGGCTGGCCGACGGATGTCACCACCAGCGCGATATTGCCGGCCGCGGACGCCGAGGCCACCTTCGTGGCGTCATTGCCCTTGACGAGGACGGAGACGATCGCCCCCGATCCCCAGCCCTTGCCGGAATTGGAGTTGTTCTCGGAGGTCGGTGCGGCGTCCAGGACCTGGGCGTTGGAGACGGTCACCTTCTGGCTGGTGACATCGACGATGTCGACGACGTCGCCGGCCGTCAGGCCGCTCGCCGGAAATCGTCCCGCCTCGAGTGAGACGCCGACGACCTGCTGGTCGGAGCCGGGCAGGCTCTCGGTGGCGATCTGGGAGGTGTCGACCAGCTGTCCCTTGGAGATCTCCACTCGAGCGGTTCGACCGACAACCTGATCGATGTTGGTCACCGGAATGAGGCCGGACACGTCCGCGGAGACCCGGACGGAGGCCAGGTCGTCCTTGGTGATGACTTGGCCGGCCTTCACGGTGTCGGCCGCTGCGAGCATCTCGACTCGGTGCACCATGTCAGAGTGGGGCACGACACGGCGCTCGATCACCGCCGGCGTCAACTCCACAGATCCCTGTGAATCATCCCTGAGAATCGGCTGTTGCCAGTCGTTCGTCCCCATTGAACTAACTGAAGGAGCCCTCATGGCCTCGGTCCAGGCAGACCTAGACACACTGCGTTCGCTGTACAACACCCTCAAGGGCAACACCGAGTCGTGCGCCAACATCCGGACCTCCACCGACAGCTCCCTGGCGAGCACGGTCTGGGAGAGCAAGAACGCTGACGAGTTCCGCAGCGCATGGTCGGACACCCACAAGCCGAACCTCATCAAGGTCGAGCAGGCGCTCGCGGCCGCCGCCACGGATGTGGCGACCAACCACAACAACCTCGTCATCGCCAACGGCGAGGACGACGAGCACCTTGCTCCGGTCCAGCCCAGCGCCTGATGCGGCGCTGAGTTAGCGCTGAATAGCTGACGGCGCACCGCCGGTGCGTTTGCCGACTGCGTCAGTACATCTTCAACATCCTCAGCCCGGTGGAGCAACCAGAACCTGCTGGTTGCTCCACCGGGCTGACTGCTGTTGTCAGGGTTGTCAGTGCTGTCGGAGTTGGTGTTGGCGGAGTTTGCGGAGCGTTTTCGGACCCCGGTATTTCCCCACCTCCGCAATAACTGTCTGAACTCTGAGTCTTTTGAATCCTTTAAATTCTGAATCCTTTGACCTCTGAGGAGACGACGAATCCGACTCGGAGGGTTGAGGGGCATTAATGGGCGGGTTAGGCTCGACACGATT
>ERZ772968.195-NODE-195-length-29557-cov-12.840485_pt1 | contig 29557 bp, 18 predicted proteins | sample MGYA00580674_ERZ772968 | MGnify/ENA primary metagenome ERZ772968 (study PRJEB29015, sample SAMEA2737940) | human oral metagenome | biome: human oral; feature: human-associated habitat; material: dental | place: China | collected 2138 ...
CGAGATCGGTCGTACTCCGCGTCGAGATCGGTCCGGTTCCGCGTCGAGATCGGTCCAGCAGGGCGGCGCAGTACGGCGCAGCGCGATGTGAGTCGGTACTCAACCGTTGAGCATTCGGCGGACCTGCTTCATCGGCAGTAGCAGGTGCATCGGGTCGGCGGGCGACGCGAGAAAGTCGCCGTTCGCACGATAGAAGGCGCGTGCAGCCTCGTCGCGGCAGTGGACGAGGAGGGCTGCGGCACCTACGACCTCGCTGAGTCGGTAGCTGCGTTCGATCGCATCGCGCAGGAGAGCGGCCCCGAGCCCCAGACCTTGAGCGCGTCGCTCGACGGCGAGGCGCGCCAGAAGCACGCAGGGCAGTTGTGCAGGGCGGCTGCGATGGCCTAGCCCTCGGGGTGCCTCGTCGCGTGCGTATGAGGCCATCGCGATGGCGTAGTACCCCAGGATCTCGCCGTCCTGGGTGGACACGTAGGTGACAGTGTCCCTCGATCGTTGATTCTGCCACGCGAGGCGAGCGAGCCAGTCATCCAGGTCCTCCGCTCCGCTGTGGAAGTTCTCCGTCGCATCATTGCGCTCGAGTCTTCGGGGGGCATGAAGCCCGTCACCGTTCATGATGCGCTCTCGTCACTCCTCAGGCTGCAGCTCGAGGCGTGTGCCGAAGGGGGACGGACGAGACCAGAGCCGCTCGAAGCGGGATGTATCGGTCAGCGGGGCGTCGAGAATGGCTTCGACGGCCTCGTACGTCTGCGAGTCCAAGAGAAAAGAACGACGCTCGGCCAGGACGCGCTCGGCGGAGCGGGTAGCTGCGGACAGGACGAATTCGCTGACGGTACGGTCTGTCTGAGCGGCGGCCTGCTGGATGAGTGCCGCCTGGTGCGGTGTCGTACGCAGATCGAGTCGTCTGGTCTTGGCAGGTGTCATGTCTCCCCCTTGGTGTACGTACGTTATACGTACGCCAAGGGGGAGACAAGAAGCGCCTCGAGATCGGTCCGCTTCCGGCGCGAGATCGGTCGCAACCCGCGTCGAGATCGGTCCAGCGGCCTGATCCTCAGCTCATCAGCGTCCCAGCACGGGGTTGTACAGCAGCCGGTTGGGTTCGCGCGGACACTCCTCGCCCACGGTCATCGGCGCAATGAGGCGGTCGGCCCGCAGATCCTCCAGGCGGGCGACCACCCGGTCGCGCAGCGTCCACGGATCGATGGTGTTGAGATAGATCTTCGTGCCGCCCTCGAAGCCGGCCAGAGTCGAGACCCGCCACTTGAGCGTGATGTGCCACGGCATCGGCTGATCGACATCGATCGGCTTGTGGTGCCACTCCTCGTTGCTGGGCACATCCGCCCCGGTGGCCGCGTGCAGGGCGTGCACGAGGTCCGCCACGGCGTCGACCTCGGCGCGGCTCATGAGCCAGGGCTCGCAGGTGGCCGACGTCGAGTACACCTCCAGCGTGGGGTAGCGGTGCCCGAAGCCTGCGAAGGCGACCGCATGCTCGTTGGAGGCCACCAGCAGTCCGTTATAGGCGGCGTAGTCCACGCCCATCTCGTTGTAGAGGTTCGGGTTGGCCCGCACCCGTTGGAGCTCCAGCACGGACGACACCCCCCGCTCGTCGATGCCGACCAGCTGCTTGTGCAGGTGGTCGAAGCTCGCTCCGGCGGGCCGCAGCCAGTTCTGGAAGACCGCCACATAGCGCACCCACCGATTGGCCCTGTACAGGTCCGTCGTCGCCGCCACGGCCAGGCGCATGTAGGCGCGGTGCTCCTCGGGGGTCAGCGTGCCCGAGCCGGCCAGGCCGCTGGTGTCGATGGCGGCGTCGGTGAAGTGGCGCCGCGCGATGATGACGTCGTGGCCGCCGGCGAAGAAGGCGGCCAGGAACTGGTGGCGGGCGTCGTCGTCCATCGACTCCCACGACGCCGGGTCCTGCCCGGAGGCGCGCAGTTTGCTCCGGGCCACGCGCGCGACGTGAGCGGCGCCGGCCGGATCGGCGAGGTAGGCCTCCATGCGCTCGCGGGCGGCGTCGGGGATCTCGTAGCCGTGGTTGGCGTGCCAGTAGTCGTAGGACAGGATCTCGAAGAGGTTGGGCACGCGGCGGAACTCGGCGACCGTGTCGAACAGGGCGCTCGCGGGCAGACCGTCGATCTGCTCGAAGCTGCCGTCCGGGCGCGCGACGACGCGGCTCTTCTCCGGTGGCGTCTCGGTGTAGTGGGACGGGCAGAAGGCGCAGGCGCGGGTGCGCTCGGCGGGGGTCAGCGGGTGGATTTCGGCGACCGGGTGGGAGATCGGCCGGTTGCCGCGGCCCGGCACCGTCCACACCTCCGTACCGGTGAAGGGGCTGATCTGCTTGATGGTCCCGTCGGCCATGCGAGTCAGTGGCTCGGGGCCCGGAGAGTAGGGCATGAGCATGGGTCCATTATGTCGTGGACGACGACGACGTGCGCGGCGGTTCGCGGTTGTCCTGCTCCGCAGTCGCTTTCCGGCTGCTCGACGACGGCGCGGTGGTCGGACAGTGCTGTTCCGAGACTAGAACGCCGATAGGCGCGCGTAGCGTCGGGAGCATTCCTCACAGTAGGGCAGATCGGTGGGATCCGTACGGGGTACGAAGAACACGCCGCAGAGTGCCCGGACTGCCGTTCCCTGAACAGCGGCGTCACCGATGTGGAGTCTGTGGGCCCGGTGCGCTACCTCTCCGGGGACTGATTCCAGAAGTTGGCTGTTCTTCACGGCTTCCTGGAGTCGCGCGACCTGGCGGTTGCCGTGCCCGGGCGCCTCCATCGCAGAATAGATGCCTCCTGCAACGTCCCAGTCCTGCTGTGGCGGAGCGATGCTGGTGAGCAGCCGCCGTTCCAGAAGGTAGGCGAGTTGTGATCCCCGCTGAGTGTGATCGATGAACGAGAGAACGAACTCCTCAATGTCGTCATCAGCCGAGAACTCAAGGTCAACAGTGGTCAGTGGCGCTGGCTCCGTCGGGTGAGGGACGGCCAGGCGAGAACGTCCGTTGTGCATGGCCTCCTCCAGCAGTCTTCTTGCCAGCTCCTGCACCAGCCGTTCCCAGTCGGTGAGGATCTTGGCAACGGTTTCGCGCCTGAGGAGCCGGAGGTCGCGTGAGCATGCAATGGTGCGATTAGCGGCAGGGGCGTCCGAGGTGGTCGTGTTCAGAAGATCGCGGCACTTGTCGAGAATCGGATGAGAAAGATGGGAGAGCGGCTGTACAGCGTCCCATCGCTCGTCGGTGATGGCTCGCCTCTCGTGCGGGTCCTCCCACCCCTGCGTGAGCTCCGCGAGGAATCTCAGAGTGGGACGGGCGGTCGGGTCGTGCTGCACACCTGCATTGTGCAGTACGACCCAACCGCGAAGCGGTGCTCGCAGAGAATGCGGGTCAAATCTGCTCGACGAGTTCGTCGATTGCGCCGCGCTGGATGGCCTCGGGGTTGCTGAAGCGCTCGGCGAGAGCGCGGCGCTCCTCCTGGCGGCGACGCTCGAAGGCGACGATATCGCGTCCGGTGATGCGACGATCCCGACCGACGCGGTGGGACGGGATATCCCCGGAGTCGAGCAGCTTGTACAGGTGAGTACGGCTCATCCGCAACTGTTTAGCCACCTGGGCGGGTGTGTAATCGGCGTCGATGTCGAGCAGGGCGACGGTGCAGCCGGACGCGAGCGAGTCGGACAGGGCGAGGAGAAGATTACGCAGTGCGCCCTCTCCGAGGTCGCTGGCGAACCTGGTGAGTGAGGCGCGCGTCTGAGGATCAACGTTGGATGGTGCTACTTCAAGTAGGTCAGTCATGGTGGTCTCTCTGTCACATCTGACGCAGATGTCATAGATGACACTACGTTTCGAGGTGGCGTATGTCCACCTGTGTCACCCTCGAAGGGTGAGAGGTGAGGTTCAGGCTCAGTGGTCGCTCGATAACGTTGCGGCTCCGCGGATTCCTGTGCGAGTGCGGGTTCGGGTGGCGGATCCTGGTCTTCGTGGTGGGTGCGGCTTATCGACACGTTATAGACACGGCCTGGGGCTTTGGCGCATAATTCTCGCGAGCCTCCTGATTGCCTCCAGGCGGCTCCCAAGGTTTCAAGAAACCGAGGGTCCTGACGAGGCAGTCGGAACCCCGACGTCGGTTGTGGTCGTGCGAACGACTCACACCGCGTCGGGGTTCTGGTTTGTGCGGGTTTGTGCGGAGGCGGTCGGGTCCGCCTCCATCTCAATAGCCGTCTCTAGCCGTCTCCCGGGTGCGCGCGGCCGGCTGCTTCCCGGCCGCCCGGCGACTCGGAGTGTCTTGACCCGATTGCGTCGGCGTCTCTATGCTCCCTTGTCGCCCGGGCGGGCCGAGGATGATCGGTTATCGTCTGTTAAACGGACCAGCAGGTTCGGGGTTCGAGTCCCCGCCGACATGGCGTCGATAGCTCAATGGCAGAGCGGCTGGCATCCGGTCATCACCACCATGACCGTCCGGGCTCCTCTTCTTCTCTCGTGCGCACCAGGGTGGAGTGCGCTCATGACGTTCTCACTCCTCATGCATGGAGCTGCTTGCGCTGCAGCTGTGTAGGGGTCTACACTCTTGCTCGTCGGCGCAGCCGGCACCTGCACGGATGCCGTGGGCGGGCCGGAGGCTCTTCGGTTATTGATATGGCACACGGGTTCGATTCCCGATCCTCTTCGGAGGTTCCGGAGGGCCACTCACATGCCCGCTCCCGGCGTCCGCGCGGGTACTCGGGGTGGCCAGGCCGCGCGGCCCGGCCACCCCGAGTGGGCCGGAGTCCGTCGGTTATCACGCGCGAACGGCATGACTGACACCGTGCCGTCCGGCGGGCGCGCCTGACCGGTACTGATCGGTCCTGACCGGTTACCGGTCGGCTCATGCCCGCCGACTGCGCCACCCGAATCAACGAGTCGTCCGGAAGGGGAGGACATGGACACTCTGAGCGCCATCAGCACCCGGCTCACGCCGCAGAGCCGACGGGCCGCCGCCGACCAGTCGCCCAACTCCGCCGGCGGCTACACCTTCACCCTCGACGACGCCGCGCGCCTGCGCCGATTCCTCATCCTGGGGGTGGACGGCGGCACCTACTACACGAGCGCCCAGGACCTGGCCATCGACAACCTCGAGGTCCTCGAGCGGATGGCCGCCGAGGCCCCGCGCACCCTCGTGGACACGATCGTCGAGGTCTCGACCAGCGGGGCGGCGCCGCGGCAGAACCCGGCCCTATTCGCCCTGGCCTACGCCACCTCGGTGCCGCAGGCCCGCGAGGCCGCCCTCGCCGCACTGCCGAGGGTCGCCCGCACCGGCTCCCACCTGTTCACCTTCGCCGGCTACGTCGAGCAGTGCCGCGGATGGGGGCGCGGTCTGCGCCGCGCCGTCGGCTCCTGGTACACCGGCGGCACGGCCGACCGGCTCGCCTACCAGGCGGTCAAGTACCGTCAGCGCGGGGGCTGGACGCACCGCGACCTGCTGCGCCTGGCGCACCCGCGCACTGACGACGCCGGCCTGCGGGCCGCCTTCGACTGGATCGCCCATGGCGCGGTCGGGGAGGCGACCCCCTCCCTCATCGAGGGCTTCATCAAGGCGCAGGAGCCGACCGCGGCCCGCTCCTGGGCGCAGATCGTCCGCGACTACCGCCTGACCTGGGAGATGCTGCCCGACGCCGCGCTGGCCCGGCCCGAGGTGTGGGATGCGCTGCTCGACGTCGGCGTGCCGATGACCGCGCTCATGCGTCAGCTGCCGCGCCTGACCCGTCTGGGGATGCTGCCCGCCATCGGCGGCCGCACCAAGGAGGTCTGCGCACAGCTGACCGACGCCGACCGCCTGCGCAAGGCGCGCGTGCACCCGGTGAGCGTGCTGGTCGCCCAGCGCACCTATGCGGGAGGCGCCTCGCACCGCGGCACCGCGCAGTGGGAGCCGACGGCGAAGGTCGCCGACGCGCTGGACGCGGCCTTCTACGCGGCTTTCGGTGCGGTCGAGCCCTCGGGGAGGCGCACCATGCTGGCCGTGGACGTCTCCGGATCCATGACCATGCCGATCTCGGGCATGGCGATCACCGCCCGCGAGGCGTCGGCCGCGCTGGCCCTGGTGCAGCTGGCGACCGAGCCGGATGCGGAGGCCTACGGATTCTCCTCGGCCGGCGGCTGGTACAAGCCCGCTCTGACCCCGCTGGGCATCTCGCCGCGGCGCCGTCTCGACGATGCCCTGGCCGCGGTGAGCTCAATACCTATGGGCGGTACCGACTGCGCACTGCCGATGCTGCATGCGATCGAGCAGGGGCTCGAGGTGGACACGTTCGTCATCTACACCGACAACGAGACCTGGTACGGCAAGGTGCACCCGCACCAGGCGCTGCGGCGCTACCGGGAGTGCAGCGGCATCGATGCGCGGCTCATCGTGGTCGGCATGACATCGACGGGCTTCTCCATCGCCGATCCGGATGATCCGGGCATGCTTGACGTCGTCGGCTTCGATGCCGCGGTGCCGAGTCTCATTACGGAGTTCGCACGTGGCTTCTGATCCATTGCGCGGCCTGGGAACGAGGAGGGCGACCGCCCCATCAGGGGGTGGTCGCCCTCCTCGCCCTGTTCGTAGTGTGGGCAGCTCCGATCCCTTGGCGGCGCGTGCCGCCGAGCTGCATGCCAAGGCCCTCGAGGCCGACGCCGTCGCCGCCCAGTACCGGGCAGAGCGCGACGAGCTCATCGACCGGCTGCGGGCCGATGAGCCGAAGCGCTGGTCCTACATGGCACTGGCTCAGGCCCTGGGCTGCAGCCGCGAGCTCATCGCCCAGATCGTGCGCCGACGGCGGTAGCGGGTCGGCAGTCGCTGCCGCGGCGCATCACGATCATGTCGCAAGGCGAATGCGGCTCAGCGAAGTCTCAGTGACGTCGCAATGACGTCGTAGTGACGTCTCAATGAGGCTGTAGTCTGAATGCGTCGATGCTCCCCGCCCACAACGGTCGTCCTCCAACGGTGCAGCGGTCTCCCAACCGAGGCGCCGGGGAACGGCCTTCCCGCTGAAAACCGCTGAAGTTCGCTGAATCCCTACCCGAATCCCTTTGATCCCCCATGAAGCTCAATAATCGCGATCTCGTCCTGCGAGGACTCCTCGGCGTCCTCCCGCCCCACCTGGAGCGCTACCTGCGCGCGACCCTGGGCAACCGCTGCACGCCCGAGAGGCTGCGTCTCCTGCTCGGCGGCAATGGCAGCGGCAGCGCCTCGGACCTCCCCGACCTGGCGGACCTGTCCACCCAGATCCGCATCCTCACTGCTCGCGGCGCCGACGGACGCTACCTCGTCACCCTGCCGCGGGGTCTGGGGAGCAAACTGCACGAGGTCCGCCACGTCCGCAATGAGGCGGTCCACGGCGGTGATTTCGACGCCGACAGGACGCTGGCCGCCCTGGTCGCGGTCAACGAGGTGCTCCGGCTCATCGGCGCCGACTCCGGCCGGGCCGAGATCCGTGAGCTCATCGCCGCCATCGACAGCGGCCGGGGTGCCGGCGGCAACCCTCTGGACGCCGTCGGCATTGAGGTCGAGTGCGTGCCCGTGATCAGTTACGCCCACGCCGTGGCGGGTGCCGCACCCATGGTGTCGGTCCGCCTATCCCTCGCGAAGGGCCCGGGCCCGCGTGATGCCGGCTCGAACTCGCCCGTGCTCGCAGCCGATGACCAGCAGCGTCAGACCCTGGCAGTCGGGGCGCGCGTCTCCCAGGCGACGCCGCCGGGGGCTTTGGAGGTGACGCTCACGCTCATCGAGGACAACGGCGGTCGCCAGATCGCCGAGCCCTGGCACCTGACCTGGGACACGTCCCACCCGGTGCTGAGTGCCACGTGCGACATGACACTGGATCGCGCAAGCCTGCTTCAGGTCGATCAGCCCGGGGCGGCCCACGTGCGAATCGACCTGCGCACTGCCGACACTGCCGACGGCGCAACCGCCGTGCGCAGGCTCCCGGGGCTGACCGTGCTGCCCCCACGGCAGTGGCGGCTCGGCGGCGGCGGGCGCTGGGCGGGTGCGGCGCTGGCGACCTTCGTCCAGCCCGACCAGGTCGTTGTTGGCGCCCTGGCGGCCGAGGCGCTCCGTCTCGCCCCGCCCGACGAGAACGCCGGGCCTGCCGGCCCCGCCGACCCGGATGCCCTCGCCGCGGCCGCGTGCGCCGTCCTGCGCCGACGTCGCGTGATGATCAAGACCGTGAGCGACCCGTGGCAGGCCGGTTCGCACCCCATTCGCACCGCGGCCGGGCTGCTCGATGCGCGCACCGGCAGCGTCCTCGACATCGCGGTCCTGCTCGCCGGCGTCCTGGAGCGGCTGGGCGTGGCCGCCACCCTTCTGCTCACGCCCACGACCGTCCTCGTCGGCTACCGGCGGCGCGAACAGGACGGGAGCGCGCCGATCTCCCCGCAGGAGGCCGTCGACCTCATCCAGCGCGGCGTCATGGGCATGATCGACCCCGACCTCGCGGTGAGCGCATCGGCGGCGACTCTTCACGGACTGCCCGCTCCGGCGCGCAGCGCGGCGCTGGCGGCGCTTCCCGACATGCTTCTGGCCGTTCCGGTGGACGCAGCCCGGGCCGGCGGCGCAGCCCCCCAGCCCATGCTGGAGCGCAATGAGGACGACGTCGTCCGTGAGCTCGACGCATCTGACGGCTCTACCGCGCCCGGCGATGAGCCTCCCGCCGCCTCGGAGTCCGCTGTCGTGCCGGACACGGGGTGGTTGCCGGACGACGACGGGCCCGCTTCTGATTCCGACTCCGCTCCCGGCTCTGATTCCGACTCCGGGCCCGAGCCGGAGCCCACCTCGGCCGTCGAGGTCCTTCCCGCTCCGGCCGCCGCCCCGGCCGGCGCCGAGCTGGAGCCCGCCCCGGCCGCCGCCGAGGCTCTTCCCGCCCCGCCCGCCGCCGTCGAGAACTGGAAGCGGAGCCTGCTCGACCTGTCCCGGCGCAACCCCCTCATCAGTCGTACCTCGCGCGACACGGTCAAGCTGTGGGTGCCGCCCGATCTCATCGGCCGGCTGGAGGACTTCGTCAACGACCGCAGCCTCGTGACCCTGCGCCCGGACCCCTATGGCGCTGCGAACCGCGCGTCTGTGAGTTCCGATGACCGGGCCGTGCTGCTGACCGAGCAGCGGACGGCCTACATCAACCTCTCCGGCAAGGAGTGCGCGCAGCGCCTGCAGACCATGGCGGCCTCCGCCCGCACAATCCTGGCGGAGACCGGGGCGAACAACCTCTACCTGGCCATCGGCACGCTCGCATGGCGTCTTGATGGCGTCCAGGTGCGCTCGCCGCTCATCCTCATCCCCGTCAATCTGGAGCAGGAGGGCGACACCTACGGGATCGTCCTGGATGAGGCCGGTGCCTCGACTCCCAACCACTCCCTACTGACACGTTTCAAGGCGGATACCGGCATTGATCTGGTCGAGTTGCGCGAGCCGGTGCGCGACGAGCACGGCATCGATGTCAAGGCCACCCTGCAGAGGGTGCGTCGTCGGCTGAGCAGGGCGGGCCGTTGTGATGTTGTCGAGCGCACCGTGCACTTGGGGCTGTTCGGTTTCTCCACCTACCGCATGTGGCAGGACTTGGAGGAGAACTGGCCGACCATCACCTCCAACCCGCTGGTCGGTCACCTCCTGGAGGCCCCGGGCGCCGCCCCGACGGCGTTCCCGGATCCGGTCGATCCGACCGGCCCGGTGGACGATCTTGACGAGGTTGTTGAGAACCTGCCGCTGGTCGCCGACTCCGATCAGGCGCGGGTGGTGGCCGACGCCGCGGCCGGGCGCAGCCTCGTGGTCGAGGGGCCTCCGGGGACGGGCAAGTCGCAGACCGTGGCGAACCTGATCTTCCGTGCCCTAGCGCAGGGGCGGACCGTCATGTTCGTGGCGGAGAAGGCCTCTGCCCTCGATGTCGTCGCCCGCCGACTGCGCGAGGAGGCGGGCATCGGCGACCTGCTGCTCAACCTTCACGACAACGGCATGAAGCCCGCCGAGGTCTGCGAGGCGCTGCGGCGCGCGCTCGACCTGCAGGCCCCCGACGTCGGCGCTGCCGAGGTGGACGAGCTGCGCGGGCGGTTGGCTCAGCTTCGCGGGCGTCTGGGGGAGTACCGGGAGGGGCTGCATGATCCGCGGGATGGTGCGTCCTATTACCGGGCGCGTCGGGAGTTGATCGAGGAGCGCGACGCCGAGAGCGGCGACGGGGCGACGCAGGCTCACCCCGCCGAGAGCGAGCAGGGCGAGCTCGAGCGGGCCCGCTCCGCTTTCGAGGCCCGGGCCCGGGAGACCGGGCTGGATGCCTTCGATGCGGTTACTCAGTCCCGGCTGCTCGAGGACTACCGCACCACCCTGGAGCAGCTGCGCGCCGCCTTAGCGCCCGAGCTGCTGAGCAGTGTTCTGGCTCACCGCGATCGAGTGCTGCGGGAGGCCGGTCCGCGCACCGAGGAGCTGCGTCGCGAGGTCCACCGTCGTAAGGGGACTCTGAACGTCCGGGAGCTCATCAGCTCCTACTGGGACCTTGTGCTCGCCATCACCCCGTGCCTCCTGGTTTCGCCGGACTCCGCGGCGCGCTTCTTCCCGGCCGACCGCCGTTACGTGGACGTGGTCGTGTTCGATGAGGCTTCCCAGATCACGGTGGCCGGTGCTGTGGGGGCCATGGGGCGGGGGCGGTCAGTGGTCGTCGTGGGGGATCCCAAGCAGATGCCGCCCGCATCCGCCCCCGGCACAGCGCGGGGCGGCGGTGACCTGGAGGGCGCGGGCCGTAGCGAGAGCGGCTCGATTCTGGACCGCTGCCTGTCCGGTGGTGTGCCGAGCCGCCGGTTGACGTGGCACTACCGCAGTCGGGTGGAGTCGCTCATCGCCTTCTCCAACCGGCACTACTACGACGGCGGCCTGCTGACCTTCCCCAGCCCGCTGACCCTGTCCGGCCGGTCCGACGACGGCCCCGATGGCTACGGCGTCTGCCTGCGGCGCGTGGAGGGCGGCACCTACTACGGGGAGAGGACTCAGATCGGACGCTCGGGAATCCGGCCCGGCACCAACCCGGTGGAGGCGCGTCAGGTCGTCGAGGAGGTGGTCCGGCGCTTCGAGGCCGCCCCGGAGGGCGCGCCGTCACTGGGGGTCATCACCTTCAACGCCCGGCAGCGGGACCTGATCGAGACGATGCTGCGCAAGAAGCTCGATTCGCAGCGCGTCGATGAGGCGCTGAGAGTGCGCGACGGCCTGTTCCTGCGGAACCTGGAGAATGCGCAGGGCGAGGAGCGGGACGCGATCCTGTTCTCGTTGACCTTCTCCGCCAATGAGCGCGGTGACATCCCGCTCAGCTTCGGGTCCCTCGGCCATGCCGGCGGGGAGCGGCGGCTCAACGTCGCCATCACCCGGGCTCGGCGCCAGATCGTCCTCTTCTCCAGCTTCGACCCGGACGACCTGCATGTCGAGCGCTCGGCCCACCAGGGGGTGAAGGACCTGCGCGCCTACTTGGAGCAGGCCCGCAGCGGCGGTGCGCCCCGGGCGCTGCCCGCCTCCCGCAGCGCGGTGGACCTGCACCGTAACGAGATCGCCGAACGCCTGCGCGAGACGGGCCTGGAGGTCAGCGTCGGAGTGGGCCACTCCTCCTTCGAGATCGACCTCGTGCTCGGCGCCTCGGGGCGAGCCGAGGAGTCGGGCCGGGGCGCGTTGCCTGAGCGGTTCGCCCGGAACGCGCAGGCGGCGCGGCCCGGGGTGGCGGTGCTTCTGGACGGTCCCGGGTGGGACCGTCGCAAGAGCGTGATGGATCGCGATCTGCTGCCGGTCGATGTCCTGCGGACCATGGGATGGGAGCGGGTCGAGCGGGTCTGGACGCCCGAATGGGTCGCCGACCCTGACGCCGTCGTCACCCGGTTGGTCGAGGCCGCCGGCGGGAGCCTCGCAGCGATGGAGGACCAGGCGGAGCAACTGGAGGTCCCCGAGGCCGACGGGGGCGATGAGCCCGAAGCGATGCCGTCCGAGGATGAGGCAACGTCGTCGGATCCGGGCGCCGTGGCCGCTGTCGTGACTGCCGTGGACTCTCCAGTACCCGATGCGCCCAGCGCGCCGGACGGTACGGCGGTCCTCGTCGCACCGAGTGCCCCGAGTGCGCCAAGTTCCCCGAGCGAAGCGGGCGCACCCGCTGCACCTGCCGCCCCGGTCGCGTCCAGCGCCTCGACTGCTCCGTCCACGCCGGACGGCTCCGCGCCCGCCACCCCGACGGCACCCGCGACTCCGACCGACTACCGGGAGTGGCGGCTTGAGGGGACGCGTCCGCTGGACGTGCTCGATCGGGCCGAGAAGGACCCCGAGGCCGCGGCGCGTGTGATCGAGGTGGCCCGGGCCATTTGCGACGTCGAGTCCCCACTGACCCGGCACCGACTCATCGTCAAGCTCTGCCGCACCTTCAACCTGTCGCGAACAGCCAGGTCCCGGGAGGAGAGGGTACGCCGCGTCCTGGGGGAGTCGTTCGCCTACATCGACGAGCACGACTTCGTGTGGCGCACTTACGACGCCTCGTTGCTCCCGGTGTCCTATCGGCGCGGCGCCCTGGACCATGTGGACTCCATCGAGGAGATCCACCCGCGCGAGCTGGTCGCGCTCATGGCCGATCTCCGGGCCAATAGCCCCGAGTGGCGGTCGCCCGACGATCTGTACCAGAAGGCACTGCGGCGGCTCAGCTCCAAGAAGCGCAGGCTGGGCGCGCGCGGCATCCTGCCCGCCCTTGAGGCCGCCCTCAAGGAGGCCGAGCGCGAGGGGGCCGAGGGCGAGGGGGCCGAGGGCGAGGGCTGCGAGGGCGCTGGCAGCGCAGACGAGCAGGAGGCGCCGCCCGCCTGAAACGCCGAGATCGGTCGAGTTCCGCGTCGAGATCGGTCGCAGTCCGCGTCGAGATCGGTCCGGTTCCGCGTCGAGATCGGTCCAAGCGCCGGACCCGGCCGCCAGCCCCGCGAACGGGCCATGCCCGAGCCCGCCCCTGAGGGCGCGATCCGGGCCGCCCGGCGCGTTGCCTACCTGTCCTGACGAACCTGGCGGTCGCCGAGCTCCCGTTCGAGGGTGATGGTGCACTTCGACGTGATCGCCATCCCCTCGCACTCGGTGACGCCCGGCAGAGCGCCGACGCTCAGATTGATCGTGACGTCCTGATCGGTCTCGGTGACCTCTGCGGAAACGCCGTCGCATTTGTCCGGGCCACTCCAGAAGACAACGTCCACAGTGGTGGGGGAGGACAGCGACCAGGAGCCCCAGGTCACGGGATGCGTGTGCGTCAGGTCGTCGCGAATCTCGAGCGTTTTGGCATTCGATGGGTCACTGAGACGGTCATCGGTTGTTGTCTCTTCGGGGCTGCTGGTGGAGTCCGTGGCCTCCGCCGTCTTCGTATTCGACTTTGCAGTCGACGGCTCAATGGGAGGCACCGCAGTAGGCTTACCCGAGCCGGGGCGGTAGCGGCAGCCGCTTGCCGCAAGAGCGGCTGCCAGGAATGTCGCTTTCATGCTTGTGCGTCGTCTCATGCGTCACTTCCGGTCTAGTCTGCGTGCTTGCCGGGCTGGCCGCCGTCGGCGGCTTCTGTCGCTGTCCACCGCGGCGGTTTAGAGCCCCGGGCCGGACTCAGTGAGGTTCAGCGAGCGCCCGATATGGGCGTGACCGCGTGAGAGCCCTGCGCGTTGCCGTCGCCGGCGACGGTTCTAAACCGCCGCTATGGACAGGTTCCCGCTGCCCCCGCGATGCGATGGACAATCCCGGCTACAGCGGGGCGTTTGTGGGATACATTAAGCGCCATCCCAGCATTAACCAGACGAACCATCCAGACCAACTACCCGCCTATGGACTTGCCGTCGATGCTTCCGCTGCCCCCGACCGTGTCGTGGGGCGCCGCGGTCTGCGCATTTCGGCCTCATTCCGCCTGGTCGTGGCTGTCCTCCGACAGCGCCCCAGCCGATTCCCTACCTGAGCTATCTGAGCCTCATGAAACTCAATAATCGCGATCTTGCCCTTCGAGGACTCCTCGGTGTCCTCCCGCCCCATCTGGAGCGCTACCTCCGCAGCACCCTGGGTGACCGCTGCACGCCCGAGGGATTGCGCGCCCTCCTCGCGGACAGCGACGCCTCAGACCCTCCCGACCTGGCGGACCTGTCCACCCAGATCCGCGTCCTGACCGTCCACAGCGACGGCTCCGACGGACTGGACCTGTCGCCGGAGTTGAGGACTGCGCTGCGCGAGGTCGGCCGCCTGCGCGACGAGGTCGTCAGCGGCGGCGCCCTCAACGCCGACAGGACCCTGGCCGTCCTCGACGCGGTGGGCGAGACCCTTCGACTCATCGGTGCCGAGTCCGACCAGGCCGAGGTGCGCGAGCTCATCGCCGCCATCGACGGCGGTCAGGGCGCTGGCAGCGGCCCTCTGGACGCCGTCGGCGTCGAGGTGGTCTGCGTCCCGGTGCTCAGCTACGCCCACGCCGTGGCGGGGGCCGCGCCCGCGGTCTCGATCCGCCTGTCCCTGCCGGGGTATGCCTTCAGCTCGGGTGCGCACGCCTCCGGCCTGGACGCGTCCGGCGACGATCAGCAGCGGCGCACTCTGGTCTCCGAGGCGCGCGGCTCCCAGGAGCTGCCGCCGGGGTCCCTGGAGGTGACGCTCACGCTCATCGAGGACGACGGCGGTCGCCAGATCGCCGAGCCCTGGCACCTGACCTGGGACACCTCCCAGCCGGTGCTGACCGAGACCCGCACGCTTGCGCTGGACCGGGCCAACCTGCTCCAGGTGGAGCCGGGGGCCGCCCATGTGCGGGTCGAGCTGCGTGCCGCTGATGGCGCAATCGCCGTGCGCAGGCTCCCGGGTCTGACCGTGCTGCCCCCGCGCCAGTGGCGGCTCGACGGCGGCGGGCGCTGGGCGGGCGCGGCGCTGGCGACCTTCGTCCAGCCCGACCAGGCCGCCATCGGCGCTCTGGCCGCTGAGGCGCTCCGCCTCGTCCGGCGCGACGAGAACGCTGAGAACGCCGGTTCCGACGGCTCTTCCGGTCCCGATGCCCTGGCCGTGGCCGCGTGCGCCGCCCTGCGCGACCGCCGCGTGATGATCAAGGCCGCGAGCGATCCGTGGCAGGCCGGTTCGCACCCCATTCGCACCGCCTCCGGACTGCTGGAGGCCTGCACCGGCAGCGTCCTCGACATCGCGGTCCTGCTCGCCGGAGTCCTGGAACGGCTGGGCGTGGTCCCTGTCCTCCTGCTCGCCCCCAAGGCCGTCTTCCTCGGCTATCGCAGGCCGCAGGGGGATCAGGGAGATCAGGAGGACGCGGACGGGGAGCCGCACGTCAGCGCGCAGGATGCCGCCGATCTCATCCAGCGCGGCGTCATGGGCATGATCGACCCCGACCTGGCGGTGGGCGCGTCGATCGCCGTCCTTCACGAGCTGCCCGACACAGTGCGCAGCGTGGCGCTGGAGACCCTGCCCGACCTGACTCTCGCCGTCCCGTTGGACGTCGCCCGGGCCGACGGCGCGGAGCCGCAGCCCATGCTGGATCGCGACGAGCACGGCGTCGTCATTGAGCTCGCCGCGTCGACCCGCCCGGGCTCGCCCGACGACGCATCCGTTCTCGCTCCGGATGCCCCGGATGCTCCGGAGGCCGACCGGTCGTCCGCCGAGGATGAGCCCGACTCTGAACCTGGACCCGATTCCGGTTCTGATGCGGGCTCCGACTCCGGGGCCGAGCCCGCTTCGGCCGCTGCCGAGGCTCTTCCCGCCCCGCCCGCCGTCGCGGAGTGGAAGCGGAACCTGCTCGACCTGTCCCGGCGCAACCCCCTCATCAACCGCCCGATGCACGATTCCATCGAGCTGATGGTGGAGCCCGACCTGCTCGGCCGGCTCGAGAGTCTCATCAACGCCGGAGACCTGGTGGTCCTGCGCTCGATGTACGACGCCGTGGACGACGCCTCCGCGGATGCCGGCGACCAGGGTGCGCTGCTGACCGAGCAGCGGACGGTGTGCATCGACCTGCCCGCCGAGGAGTGCGCGCGGCGCCTGCAGACCATGGCGGCCTCCGCCCGCACCACTCTGGTGGAGACCGGGGCGAACAACCTCTACCTGACCCTCGGCTCCCTCGTGTGGTGCATCGACGGCTACTGGGTGCGCTCGCCGCTCATCCTCATCCCCGTCAACCTGGAGCAGGAGGGCGACACCTACGGGATCGTCCTGGACGAGGCTGAGGCATCGACTCCCAACCACTCCCTGCTCGCCCGCTTCAAGGTCGATACCGGCGTTGATCTGGTCGAGTTGCGCGAGCCGGTGCGCGACGAGCACGGCATCGACGTCAAGGCCACTCTGGACAGTCTGCGCCGTCGACTGCGCAGGGCGGGACGGCGCGGCGTCGTCGTCGAGCCCTCCGTGGGCCTGGGCATGTTCCGCTTCTCCACCTACCGCATGCGCCAGGACTTGGAGGAGAACTGGCCGACCATCACCTCCAACCCGCTGGTCGGCCACCTCCTGAAGGTCCAGGGCAGTGCCTTCGTGGAGCCGGCGAACGACGACCCTGTGGAGGACGACGACCAGGTGGTGGAGAACCTGCCGCTGGTCGCCGACTCCGATCAGGCGCGGGTGGTGGCCGACGCCCTGGCCGGGCGCAGCCTCGTGGTCGAGGGGCCTCCGGGGACGGGCAAGTCCCAGACCGTCGCCAACATCATCTTCCGGGCCCTGGCGCAGGGGCGCACCGTCATGTTCGTGGCGGAGAAGGCCACGACGCTCGACGTCGTCGCCCGGCGCCTGCGCGAGGAGGCGGGCATCGGCGACCTGCTGCTCAACCTTCACGACAACGGCATGAAGCCCGCCGAGATCTACCGGGACCTGCGGCGCGCGCTCGAGCTGCGGGCGCCCGAGTCCGACCCGGCCGACGACGACCCCGATGCGCTGCGCCGGGAGCTGGCAGCCCTCCGCAAGCGCCTGGGCGAGTATCGGGAGGGGCTGCATGATCCGCGGGATGGTGCGTCCTATTACCGGGCGCGCGGGGAGTTGATCGAGGAGCGCGACGCCGAGGGCGACGGGCTGGAGCAGGCCCAGGCGACCTTTGAGGCCCGGGCTCGGCAGACCGGGCTGGATGCCTTCGATGCGGCCGTCCATGCTCGGCTGCTCGAGGATTACCGTGACACCCTGGGGAGGCTGCGCAAGGCGCTGACGCCCGAGCTGCTGGGCAGCGTTCTGGCCCATCGCGATCGAGTTCTTCAGGAGGCCGGTCCGCGCACCGAGGAGCTGCGCCGCGAGCTCAATCGCCGTCGGGGGACTCTGAATGTTCGGGGCCTGATCGATTCCTACTGGGATCTCGTGGTTGCGATCACTCCGTGTCTTCTGGTCTCGCCGGATTCGGCGGCGCGTTTCTTCCCGGCCGATCGTCGTTATGTTGATGTGGTCATCTTCGATGAGGCCTCTCAGATCACGGTGGCCGGCGCGGTTGGCGCCATGGGGCGGGGGCGGTCGGTCGTCGTCGTGGGCGACCCCAAGCAGATGCCGCCGGCCCCGGTGCCGGGCGCCTCCAAGCCCGGTGAGGACCTGGAGGGTGCGAACCGCCGCGAGAGCGGCTCGATTCTGGACCGCTGCCTGGCCGGTGGTGTGCCGAGTCGTCGGTTGACGTGGCACTACCGCAGTCGGGTGGAGTCTCTGATCGCCTTCTCCAACCGGCACTACTACGACGGCGGTCTGCTGACCTTCCCCAGCCCGCTGGCCATGGCCGGTCGGTCCGACGACGGCCCCGACGGCTACGGCGTCTGCCTGCGGCGGGTTGAGGATGGCGCGTATCACGAGGAGAAACCACGGGTCAGGCGGCCGGGGGTTCGGCCCGGCACGAACCCGGTTGAGGCGCGTCAGGTCGTCGAGGAGGTGGTCCGGCGCTTCGAGGCGCACCCGGAGGGCGTGCCATCCCTGGGGATCATCACCTTCAGCTCCCACCAGTGCGCCGCGATCGAGGAGCTGTTGCGCAAGGAGCTCGGTTCGCAGCGGGTCGATGAGGCGCTGGAGGCGACTGATGGCCTGTTCGTGCGGAGCCTGGAGAATGCGCAGGGCGAGGAGCGGGATGCGATTCTGTTCTCGTTGACGTTCTCCGCCAATGAGCGCGGCGATATCCCGCTGAGTTTCGGATCGCTCGGTCATGCCGGTGGGGAGCGGCGGCTCAATGTGGCGATCACGCGGGCGCGGCGTCAGATCGTGCTGTTCGCGAGCTTCGATCCGGAGGATCTGCGCGTTGAGCAGTCGGCCCACCAGGGGCTCAGGGATTTGCGCGCCTACTTGGAGCAGGCGCGCAGTGGCAGTGCGCCGCGGGCGCTGCCGGCCTCGCGCAGTGCGGTGGATCTGCATCGCAATGAGATCGCCGAGCGTCTGCGGGACACGGGCCTGGAGGTCAGCGTCGGTGTGGGCCACTCCTCCTTCGAGATCGATCTCGTGCTCGGTGCTTCCGGGCGGCCCGGAGTGGCGGTGCTCCTGGACGGTCCCGGATGGGACCGTCGCAAGAGCGTGATGGATCGTGATCTGCTGCCGGTCGATGTTCTGGGGACCATGGGGTGGGAGCGGGTCGAGCGGGTCTGGATGCCCGAGTGGGTCGCCGACCCCGACGCCGTCGTCACCCGGCTGGTCGAGGCCGCCGGCGGACCGCCCCCGCAGGAGCAGCCCGCGCAGGAGCCGGAGGAGCCGGCCTCATCGCAGGAGTCGGAGGAGCCGGGGCAGCCGGAGGAGCCGACGTCGTCGGATGCCGAGGCGGGCGCCGTCACGGCCGATGAGGGTCCGGATGAACCGCACGGCGCGCAGGAGGAGCCGGCCGGAGTCATGGGGTCTGCTGCTCCCGGCCCGATCGACTACCGTCAGTGGCGGCCTGCGGGCGAGCTTCCGGCGGAGATCCTGGATCGTGCTGCCCAGGACGGCGCGGCGCGAGCACAGGTCGTCGAGGTGGCGCGGAGCATCTGCGCCGTCGAGTCGCCGATCACCCGGCACCGGCTCATCGTCAAGGTTTGCCGTGCCTTCGGCCTGTCGCGGATCAATGCCGAGCGCGAGGCCCAGGTGCGCAACATCCTGGGGGAGTCCTTCGCCTACATCGACGAGCATGACTTCGTGTGGCGGAGCATGGACTCCATGCAGGTGGCGCCGCCCTACCGCCGCAGGGCTCTGGACCATGTGGACTCCATTGAGGAGATCCACCCGCGCGAACTGGTCGCGCTCTTGGCCGACGTCCGCGCGACGAGTCCCGAGTGGTCCTCTCCCGAGGAGCTGTATCAGCGGGCGCTGCGACGGCTCAGCACCAGATGGTGGAGGTGGAGGCTGGGCAGCCGCGGTGTTCTGCCGGCCCTCGGAGCAGCTTTGAGGGAGGCCGAGCGGGAGCAGTAGTGACGGGTTCGCGTAGCCTGTGCCCGTGAGCGTTGATGACGACCTTCGGCGCGTGACCGCCAAGCTGTCGATCCTGTTCTCCCGCGGAAGCTTGACGAGCACGTCCCGCAGAGCGATCGCATTGCAGCCCCCGCTGAATGAGGAGCGGGTGGCCGCCTACGAGCGCGAGCAGGGGATCGTGCTTCCGGCGGACTACCGCGCCTTCATCACCCGCGTCTTCGGCTGCGGCAACTGGCCCTTCTACGGGCTGCGCGAACTCGGCGTCCCGGATCGGGAGGACGACCTCAAAGATCTCGAGCCGAGCGCGCCCTTCCCCTACACCTTCACCCGTCCCTTGATCTGCGACCCCGCGAACCAGGATCCCTACTGGGAGGCTCTGGAGCGCGGTGAGTCCGACCGCGGTTGGATCCCCTTGTGCACGGAGGGCTGCGGCATGAACGCGATCCTGGTGGTGACGGCCGCTGACCCCGAGGTGGTCGGGACGGTGTGGTACTTCGACCTGGCCAACGACTGCGGCATACTCCCGCTCGTTCATCCCACGACTCGCGAGCCGCTGCGCTTCCTGAGCTGGCTTGAGCTCTGCCTCGACACTCAGGCCGACGGAGGGGACCGCCTCGCCCTGATCGAGCTGGTCCCCGCCGAGCTCTTCCCGACCTTCCCGGAGCCCTGAGCGGGCTGCGCCCCCGCCCTACCCCGCCCTGCCCATTCCACCCGTCGAGATCGACATCCTCGAACGAGATCGACGGTGCCACCGCCAACTTCGTTCGAAAAAGTCGACCTCGACGCGCGGGGCGAAAGGACAGAGCGGGTCGTTCACAGGAGCCCGAGGCGCTTCAGCAGGTGCGGCATCGTCGTCGACGGGCACGGCCCCTGTGCATTGAGTTCGGGCAGGGCGACGCCGGGCAGTCGAGAGTTCGAACGGGCCCGGGTGAAGGCATCGAACGGGAAGTCGTCAGGCAGGCTCTTCCCCTCCTTGGCGGGCAGCCCAGTCAGTTCGAGATAGTGGCGCTGGGCGTCCTCCTGGTTCTGGTAGTTGCGGACTCGTCCGTAATGCGCATTGAGCCAGACTTCAAAACAGGGCACGGAGACGACGCCGATAACCTTGGACTGTGTGATCCTGCGGCATGCGGCGAGGAACGGCCTGCGATCCGTCCCGTCGTGGTCGACGACGATCCACACCTCGTCGTACTCGTTGAGCTCGTGTCTTGCCCGTGGGTGCTGAAGTGCTTTGAGGATCGTCTTGGGCTCTTTGCCGTCGTGCCACGACGTCTTGATGCTCAGGCCCGAGTCTCGAGGCACCCGGTCCTTGAGCATCCCGAGGTAGGTCTTCTCCGTCTTCCCGCCGTTGGTGGCCAGGAGAATCGTGGTCTTTTGCGTCCGTTTCCTGCGCCCGCGCCTCAGATCTCGCCCCATGACTCATCCCTTCTGGGGGACGGCCGCACCCAGGACGTCGCGGGAGAGCAGCCGGAAGAGGTCGACATCGGGCAGCGCGCCGAATCTGCCGGCGAGGTAGCGCTTCTGCTCGTTGTTGCCCGGACGGGAGTCGAAGTCGGACAGCGGGAACACCTCACTGGAGCCGCCGTCCTTCTCGCAGAACCAGACCTCGCCGGGCTCGAGCAAGCGCGCCGGTGAGTTGCCCAGGAGCGTCGCGTCATGGGTGGAGAACAGGATCTGCGCTCCCGTGCGGTTGAGGTCCGGGTCCTTGAACATGGTGACGATTGCGGCGGTGAGCGCAGGGTGGAGGCTGGCGTCGAGCTCATCAAGGATGAGAAGACTGCCGCGAGCGAGCGTCTCGATCGCGGGGGCCGCCGTCGCGAGCCAGGTGATCGTGCCGGCGCTCTGAGCGCCCAGGCCGAGTTCGAAGGACGAGCCGTCGCCGTCGGTGTGGGTGAAGACGAGGGACCGCTGGACGGAGGGGACGGCATCCTCGGGGATCTCCCGCAGTTCGTCATCGTCCGCGCCCGCGGCGAGCATTGCCCGGACCCGTCTGAGGAGTCCTGGTGGGATCTCCTTCTCGCGGGCCTCGACGTCGGTGATGCCGAGGTCCGCGGTGCTCGCGAGGGCACGGATGATCGCACTCCACTTCGACGGATCCTCGACCATACGGGCCATCACCCACTGGAGCCAAAGTCTCTGATCGGACTCTTCCCGAAGGACTTTAACGACGGTGCTTCCGGCTCGGAGTCCCTGTGCGACCGGCCGGAGAGTCGCGTGGTCGTAGCGCGCCGCGACTGCGAGCATGAGATCGGTGGGGGTGAGAAGGCGTTTCACCTCCGCGGTGGGGCCTTTGAGGGCAGGGCCGACCTTGACCTCGATAGGTGCTTCGGTGTCGGCCTGCGTCCGGGTGAACAGGTGGCGGGCGGTGCCCTTGGGGAAGGCGTGCAGGGACTCGGAGTGGATGCCCCAGACCGAGGCTTCGACCTCGTAGTGGTATCGCACGCCGTCGGCCACGAAATTGACGTCGTAGGTGGTCGGGCGCTCCACCGCAGCCGTGGCGTGGGGGTGGTAGAGCAGCAGGCCGGGCTTGCTGATGGCTCCGCTCAGCATGCTCGCGGCGGAGAGCAGCGTCGACTTGCCCGAGGCGTTCGCGCCGAAGACGGCGGCGATGCGGAAGGTGACATCGGCCCATGTCTGAGGCGGCTTCGGGACTTGTGTCTTGAGGGACGGGCGCACGAAGGACAGCTGCGCCTCGTCCCTGAAGCACTGGAAGTTGGAGACCGTGAAGTCGAGCAACATAAGGAGAATATACCGCACGAAGCTCCTATAAGGGAATTTTTTTCCGAAAACAGCGATTATTCTCGCGATTGGTCTTGGCCTCCTCGAGATCGACATCCTCGAACGAGATCGACGGTGCCACCGCCAACTTCGTTCGAAAAAGTCGACCTCGACGCGCGGGGACCGCGACGAGGACGGCTCCACGCCCCGGCGCCGTCCCTGGGTATCATCCCCACCGCTGGCCGCCACTGCGGTCGCCGGGTCCCTGTCACCGAGGAAAGGAGCGGATGTGAGCGCCGTCTTCGTCTCCCTGCTGTGCATTGTCGCGGTCTCCTTCGCCGCCCCACTCATCTCCTGGAGCGTCCCCAGGCGCCTGCTGCCCGAGACCGTGCTGCTCATCGCCGGGGGCGTCCTCATCGGCCCCAGCGGTCTGGGCATCGCCCACGAGGGGCAGGACATCGCCTTCCTCAAGGAGCTCGGCGTCGCCTTCCTCTTCCTCATGGCCGGCTACGAGATCGACGTCAACGAACTGCGCGGTTCCGGCGGCCGCCACGCCATGACCGCCTGGGCCGGATCGCTCGGCCTGGCCTTCGCGTCGGTCGCCGTCGTCGGCGTATCCGGTGGGGCCTTCTCCGCCAACGGCATCGCCATCGCCATCGCCATGACCTCCACGGCCATCGGCACGATTCTGCCGATCCTGCGCGAGCGGGGGCTGCTGCCCACGGCGGTGGGCGCGGCGATCCTCAACCACGGCGCCGTCGGCGAAGTCGGTCCGATCATCCTCATGGCGCTTCTGCTGGGGTCGCGCTCGACCTGGGCCAGCCTGGCGATCCTCCTGGTCTTCCTGGCCGTCACCCTCCTCATCGTGCGCTTCACCGACCGGGTGCGCCGCGCCGGGCGGCGGTTCATCGAGGCGATCCGCCTGGGCGGCACGACGACGGCGCAGACCACGGTGCGCATCACGGTCCTGCTGCTGGTGGGCCTGTGCGCTCTCGCGGAGGTCTTCGACCTCGACGTCGTCCTGGGGGCCTTCGCCGCCGGTTTCATCCTGCGCTACGCTCTGCCCGACGGGAACCGCCAGTTCGAGGAGAAGCTCGACGGGCTCGCCTACGGCTTCTTCATACCGATCTTCTTCGTCGTCTCCGGGATGGGGATCGATCTGGGCATGTCGGAGCAGTCGCTGGCGACCATCGGCGCCTTCCTCCTCCTGCTCGTGCTCGTGCGGGGCCTGCCCGTGTGGGTCGCCTCCCGCCTGGAGCGGCGCCGCAACGGCTCGCGCGCCTACTCCATGCGCCAGTCCCTGCAGATCGCCGTGTACTCCACCACGGCCCTGCCCATCATCGTGGCCGTCACCCAGGTCGCGGTGAGCGCCGACGCCATGACCTCCTCCTTCGCCTCCACCCTGGTGCTGGCCGGCGCCGTCAGCGTGCTGGTCATGCCGACGCTCGGGCTGGCCCTGTCCGCCGCCGACGACCACGCCCCCGCCGTCGAGGCGCTCGCCGTTGTCCAGGGACCGCGCGAGCAGCATGGGCACGGCCTCATCGAGGCCTCGGGCGACACCGGCGAGATGCTCGTGAGCGAGCCGCGCCGGCCGGCCGGACTGGGGCCGCGACCGGCCGACGACGGCGCCGCGCCGCCCGCCGGACCCGCCGCGCCGCCAGCCGGCCCGGCTCCCGCCGGCTCCGCGTCGGCGGTTCCTCCTGCGCCCTCGACGCCCTCCTCGCCGTCGACGCCCGTCAACGGCCTGCCGCGCCGCGGCCGCGACATCCTCTTCCACCACCACGGCCTGTCGGAGTCGGAGTCGCGCCGTCTGGCCGAGCGCCTGAAGCAGATCGAGGCCGAGCGGTCGCACTGGCGCCAGCAGATGCGCCGCCAGCTCAGGCTCGAGCGCGAGGAGGCCCGCCAGCGCCGCGCCGTGCTGTGGGCGCAGGACCGCGCCCAGCGGCGTCGTGAGCGCGAGCAGCTGCGCGAGCTGCGCCAGGAGGCCCGCCGCAGGGGCCCGGACGACGCTGCGGGCGACCAGTAGGCGCGGACCGGGCGGCGCGCCCGCCCCAGCCGGCTTCGTTGCATGTCGTCACCCGCTCGTATGGTGCCCCCATGGCCCGAGACATCACCCCCGACGACTGGCCCGTCCGCGTGACCGACGCCCAGATCTCCGCGGTGACGGGAGCGGCCGCCTTCGCACGGGGGCGCAGGTACGCCGAGACGCGCCGGGTCTCCAACCTCTCGGTGTCGGGCAATGGCGAGATCATCGCCGCTGCCGTCCGCGGCTCGCGCGGCCGGGTCTACCAGACCATGGTCTTCTCCGAGTCGAAGGGCCGGCACATCGACTGGAGGGGCAGCTGCTCGTGCCCCGTGGGGAGTGACTGCAAGCACACGGTGGCCCTGATCCTGGCCGCCCGACGCCGGGCCACCGCCGCGGGCGCCCCGCCGGGGGACGCGGACTGGGAGCGGCGCCTGACCCACATGCTGCGCACCCGGCAGACGTCCCGGCGCGCGGTCGCGATCGAGATCTCCGCGCAGGACTCCGGCAGCCACCGGACCGGAAGGCTGGGTCTGCTCCCGCTGCTCGCGGGCAAGCGCGGGTGGGTCAGGCAGGGCATCTCCTGGCAGGCCGTCTTCGGCGGGCACCTGGAGGGGCAGATCGCTCCCGAGGTCCTGGACTGCCTGGAGGACCTGGCGTCCATGGACTCCGGCGGCTACTTCTACTACAACAGCCCCCGCATCCCTCTGGAGACGATGCCCGCCCGTGTGTGGGACGTCCTGCGCCGCGGCGTGGAGGCCGGCGTGACCCTGACCACTGCGCAGCGGGGCGGCAACGAGGTGAGGATCCTGCACGGCCTGCGCGCGGGGGTCGGCATCAGGCGCCGCAAGGACGGCACCGCCCGCATCTCGCCGTCGATCGACCTGTCGGGGGTCGAGGGTCTCGTCACCGGGGGCGGCCGCACCCCCGAGCCCTGCCCGCTCGGCGATCCGACCCACGGCTACGCCCTGACCGGGGACGACGGCGTCCTCAACCTCATGCCGCTGGAGCCGCCGCCCGGCGAGGTCCTGGGCAGGATCCTGAGGCGGAACGAGCATCTGACGATCCCGGCCGCGGACGTGGAGCGCTTCGAGAGCAGGCACCTGGGCGAGCTCGCGGCAGCCGTCCCGATCATCGACCTGGATCCTGCGATGCACCTGCCGGAGACGGGCGAGCCCGTCGCCGTGCTGCGCGTCGGCGTGGACGCCGCCAGGCACCGCGCCGAGACTTCCTGGTCCATCCGGTACGTGACGCCGAGCGGTGAGAACCGGGGCGAGGCGGCCGTCGATGACCTCACGGAGGTGCTCGACGGCCCGGGGCCCCTGGAGTGGTCGCAGTGGGCCGGCGCGCCCTCCGGGTCCTCCGGGGCCGCCGGGGCCGCAGCGCCCGCCGGGGCGCCAGCGCCCGCCGTGCGCGACCGCGCCTGCGAGGACCGCCTGGCGCGCCGCATTGTCAACGAGTGCCTGCCCCTGGCGCAGGCGCACGGGCCCCTGTGGCAGCGCAGGGTCTTCGAGGGGATGGCCACCGCCAGGCTCGTCGCGCAGGCCCTGCCCGCGCTGGAGCAGGTCGACGGCGTCGTCGTGGAGGTGGTGGGCGAGGTGCCCGACTACCGCGAGGCCGAGGAGGCCCCGCTCATTACCACCGACGTCGCCGAGGACGACGAGCGGCTCGACTGGTTCTCCCTGCAGGTGCGCGTCAGGGTCGGGGACGAGGACGTTCCCCTCGACCGTCTCATGACGGCGGTCGCCACAGGGGCCGAGGAGGTCCTGCTCGACTCCGGCAGGTGGGTGAGCCTGGCGGACCGGCCCGAGATCGTGCGCTTGGCCAGGCTCATGGAGGAGGGCCGCGACCTGCGCGACCCGGAGGCCCGCAGCGCCGGGAACCTGTCCGTCACCCCGTTCCAGGCGGGGCTGTACGCCGAGCTCGTCGGCCTCGGCGTCGTCGGGGAGGCGACGCAGCGATGGCGCGAGGGCGTCGAGCGGCTCCTGGCGGTGGTGGCCGCCGCCGAGGTCGGGGACGCCGGGGCCGGGACCCGAGCCGAGGATGAGAGCGGCGATGAGGGCGGGGCCGGCGGTGGGATCGGCTCCGCCATCGACGTGCCCGTGCCGACGGGATTGCGCGCCACGCTGCGTCCCTACCAGCTCGACGGCTACCGGTGGCTCGCGCTGCTGCAGTCCACCGGGCTCGGCGGCGTCCTGGCCGACGACATGGGTCTGGGCAAGACGCTCCAGGTGCTCGCCGTCGTGCAGCGGATGCTGGAGACGCGGGCCGCCTCGGCCGGCGGGACCGCTGACTCCGCCGGGGCCGAGCCCGCCGACGCCGGGGCGATGGGGACCGCTTCCGAGGCCGCCGTCCCCGCCGACGGGCGGAGCGGGCCGGTGCTCGTCGTGGCGCCCACGAGCGTCGTCGGCGCCTGGGTGGAGCAGGCCGCGCGATTCTGCCCCGATGTGCGCGTGCGGGCCGTGACCCGCACGCGCGCCAAGCGGGGCGAGGACCTGGGCGCGATCGTGGCCGGTGCCGACGTGGTGGTCACCAGCTACACGATCGTGCGGCTCGAGGAGGAGGAGTTCACCGGGGTGGACTGGTCGTGGGTCGTGCTCGATGAGGCCCAGTTCGTCAAGAACCACACCGCCGTCACCTACAAGACGGTGCGGCGCCTGCGCACGCCGTCGACCCTCGCCATCACCGGCACGCCGCTGGAGAACTCGCTCATGGACCTGTGGAGCCTGCTGTCGATCACGGCGCCCGGCCTGCTGCCGGGGCCCGATCGCTTCGCCAAGGTCTACCGGCGTCCCGTCGAGCACGGGGACGACGACGCCCTGGCGGCGCTGCGCGCGCGGATCCGGCCCTTCCTGCTGCGCCGCGCCAAGGAGGACGTGGCCGCCGACCTGCCTGACAAGAGCGAGCAGATCCTGTCCGTCGAGCTGGGGGCGGGGCACCGGCGCGCCTACGACCGGCGGCTGGCCCGCGAGCGGCAGAAGATTCTGGGCCTGCTGGAGGAGGACACGGCGCAGGCCCGGTTCACCGCCCTGAAGTCCCTGACGATCCTGCGCCAGATGGCGCTCGACCCGGCGCTGGTGGAGACACCGCGGGGCGATGCTGGAGCGGGCGGCCAGCGGGCGGCCGGCGGCCGGCGGCGCAGGCCGACGGCGAAGGTCGAGGTGCTGCTGGAGACGCTGCGCCCGGTCGTCGCCGAGGGGCACAGGGCGCTGGTCTTCAGCCAGTTCACGCGCTACCTCACCGGGGTGCGCGAGGCGCTGGAGGCCGACGGGATGCGCACCGCCTACCTGGACGGGACGACCACGAACCGCCAGGAGGTCATCGACGCCTTCCGCGCCGGGCGGGCCGACGTCTTCCTCATCTCGCTCAAGGCCGGCGGCTTCGGTCTGACCCTGACGGAGGCCGACTACGTCTTCCTGCTCGACCCGTGGTGGAACCCGCAGGTCGAGGAGCAGGCGGTCGATCGCACGCACCGCATCGGTCAGGACAAGTCGGTCATGGTCTACCGGCTCGTGTCCGCCGGGACCATCGAGGAGAAGGTGATGGCCCTCAAGGAGAAGAAGGCCGAGCTCTTCGACCGCGTGGTCGAGGGCTCTGCGGACGACGTCGGGGGCGCCGGAGGCCCTGGGGGTCCCGGGGGCGCTGGCGCGAGCCGGGCCCGGCTCACCGCCCAGGAGATCCGCGAGCTCATCGGCGGGGCCTGAGGGGCGTCCGGCACGGCACTACGTGCGCGGCACCCGCTCCCGCCGTCCCACCGCCGTCGTGGAGCGCCCGCCGGGTCAACCGGCTCGGGCGGCGTCGACCAGCGCCTCCAGACGCGGGGTGACCGCCTCGGCCATCATGGTGATCTCGCGCTCGGGGACGCGGTTGCGCCGGGCGCACTCGCGCCACGGCGCCAGACGATCGGCGATGGCTCCCATGCGCTCTCGCGCGGACTCCTGGGGCAGATCGCAGTCCTCTGCCAGGGCGGCCAGCCCGTCGACCTCGTCGGGGAGGGTATCCGCCCCGACGATGGATGTTGCGCGCCTGGCCATCGGGTCGGGGTTCGGGTTCACGTCGAAGGCGGGACTGAGGGTCCAGGATCCGCGGTTTGCGAGGAACCCGTGGTTGCGCAGGTGGTCGTCGGTGTTGCCCAGGGCCACGGAGCCGACCACGCGACTGAAAAGCTCGTGGAGGTCGTGGCGCGGAGACGGGGAAAGGTCGCGGACCGACTCGGCGAGATCGACGTAGTCGCGCTGTTCGCCGTCGGCGCCCCCGACGGCCGTCATAGCACTGATGTAGCCGATCCTTTCGCCGGAGTCCGTCCGGTCGAACCGGCGCAGGACGAGGATGCTGCTCTCCCCGACGGCGACAAGACTGCGTCGCGGGCAGCGGATGCCGGCACTCTCCATGAGGTCGAGCGCGGTGGCCTCCCACGCCATGACGTTCCAGCGGTCCGAGGCGTGGGGGAACTTCGCGATGGCGAGCCTGCCGTCGTCGAGGCGGACAGAGGCCTTGGGGCGCGCACCGCCCAGGCCAGTGGTGCCGGTGCTGAGAAGTTGTTTGACGGCGTCGGCGGGATCGTCGTCCGTCTCGACCCGCTCGCCAGCACGGAGCAGCGCGGGCAACGAGACCAGGCGCGGGACAGTGGAGGGCTCGCCGAGAAAATCGGTGTGGCCGGGAAGCCTGAAGCGCAGGGCGCCCTGACGCGTGTTGTCGCTGACGTCGAGAAGGTAGTCGAGATCGTCCAGCCTGCGCGGGGCCCGGTTCTCCTCGCGGGCGCGGGTGCGTTCCGCCTTGGCGATGAGGTTGCGCCCCCAGCGGTCGGGGGCGGTGTCCGCGAAGGCGCGCAGAAGGCCTGCGTAGTATTGCGCGCCGGGGTCGAGGCGCAGCGACGGGTCAATGCCGTCTCCCCCGGCCACGAGGTAGGCGGGGTCGTAGAGGAAGGTTGTGGAGACTCGCCCGCGCGAGCGGGTGACATGGGCGGTGCCGACCCGGCGCGGAGAGCCTGCGGTGTCGATGAAGACATCGACGTCGGTCATCGGGCGCGCTTCTTCCCGAGGCTGCCGGCGCGGAGGCGGCCAATGTCGCTGGCCAGGGGGTCGACGGCGCTGACGACCTGGTCGAGGATACCGAGGGCGCGCAGAACCTGGGCGACATTGCCGATGCTGACGCCGGGGTGGCCCGTCTCGATCCGGCGCAGGGTGTCGCGCGTGATTCCAGCACGCTCGGAAACCTGCTGAGCGGTCAGGCCGAGGACCATGCGCCATCCGCGGACGTGCGCGCCGAGAGTCGTCATCTGACGATCGATCCTGTAGCCGGTCATGGTCGCCTCCTTATGGCGAATAATATAGGCGCTCTGGGACGTTATGGCGAATAATATCGTCACAGAAGGTGTGGGCGGAGCCGCTCTCGCTTTGCGCCCCGCCGCCCTGCCGCCGTTGCCCTGCCGCGCCCGCCCCGCCCGAGCCCTCGCCGTCGAGATAGACATTTTCGTACGAGGTAGACGGTGACACCGCCGATCTCGTAC